>JADMIO011475767.1_pt1 | contig 62651 bp, 42 predicted proteins | sample 8958161 | NCBI WGS metagenome assembly JADMIO01 (sample SAMN16585339, study PRJNA669376) | soil metagenome | isolation source: Crop rotation soil | place: USA: Cullars Rotation, Alabama | collected 2011 | reverse complement strand
CGCGACTTCAAGTCACGTGAATTCCAAGCTTCGGATCCCACTGTGCTGGAAAGGATTACTCTTATGCAAGCAGGGAAAATATGGGATTGGGCCTCAGGAGCCTTTTGAGTAGAACCGATGTGCTGAATGGAAAACTATTTGTTGATTCAAAACCAGGGGAAGGAACGACATACACTATTCAAATACCGTTTTAAACCAGCATCTATATGCCCATACGAATTGTAATAGCCGATGACCATGAGATCTTCAGAGATGGTTTTCGGGTCATGTTGAAGAAGCAAACTGATATCGAATTGGTTGGCGAAGCCGCTGATGGCAATGAATTAATTGAGATCACTGAGGCAATGAAGCCCGATGTTGTTTTAACCGATATCAAAATGCCCATCTTAAATGGAATAGAAGCTGTCCGTATCATAAAGAAAAAATATCCATCAGTAAAAATAATTGCGCTTTCGATGTTCGACGACGACAACCTCATCATCGATATGCTCGAGTCGGGCGCAAAAGGTTATTTATTAAAGAACACATCGAAGAGCGAAATTATCGATGCGATAAATATGGTGTACAACGACCAGTTCTATTATTGCCGGAGTACTTCGCAGAAATTGATCGAACTAATGGCGCAAAGCAATTTCAATCCATATAAAGAAACTCCCAAACCAGAATTCTCGTCAAGAGAATTGGAAATCATCGTGCTCATTTGCCAACAGGCCACCACTAAGGAGATCGCCTCGAAGCTATTCCTGAGTATCAGAACCATTGAAGGATACCGTGAGAAGATACAGGAGAAGATGAACGTTAAGAATGCCGCCGGCATCGTGGTCTACGCGATAAAGAACGGAATATTCAGGATACGGTAAGTGTTCCAGGGTGTTTCAAAAACAACAAGAGACCATATCTCTATGATCTCTTGTTCCTTATCATTTATTTCTTATTTCCTATTTACCATTTGCCACCACGAACGGCCTCACGGTCTTACTCTTATCCGGCAGTGTGATCTCTAAATAATAATTACCCTTTGGCATATTACCGATTGGGATCGATTGATCGCTATTTGTTGCGGTTATAGTTACTGTTTGCTTCAACAGCACCTGGTCCATACTATTTAATATTCGTATGGTGTAAGTACCCTTTTCCATTCCTGCAAATTGCACTCCTATTACCTTGCCGCTAACAGGATTCGGATGTACGGTGATAGACGCGTCGAGCTTGCTGATCTTTACTTTTACCGTTGCACTGTATTTCGTTGAACCATCAACAGCTACGCTGCGAACCCTGTAGAAATTATCACCCGCAACAGGATTTACATCAAGCCAGTTGTAAGTAATATCCGCACCGCTTGATCCTGTTGCTGCTTGTGTGGACAGCTTGCTGAAGTTTATACCATCGATCGAGCGTTCTACTTCATACTGCTTGATATTCACCTGGCTGGCTACCTTCCACTCTACTGCTACATTCGCACCTTGCTGGTATGCTTTTATGCTGGTAAATGTTACCGGCAGCGGAGCAGGAGCAGCAAACACGATCGTGAAGCGATCACTTGCAGAAGAAGCAGGATCAGCCGTTACACTAAATGGAACTACAACCGTATCCGTAACACTTAACAAGGTTCGGCTGGCAAGGAAGTTATCGATCAGTTCCGCCTTTAAAGATGGATTCGTAAAATTATTTGGAGCGAACTGGAACTCATAATCCATCTGCTTCATGTTGTTCATGAATAAAGGCAGCGTATCTTTTTGCTGTATCACCGGCCGACTTTCTATGGCGATGTGCTTTCCTTCCCTCAGTATCGCTATATTCTCATCCCAATTATTGATCTCGCTGGCATCATTGTCGTCTAAAGATGTGCTGTAACTATTGTCGTACACGGCTGTGACACCATCTGCTTCTCGGCGGTAACCATCAGGTTCGATAAAATACACGGAGACGCCAAAAGACTCCGGACCACTACCTGCTCCGCGGAATACTGTGTTATTATTACCCACAGCTTTATGGCCTTCCTGTATGCTCACGGTTGGCACACCTCCATTCGACTCCACGAAAAATGCCTGGCCTGGTTGGATGTATTTGGTAGCAGTACCGCCACCACTAACTGTACCCGCAGTGGTTACTGTAACAAATCCTCCACGTGTGCCCACGTTAGGATCCCATAAAGTATAAGATGTTTTTACATTGGTGCAACTGGCGTACAACAACGACCAGTCGATAGCCGACGGATAAGGATTGGTTACCAGGTTGAGGGCACCGTTACCTCCTACAAATGCATTGGTAAAGCTCGTTTGCGTACCCGTTAGCAGGGTTCCCGTTGTGCGCAGCGTCGTACTGCTGGTTGGCATTCCCGTCGCTTGAGGCAAGGTCATATTCATACTACGATCTCCGCGGACATATAAAAAGTATCCTGTCTTTGCATTCAATGTACCGGTAGTGCTTCCAACTGCGGTGTAACTAAGTGTTACGCCGTTGGTTGTATAATACAAAGAAGGTGAATTGGCTGAAGTTTTGTCAAAGCCGTTCGTATTGCCGAGTGCCCCGGTGATCTGCGTACCGTAATTCAGTACAGGATTCACGTTGGTGCCTATTACAGTATTCATTCCACCCTCCATCCAATTGGTCTTGATGGAGCCTGTTGTATTTACAGTTGGTGTTAGTAAGCGATAAGCCCTGCCCGTGCCACCAGCACGAAGCTTGATCCAGCGCTCAGTGGTAACATTGGTGGCCCCGCTTAAAGTGGAACCCGTAAGGTCCGCAATTCGTGCAGTATTAGTTGCGTCTGACTTTAATGTCAGGTTTTGCGCATTGAGGTTTAGCGTAGCAGCCGTCAAAGATATGGTACCATATACGTCAGCAGCTGTGCCCAGTGTTGCACTTGCTCCGCTGGCCAATGTAAGATTATTTAATGAGCGTGTAGCCGCCGTGGTTTGCGTGAAATTCAATGTACCGGCTGCTCCATTGATCGTCAATCCAGATGTTGAAGAACCTGTAATTGTTCCCGCACCTGTAATAGCACCATTCACCGTTAATGTAAATCCGTTCAGGGAAAGAACACCCGCAAGTGAAACGTTACGCACTGTTGTATTGGCTGGCAATACTGGTTGTGTTCCGCCAGAAGGAATAATGATATCATCAGTAGCCGTTGGTGTAGAGCCGCAATTCCAGTTGGTTCCGGTGGTCCAGGTAGAATTTGTTGTACCCGTCCATGTCATTTGCGGAGCCGTTGAGGCTATATTGTTCTTTGCAAAATAAAAGGAAGAAAGGCTGGAAACATTCACCTGCAATACATATCCGCTGGTTCCCTGTGTCAGGTCGGCAACAAGTGTATTTGTAGGCGTCAATAAAGTAGTTGGAGATGCAACAATTGAACCGCATGGAGCATCGCTGTTTTGTAACACTCTTATATCCGTGATAGCAGTTACCCCGCTTCCCGGCATAGCTGCTAATGCATCGTATTCAGATTTCGCGACATAAAGCCTTACTTTAATAGGGCTTGCAAAACTATTCGATGCGGTGATCTTGATATTTCTGTCGAGATAACGAACACATCCTCCAAGACGGCAGGTCCCGGAATTCTTATAAAAAGAAGAAGTTATCGTTCCCAGGTTCTGCCCGGCTGCATTTATTTCCGCCACTATATTTCCATCAGGACCTGTTATAGGTACCCATAAATAATTATTACTACCATCGATCGTTACCGTGGTACAGGTAGTGACCGCTCCGGCTGTTCCGGTGCTTATAGGGATCGTTTTGGATATTGTGCTAAATCCACCAACATCCCCATAACCAGCGAAAGAATATTTTATCACGCAGCCTGGACATGCTGGTACAGTGGGGTTTCCAGTACCAGGACCGGAAGTAGCGGAAGAATTATCCATTACTAAATAAATATCCTTTCCATTGGGGCCAAAGGCAAGGTCCCTGTAGCGATTTGTGCTTTGGAAATAAGTTACCGTATCGGCAACATTAGCGGTATCGGTATTACTAGGAAGTGTTGTGATCCCCGCTGTGCCCAATCTCAACCTGATCAACCTTCCCCATTTCAACCCTGCAGCTACCAATGACCTTTGCCAATCAGGAATTATTTTATTTGAATATAGATCTAAACCCGACCATGCTTCAGAGTACCAGTTTGCATTACCGGGATTTGTTGTCCAGGTATTAGCAATGGTGGCAGCAGGCGTAGGATATGCTGAAAAAAGAGGACTTTTATAATTTCCCAAAGTAGCGGCGCTAGCGATCAAAGCATTCATCCTGGTAGTTTCATTTCCGATAGGAGGACATGTTGAACTTCCACTATTATCGGTCCACGGAGCGCCTGCCGAATAGCTGGTGCTGGTACCCGGGTTAACATTGCCATTATAATTACCATCGGCATAACCGATCACTAATGGATGTCCATAATTGGTCTTTGATTGAATGATATTTAATTCATCATCGCTATATGGTCCGTGAGATGTACCATATAAAATACCTGTCAGGGTATCATAAGCAAAGCCCTGGTTGTTTCTAATACCTATATCATAAACAGCACTTGTAGAAGAATAAGGATTGCTGTTTGGTATAAAGGCTTGTGCGCCTGCTTCACCATCTGTAATGAGGTTGAACCTAAGTATCTTGCCTTCATAAGAGCTAACGTTTTGTGCGTTTTGTGGTCTTGTCCTGTTTTCAAATTGTCCAGAACCCATATCCCCAGAGCCATAGAACAAATAATCTGTCCCTCCCAAGACTGCGGGGGCAATGATCAGTCTTTGCGAATTATGATCTTTACTACCCGGCAGATCATCGGCTATAATTGTTGGCGAACCCAGCAAACCAGTACCTGTGTTGTATGTAAATCTTACTATTTTATTTCTATAAATTAATCCCGATGGTGATGTACCGCCAATGAATCTATGAACATAGGCTACATACACAAAATCGAAATTGCCACTACCATCCAAAAAGTTTGGATGAATGGCCATTCCTGCAAAACCTCCCTGCGGCCATGGACTCCATGTTCCCATACTTTGCGCATTCAAAGTATCTTGTGGCGAAGGAAGAAATGTGCTGCCGCTTGAAAGATCGAGCACCTTTGTTTTTACACCTGTAGTTGGACTCATCTTCCACATCTTATATCCCTGCGCTTCTGTTATCCATAAATTTCCATCGGGGCCGTAAGTGATCTCCCATGGATAATTTAATACGCTTGCTGCTGAAAGTATGGTTCGGGAAAAAACTTCCCCCATGCGGCTAGCTTTTGTTAGCGCCTCAGTAACACATATTGAAAATCCCCAGTTGGTTGTACCTGGGGCCGTAAGATCATTTTTATGTATCCTGATATAATAGGTAGTGCCCGGTACGCAAGGAGTGGTAAGTGAAGGCGTGACCGGAGCATTATTCGCACAGGCTATTTCGGTAAAACTTCCACATGATCCCGACAACAACTGTATTTTTAATTTAGTACCCCAGTTAGAACCAAGGTTACTTACGGTAATTGTTGGTTGCGATGTTTTTGCCACAAACTTATACCACACATCTTGTGAAGCTACTGCGGTGCAGGAAGTTGTGATCGTTCCTCCATCGCCGGTTGCCGAAGCTAAGGTTTGAGAGTTGAGCTGGCTCGTACCAACAACACATGCTGAATCCGATGTGATCAATGTGGCATTCGCACAATTGTCATTAGCGGGAGCCTGCGCCATTATCTCACTACCAAACACGAGCATGGGAACTAATAAGAGTAGAACCTTGTGTAAAGAAGGCTTCATAACTGGTTAATTTAGGATATTAGATATGATAGACAACTACAATATGTGTAGTAATTATCTTACATTAACAAGTATAAACAGCAAAAGGGAAAAATTATTGTATAAAAGTGCAGAAAAGATTGATTAGCTGAACTATACGTCGTAGATCTACGATTTGCGGGGACGCACAGAATAGGAAAAATGGCCTTAGTTTTTATCCAGTGCTAATTTTTTCAAAACTATCTCTCTTCTTTTCCTCCATGTAGACAAGGGTTCTTGTTCGAACAATGCCTTGCCTTTTTTATCAACAAGGCCCAGCGCCCTGTTCAATTGTTTGCTGATAGCAGCAACTTCTTTACCCTTGCTTTTGGGAGATGTATATAGTTTTTCAAATACTTTGATGGCAGTATTGATGATGTGCAATTCCTTTTTATATTCTTTTTGCTGGCGGTACAAAACCATTAGCCGCTCGTAAGCTTTTTGTTGATGGGGATTTTTCTTTACGATATTTTCATAATAAGCCGGGGTGCCTACCATGGCGAGATCGGAAACTTTTTTATTTTCCTTTGACGGTGTTTTTTTTAACTGGGGCATACTCTTCTTTTTAGTGATACCTTATGGTACAAATTTACGAACAGCATGAATTGGCCCGATTTTTATATCCCATTATGTTACGATGAGAGTTGCCACTTATAACGTCAATGGAGTGAACGGGCGCCTACCCGTTTTGCTGCGTTGGTTGAAAACTACTAAACCAGATATTGTATGTCTGCAGGAGTTAAAATCACCTCATGAAAAATTTCCGCTTTCAGCGATAAATGCCGCCGGGTACAACGCGATATGGCATGGGCAAAAAAGCTGGAATGGTGTGGCGATTCTTGCCCGTGGTGTAGAAATAAAAGAATTGCGACATGTGCTGCCTGGGGATCCCGAAGACATGCATAGCCGTTATATCGAAGCGATCGTTAACAATATCGTTATCGGCTGCCTTTATCTTCCCAATGGAAATCCGGCACCCGGAATTAAGTTTGACTATAAGATAAAATGGTTCAGGCGCTTGCGAGCTCATGCTAAAAAATTATTGGCCCACGATGTACCCGTAATATTAGCAGGCGACTTTAACGTGATACCCACCGAACTCGATGCACGAAAGCCCGAGAGCTGGGTAAAGGATGCACTTTTCTTTCCTGAATCAAGAGCAGAGTACAAAAAATTGGTGGAACAAGGATGGACGGATGCGTTACGCAAACTCTATCCAAAGGAAAAGATCTTTACTTTTTGGGACTACTTCCGTAATGCCTTCGCCCGCGATGCCGGCATAAGGATCGATCATTTTTTACTTAGTCCGAAAATAAAGAAGCGGTTGGTAGCCGCCGGTGTAGACCGCGAAGTGAGGGGTTGGGAAAAAACCAGTGATCATGCGCCTGTATGGATCGAGCTCAAAGATTGAATTATTAAATAATTAAAACTAAAACTGAATATGGATACATCTGCGTTCTTAATTAATTTTTCATATAAAGGGAAGCCTTTCGCTGTAGAGATCCGCCCGTGCTGCAAGGAAGATAATGTTGTGGACTACGCAATTTGGGAGAATGGAAAATTGCTTTTTACCATTACCAGGGAATATGGCAACCATACACATTGGGTAATAGCATTAAAAAATTCGGATGATGATTTTGACGATGAGATGATACAGGACATCGGTAACAAGATCGATCAAAAAGAGAAAGCGAATTGAATGTTTTGGATCAAACCATGCATCGAATGAAAAGCCCAAAAAAATAAGGATTTTATTGAGTTCAGTAGAAGTTTGACAAAGATTTCGTGATCGCGTTAGGATTCAAATTTAAAACTTCCCCGAACTAGCTTTTAAAAAGCCTGCCTGTATGAAAAAAGAATCACGAAAATTCATATCTTTGCCATCCGAAAAATGGCTGCGTAGCTCAACTGAATAGAGCATCTGACTACGGATCAGAAGGTTTTAGGTTTGAATCCTAACGCGGTCACCATTAAGATTTCGAATGAAGTCATCCCCTGTAAGTTCATCATTTACAGGGGTTTGTGTTTTTAGCCTATCCCGAATGTTTACCCTACCCCACTCCTGTTGCCAGCGATAAACACCGCTCGCCACGGTAATCAATCCGGCCCCGAGCCTGGGCCCGAATCAACCTATCGCTTTCTTAGCTGTTGGTATATCAATTTCCTTTTCCCATTTTGCAACAACAATTGTCGCTACTGTATTACCAATGATATTGGTCAGTGCCCTTCCTTCACTCATAAAACGGTCTATGCCAAATATCAATGCAATGGCAGCAACGGGTATGTGTCCTACTGTAGGCAAAGTAGCTGCAAGTACTATAAATCCACTTCCAGTAACGCCCGCGGCACCTTTAGAGGTAAGTAATAAAGCAAGCAACAAAGTTATTTGCTGCCCGATATCGAGTGGTGTATTAGTTGCCTGCGCCAAAAAAACTGCAGCCATTGTTAAATAAATAGAAGTACCATCCAGGTTAAAAGAATAACCGGTTGGCACAACAAGGCCTACTACCGGCTCGGAGCAGCCGACCTTTTCAAGCTTATTGATCAGGCTTGGCAATGCGGCTTCGGACGATGAGGTGCCCAATACGATCAGCAGTTCTTCTTTTATAAAAGCCAGCAAACGGAAAATATTGAAGCCGGTATATTTTAAAATGCCTCCCAGCACCAATACAATAAATAAGATACAGGTGATGTAAAAGGAGCCCATCAATTGCCCGAGCTGGGTGAGTGAGCCAACACCATATTTACCAATGGTAAAAGCCATGGCGCCCAATGCGCCAAGCGGGGCCACTTTCATAATAATTTTGATGATGGCAAATAAACCGTGTTCCAAAGATTGAATGCCTTTTAAAAGTGGGGCAGCCTTTTCGCCGATCCTTGATAAGGCAAATCCCAGCAACACAGAAAAAAACAATACCTGTAAAATATTACTCGTAGATAAGGCATTTACAATATTCTCGGGAATGATATGCATCAAAAAATCTGATACAGACTGGCTTTTGCTTTCTGTAATAAAATTCTCGACCGATTTGGTATCAAGGGATGCAGGATCAACATTCATACCTACACCTGGTTTTAGTAGATTAATTACAACTAACCCAATGATCAATGCAAGTGTAGTAACTATCTCAAAATAAAGAATGGCCTTTAATCCAACACGTCCAACCTTTTTCGTGTTTTGCATACCAGCAATTCCCGTAACGATGGTACAGAAAATAATGGGTGCGATCATCATTTTAATAAGCTTGATAAAACCATCTCCCAATGGCTTTAACTGAACACCCAAAGAAGGATAGAAATAACCTATCAATATCCCAATGACAATTGCAAGCAGTACCTGTAGATATAGAAGTTTCAGATATTTCATCAATTAAGTTATAGTTGCAAGTTGTTTGAAAAAATACCGGTTTAGTCAATCAACTCCTTGTTATTTCGATTCTTCAAGATAACATAAAGTTGTATCAAATTTAATTGATATAAAGTATAAAGATGGACACTTCTCTACCTGGTGCCCGGGTCCTCATGCTCAAAAGAAAAGCGCTCCATTTTCATGAAGCGCTTTGTATTAAATCCTGTTGATCCTTTCAATCCACCCAAATCCCCGTTCAGACAATTTCATCAATGCATGATCACCACCCTGAACGCCGCCTTCTCAAACTCATTGTAAACTTCCAGGAAGTACGTCGCACTTGGCAACATCCTCAAGTCAAATGGTATCACACTACCATACACCAGGTTGGTGAACGAGTAGTTCCTTACCACATGGCCATCGGCATCAATGATCCTTACGTTGAAGGCTTTGTACACATCGCTTAAGTACCTGATGTTGAACTGGCCTCCGTTCGGGTTAGGATAGATATGTATCGCATTTGCAAACACATTGTGTCTTTCAGGACAATCCCTCACCGTTACATTCACAGATGCTGTACCCAGACAGGTACCGTTTCCTAGTGTATAGGTAAGTGTATGTGTGCCTGTTCCCGCAAGTGCTGCATTGAACAAGCTTCCTGATACGCCTCTTCCGCTCCAGGTTCCGCCAGGTGGTGTTGCACGGAGTTGAACGATCGTATCTGTGAGGCACACCACAAGCGGTGCATTGGTGATCACGATATTGTTCACGCCCGCAAATACGGTGATCGTGAAGGTTCTTACCACTGATGTACAACCACTGGCTGTTCCGGTCACCGTGATCGTGGCAACGATCGTTGATCCTGTACCATTGGTCACAACGAACGGATTGATATTACCTGAGCCTGATGCAGGCAGACCTATCGCGGTGTTGCTGTTGGTCCAGGTGAACACCGTTCCGGTTGTTGCACCGGAGAAGATGATCGCCGTCGTTGTTCCTCCTTCGCAGAGGGATTGATTGGCTATCGCATTTACCGTTGGTGTTGGATTGACCGTGATGGTAAATGTTACCTGCGTTCCGGTACAACCGTTTGCTGTTGTTGGAGTAACGGTGATCGTTGCGCTTATCGGCGCTGCAGTGTTGTTGGTAGCCGTGAAGCTTGGGATATTGCCCTGGCCTGATGCTGCAAGTCCTATGGCAGTATTGGAGTTGGTCCAGTTGAATATCGTGCCTGCTACAGTTCCCACAAAGTTCACTGCTGCTGTGGCCGCTCCGTTACATAATGTTTGACTGGCTACCGCTGCAACTGTTGCTTTTGGATTGACCGTTATCGTGAACGTGATCGGTGCACCTGTACAACCATTTGCACTTGGCGTTACCGTTATAGTTCCGCTGATCGCTGTTACACCTGCATTGGTGGCAACAAAGCCTGGGATATTACCCGTGCCTGATGCTGCAAGGCCGATCGCAGTATTGGAGTTCGTCCATGCATAGGTAGTACCCGGTGTGAGACTGGTAAAGTTCACTGCCGTTGTACTTGCTCCTGCGCAGAGGGTTTGGTTGGCTACTGCTGCTACCACCGGTGTCGGGTTCACGGTGATCGTGAACGTGACCGGCGTGCCCGGGCAGCCATTAGCTGTTGGTGTTACCGTGATCGTTGCAGTCACCGGTGAACTGGTTGTGTTCGTTGCCGTGAAGGCCGCGATATTACCTGTTCCACTTGCTGCAAGGCCGATCGATGTATTGTTATTGGTCCAGTTGAACGTTGTTCCCGCTACCGCACCTGTGAAGCTGATCGCTGTTGTTGTTGCACCGTTACATAATGTTTGATTTGCAACTGCATTAACTGTTGGTGTCGGGTTCACTGTTATCGTGAACGTGACCGGTGTGCCTGTGCAGGTCACTCCTGCATTGGTAAACGTTGGTGTTACCGTGATGGTAGCCACAACCGGTGCAGTACCTGTATTGATGGCAGTGAAGCTTGGGATATTACCCGTTCCTGCTGCTGCAAGGCCGATCGATGTATTGTTATTTGTCCAGTTGTACACCGTTCCTGCTGCATTACCGCTGAAGGTGACCGCTGCTGTTGGTGCACCGTTACATACTGCCTGGTTGGCAACTGCATTGACCGTTGGTACCGGGTTCACGGTGATCGTGAAGGTCATCGTTGGCCCTGTACAGGTCACCGCTGCATTGGTGTATGTTGGTGTTACCGTGATGGTAGCTACCACCGGCGCTCCTGTTGCATTGGTTGCAGTGAAGGATGCGATATTACCTGTTCCGCTTGCTGCAAGGCCGATAGATGGTGCAGAGTTGGTCCAGTTGTACACCGCTCCTGCAACATTACCCGTGAAGTTCACCGCTGCTGTTGCCGTATTATGACATACTACCTGGTTTGGTTGCTGGTTTGCAACAGGTGTCGGGTTCACCGTGATGGTGAAGCTTACCGGCTGGCTCACGCAACTAACACCTCCGTTGGTATAGGTTGCGATGACAGTGAAGGTGGCCGTTATCGGTGCCCCTGTTGTATTGATCGCCGTGAAGGATGGGATGTTACCCACGCCATCAGGGCCCTGACCGATCTGGGCTCCGGTATGTGTCCAGTTGTACACTATCGTGCCACCGGTGGTCGGTGAACTGAAGTTCACCGCTGCCGTTGCAGTATTGTTACATACCACCTGGTTCGGTACTGCATTTACAACCGGTGTCGGGTTCACGGTGATCGTGAAGCTGACCGGTGTGCCCGGGCAGCCATTGGCCGTTGGCGTTACCGTGATGGTAGCTACCTGCGGTGCATTGCCCGTATTGGTTGCAATGAAGGATGGTATATCTCCTGAGCCTGCTGCTGCAAGGCCGATCGATGTGTTGTTATTGGTCCAGTTATAGATCGTGCCTGGTACTGATCCCGTGAAGTGCACCAGTTGTGTGGCTGATCCGTTACATACCACCTGGTTTGGTGGCTGGTTCACATTTGCCGGAGGATACACTGTTACTGTGGCCGTGGCCGATGGGCCTGCGCAACCATTGGCCGTTGGCGTTATGGTGAATGTCACCACTTGTGTTACCGCCGTGTTATTGGTCAGTGTGCCACTTATCGGGTTCGATGTTCCGCTTGCGGCGATACCCGTTACGTTCACTGTGTTATCCCTTGTCCATGCATAAGTGGTACCCGCTATCGTACTGGTGAGCACGATCGGCGTGATCGCTGCACCTGAACATATTGACTGCGAAGCAGGTGTTGCCGTTGCAATCGGTGTTGGGTTGACCAGTACCGTTGCGGTAATGCTTGGTCCCGTGCAGGTCACGCCTGCATTGGTATAGGTCGGTGTGATCGTGAAGGTTATCGTTACCGGGGCATTGGTGTTATTGATCGGTGTGCCTGATATATTACCCGTGCCGCTGGCAAAGATCCCTGTTACTGCAACTATGTTATCACGTGTCCAGTTATAAACCGTTCCTGCCACATTACCTGTAAGCACGATCGTTGTGATCGGGTTGCCGGAGCATACCGTTTGTGATGAAGGTGTAGCTACTGCGTTCGGTATTGGGTTGACCACAACGGTCGCTGTTGTTGGCGTACCCGGACAGCTGTTAGCCGACGGCGTTATGGTGAATGTCACTGTTACAGGAGCATTGGTCGTATTGGTCAGTGTGCCCGAGATCGGTGATCCGGAACCACTGGCGGCGATACCTGTTACTGTTGCTACATTGTCTCTCACCCATGTATACGTCGTTCCTGCCACTGTACCCGTCAATACGATCGGCGTGATCGCTGATCCTGAACAGATCGTTTGACTTGATGGTGTTGCCGTTACATTTGGTGTTGGGTTCACCAGCACTGTTGCTGTGATCATTGGCCCGGTGCAGGTTGTACCTGCATTGGTATAGCTCGGTGTGATGAAGAAGGTCACCGTGATCGGAACACCCGTAGTATTGGTTAGCGTGCCTGATATATTACCTGATCCGCTGGCTGCAATGCCTTGCACAAGCCCGCTTGCCACATCACCGTTATCACGTGTCCAGTTGTACACCGTTCCCACAACATTGCCTGTCATCACGATCGTGGTGATCGCATTGCCTGAGCAGATCGTTTGTGACGATGGTGTTGCCACTGCGTTCGGTATCGGGTTCACTATTACTGTAGCAGTTGTTGTTGGTCCAACGCAGGTCACACCTGCATTGGTGTAGCTTGGTGTGATCGTGAAGGTCACTGTTTGCGCTACAAATGTTCCGTTGGTAAGTGTTCCTGATATGTTACCCGTTCCGCTGGCTGCGATACCTGTTACGTTCACATTATTATCTCTTGTCCAGGTGTACACTGTTCCGGCAACATTACCACTTAAGACTATTGTTGTTATTGCAGATCCTGAGCAGATCGTTTGCGTAGAAGGCGTTGCCACTGCATTTGGTATCGGGTTCACTACTACTGTTGCATTGAAGCTTGGGCCCGTGCAACCGTTAGCCGTTGGCGTGATGGTGAAGGTTACCGTTACAGGTGCGTTGGTGGTGTTGGTCAAGCTTCCGCTTATCGTACCAGAACCACTTGCCGGCATGCCTGTTACTGTCGCTACATTATCACGTGTCCAGTTGAACACCGTTCCTGCCACATTACCGCTTGGTATGATCGGCGTGATGGCTGATCCTGAACAGATGACCTGGGATGCAGGTGCTGCCGTTGCGTTCGGTGTAGGATTAACCAGCACCGTTGCTGTGATCGGTGTACCCAAACAGGTAGTACCTGCATTGGTATAGCTTGGTGTTATGGTGAATGTCACCGTGATCGGGATATTGGTCGTATTGGTCAGCGTGCCTGATATATTACCTGATCCGCTGGCTGCGATACCAGTTACAGTTGCAGCGTTATCACGTGTCCAGTTGTACACCGTTCCCGCAACATTGCCTGAGAGCACGATCGTGGTGATCGCAACTCCTGAGCAAACTGTTTGTGAGGCTGGTGTTGCCACTGCGTTCGGAATCGGGTTCACCACAACAGTTGCAGTTATTGGCGTTCCCGCACAACCGTTAGCTGTTGGCGTGATCGTGAAGGTCACCGTTACTGCAGCATTGGTCGTATTGGTCAGTGTGCCTGATATATTGCCTGATCCGCTGGCCGCGATACCAGTTACCGCCACTGTATTATCTCTTGTCCAGTTGAATGTTGTTCCTGATACTGCTCCTGTTAGCACGATCGTTTGTATCGCTGTTCCTGAACAGGTTGTTTGCGATGAAGGTGTTGCTGTAGCGTTCGGTGTTGGATTTACCAGCACTGTTGCTGTTATCGGTGTACCATTACATGTTGCCCCTGCATTGGTATAGCTCGGAGTTATGGTAAAGGTCACCGTCAGCGGGATATTGGTCGTGTTGGTCAGTGTGCCTGATATATTACCTGATCCGCTTGCCGCAATGCCTGTTACATTGCCCGTGGCAAGCGTTCCGTTATCTCTTGTCCAGTTGAACACCGTTCCTGCAACATTGCCCGTAAGTACTATTGTTTGTATCGCTACACCCGAGCATCTTGTTTGTGATGATGGTGTGGCCACTGCATTAGGTGTCGGGTTCACTACCACCGTTGCGGTGATCGGTGTTCCCGGGCAACTGTTGGCAGTTGGCGTGATGGTGAAGGTCACCGTTACAGGGGACGTTGTGGTATTGGTCAGTGTGCCTGATATATTACCTGATCCGCTGGCCGCGATTCCTGTTACTGCCACTGTATTATCTCTTGTCCAGTTGAATGTTGTTCCTGATACAGCACCGGTAAGTGCGATCGTTGTGATCGCAGTACCTGAGCAGGATGTCTGTGAAGAAGGCGTTGCCACTGCATTCGGTGTCGGGTTCACCAGCACTGTTGCAGTGATCGGCGCACCAGTACATGTCACACCTGCATTGGTATAGCTAGGTGTGATCGTGAAGGTCACTGTTATAGGAACGTTCGTTGTATTGGTAAGTGTTCCTGATATATTACCGGCACCGCTTGCTGCGATACCTGTTACCGTACCGGAATTATCTCTTGTCCAGTTGTAAACCGTTCCTGCTACACTACCGCTGAGCACTATTGTTGTGATCGCTGCACCTGAACATACCGTTTGTGATGATGGGGTCGCTGTTGCATTAGGAGTAGGGTTCACCGTTATCGTGAATGATTTTGGTGAGCCTGGGCAGAAAGACGGTATCGCGTAAGTGATCACCACCTGTCCGTCGCCGGTTTGTACACCAGCTGTTGTAGCAGGCGCTGTTACACCACCGGTATAAGACGTACCACCAGCTCCGCCGCCGCCGGCGCCTTTGTCATTGCCTGAGCAACCTGCAGTACCGGCTGATCCGCCGCCACCGCCATTGCCACCAAGGAATCCGCCGCCACCGCCGCCGCCGCCAGGGATACTGCCGAAGCTGAAGCAGCAACAGGTTTGCCCGTTACCACCAACTCCGCCACTGGCTCCTGAACCTGCAACACCGGGTGCTCCGAGGAAGCCGCCACAACCGATGCCTGCTCCGCCGCCACCAGCCGCTCCGATACCGCCAAAGCCACCACCTGCAACACCGCCGCTGGTTGGTGAATCGCCTCCGTTGACACCATTGCCATCACCGTCACCTCCTGTTCCGCCGGCGCCACCGCTGCTCTCGCAACCACCACGGCCACCACCGCCACCGCCGCCACCTACAATGATGCGGTCAGCTGTAGTTGTGCCCGGATATCTTACATCAGTGGCTCCGCCACCACCGCCGGCATTGGCATTGCCACCGGCTGCACCACCATTGAATCCTCCTGCGCCCGTTGTTCCGGCTCCGCCTACAAATATATTGAGCACCTGGCCAGGTGTTACTGCCAGGGTTCCACTTGCTTTTGTTCCCTTTCCACCGGCTCCGCCAGGTAAAGGACCTCCGCCGGAGTTACCGTTGCTTCCGGCTCCGCCACCGGCGCCATAAGCATCGATCGTGATCGAGGTCACGCCAGCCGGTACCGTCCATGTCTGCATGCCACCTGTGAATCCGAATGGCACAACTACCGGGGATCCTGCATAAACATACTGAGGCGTAACGGTCACCGTTGCCACAACAGGTGTAGTTCCTGCGTTGATCGCTGTGAACGGTGCGATATTACCCGTGCCACTTGCTGCAAGCCCTATGGAAGGGGTAGTGTTCGTCCAGTTGAATATCGTGCCCGGTACCGTTCCGCTGAAGTTCACCGCTGCAGTGGAAGTATTGTTACATACCACCTGGTTGGCAGGCTGGTTCACATCAGGTGTCGGGTTGACCAGCACCGTTGCGGTTACCGGCGTACCGAGACAGGTTGTGCCTGCATTGGTATAGGACGGTGTGATGGTAAAGGTCACCGTAATTGCTGTATTGGTCGTATTGGTAAGCGCTCCGCTGATATTACCTGAACCACTTGCTGCGATACCTGTTACCGTTGCATTATTATCTCTTGTCCAGTTGTACACCGTTCCGGCCACATTACCACTCAGCACGATCGTAGTGATCGTTGCTGCTGAACAGATCACCTGGCTCGATGGTGTTGCCACCGCGTTGGGTGTAGGGTTAACCGTTATGGTGAAGTTCTTTGGCGTGCCGACGCAGCCTCCTGCTGCTGCAGGGCATGGCCCTGCCAGTGTTGTCACTTCTGCCGGCGTAATTGCACGGTTGAACAAACAGAACTCATCATAATGGCCGTTGAGCGGAGAACCGACATTGATTGAATATCCATTTACTTTAAGCGGGCCTGTACCTGTCATATTCACTGCGCCCTGGCCAACTGTGGCCACCAGCACTCCATCCAGGTATGCCCTCACCTGGTTCAGCGCGGCATCATACACAAAGGTGTTGGTATGTGGCGCTGTTGTTGCACCGCCGGGCAGGACGATATCTGTAAGCCCTGCTCCACGCAGTATCCAGTTATTGGGTCCTGCAACACCATTGGTGAAGCAGCGGAAACTACTAGTATTTATATCACCAAAAACATAATACAAGGTAGCCGAAGGCTGTATGTTCTCAGACTTGAATGAGATGGTCCATGATTGGCCCAGGCCGAGGTTAGGGGCCCAGTTCGTATTTAAGTAATCCGTAGTGCTGGAATTACCTGTTCCGATGATCGTTCCACCACAGATAGCAGATCCGCCTTGCGTCAATGCTCCCATCAGCGTTGCCGTTGCCGTACCTGCCGGAGGAGCGCTTGCAAGGTTTGGAACACTGGTTCCTGCTCCGTCGAACTTATAATATAATAGCTCAGGAATCAGCCCACCACCACCGCCACCACCGACGCTGTAGGAAGGTGTTACCGTAATGGTAGCAGTTACCGGTGAAGTACCGGGGTTGGTTGCGGCAAATGAACTGATATTACCTGTTCCTGCTGCTGCAAGCCCGATCGAAGGCGTATTGTTGGTCCAGCTGAATGTGGTGCCTGCCACAGCTCCTGTGAAGTTCACCGGCGCTGTTGAAGTGTTATTGCATACTACCTGGCTTGCAGGTTGGTTCACATCCGGGATAGGGTTCACCGTTACTGTCGCTGTGACCGGTGTGCCTGTGCAGGAGCCTTGTACCGGGGTAATGGTGAAGGTCACCGTCACCGGTGCATTGGTCGTGTTGGTCAGCGTTCCGCTGATATCACCCGAACCGCTGGCAGCAATACCTGTAACAGCCACATTATTATCTCTTGTCCAGTTGTATGTTGTTCCTGCCACAGCGCCGGTCAATACAATTGTCGTGATCGCGGTGCCTGAACATATTGTTTGCGAGGAAGGCGTTGCCACAGCAGTTGGTGTACCAAACACGCTGAGCGTGACATCTCCGGGGTTGGGGAAATTATACTGGATGTTCCAGTTGAGTCCCGCAGGAAGTGCAGGGAAATTATATGCTCCAAATGTTCCCACAAGCGTCGTTGAGGTCATGATCTTATAGCTCTCACCGCAGGAAGGAGTGTATCCTAAATACAACTGCACGTCTAATGTTCCGCTTAAGGTAGCCGTTCCCGTTACCTGTAACTGATCGTATTGTGTACAAGCTGTTGTGCCACCTATCTCTATCACTTCAGTTCCAGTGCCGTTGGTGTAACCAGCGCCGAATACCATGCAACCAGGTGAACCACCCGGTGCAACGATACCACCGTTATTACTATAAACAGCACCCGTGAATGTTCCTGTTCCGGTATAAGTACCAGCACTTGTTACAGAACCCCCACCATTCATATTCAATGTCGCATTGTTGGTAAGTGTTGCCCCCGAATTAATGGTAAGATTATGAACCTGTGCCGTACCTGCTCCGATCACCGGTGAGAATGGTGTTCCGGAAGGGATCAACACATCAGATGCTGTATTAGGCACAGCGCTACATGACCAGTTACCAGCAGTGAACCAATTATTACTAACCGTTCCCGTCCAGGTACTGGTTGCATTCACCGTTAGGTTAACCAATGAAGATGGCCTGCACGATGGATCTCCTGGGGTTGGGCTCAATATCGTATAGATAAAGTAATTGCCACCCACCGCAAAGCTGGTGGTAGTAGCTGCAGTAGTTCCTCCACCGGTCAGTGAGCCGTTAGGAACAGTGGCGATCACCGTTCCTCCAACATAAGGATCAGCCAATGCTGCCAGGCTATATTTGAATTGAATACCATAGGTTATACCCATACTGGTAAGACCTGATTGAGTAAGTGTTGTATTTACGTTTACACACACAGGTGAGGGACTGGCGGTGAGACTGCCCATCGTTGGACAAATAGCACAACCACCCGGACCGTTAAGATTAAAGCTTGTATTAGCTGAACAACCATTAGATGATGTTACTGTTACATCATAGGTGCCGACTGTTAATCCCGTTTGGTCTTCCTGACCGTTTACAAGACCTGAACCGTTTGCAGTGGACCAGTTATAAGTAAATGGACCGGGAGCTGCTCCGCTAACCGTAAGATTGATCGAACCATTAGCGCTAACGCAGGTTGTAGGTTCTACCTGCGTACCGCTTAAAGTCGGGTTCGGTTTAACGGTAACTGTTGTGATGGATGAAGCTGCAGAAGAACAGCCTAACTGGGTAACTATTACCGTAAAATCTCCGCTGAAATTCACACCTAATACCTGGCTTGTAGCTCCACCGATTGGATTGCCATTTAGATACCATTGGTTGCCCGAAGCCGAACTTGAGGAAAGCACTACTCCTCCACCGGCACAGAATGTTGTTGGTCCGCCCGGCGTGATCGTTGGTGTTGGCGGTATCGGGTTAACCGTTATAGCAGTTGGCGCAGACGGTGCCGAAGAACAACCCAATACTGTCACCACTACCGTATAGTTTCCTGAAGCTGTCGCGCTATAGTTCTGGTTAGTTGCACCTCCGATCGGGTTGCCGTTTATATACCATTGATTGCCACTTGCGGCACTTGATGTAAGCGTTACAGATCCACCGGCGCAGAATGTTGTTGGACCGCCGGGTGTGATCGTAGGTGTGGCTGGTATCGGGTTAACCGTTACCGATGTTGGAGAAGAAGCGGCTGAAGAACAGCCCAGCAAGGTCACCAGCACGGTATAATTTCCTGAAGCTGTTGCACTGTAGTTCTGGTTAGTTGCACCTCCTATTGGGTTGCCATTCAGGTACCATTGATTACCTGAAGCTGAACTTGATGTAAGCGTCACTGAGCCACCGGTGCAGAATGTTGTTGGACCGCCCGGTGTGATCGTTGGCGTTGGAGGTATCGGGTTAACCGTAACAGTTGTTGGTGCGGATGGGGCCGAAGGACAGCCCAAAGCTGTCACCACCACAGTATAGTTTCCTGAGGCTGTTGCTACATAAGTTTGATTGGTTTCGCCACCGATCGGGTTGCCATTTATATACCATTGATTGCCGCTTGCAGCACTTGAAGTAAGTGTTACTGATCCACCGGCGCAGAATGTGGTTGGTCCACCAGGTGTAATGGTAGGTGTTGGCGGTAATGGGGTAACCGTTACCGATACTACTAACGAAGGAGCTGAAGAACAGCCTGCTTGTGTTTCAATAACTGAATAATTTCCCGAAGCCGTTACCACTAATGTTGTATTGGTTTCTCCTCCTATCGGGTTGCCGCTTTCATACCACTGATTACCCGATGCGGCACTTGATGTAAGTGTCACTGATCCGCCTGCACAGAATGTTGTTGGACCGCTTGGTGTGATCGTTGGTGTTGGCGGTGTTGGATTCACCAGCACTGTTGCTGTTATCGGTGAACCCGGACAACCATCAGCCGTTGGCGTTATGGTAAATGTTACCGTAACTGGCGAAGCCGTAGTGTTCGTCAAGGCTCCACTGATATCGCCGGAACCGCTTGCTGCGATACCTTGAACACTTCCGCTCGCAACATCACCATTATCTCTTGTCCAGTTAAATGTTGTCAATGGAACGGAGCCGGTTATTGCAATAGTTGTTATCGTTGCACCCGAACATATCGTTTGCGACGATGGCGTTGCAACAGCATCAGGTATTGGATACACACTTACGTACGCGAATATGTCTGCACCCGGACATCCGTTCGCAGTTGGTGTAATAGTAAATTGAACTTGCTGCCAATTGGTGGTGATCACGTTTAAGAAACCACTGATATCTCCTGATCCGCTCGCTGCTATCGCACCACCACTGGCTGGTACAGCAACAAGGTTATTTCTTGTCCAGTTGAATGTAGTTCCGCTCACACCGCCGGTTATTGCAATGGTTGCGATTGTAGCTCCCGAACAAATGTTTTGTGGCGTATTTGTTGCAAACGCATCTGGCGTTGGGTTCACCAATACCGTTGCTGTTATCGGCGCACCCGGACAACCAGCAGCTGTTGGTGTAATGGTGAATGTAACCGTTACAGGTGAAGATGTAGTATTCGTTAATGTACCGCTGATATCTCCTGAACCGCTCGCCGCGATTCCTTGCACACTTCCGGATGCAACATCTCCATTGTCTCTTGTCCAATTGAATGTTGTTCCGCTCACATTCCCGGTAATTACCATTGTGGCAATTGTCGCTCCTGAACATATTGTTTGCGCATTATTTGTTGCCGATGCATCAGGTGTAGGCTTAACCACAACCTGTGTTGTGATCGGTGTACCCGGGCAACCATTAGCCGTTGGCGTTATAGTAAAGGTAACCGTCACCGCTGCAAATGTTGTATTGGTCAAAGTACCACTGATGTCGCCTGAACCACTCGCTGCAATTCCTTGTACACTTCCCGATGCAACATCTCCATTATCTCTTGTCCAGTTGAATGTTGTACCACTCACTGCACCTGTGATCACCATTGTAGCGATCGTAGCGCCTGAACATATTGTTTGTGAATTGTTTGTTGCCGATGCATTTGGTGTTGGGTTAACGAGCACTGTAGCAGTGAAAGGTCCCGTACAACCGTTAGCATCTGTTGCCGTAATAGTAAATGTTACGGTTTGAGGTGTAGCTGTTGTGTTGGTCAATGTTCCGCTGATATTTCCTGATCCACTTGCAGCAATGCCTTGTACGTTTCCACTGGCTAACGCTCCATTATCTCTTGTCCAGGCGTAAGACGTAGCACCCGAAAGCCCGATAGTTGTTATAGCTATACCAGAACATTTAGTTTGAGATGAAGGTGTCGCGGTTCCACCAACTGCTGTAAATTCATCGGCACCGATATCCGGAGGATTATTCCTGGATTGACAATCTATATCATCAGTTACACTTGCAAGGTTAGCACCCTTGCTTTCAAGACAAAGATTGTTGCCAACTGCAGCGCTTAAATGCAAATCGGTTGACGAAATGAATACCGGCAAGGCAGATCTAGAATTTGCATCCTTAGCAGAATTGGTCTGCCAGTTTGCCAATGTTGTACTCAACGTGCCTGCCGTCATGCTACCCAACTGGCCTACCGCATAAGTACCAGGTCCGGCACCTGTTGCATAAAGGTCGTTATTGTTGGAAACCGTACCCGCAAATTGCGCCGCTGTAAGGTTAGATGAGATAGCGGTTAACCGAAGTGTGGCACCGGCGTTCCCCAATTGCGTATTACTAAATATATTATTTCGAATATCGTAAGTGTTAGCATCAGGAACAAAAGCCGCAATAATTGAAAAACTCGACGCCACTTGGGTAGCCGCACTTGCACCACCGATAGTGCCTTGCATTGTCACTGAATTATTATACACCCTGGTAAGTGCACCGAATGTATGTCCAATTAATAATCCGGTGCTGAGGTCTCCGGAAGTGCCGTTACCATTCACACCACTCACCATATTATTCGCGATCAGGTTAGTGCCCGTAGGAAGTGTTGCCGATGATCCCCCCAATGCAATTCCAACCGCTGAAAAAGTTCCGGTATTTACTATCGATCCAATAATATTTTTTGTGATAGTAACGTTGGCACATTCCGTGCTGCCGGTGAGACTTGTTGAGAACGGTGTTGCCGCTCCAAATCCAACATTAATACCTGCTGCGTCAGCACCGGATTGTGCCATTCCAGCAATATTATTTCCTGAAATGGTTAGGTTATTCTCGAACCCTGCCAGGATGCCTCCCAACCCGATATTGTTGGGCGATGCAGTATTCATCTGGTTTTGGTTGATAATAGTGTTCTGATTCTTGTTAGTTGCGCTGGTTCCCATCGAATAAACTCCATATTGTACGCTACTGATATTATTATTTATGATCGAATTGTTATTATTACCATTTCCTAACCCCGATACACTAACGGTTGATGAGCCGCAACCAATGCCAACAAGGGTCGCAGCAGGTCCGCTTCCGGAAACATTGCAGTTCATCACTGTGTTATTTGTAGCAGAATTTGGTCCGGCAGCTACTGTTTGGATCCAGATGACTGCACTGGAAGTTCCGACGTTTGTATTACTGATGGTCAGATCCCTTGATGCAGCAGACGCAGGACAAACTGTATTTGACACTGCCCCCAGGGAACCGTCTATTGTTACACGATCCGCACCGTTTAATGTGATCAATCCTGCGGCTGCAGAACCTGTGATGGTCCTGGCACTTCCGGTTGGTTTAATCGTAATTGTATAAGGAGAAGTGAATTCATTTAACGCATTTGTACCATCTTCGATGGCCAGGTTTCCTGCAATTTGCAGTGTAATATTCCCATTTACAATTTTGCTGTTGATATCTGCAAACGCTCCACCTGCAGCTGTTAAAGAAGTATAATCGCAACCACCGCCTGGGCAAACCGTTTTTGTACCTGAGATAGTGGTTCCCAACTGTCCGATCACAATAAAATTAGTGGTAGTTTGAGCCGTAGAAGTCAATACCCCAGCTACTGGTGCTGGTGAGATAGCGGCATATACACCGGTTTGAGTGGCTGACTGCGACATCCTGGCATTTGCACCTAATCCCCCATCTGTGATCCTATAAATGGTACTTGTAAAACTGCCAGCATTTGCAGTAATAGCTCCCGACCAATATTTATCTGTTGGTAAAAAATTAATAGTGACTCCGTCTGGAGTTCCACCGGTTGCTCCAGATACAGCTTGCCATTGTGCAACAGCCAGGCTTGCTGATGCTGTAGTGGTTGGCTGCATTTGAATGTTGTTATACGAGGATGCCGTGCCCACAGGAAAATCGTAGGTGCTGGCACCAGCCAAACTTGCTGCAAAGGTTCGTGCAAGAGTCCCATTTACGTACGATAGTGGCGAAAATCCCGCTACACTTCCTGTAGTAGAAGAAGTAATAGTTGGAATATTTAAAGTACTGGTATTAAATAGGCCCAATGTAAGTGTAAGCGTAGTTCCAATGGACAGGTTACCACCAGCGAGTGTAACACCAAACGCGTTATTTATGGTACACGTATTCACCGTTCTGGTTGCTGGTATTTCAAAACCCGTTGTAACACCTGTAGTTGCTGTGAAATAGATCACCCCTAATGTTCCTGTGCCCAAATTAAATGTTGGCGCCACATCGAAACTTCCGGAAGCAGCACCGCCGCCACCACGTTGAACGTTAAGTGCCGCGGCATTTCCCGTAGCTCCGAGCGAGAATTGGTTACTATTAATAGCCGTGCCCCTGAACAGATTTATTCTGTTGGTGATAATTGGCGAATTAAGGGTCACATTGCTAAGATTCGCAATGCCAACACTTCCTACAATCGGTGCTGCATTAGTTCCAAATGTACCTGTGCCGGAATAGGTTTGACCCGCCCCTCCCGCAAAATCAAGCCTTGACGATGCCACGGTGCCAACAATACTTCCATTGTTGAGCACGGATCCCGGATTGGTTCCGTTTGATAATACCTGCGTTGTAAAGCCGTTGAGGTTAAGGGAAGTTCCGGTATTGATTGTAACATTTCCAACAATACTGGTCGTACTCGCAAAAATATTTGCAGTCTTATTGTTGGTTGTATTATCTATTACAAGGTTCGGTGTCGCCCCTGTTATCCTGAATACGAAATTGGTGGCTGTTGCCGAAGTACCTACATTCAATGTGCCGCCGGTGATCGTTGAAACAGACGAAACCTGGTAATCCACTGGGGTTGCCGCGGTGGATGCCTGGACCAGGTTGATTGTTCCTCCAGACATATTGAAAACGGAAGTAGTGGTGGTGAACCCAAATCCAGGAGCAGAACTGCTGGCATTTCCTACGGTAGTTGCATTGATCGTACCGGCCGACATGGTAAAGGAAGCAGACGCACCGCTAATATTCATTCGCCCTGTAAAATTCATTGTACCACCTTCGATTATGAAAACCGAATTAGTAGCACCACCCATCGCATTGCCCGATGAAGTTCCTACATTGTACGTACCAGCTGTCATCCGAAGTAAACCACTCATGGTAGGTGATCCATTTTGACCGGTGATGACTGCGTTGCTATTGTTTAACCATATACCACCGTTAGCAGGTACCGAATAAGCCGTCGCGTTAAAATAAGGATGATTAAATGTATTGCTGCCGCCTATTTTAAATGTGCCATTGCTAATTGAAAGGAATCCTGCCGTAGCACCTGTAAGCAGTGATGCTGACAGAACCGCAAACTTAGAACCAGTTACTACTGTAGCTCCACCGGACAGTGCGGTTGTTGGCGCTGTCGACACTACGAAAGTGGTACCATTAGTAATACTTACCACAGTAGTTCCTGTTGCAAATACGCCAGTACCTGCAGTTACCGATACATACATTCCCGGTGCAAGATTTGTTGTACTTCCAACTGTTATGGTCGTACCTGCGCTTGTTGCACCCGCTGCAGAAGTGTATGTAATAGTTGGGATAAAATTGAGCAAGGTAGCAGACGAAGTGCCCTTATTCAATGTCACCCCGGTTGAACTGCGAAGATTTGTAATAGCATTTGCATTACTGCAATCAAAAGTTGCGTCCACCGCCCCCGTAAAAGTTATGTTAACACCAGATGCATTAACTGTAGTTCCACTTGCTCCGGCGGTAGCGCTAAAATTGAGTATACCATTATTGGTAAGATTTCCCCCGATTGATAAAGCATGGGTTGTAATGACACTCGTTGACCCACTGCCTGCACTTAAGAACGCGGCCCCTGCATTTACAGTAACATTTCCACCTACTGTAAGTGTTCTGACCGTTGCGTCGTATTGCAAAATACCAGAAGTACCACCGCCCACTGTCAAAGAACCTACTGTAGGGTTCATATCAATAGTGACAGTTGCACCATCAACAATAATAGCATTATCACTTGTACCCGGTAGTACTCCTCCAACCCATGTTGCAGTTGAACTCCATAAGCCACCAGCACCAGTAGATGAAATATTTTGCGGTGCAAGAGTTGCTTGACTACCGGTAAGCACTGTACTCAATGCACCTTCACTGAGTGCCACCACTTTCCAGGTATATGTTGTACTGGCGCTAAGCCCGGTAACTGCAAGTGTGTTAGTGCCAACGTTGGTGGTATTTACAAAACTATAGTTAACGCCGCCATCCGTTGAACTGTACAATGCATATTTCAAAACATTGGTGGTAGGCGAAGAAGCTGTCCAGTTAACGGTCATGCCACTGGAACCCACACCAGTAAAATTCAATGCCGTTGCCGGCGCTACTGAAGGCGGTATAAAATTGTAAATTCTTCTTGATCCGTTTGCAGCCGAATTTAAATTGGTGATCGGTCCCGCTCCAAATACTGCATTGTCTGTAAAAGGTGCAACAGTTGAACTGGCATTGGTTGTTGAATTGATCCAGGCAAGTGTACCATTCGTGGTATTTGTGGCAAAGCCTATGCCAACAGTATTATCGCTTGCGCTTGCAGTGGAGGTAATTGACATCGAACCATATACAAATTCTATCGCTCCAGTCGATTCATATAATCTAACCTGGTACGTACCATCGTTGGTATACGAATTGGTCCACAATAAAGTCATGTTGTTAAACTCGATCACAAGGCAACGATTAGGCGCAGTGCCCACTATCTTATAATGTGTTTTACCAGATGTACCGGTGCCAAGGTCTGCAGCAAATGCTGAAATGATAGGCGTAGTTACTGTACCGCCAGACACCACATAAGTACTGCCGGATGCCGACGTACTAGTGCTGGATAAGGACACTAAGCCATTGGTGGTAACATTAAATTGCGTATAACGGTTTCCCATCATCCAGAAATCAAATCCAATATTGATCGCGGAGCCGTTTACCCCTTGATCCACGCTGGTAGAACTAATCAGTGTAGTTCCTGTGGTCATGTCCACTACATTACTGTTTATATCCAGTGCCAATGATCCATTGGTTGCAGTGCCTGGTGTATAATTCGCAGAACTTTGTCCGTTGGCAGAAATAGTTCCTACAAATAAAAACAGCCCCACAAGGAGCTTCACGATGATCTTATTCATACCTGAAATTTTAGTAGTTGTTGAATTAATGGCAGCAGAAGAAAATATAGATGGTTTTTTGGCGCAGGAACTGGCTCCCGCAGCAGGGTAAATTTTTCTCATATAAGCTGGTTTGCACACCCGTTTCGCAACGGGATAATGGTTTGAGTTAACAAAAAAAAATACTCCCGTTTCGGTAACAAAACGAGCGGTTTCTTAAGTCAATGAGATTTTAGGAATTTCTGTAGGAAGGAATTGCTCGTAAAGTAGGGTAATTTTCAACCTAAACCAATTTCAATTGAGGTTTTTTTTGAAGGAAGGAGATTATTTAGAAATTGTCTAATTGATATATAAGATAATAGTCATTCATCCCCTTCGGCGATGATGTTTTTTGGTCACAGATATCCAACAGATTGATGCACAGATTTACACAGATTCTTTCTGTTTTTTGTAGTCAAGAATCTGTGTAAATCTGTGCATCAATCTGCTAAATCTGTGACCAAAAAACCAAACGCCGGAGGCGTTTCTTAAACCCAATCCTCTATCCTCTCCTACCTCACCACCACAAATATCCCCGGATGCTCCTTTATCTCCTTCGGCGTAAAATGGCCCCTCACCAATACTCCAAACTCCGGCGTTGTTCTCAAGTTATTCAAATACGGGTCGGTCTCCCAATAACCCAATTCCGTCATCTTCTTTTGCAATGCGATCGTCAACTGTGCGATCGCTTCTCTATTCTGTTTGTTATAACTATAGGCTGCCGCCAGGTTATAATATCCCCATGGATCATCAGGCAGCAAAACAACCTGGTTATTGAACATCGCCATCGCATCAGCTGTATTTCCCATTTTCAACAACGTGTATCCATAATTCTGCAACAACTCTTTGTCATTCTTATTAATGCCATAAGCTCTTTTGTAATAATACAAACTGCTATCATAATTTTTGAGTTGCATGTAATACACATCGCCGAGATTTTTATAACCCGTCCACTCACCTGGTTCCAATAAAATATACTGACGGTAATTGCGAATCGCTTCATCGCTATTCTCACGTGCCGCATACAATCTTCCCACATTAAAATATACATTGCTATTGGTAGGTTGTAATACGATCACGCGGTTGTAATCATTCAACGCTCCATCATAATCATTTATTTCAAAGCGTGCATTGCCCCGGCTCACGTAAGCTACTGCCAGGTTGGGATTCAGCTCGATCGCTCTGTTTGCATCAACGATAGCTCCATTATAATCTCTTTGAGCGATCCTCGCCAGTCCCCTGCCGCTCCATGCATCAGCACTTGTTGGAGAAAGTTCGATGCTCTTGCTATAATCATTTAAAGAGCCGCTATAGTCTTTTAAGATATATTTCACAGCACCACGATTATTGTATGCCATTACATAATTAGCATCCAATTCTATCGCTTTGTCGAAATCCTGGTTGGCAGCGGTATAATTTTTTTGTTTCCAATATATCAATCCGCGATCGTTATATGCATTTGCATAAGTGGGATTCAATTGAATGGCTTTATCCTGGTCGGCGATGGCCCCCGCATAATCCTTCATGGCATATTTTACGAGGCCGCGATTGTGATATGCTTTGTCATAACCAGGGTCCATTTCTATCGCCCGGTTAAGGTCCTGCAGTGCCCCATTATAATCACGTTGATCATATTTTGTAAGACCGGAATTGTATAATTCTTTGGCTGTTTGTGCGTTAATGAATGTTGCCCATAGTAAGGATAGCAACAGTATTAGAATTAGCTTTTTCATATGCTTGATTTTTAATATGCCGGTTGCAATTTCGGTGCCAGAAGCTTGGGGTATGGGCATAAAAAAAGGCCCGCTTTCGCGGACCCACGATATTGCCTTCGGCAATTTTTTTTGGTCACAGATTTTAAGAGGATTAGGTCACAGATTTACACAGATCATTTCCGATGAGTGCCATTATACTCCAAAAAAATCTGTGACCAAAAAACAGCGTCGAAGACGCCAAAAAATCCTCCTAAATCTCCTCCAACTTATTAAACTCCTTCCCCCCCAAATACTTATTAAACACCCCGATATTATTTCCCAACGCCCCCAAATGCCTCTCATGATGCATATCCGTTCCCACCAAACCCGCAAGCCCCTTATCTAAAATATACACCGCCGCCTTTGCAGCACTCTTCCCATAGTACCCCGTCAACGACAACAAATTCACCTGCAACAAAAAGCCCATCTCTTTCAACCTGGCATATTCCTGCATGTTCTTATGGTAATAAAAATAACGTTCGGGATGTGCCAGTATCGGTTGATATCCTTCGGTGATGATGTTGAACAACATCTCATCCAGGTCATACGGCGGAGCAGTGTAAGGTATCTCAACGAGCAATAGATTCTTATGCAGCATAAGCAACGGCTCCTTCTTTCTCAACAGTTCCATGAAATGATCATCGAGCATGTATTCTGCTGCTGCGCTGAGTTCCATGTCAATGCCGGCATCTGCACAAGCCTTTTTTGTGGTCTCCAATGCTGCGCTGATCGTTTGCGGCGTATTGCGGTAAAGGTCTCCAATGATATGTGGTGTGGCGATACTTTTACGCACTCCAAGATCGTACAGGCCTTTGATCAACTTTAAGGAAGTTTCAACGTCGGGCGCTCCATCATCAATACCGGGTAAGATATGGGAGTGGATGTCTATCGTTACAGGAAAAATGCCTGTATCGGTGATTACTGATTTCTTTTTGAAAATATTAAACATTTGCTGATTGGCCTCACCCCCGGCCCCTCTCCTTCAGGAGAGGGGAGTTATTCGAAGTCCCTTAGTTTATTAATTCAACTATAACTTTTGTAGAGGATGGTTTAAACGAAGTCGACGAAAAAAATGATATCTAAATGAATTGAATTCGCCGGATAACTCCCCTCTCTTCTTGGAGAGGGGTTGGGGGTGAGGCTTCTAATAAACAGGATTAAAATTTCTATATCTCCCCATCTTCTTATACTGATGTAATTTAATAAGCGGTTTCAATAGCGACACAAAGAACGGAAACGGTATCCTATTCCTCTTCATCGCCAAATAATCTCTCCTATTGGCACGGAATCGTTTCGCCAGCGACACATTACTCATGCCTCCTGTGCGCATCCGCACAATAAGTTTAGGAATATAATAAGAGCTTACCCTGAAATAATAAAGATAGCGCGCCATGAATTCATAATCCGCAGCAGTAAAATAATGCGTCTCATAGAATCCGTATTGCTCCAATAATTTTCTTTTGAAATAGAAAGTGGGGTGAGCCGGCATCCATCCCATCTTATAGCGTGAGCGCTTATAAGGCACCCCTTTCCATACCCGAATGATCTTTTGTGTATTGATCGGGTCCACGTACACCAGGTCGCCGTAAACCGAATCCACGTTTTGTTCCTCAAAGGAATTCACGATCTCATTGATCACCGTTGGGGAAGAAAGCGTATCATCACTGTTCAGCGTACCAATGATATCGCCAGTTGCCATCTTCATTCCCTTGTTGATGGCATCGTACATACCCTGGTCTTTTTCTGAAACCCAATGAGCGATATGATCCTGGTATTTTTCTATGATCGCGAGGGTGCCGTCGGTCGACGCCCCATCAATGATGATATGTTCAATATTCGCATATTGCTGATTGATAACGGAGTTGATACAATCCTCGAGGAATTTCTCCGAATTCATCGTAACAGTTATAATGGTCACCTTCATTTCGCCGGCAGGGTTACCCTGCAAAGAAAGCGTATTTTTCTTTACAGGGTTATAGTAACTGTTCGATGCCTCCGGGGCGATAAGGTTTAATCCCGTTTGTTCTTCTGCTATTTGAAAATTGTTTGACATTGTGCTTGATTCTGGATATTTGATTCTTGGTTCTTGTTATTTGATATTGGATACTAGATACTTTATACTAGATCCCAAGCAGTCTGCTAATTCGCTATATTATATTTCAAAAAAAGCCCCGGCGCCCCAAAAACCTAAAAACTTCTCAACAATTATACTCCCTATCCAGGATCCAGGATCTAACATCCAGTATCCGGCATCAGGCATCTAGTATCCGGTCCCAAGGACCCCCTCAACCTACAAACTGCCCGACTACCGACTACCAACTACCGACTGACAACAACGTTCTCCATCACCAACATATCCATCTCTGTCCGCAAATAACACGCCAAGGCTTCCTGGGGTGAATTCACGATGGGTTCATTCTCATTGAACGAGGTATTTAAGAGGATGGGCACGCCGGTTTTCTTCCTGAAGGCTTCTATGAGGTTGTAGTAGCGGGGAGATATTTCCACATCCACCGTCTGCAATCTGCCCGTTCCGTCCACATGGGTCACGGCTGGTATCAGTGCCTGCTTCTCTTTTCTCACCGGGTACACTTTTTCCATAAAGGGCACTTCATCATTGCATTCAAAATATTCTGCCGCATATTCCTTCAGCACTGATGGCGCGAAGGGGCGAAAACTTTCTCTGCGTTTAACCTTGCTATTTAGTATCTCCTTGGCATCTGCACGTCTCGGATCAGCAATGATGGAACGCCCGCCCAGCGCACGTGGACCAAACTCCGATCTTCCGGTGAACCAACCCACCACCCCGCCATTGATCAGGCAATCGGTGACAAGGTCAAACAATGCATCGTCTGCCATTTCTTTGAACTTCACCTGTTTTTCCCACATCGCCTCTCTTATAAAATCATTCGTAAACCTGCTACCTGTATAAGCGCTTCGGATCGCCGGCTGCCGCTCATAATTCAAAGACCCGTGTTGCGTGAATAATGCTGCCCCCATGGATATTCCTGCGTCGTGCCCCGCCGACGGAATATAGATCCGTTTGAATGGCGTGTTCCGCAATATTTTTCCATTGGCAACACTATTCTGTGCCACGCCGCCTGCAATACAAAGATCATCGATCCCGGTACGCCGGTGCAGATGTTCAAGTAAATAAAATATTATCTTTTCTGTAAAACGCTGAACGGAAGCGGCGAGGTCTTTATTGTATTGCGTCAGGGGTTCTGCCCGGGCCTGATCTCCTGACCTGCCGGGATTTCGGGGCGCCCCGAATTTTTCGATCATTTTCTTGCCATACAACGGCGCCACGATCGGCGCGTTATCAGCACCATAACTGATGATGCCCTGCGTTCCCGTGCGGAAATAACTCAGATCGAGCCGAAACAATCCGTCATCGGTAAGTTTCACCACATCCTCCAGCAGGTGCATATATTTTGGCTCCCCGTAAGGCGCCATTCCCATCACTTTATATTCATCGCCATAGTGTGGAAAGCCCAACAATTGGGTAAATGCAGTGTAGAAGATACCGATCGAATGCGGAAAGTCGACCGAATCCAATATCTCGATCTTATTTCCATCACCGATCCCTGTCATCGTGGTCGTGAAATCGCCCGAACCATCAATAGAAAGGCATGCCGCCTTCTCAAACGGCGACGCAAAGAATGCCGATGCGATATGACTGCGGTGGTGCTCCACCTGTTTTATCTTACTTGCAAAATTCTTTGCCGGCAAACCCGAAAGCCTGGAAAGTTCGTGCTCTATCGACGACACTTTTTTACTGTTCAGCAACCTTTCCTTAACCGCTGCAAAACTTCCCACAGGGTGCGAAGCCAGGTAAACCAGTTTCTTAAAGAACTTAGCCTTGGGATCTCTTCCGATCGCCCAATGATCCACCCCTTCGTAACCGATGCCTGCTTCCTTCAAACAAAATGCAATAGCTTTTTCCGGGAAGCCCGCCCAATGTTTTGTGCGGGTGAATCTTTCTTCTTCGATCGCTGCGATCATCTTACCGTTTACAAAAATGGCTGCGGATGAATCGGCGTGGTAGGCGTTGATGCCAAGTATTATCAAATCTTTTTTCAAATTATTATTTTTTGCCCCCATCCCCTAAAGGGGAGTTATTCGAGGTCTCTAATTTATTTAAGGAGTAAAAATATCCAGCTAACTAATTTTCGCCTCACCCCCAGCCCCTCTCCTGAAAGAGAGGGGAGTTATTCGAGGTCTCTAATTTATTTAAGGAGTAAAATATCCAGCAACCTAATTTTCGCCTCACCCCCAGCCCCTCTCCTGAAAGAGAGGGGAGTTATTCGAGGTCTCTAATTTATTTAAGGAGTAAAATATCCAGCAACCTAATTTTCGCCTCACCCCCAGCCCCTCTCCTGAAAGAGAGGGGAGTTATTCGAGGTCTCTAATCTATTTAAGAAAACTGAGTCCCTATTCTTCGCTTCGGTCTTCCAGTTCCCTCTTCTTTAGGAGAGGCGTTGGGGTGAGGCTTCTTTGTGCACGCAGTGCACAAAACTATTCCAAATTCTTTTTCACCGACTTCGTCCGATTCATCCTGTCATATAAAAATATCATCAAAAACAACGCTACATAACTCAGCACATTAAAAAAATCATGGTTATCCATCCCCCACATCAAATTCTTCCCGGTATTGTTCTGCACCAACACCAAACTGATCCTGCTCACATTGATCAACCAGATACAAAACATCCCGCCTAATACCCAAACCGATTTTCTTTTCCATGATCCCTTATTCGCTACCACAAATGCCAACCAAAAGCTCATCACTCCAATACCCAGGCATGCATAAATAAGTTGCACCGACCTGCCACCCACCATTTGAAGATGATATGAATCCGTGATCACCGTATGATATCCGAATATCGAGAGCAATAGTCTCGAGCCATTCAATAAGGACGATCTCAACCACGAAGGGTAATCAAGATAATGCTCTATGAACGGAGAATAATGATTACCCGGTGCCGCTAATCCTTCAACCGCAATCGTTCCATAATATGCCACGCAAAATACCACTGCGAATTTCAGCAGGTAGATTACCAGCGGATGTTTAATTAGTTTTTTTATATCCATAACTTTTGCCCCCGTCTCCGCCACCCGGCGGAGAGTTTTACGAGGTCCCTAATTTATTTTGAAATATCACAAATTGTAACGCCGCCAATATCCGCTTCTATCTTCGTTACATTCTTCGCTTCGATGTAGAATTGCTGAAGCTGAGTTCACAGTAGCACAAAAGCTAGATCGGGGAACCGCCGGAAAATTGGATGTAATAATTTTCCGGGCTCTTTTTTGTTTCTTTTTGTGGAACATCCCGACGAGCGTAGCGGAACTCGGGAGAGAAGCAAAAAGAAAAATTACCCTTCGTGAAGCGAAAACAAATCTCGATACTGTCCTTTAATAAGATCCACATTAACCTTTCCAATCGCATATTTATGCGCTTCCTCATTCCAATCCCTTAACATGCTATCATCCATCCCAACAAATTTTTCAATCGCGTTAATAATATCGATCGTATCATCCGTCGACACATTCATCCCAACCCTCGCTTCCTCCAACCCATTCCATGGCGTTGCATAACTCGTTATCACTGGCAATCCCGCACTCAAGGCCTCAATGATCGAATGCCCATAATTCTCGCTCTTACTCGGCAAAATAAATACATGATGCTTCGCTAAAACGCTCCCGATATCCGCCGGAGGAATTTCTCCATGATATTCAACACTGATATTTGCAGGCATTTTTTTAATTATCTCCAAACAGCTCTGCCAATATCGCTCATCTTTTATCGGCCCATATATATTGTATTCAATGCTACCGACTTCCGACTCCCGACTAAAGACTCCCGACTCCCGACTCCCGACTAACGACTCTAAGACTAACCTAATGTTCTTCATCGCACTGATCAACGCAATGCTTACCAACTTTAATGAACCTGGCTTTTTGTTTGGCAAAAACATTCTTTCATGCAACAACGGAAAATTTCCCGCCACTGATACATCAATCGAATCACCAAAAACTTTCTTCACATATCCACTTTCCGTTTCATCAGTAACATGAAATCTATATCTCTTGTGCCAGCCCAACATTTTCCATGCTGCTAAATATATTTTCTTCTTAAGAGACTTCTGCGACAACGCTCCCGGATGCAACATCCCTCTCACTGAAATGATCTTCGGTATGTTTTTGAAATGGCGTAAAGGTTTGAAATTGTAGTTCCAATCGTAGATGCCAATGATATAAAAAAGATCAGGCTTGTTGAGATTGATCTCTTTTTTTAGAACTGAGATGATGTCGTTGTTGGAACTGTACCAAACTCTTGTGTTGGAATTGTATTGCACCCATTGATCATGAGGAATCGTATTAAGTATGGTTCCATCGAGATCCTTATTTGAGCAGAAAACACTGAATTCAAAAGCTGCTTCTGCAAACTGCCGACTGTCAACTGGTAACTGATTGACCATGTTTGCAATGGACTGAATAGGACCGCCGGCTTTATAGGCGGGATGGAACCAGGGGATGAGGATGAATATCTTTTTCAGCTATTGGTGTTGATAATTTGAAATAATTTTTCCATACCAGGAAGATCACAAAAATCAAAAAACATGATTTAACGAGATGACCCAGGATTGTCTGCAGTTCACAATCTGGGCGGATCGGATAGTAGAACACCAGTGGAACAAAAAGCAGTAATACAGGAAAATTTTTACTATAGCGCTTAAAGGCCTTAAGTACCTCGCTGTAAAGCAATCCCAGGAAGAACATAAAAATACATCCACCAACTTCGCCAAAATTAATATACCCATCACCTACTGAACTTAATCCCATCGATGTGATCTTATTCAATTGCATACCTGTGTATTTAATAAAAAGCGCCTGGTCTCCCGCATTTAATTTATCAGGAGCAAGTATCCTTGGCAAAATTGCCGATTCTATTATTAATCTTAATTCTGCTCCGTTTTGGAAAGGCACACTTGATGGCACAGTTTTCATAATATTAGTGATAATGTACCCCTGGTTGATTCGAAGATTATTTTTAGCAAGAGAATTCAGGTCTATTAAATTTCCCTCTCCCTGGCTTTCCTCATAGGCTTTCGTAAATGTTTGGAGTCCCGTTTCCGCCCCTTTTTCGCCCAACGCTGTGCGATAGTCCCCTTTTGCCAGTTGGGTAACCACCGCAAGAATAACAAGAAAAAAAACAAGTAGTAATTTGATCCAGTTCTTAGGCTTGTATTTTATTGCCAGAACAGTGCTAAGAAAAATAACCCATATAATAAGATCATGAAACATCGCATCTCCAAGTGATGATGCCACTATGGACCCGTATACGATGAGCAAGGGGATTATCTTCAATCTCTTATTCCCCAATATCAGCATGAACGCTCCGATATATTTAAAGCCCCCGAATAAATAAAATACAAAAGCAAGGTCGGAACTAAAAAAACTGGCGACAACACTCGCAACAAAACCAATGACAATGAGGACATAGGGCAGTTGGGGATTTCTGTCGACAAATAGCGAGATTTTTTCTCTATCGACAATTTCACCTTCCAACCTTTTGTTCGTAATGTGCAGTCCAAGGATAAAACAAAGCACAGCAGGAATAACATAAGCGAAATATTGAGCCTCGGGTATTTGCATGGTATTTCGTCCAACCTGGAATTTATCTAAACCGTTATACGCGAAAGTCGGACCTAGCAGCATCTGCAAACACATTAATGCACCGAATAAATATCTTACCGTGATAGCTGTTCCGATAGAATGAAAAAAAAGCAGGAACTGGTAAAATGTAATGCATATCGCTGCATACGAATACCAGCTTAGGTTCGGAAATAACAGGTACACAAAAATGCAAAACCCCCAGAAAAAGGCCCAGTTAATATTTACTTTGAATAAGGTATTCAATTGGTCGGTGCTTTTTTTGTGGCAAACATCATCGCCTCGCCTTCAAGTAATGGTTTTTCAATCTTTGTAATTGTGTTTTGTTTGTCAATGGTATATAGATCGTAACCATAGCCGATCAATAAAGACTGCGCGTCTCCCGAAGTCAGGTCCCTTGTCAAACTCTCCGCACAGTCAAGGTATTCGAAGAGAATGTCAGGCGCATCGGCCCTCTTGAGTAATTTTTCACCTCCTTTGAAAGCAAACCACTCATAACCTTCAATATCGATCTTAATGAGATGAAGTTTTGAAATGTTATATTGAGCCATCAAGGCGTCGATACTGATGGTCTGCATTTTTTCTGAGATCGTTGTAAATGCCGGAGACATTGACCCTTTTCCGAACAATTCGTCTGGAGTGAAAAAATCTGTTTCAGCGCCATCATTATCCGAGATGATCTTATTAATGGATATGCAATTTTCCAATTTATTTATTGCAATATTTGATTGCAGATAGTCAAATACTTTTGGCGACGCTTCAACGCATATCGCTTTAATGTCTGGCCTTAGTTTACAAACAGGAATTGCAATGCTGCCGATATTTGCACCAATATCAAGGAACGTACCCCCTGGCGGAATTTTCTCTACAATGAGCTTGATCGTTTCTGGCTCATAAATCCCATCGGCGAACAGTTCAAATCCAATATTCTCTTTAAGATTGGGCACCCTATATTGCAAATTGAATCTGCCCTTTAGTACAACATCTTTTGCCACACTCAGCTTTTTTTTAAAAACAGACCTTACCAAACGAAACTTTCCTTTGAAATGAGGTATTCTTCTGATCAGGCTATCCACGCTCATTTAACAGCAAAATTTTGAATCGTAATTTCATTTAAATATATCTGTAACTATCCTTTGCAGGATAGATCTGTAATCATATCCGCCAACTCTAACTTTATCCTGTCCTTTTGAAATAACCTGCCTTAACCCTCCTGGATCTCTCAAAGCATCTGCTACTTTATCTGCCAATTTTGCCGGGTCATCAAAAAAAATGACTTCATCCTCTTTAAATATACTCGACGTTTCGGCATTCCTTTCGGTAACAAGGGCTGTGCCACATGCGGGAATCTCAAATGTTCTGGTGGTATGCATTTCTGGAACGATCTTCGACAAAAGCCCAATACCTAATAAAGCTCCGGAGATCGTCCTTGCATATCCCTCGCCAAAAGTACCGGTACCTAAATATTTTAAAGCGAGATTATTTTTATGTTTCAACGCAAAATCAGACCATCCTATACCCGCCAATACCAATGGAATCTTTAGCTGCAGCAACGCTGCCAATATTTGTTCCCTGTCTTTTTCATGATGGCCTATGAATACGACACCGCTCTTTTCTTCAAATGAATGATATGGACGATGAAGTTTAGGATCAAATCCCTGTGTACAGGTGATGAGATTTTTCGCACCATGCTCTTTATAGTCATTCACCTCGTATGATTTTGTAGAAATGCAGTGATCATACAAAGGTAGTGCCTCAAAAAAAAGTTTTGAGCGATGATAAGCAAACGCTGGATCTGGTGTAAAATGCACAATTTTGCCCGAACCTTCTTTCAATCTTCGAATAATATCGGGTTCTACAAAAACACCTTTATCCACCCAAACCAGATCGTATTTCCATTTGCCATTGATCACCGAGCGGATATAGTCATTGATATTTTTTATCAGCGGCCCTTTTTTGTATCGCCAACCAAAAGAGCGGAATAAACGCTTCGTTTTTAGCAACGGAATATTGATATCTGCGATCGTGAAAGATGCAGGCTCAAGTATTTCCTTCAGGTATTCACCCCTCATGCCCGATGTGCTTCCCTCTTCATAATGTCCTATGTAAAGAATATCCATTTATACCAGTGCCTTTAAGATATAGCCAGTTTATTTTGTGATCTTTTCTTCCTTACTAGCTTACTTCTCATAAAGACTTACAAGATTCTTTGTCGCTATCGGTAATGCAAATTTTGATCGTTCCATGATCGCAAGTGCGTCAGGCCTGCTGATCTGCCTTCGCGTAGAATGTATAAGGCTTGCCCACTCGCGGGAATTATTATTTAGTTCAATAAAATGTGCCAACTCTGGTATCTCGATAGCTTCTGCTGGAATACCGTAGGATAATACCATCGGTAAGCCTGCTGCTTGAGCCTCCACTACAACCAGGCCCAGGCCCTCTTTATGTTTCAAAAGCCTGGGAAATACAAGTAGGTCAGATGCTTTCATAATAGAAGGCATGTCAGGTCTCCATCCTAATAGTCTGACGTGTTCGCCAATATTATATGTTGCTGCTTTTTCTTTTACCTGTTCCGATAAGTAACCTTCACCAACAAAAACGGCAAAATAATCTTCACTCAATTCTAAAAGTTCTCGCAATACCTCTACCACAAAGACCGGGTTTTTGTATTCATTCATTCTTCCGCAAAAAAGCAGTATTCGTGCTGTTGGAGCCATACCCCATTCTGTTCTCAGCTGGTTAATATCAACATATTCTTTGTAGGAATCAAGATCAATACCACAATACAATGTCTCTGCTTTTTTGTGTTTTAGTTTTTTTGTTTTCATGAATTGCTGAAGTGCATGATCCGAAGTTCCAACGATTATGTCGCTGTAGTGGATGGCAAGACTTTTAAATGGACCGAGCAGGGCTCTTTGCAAAAATCTGTTGCCAGTAGGTAGCGACTCATCAGTATTGTGAATATGCAATATTCTTTTCCTAAACGAAATGCCGCGTGAAGCTAAAAGATAAAATCCGCTAAGGTAGTCATGATGACTGTGGATAATATCATAATGTCCAACCTTAAGCGTTTTTCGTAATGCACTTAAAAATCGAAATTTGTTACTTATTGTACAAGGAGAATAAATGATCTTACCGCCTGCGGCTTTTACCGTCGCATCCAGCCTACCTTCCTTTCCCAGAATACAGTAAAATGTCCATTCCCACTCCGGTCGTATTTTCTTACTTTCTAAAAAAGTATTGACTAGCCATCCCTCTACAGCTCCCTTGTCGAGATTTTCTACAATTTGTATCAGCTTCATAACGGATCAGAATTCAACATTCTCCTACCCTTTTTCTCCCCACGCAATGCTGCGGCAAAAAATTGTCTCGGCAATTTTGGCTTTAATATCAGGCGTAACGTATTGGCAATTCTTTTCTTAATCGTGATCGGCGGAGGTATCTGCCCTCTTAACGAATGAAATACAACACTGGATGCAGCAATACCTTCAGTAAGTTCTAAGAGGTATTTCTTTTGCGTGCGATACGAAGGTATATAATGCCTCACCCTGATCTCGCCGAAAACTCCCATACCCAGACCTATATCGCATGCACAAGCCGCCAGATCATTGTCCCCTCCTGAAAAAAGCGAGTTCCCAGATCTGTCGAGCTGGATATTTCTTTTACCGGTGGCGTGCAGTTGAAAATAGTGATCAGCTACTTCTTTTCTTATAAAGAGTCCCGCTCCGCAGGGCATTGTTTCGGATAAATGTGGAAGATTGGACCATCGATTTTCGCTGATCTCCCGGTTAACCAACATACCCCAATATGGCTTTGTCCACTCACCAGGCTCCTGTTCAAATTCAAGCGACACCGATCCGCTCCACGATCCGATATGCGGATGACTGGTTGCAATTCCGACGCCTCTTAGCAGGAAATCATTTTCAATTATATTATCGTCATCAATAAAAACAAGTATGTCACCGCTTGACTCCCTAATTCCCCTTAATCTTGCTGGTGTAAGGCCTTGTTTTGTTTCGACCACTATCCGGGCATTATCATTCAGTGCTAGAAAGGACTGTACATATGGCTGTAGAGATAAGCCTGGCGTAGAATTATTATCTACAATAATAACTTCAGTTGGCAGGTATGATCTGCTGGCTACTGTGATCGCAGTAAGGCATCTTTCGAAAAAAATTTCCTTCGGGTTATAGGAGCAAACAATTATCGACAGTTTTTCCATACTATAAATTTTGAGAAAGTATCTCTGCTATCCTATCTCCGGTTTTCCGCCAGGAAAAATTATTGTTTACGTGTTTGATAGCATTACGGCCGAGCTCGTTTCTGAAATCGCTGTTTTCGCAAATACGACCCATCGCATTTTGCAATTCACTTTGAAGAGACGTGCCAGATTCAACCAATATCCCCGTTTTACCATCTGCAACAATTTCAGGTATCCCAAATGATTTTGTAGAGATCACCGGGCAGCCGACACTCCCTGCTTCTAATAGAACCAAAGGCGTCATATCTTTTGAAGTCGGCAATATAAAACAGTAAGCTTTCGCAAATAATGAAATCATTTTTTGCATTTCTTCGGGGTTCGATTTATCAATAAATCCTAAATATTCAACATTTGTACGCTCCAAAAAATTGCCAGCAGGTTTCTGGCCGACAATTTTCAACTTGAAATTGGGAAATTGATGTCGAACTTCACTAAACGCATTTACTAGGGCGTCTCCCCCTTTCCCTATAAAGTCCAAACCAACAAACAAAAAATAAGGCTCGGGCGTTTCAGCATCGAATTGACCATCAATATCGAAACCACCTCCCAATCCCGCTACATGAAAATTGTTCCCGGCTAATTTATAATTGGTTTTTGCATCCCTCAAGGCCCATTCTGAGCTAAAAAAAACAGCTTGTGCTTTATCCAGGAATTTGGCTTCCTTTTGATAAAGTAGATTTAGCTGGGATCTATTGAACTTGTTGGCATTGTGGTATACGTGTATGTAGCTCACAAATGATGCATCAAGGTAAAGCGCATACGGACTTGTAAGAGCTACATGAAGCCAGGGTGTTGCACCATGGAAAAAACTGAAGGTATTCTTTAATAATTTGGGGTTAACGATCCTGCTTATCGCAGATAAACGCCTATTGGTAAAAGCGGGATAAACTCCTTTCATCCCCAACGAACGATATACTTTAGATTGTAGTTTTTCTTTAAAGAAATAGGGAGGATCTACTTCCTGTATAAGATTAACCTCGTATTTTTTTTTTAGCTGCTGATAAATGTGATGGTTCATTGCCGACCACCCACCGGAAAAATCATCAACGTTTAAATTAGTAACGTAATTTATCATTGACATCTCCTCCATTCTATTTATAATGACTGATTAATCTGTCAAATGATTTTTGTATTGAGAATTTAGAATTAAGTATTTCGTCTCTATTTACGGCGCAAAACTCTTTTCTGTTAGAATCCTGATTTATTCTTTCAATTATCCGTTCTTCCCAGATTTCCTTCTCTGTATTATTCAAATTCAATAGGGTGAAGAGTTCCGGAAACTGAATGATCTCTTTTGTAATAATGTCGGATGCAACGATTGGCAACCCGTTAAATTGAGCTTCAACTAGTATTAATCCGAAAGGCTCGGTTGTTGAAGTAAACAGCATAAGATCAGCCGCAGACAAAAGAGAAGGAACATCGGCTCTCGTTCCAAGGAAAAAGATCCTATCAGCTAATCCCTTCTGTCTAACGCTTTGCTCAAACTGAATTCCGAGATCACCCTTATGCCCCACGAACAGGAACTTAATTCCCTTTTCTCTTCTAGCAATTGATTGGGCCAACTCGAATGCAAACTCCGGGTATTTCGGGTTTTTGTAGATTGAACTTACAAGACCTATCCGCCCAATAAATACAACTACCTTCTCCTGTTTGGTGATTCCAAATTCTGCACGAATTTCTTCACGTCTCAGTTCATCATAGATAAATAGCTCCGGTTTACTACCACAATACAAGGGCTCAATTCTTTTGGGAAGATATCTTCGACGATCGTATTTCAACTCATTCATCAACCTATCAGATGTTCCGGTGATCTTAGTCGAAAACCTGGAACTAAGTAGTCTTCCGAAGTGATAGAAAATCTTACGACTTCTTGTCTTTAGATAATTGTCGACATAAACAGTGGAGTTATGCGCATGAGCGATACGCACCCTTGGCAGTTTGTTAAGCAGAAACAGCCAATGCCAACCAGCAACAAAATCTTCATGGTCATGTATAATATCGTAACCTTCACTACTGACTATTTTCCGAAATTGTTTTCGGAAAGACAAAATTCCTTTTCGGGAATATTTAAGATAATAAAGTTTACTTCCCCTACTGTCGAACTCACCGTCCAATTCACGCTTAACACCCCCGGTAAGAAGAAAATCAATTTGGTGAAAGCCATTATTTAATTTAACGATCTCAAGCAGCCAGGTCTCCGCTCCGCCGAAGCCAAACCCATTTATGACATGCAGTATTTTAAGTCTATCAATTCTGTTCCCCATAAATAGCCAAAAATCGTCCTAAATATTTTCTAACAACGGAATTAACGCAGCATCACAAATGAATCTCTTATGAGCGAAAGTCATTGTTGATGATTATAGTATTTTCCCCGGTGACATAATAGGTGAAGTCATTATAGGTACGCAATATCGTAGTAAAGAACTCTTTTGCGCACCCACTTTCCATAAAATCGTGAAGTTCGATCACCATCATTCTTACTTTCGGCAACCACAGACTGCAGTCTGAACTAAATATCTCCTTCTCACTAGTTTCAATATCCAATTTCAAAATGTCAATATATGGAATGTTGTATTCTTTCATCAGTTGGTCGATAGAAATGGCTTTAATGTTACCATTGATATTATCCTCGGCAACAATGATCTCCCATTTTTCCTGGCCGGGATTCGTGATTTTCAGTAATGTATTCTTACTCCATAAGCCCGCATTAATTGTCACGACGTCGCTATACCCGGCCAAATTCTTGTCCAGCTGTGCGAAATTCTCAATATCCGGTTCAATGCTGAATATTTTTGCATCTGGGAAAATGTTTCTCATTTGTAAAGAAAACAATCCAATATTCGCTCCTCCATCTATTATATACTTAGCCTCCCTATCTTTTACTTTACCATATTCCTTGTTGATAAATATTTGAAAAAAAGTATCGGCATCAGAGCTATTTTTTCTAAGCCAAATTTTGTTTTTGATCCCTGGCAGAGTGATCGCCTTCCCTGATTTTAGCCGATGGTATAAATTAAGGCCCTTTATGACCCCGTATCTTTTGATCAATGAAGGAATATGTTCAATTCTTATTTTCACGAAATATTTTTTTTGAGAATAACCGCAATCTTACCGCTATGTAATGCTTCCATTGCAAATAACTATGATAACAAATATCTTTTGCTCTCGTGAACTTTCTGTTTGGAATTTTAGTGTAATAGAATTTTTCAAAAAATAACAGTAGATCGCCACCTGTCATTTTGCCTACAGCCGTTTTTTTCATCCCTGCCCAATGCACTACTAAAGCTGGAGCAGTTCCTGTTTTAACACTATCGGGGGTCAGGTCATTCATGCCATTACCCGGCCATCTCATAATTGTTTGTCTTTCAATTGTAACATTTTCAAATGCCTCTTTTTGAAGTAGTACGTAATTCATCACCCCCTGGTCCCCTCCCATAAAATATTCCTGGTAGTGGAGTTTACGCGGAAAGCTCCAATCTACCCAACGATCAAATTCTTCGCGTTTAACCAACCCCGCTGTTCCAAACCACTGGCCAACATTGAATGCTTTTCTTGCGCTTTGCACCTTATCATCTATCTCCCGCATCTTATCCCAATCGTAGTATAAGCGCTTAAAATCCGCGTCAGGTAGTTGTTCATCATCTACAAAAAAAGATGCGTCACTTTTTGCACGACGCTCCAGTATCTTGCCCGTCATAACGGTATCGGCATCCAATACCAGGAACCTCTCACCAGGTTTAAAGAACAAGGGCTCAAGTTTCACCAGGCCCCATCCGTAATCGCCTTCAGGCAGATCCACCAGGTCAACATTCCAGGATTTCTTCAGTTCCCTGTCCAGTCCTTTTTGAAGAGTGTCACCAGCAAGTATACGTATCGGAATTTCGGGATAGAAATATCTTATACTCGCTATACAGATCCTGGTAAGGCGGGCATCACGTCCACAGGCGGCAATGTAAACACAATCTATTGGATAATTTTCCATTCTTTAATTGCTTTTATTCAGTTGATCGTTTGGTTCCATAAGCACAGCTATCATATCTTCAGCTTTATTTTGCCCGCCGTCGAAGGCAACTTCATAATTAATACTAATGAGTTTGTCAAGTACAAATTCCAGGTCGGGTTTATTTAAATTCTTGCATTCAAAATGAATGATCTTTGGCTTTATTCTATCGAAAGGAAATAGTTTGATCAGTTCGCCGTCGTAGCCCTCAGCATCGATCTGAAGTAAGTCGACCTGTTTAGCTCCATTAATTCTCAACAATTCATCCATCGTAATACTGTCAACAAATATCTCCCGAACAAAGGACTCAATATCTGGCAATACATCCTTGAACTTAACGAGGTTATTCCTGTCGAAAGACGCACTACCGCAGATCCAATCCGGTAATGAGCTATTTGATCCATCAATCACGTACAAAGCTTGCTTTTTTGCAGAGTCGCTGATCACGCAGTTTAGCAGCGTGATATTTTTGTTGTTCGAGTATAAAGCACGCAATTTACTGAAAGGCCCAGGCTGAGGCTCCACCATTATTCCGCTCCAATTATATTTGACAATAAATTTCCTGATCGGATCACGCATAATTCCGTCAAAGGCTCCGATCTGAATAAAATTAAAGGCGTTTCCCTCTCTCTCATTCAAGATATAGTTTGAGATGACATGGTCAAAGTTGAGGGACAGGATATTTTTTTCTTCTACAAATGGCCTAAGGCGATATCGCAGATTGATAATCTTAATATTAAGTTTTGCCAACAGATTTTTAACTACGCTTTTCATCGATCCTAACTTAATCCCTCTTGTTTTCAGCTATATGATTGAGATATTTATTCGAAGGTTGATGCCCTTTATACATTGAGCTAAAATAATATCTGGGCGGCTGATACAATTCCATCGGCTCCAAAATTTCGAATTTATTTTTTAGATCATTTCGAATAAAAAAAGCATTAGCACCGGTAATATTACATACCAGGAGAGCATAGTCTTTCTTTAGTAAGTCACAGTAAGCCCCGAGGCTACAGCCAAAAAAATCATCTCCGCTCCACGAGCTATTTTCCCGGTAGGGTACCTTAACGATCGCATCCCTGAACTTCGCATTATATTCCAGGCATAACAGTTTTGGTAAAAAGGCATTGTTGATCATTTCTTCAATAAAATAATAATCATTGCCATCCAGGTCCATAGAAACAAAGTCTATGGCGCTGCGTTCAACACCAACGAAAGTAACAGCGTCATTCATAATTGAGAGCACATTTTCCCTGGTCACAAAAGTGCAGGTCATTTTCAATTTATCACACTTGATCTCCTCTCTATATGCATCAATATTGCCATCCACCCAAACTCCTTTCGAACCCTTGATCAAAAGAAACATTGAATTATTTTCAGTTGCCCCCACTCCAAATTCAATAAAATTCGGGAACGGGATATCCAGTTTTTCGAATATGTGCTGAATGATACCATCCTCATCGTTCTGGCTATAGACTGAAAACCCATATTTGATCAACGAATTTGGTTGCTTCTTTAAAATAGCCTCTCTCAGTTCGTGCTCATGCATTTGCTCAATATGCTTTTGCACGTGCCAACACTTGAGCTTTATATCCTGTAGATCTCTTTCTATATTCTGAAAGAAGATCTTGGAATTAATTCGTTGCAGGAACTTAAACATAATTTTTCATTGACGTGAAGAGATATGATTTTTATGATCCCCTTTTTGCGAACTCTGGTTACGAATACTCGTCAAAATGCCTTCAATTTTTTTTATTTGATTCGGGTAAGTAAATTTTTTCGCAAAATTTATTCTATTACCCTGCCGATCCTCGGAATTATAGACTTCAAGCTTATGGATTACAGAAGAGAATATTTTCGGCACCTCGTCATTATTTTCACGACTAGTACTCATCTCCAGTAATCCAGGATAATTAGTGCTGTATGTGATCATATTACTTGAAATAACAACTTTTCCGCTTCCAAGATATTCCAGCAGTTTATGAGAATTGGTTCCCCTACTTTGATTCTTTTTTATTTCATAACAGACTAAAAAGGCATCCATCTTCTTTAAACCTGCGGCCAATTGTTCTGGATTGACAACGCCATGCATTTTCACGTTTGATGAGTTCTGCAATGTCTTGATGAATTCGTTCGTATCCGGATCACTGCAATCACCCGGCAGGTGTATGTCGGAAGTTTTATAATCGTATTCCCCCCAAAGATTAAATTCTATATCCTGGTTTTTTTCTATTATCTCTACCAAATTCTTTCTGTCGATGTCCTGAGCTAAAAAACAGCCGGAATAGCCAACCTTCAATGGGGTTTGTGCTTTTCTCCTAAAATGCTCATTAATGAATATTTCGGAAACGCCATGATTAATAAAGTACTTAGGGATTTCCAGGTCATTATATCCCGCTAAGATTTCGTTTGTAACAGAAAAAATAACGTCGGCATTTTTCGCCGCCTTAACTTCTACCCCACCATAAGGCCCATCAACGGGCATGAATATTTTAAAAGCATCCTTCGGAAAATATTTCAAAGGAAGGGAATTTGATATTTCAAATGACCATACAATTTCAGGCTTACTTTGAATCCTGTTAATGATCCGTTTAATATGAAATTTCGTTAAGAAATTATATAGACGATTGTATTTAAAAATAAAAAAATAAGGGTGAAAAAGACGATGATTGACAACCCAAAGATTACCAAAGCCCGACTCCTCTATTCTTATCTCGCCCCTTTTAAGTTTTCTCTGTTGATCCGGAAGTGTGATAAAAAATACTTTATTCCCACGTTTAGCCAATTCAATGGCATAGTGATGTTTTGAAAAGAACATCTTTCCCCAGCTTTCCCGGGATATGATAAAAATAGTTTTATTACTTAACTCCATAGCCTATGCCGATACCTTCTTATATCAAAATATCTTCCTCTTGACCTTGCCCAATTTTTCCCTTAATATCTTAAGATTTGATTTATGTGCCCCTACCTCGCCTGAATAAAATTCATGCGGAATTGGTGGAGCACTCATGTATTCGTTGAAAGCCTCTTCTGAAAAGCCCAGTTTCTTCAGTACAAAGGTTTTATCGATCTCTAGCAATCCCGCGGGGTATATTGGTTTTCGCAATTCCTCCAATGCCTCGGTTTTTGTTATTTGCCCCGAAAAGATAAGATTACTTAAATGCGCCTTTCGCTTATCAACTTTAAATTTCACCGGAAGTATATAACCCTGGTAGAATCTCGTGAACACCGATTCGTAGTGTTTGCCACCATAATCCAGCCAGCCCAACTCCTTTGAAATGATCTCCTTGGTTTTCTTTTTATTATAATCCAGGTAGTTCAACAGGGAAATATTGGTATAGGTGCCTTTGGGCTCAACATATTTCCCGTTCTTAAATTTAGCCGGGAACTTATTCAATTTCACGGTCCCAAATTTCTGATGAATAGAAAATAAATTATTGGGACTCTTGTATATCCAGCTGGATGGAAGTGTCTCTTCGGTCCAAATGTTTGTACCATCCAAGATATATTTTAGATTCTGTTGAGCACAAATCACTTTTAAGCTACTGATTATCGCAATGTCGGTGATGGCTTCGATATCGATCACTCCCGCCTTAAAATAAGACAATTGTATGTCTTTAAATTCTTCCCAGTCGATGACATAGGTGAATAGGTCAAAGCCACATTTAGAAATGATATTTTCTATATTCTTAACAGCCTCCTGGGAGTTCCATCCATTGTCGAAGTGCACACACAATACATTTAAACCATACTCCTTTGCTTTGTAGGCCAGAAAACTGCTATCGATACCTCCACTAACACCAAGTATGCAGTCATATTTTTTCCCCTTGCCGTTTTGCTTTAGCGAATCTACTATTTCTTTGATCCTTATCTCAGCTTTCTCACCTTTGAGTGTGTATAGTTCTTCACTTTTCTTATAACTGAAATAGTAGTTACAAACACCATCGTGATCGAATGTTATTGCAGGATCTGCAATATTGTCCATTACACTGATCTTACATTGCTGGTACCCCGGATCGTTCTCTGACATTACCATTTATTCTCTTTTTTATTTTTTAGCTCGCCGCTGTACGATAGCTAATTGATGACGCCAGTCGTTGCGAAGGTTTCTCAACAAAACGATATAAAATATATGCCGATGCAATAACAAAAGAAATGATGCCGATACAACTGGAGATCTTCCAGTAAATGTTAGCGGAATATTTTAGCGCTAAATTAAAGAGTGGAATATATACAAGCATATGAACTAAATAAAGCGAATAGGAAATATTTCCGAAGAAATTCAGCACACGTGACTTAAAATCCTTATTTAGAAATATCAGCAGAAAAGTCGCAAACGAAAAAATAAATACTTCCAGGTAGTAATTAAAAAAGATAATCGCCGGAAGAGCAATTATCGAAAAGATAAACTCCGGCTTGCGTATGACCCCTACTTTATAAAAGGCAAGTTGTATTCCGGGCAGGAACACCAACGACCAGTAAAAAAATTCCATAGATGGAATAACAAACTGGAGGCTCCACAAGGCCGCAAATATCCCCCACCTAACTATGACATGTTTGACCATCAATGGATATAAAAGCGAAACCAATAAATAGAATTGAAATTCTACGGCCAGAGACCAAAAAACGATGCTTAACCATTTTACTTTTACAAAAGGAACTAAATATCCAACGTGAAGAAATAATTGGCCAACAGTCGGCGTATCGGCATTTGCACCTTTAGCCATTGCCTGGATCGTCAAATAGCCGAAGGTAAGAATCAGTACAACCAGATAAGGAGGTTCAAGCCGGGCCAGTCTTTTTAAAATAAAAGTGGGCCATTTAGATAAATTGTATTTCGCCAGGCTTAGCGAGTAAGTAATGACAAAGCCGCTAATAACAAAAAATACATGTATACCATATTTGCCCCAGAAAAATGTGTTGATAGATCCAAAGAAACCGTTAGTTAAAAAAAAGAGGTGGAATAGAAAAACCATTAACGCGGCAACTCCGCGCAACTTATGGATGACCCCTATCCGATTCTTTTGCGTATTGTCAATTGCTCCAGGCTCTTTAGTCACATACAAGCTTTACTACTTATTGAACAGTTTTTCCCTTAGCTCCTGCTGCGACGGATAGCTGATAAGCACCGCCTGGTGCGGGCGCTGAAAAACGAACATGCTGCCAGCAGCTACCGCGGATGCCCCGCTTTGTTTTGCCTTTGCAAAATCTTCCACACTTCCAGCCCCGCCAACAGCGATAATCGGTATCGAAACCGCATCGGCTACTTCTTTGATCAAACTATTTTCGTAGCCTTTATAAGTACCATCGTGTTCGATGCTGTTCAGTATAATTTCTCCAGCTCCAGCGTCTTCCATTTTTTTTGCAAATGCAGAAGGTGACCATGAGGTCTTATTTCTACCATTGTCAGTGAATACCCGGTACCCCCCCAGCAAGGTCTTTTTGAAATCTATCGAGACTGCTATGCTTTGGCTGCCAAAGAGCCGGGCCGCTTCGGTGATCAATTCCGGTTCTACATGTGCGGTTTTATTGATGATCACTTTCTCTGCTCCATTAAAAAGGATCTCCTTTACTTGTTCGATCGTTTTGATACCACCTCCATAAGCCATCGGCATAAATGCCTCCGAAGCTATTTCATTGATCTGGTTGATGCGAGGTGAGCGCCCCTCCCTTGTTGCATCTATATCTATTACCACTATCTCATCTACTTCCTTTTCATTAAATATCTTCACTGCGTTGATAGGATCACCTACGTATTTGTGGTCGCTGAACTTTACTGATTTTACAAGCCCTCCCTTCTGCAACAGCAATACCGGTATAACACGAATCCTCAACTAATAGTTTTTTACAAAATTCTCCAAAAGTTTCATCCCATACTTATGACTTTTTTCAGGATGGAATTGTACACCTAAAATATTTTCTTTTTCCACACCGGCTGCGAATGAATAGCCATAGGTGGCTTCCACCAAAACCTCATCTTTATTTTCGACATCAAGATGATAAGAATGAACAAAATAGAATCGCGGTTCCTCGTACATCCCCTCAAACAACTTTGCTCCGTTAAAGTTTGCTACATCGGTCCAACCCATATGAGGTATCTTTTGACGACCTTCCAGCTTTGTTTTATCAAAAGCGATCGTCTTTCCTTTGATCCAACCGAGCCCTGTTGCCATACCTTCTTCACTACCCTGTGTCAACAGCTGAACACCCAGGCAAATGCCGAGAATAGGTGTTTTCTTTTCCAATACCTTTTCATTCATTGCTCCGATAAGTTCCGATCGATGCAGTTGTTCCATCCCATAATCAAATGCACCCACGCCCGGCAATATGAGTTTATCTGCCATCAGTATGTCTTCCTTTTTATTGCTGATCAACGATTCAACGCCCAAGCGCTTTAGCATATTCTTTATGGAAGAGAGGTTACCCGTGCCGTAGTCTATAATGGTAAGCATTACCTATTCTTATTAATGATCCTTTCGATCAATTCTGTTGTTGAATAACCGTGGTCCCTGTTGGTGTAATATATCTCAATACCAAGTTCTTTTCCTGTAATAGACCTGCCTTTATAGTCTTCCCCAAGAAACCGTATATCGATTTTCTTGGTGTTAAGTATTTCGAGCAACTGTTCTTCTGAACTGTATTGCAGTATTTCATCCACATAACGAGAGTTTGCCATTATCAATTTTCTTTCTTCTAATGATAACACAGGCTTTCTTTTACCCGGATTGATCTCATCAGAAAAATTATCGGCCGTATTCAATGCAACGATGAGGTAATCGCAATGTTCTTTACATTCCTGCAGCATTAATACATGGCCTGCATGGAAAAGATCAAATACACCACAAGTAAATCCTATTTTCATTTTGATTCAAGAATTAAACTTTTGTACTAGAAGGCATTCAAAAATTCAATTGACCTATTTGCCATTCGCTTTCTTCGCCAGCACCCACACGGCCCTTGCATCAAGTCCTCTCGGACCATTGGTACGCCAAATATTCCAGAGACCCCAACGATGAAAAAATCTATCTTTCCAACTATAATGATCAAGAAAGTGAGGATAAAAATCCGTCATCCCACTTTCAATAATTGAAAAGCCCTCTCCAACCAAAGTGTCTTCAATTATTTTTTTGGAATACAGCACATTATGAGTGTAGTCTTCAAACTGCCAACGCAATGAATTGCCGAGTGTTGGCGCTGTTGTACAAATGTAAATTAGACCGTTGGCTTGAAGATATTTTTCGATATCCTTAAGATGCGTTTTAAAATCGTGGCAAAAATAAAGGCATGAACGATACAAGATTATATCATACAATTCTTTCTCAGGCCATGGTTCATTAATATCAGCATGTAAAACATGTACACCATGCAAATATTTTTTCATGGCCTCTGCGCTTTGGGCACCATATTCTGATACCACTATCTTTCCAACCGCAGTTTTGATAAAATGAGCAAATGTTCCCGGGCCGCCACTAATGTCCAAAAGAGATTTTCCGCTAATGTCTATGCCATTTCTTTTGACAAGTTGAAGAAAATCGGAAGCTTCATCTAAATAGCGCCTTCTCTTCACCTCGAACATTTCGTCGCCAGGAGTTGGATCAAGAACTCGAAAAAATAATTTTCCATAATTCTCATAAGCTTCAATTTCGGAACCCTGCCGTTCAAAATAGGTTGGGATAAGCCTATTCGTAATCTTTGATATTATCGGAGTCTTTCTTAATAATTTCAACATTTTTTCGCCGGGAAGTTTTTCTTTCCCTTTCCGCCACATCGTACCACAGGATACACACCGATACCAATAGTGTTTAAAATTAGAATATCGCACCACGCGACCGTTGGGGTCTTCACAAAATCGACATTGTACCGATTTATCTTTTTTAGCAGTTCCTATATTAGTCATGTGTCTTTTTCTAGAGTTCGTGTTATATAATCTTCTATCGAATGCGCCGGATCCCATTTTAGCACTGTGTTTGCTTTAGAAATATCGGCGAAAGTTATTTGTGCTTCACCCATTCTAGGCGGTACAAACTCATAATTATCGCTGATCATCTTAGCGAGCTCTAATATCGAAAGAGTCGTGCCCTTTCCAATGTTAAAAGCAGTATTCAATTTACCTGGATATTTTGCAGCAAGATAATTAGCATTTGCAAGATCACGTACATGAATGAAATCCCTCTGTTGAATCCCTTCCCCGGTAATAAGTAGCGGCAACTTACTCTTTTTACGATCAAGAAAAATCCCAACAACGCTACTATAAGCATTGAATTTATTGGCAGGATTAAAACTCCTTGGACCGAAAGGATTAAAGTATCTCAGGGAAACAAAATCGAAAGGGAATCTCGTAGCTAGTAGTTCAAGATATTTTTCTACTTCATATTTCTGAAAGGCATAAGGACTTAAACATTTGATACTTTCCTCTTCAGGCGTTGGTATATTCTCCGGAGTGCCGTATATGGCGCTTGAGCTACTATAGATAAATCGTGGGTAATAGTTTTCGCGGATCATCAACTCAAGTAAATGAACTGATTGGATGAGATTCGATTCAATGTGCTCGGTCACCATCTCAAAACTTGGTTGTATCCGGGGCAGTGCAGCCAGGTGGAATATAAAGCGGTAAGGCTTCACCGATTCTATATCCGTGCACTGCTGTTGAAGAAAATTAAAACGGCTATTGCCGAGATGATGCTGAATATTATCGCGGCTGCCTGTGGATAGGTTATCCACTCCTTCGATCTCCCAGTCTGTTTTTTCTATCAAAAAATCCAGGAGATTGGAACCAATAAAACCCGCGACCCCGGTAATTAAAACCTTATTTGTGTTCATGTAAAGAATCGAGGATGATGTGAAGGATTACCTGGTGGTAACATTCCACGATACCATAGTTGGAGATGCCGATATGAAAATTGATCTCACCCTTTTGGCTAAGCTGATTGTTTTCTTTAAAACCAGATAGCGTAATCAGGTGGCCATTCTTTGACCTGGCAAAATCAGCGGCATTAAGGATATTCTTTGATTCACCCGAACTGCTGATCGCCACCAACAGATCATCTTCACCAAAATGCAAGCGCATCCATTCTACAACGGCATTTTCATATCCATAGTCATTTGCAAAACAGGTGATCAACGTTGCGTCGGAAAAACTAAAGGTGGGATAGCCGCCGATCTTGGCGAAATCTTCCATCATATGAGAACAGATGGCATTAGACCCTCCATTACCAACAAAGAAAATTCTTTTTACCTTATCGTTGATCAGGCGAATCGCTGCCTGGATTTGTTCACCGGCTTCCGGCGAATCAAAGTATTCGGCAAATTGCTGTTTATATAAATTGAGATGCATAGTCTTTTAATGATTCTTTTGTTACTGACCTGGCATTACCAAGCCAGGTGGTCGAAAGGCTTGCGGCTAATGAAGGTACAACGAGTATTTCCCCTGGAGACATTATATCTGTCGCAAGGCTTACAAAACCGAAAAATGTATCCCCTGCCCCAATCGTATCAGCGATAACGCTTTTAAAAGAGTCATGCCTTTCTACATTTTTACCGTTGTAGTGCAAAGAACCCTTGCTTCCGAGCGTGATAAAAAGATTATCCGTATTCAATTCATAGTCGTACAGTTTTCCTATCTCATGGTCATCATCGAAGGTTGCCTTTTTATTCATTTGCAGGCTCGCTTCCCGAAGGTCGATGCTTACGCTTTTTTTGCGAAGCGCTTTCCATTTAGATATGCGGTTGAAGCCGAAATTATTCGAATTGGTCTGGCACATTAGATGAAATCCATCGCCGATAACTAAATTGTTGCAATAACCATGTCCAAAGTCGGCAACAATGACAATATCATAATCTTTAACATTGATCTTTATCTCGCCGTCGTTTTTTAATTCAAACTTATTGATCTCTACATGTTTCTTTTGGTCATTGATATCAACATATCTCGTCTTAACGATCTCTTCGGGACGATTGGAGATCACGTCTACCTTTTTTACAAAATCTTTTAGGTGGTTAGCAATAGCGGCGGCCCCGCCTTGATGCACTTCGGCCCTTCCTGTTAGCTTTAACGCAGGACATAGGGATTTCATAGAAGGGCCCTCATAAGTTACAAATATAAACTCATCAGTGATCGTTTCCCCAACAACGGCAACCGAAAGGTCTTTTGTTTTACTGATAAACTCGTCTATAGTTCTTGCAAGCATAGATTGAATTATTTTTTTCCCGTACAGACAAATACAAAATGGTAGTGATTGTCTTTATAGAAAGTAGTGATTACTTGGTCCACCTGACCAAAAGTGTACACGTTGTGAAATTTTGCTTCGCAAAAAGCAAGCAATTCTTCAAACGTTAATTCACGAATATGTTCCTTCCGCCGGTTCTCTGTTGGAGGCGGGTCCATTTTACGGACGGTGGAAATAAATAAAGTGCCGTTGGGTTTGGTTAGCGAATAAAGATCATCCATCAGCTTCTGCTGGGCAATTTCGTCCATATGCTCAATGACCTCAAAACAAGTAATTACGTCGTATTGCTTTTGTTTGATGACGGCAATATCCTGGCAAACGTCGATACCCTCAGGCGAATACCCATCAGGATATACGTCAAAGGAATAAACATCAGCAAATTTCTCCTTCAATACTTTTGTACCATAACCTGAACCGCAACCGAAATCCAATACTGAAAGATATTTATCATTGACAAGCCTGTTCACGAAATTATATCGAGCCAAACTGACCAGCGTATCCATTGCCCCAAGTGAGTAATTTATTTCAAGCCGCTTCATATTTTTTTACGTAGTTGATGATATCGTTTACCGAAAAGGCGTAGTCAAATGGAAATTTTTCGCCCAGCCCTTTTTTAAATTGTTTTGTTATTTCTATATCTCCTATTTCAGTTCCGCCCTTGAAAATTATCAGCACTTGCGTATTAGTGTATTCTCCCAGGTACACCGTTCCTGAATGCTGAGAGATAATTAACCGGCTATTTGAACACTTTTCAAGAATAAATGCATTATCGTTCGTTAAAGCTACCTCAATATTATCAAATGATCCAAAGTCAACGGCGCTAAAAACAGGATGCCCGATCACATAGATCTTATCAAAGAAGGGAGAAATTTTTTTTACCATTTCCAAATAATCCCAATTCTCGCCGTTATTTTTTAATTGCTTTGCTACCGCATCAGGAAAGTTTGCATTCCATTTCCTGGGGAAGATCACTACCGATCTTTCTTCTTTTGTTTTATATATCTTAGAGAGGTCTCTTGCTTTATTATATTTATTCTTTAGTACCCACCATCTGAAATAGTTAAAATAATAATCCTGTGAATTGTTATCCCAATAAGGTAAAATGGATTTTTTTGCCCTTTTGATAAAGTTTGTTGTGATAGCTTTTACATCTTTTGGCTCAGGCGCTGTATTACAATCAGGAGCTGATTCGCTGAAATAATCCCTTATTTGTAAATAGTCTGATACAATCATTTGTCCTTTATCTTCTCTAAAAAATGGTTGATGAATCTCTAGTCCACAAAATTCAACCTTTATTCCCCTTGAATACAAGTGCGCAATAAATGGAAGATTATGGCCTAATAAGTGTCCAAACTCTCCTGTAAAAGGTCCGTAGTAACATTTTTTGAAAAGGCGCGTGAAAAAATATCTACGTGTTGAACGTATCCAATAACCAAAAAAGATCAATTTTCTTTGCGCACGCTTTAAAGCCACATGACCTTTGAGCGTTAGATTTTTTTTATTGATGGATGACATTTTTTTATTCCCAGCTAGCATTATTCATAAAAAAATACCCGAGCGGACGATCAGGCCAATAGCTAAGCGTCCCGTCATTGTAGATCTCGAACAATGGATAGTCTGTCAACACATCAAATGACATAGATTCATTATTTGGACCGATCCCGATCGTGCCAAAATATTTGCCCGGGGTAAAAGTATTTCCCGGGCACTTTAATTTAATGTGGTTCTCTCCTTTTTGAAGATCCTTTACAAAACGCTTGTCGCGTGAAGCGATCAGCGTGACCACATCTCCTTGTGCATTTTTTATTATGAAATTAACATCAGGGGCACTGATATGTTTTTCTGAATCAACGATCAACGAAAAATTGACTGGCTCATCAATGGTAAGCCGCGGGAATTCGTTTATTATATTATTAACCAATACAGATCGAATACTCGCCTGGGGGTTTCTTTCAGATCTGCGATAGTTATCGGTTCCTTTGGCTTGCAAGGAATCCTTAATACTATCTTCCATGTATTTTTCCAGCATACTTGAGGTGGCCCCGGATGCTTCTATTTTACCGTTTTTCAGGTAAATGATTTTTTCGGTAAGACTTCGTACTGCAGGCACATTATGGCTAACAAACAATATGGTTCTACCCTCATTCTTACTCACGTCCTCCATCTTCCCCATACATTTTTTCTGAAACTCTGCATCCCCTACCGCTAATACTTCATCAACTATGAGTATCTCCGGTTCCAGGTGGGCTGCAACTGCAAATGCTAACCGTACATGCATACCCGATGAGTACCGCTTAACCGGCGTATCCAAAAACTTTTCGATTTCAGCAAAATCAACAATAGCATCAAAATGCTTTTTGATCTCGTTGCGACTCATGCCAAGTATTGCGCCATTCAAAAAAATATTCTCGCGGCCTGAGAGTTCGGGATGAAAGCCGGTGCCCACCTCAAGAAGCGATGCAACTTTCCCCCTGATGCGTACTTGTCCCGAAGTGGGTTCAGTTATCCTGGAAAGTATCTTTAGCAGCGTGGACTTACCAGCTCCATTCCTTCCGATAATACCGATCCGATCACCTTGTTCTACATCAAAACTGACTTCCTTCAATGCCCAAAACTCCTCTTTGGTAATATTGGTTTTAGGCCTCCAACCTGGAAATGAAAAGATCTTTTTTGCATTTCGTGCCACTACATCGCGTAATGCCGTATAGCTCTCCCTGCCTTCATGTGATATAACAAAGCTTTTGGAAACATCTTTAACCTGTATGATCGTATTGCTCATTGAAATCGATTAGATATTATCTGCAAAACTTTTTTCCATCTTCCTGAAATAACTGATTCCCAACCATAAAAAACCAAATGTCATTGCTACCGACACAAGAAATGATCGCCAATGCATAGCTTCGCCCAAAAAGCACCACCGAAATCCATCGATCACCCCAACCATTGGATTCAATGAGTACAGCATTCTCCACTTCTCATCGATCACAAAACTACTAAAGCCAACCGGGCTTACATATATTCCAAACTGAACGATGAATGGGATGATGAATTTGAAATCCCTGAATTTTACGTTGGCTGCAGTGAGATATAAACCAATACCAAAGGCACAGGTAAAGGCAAGTATAATGAAGAGAGGAAGAAAAATAATATGCCAGGAAGGGGCATACCGATAAAATACAAAGAAGCCCGCCATGATCACTAAAGAAATGGCCATATCAACCAAACTGGTGATCACCGAACTCGCGGGAATGATCATTCTCGGGAAATATACTTTGGTAATAAGATTGGAATTACCCACCAGACTACCGCTGCATTCGCTGAGCGCATTACTAAAAAATTGCCATGGCAGCATGCCGGCAAAGATCATTAGCGCATACGGGGCATCCCCTCCCTTGTTTTCGAGTTTGGCGATCTTCGCAAATACAAAATAAAAAATAATTGTAGTAAGTAATGGACGCACAACACTCCATGCCACGCCAATAACTGTTTGCTTATATCTTACCTTGATATCCCTCCAACTCAGGATATAAAATAATTCCCTGTATCGCCAAAGATCTTTCCAATAGTTCTTTCTTGCTGCTCCTTTTTCTATTATTAACTCATCTTGTATCATAATGCCGTACACCGTTTAGCAATGTGACCATGCCTTACTACTGCGAATCTTATTCTTTCTTGTATATCCTTAATTTCCATTCAACCTTCAACATCTAACATTCAACCCAGCACTTCTTCTAGTCTTTCCTTATACGCCCTATAACTAAATCTATTCATCAGTTTGTCCCGATCCGGCAGATAATCCGCGCTGTTTTCAATTGTTTTTTTGATAGCGCTGATCAATTCGGCTTTGTTTTCGGGATCGATCAATGTTCCCAATTCCCCGTTCCATAGTGCATCGGTTGATCCATCTTTATTGCCAGCTATCACGGGTAATCCATAATACATCGCTTCTATGAATACGATACCAAAACCTTCTTTTTCACTAGGCATTACAAAAATATCTCCTAATTTGAAATGCGCCGCCAATACTTCATCAGGAAGCAGGCCAGCGAATACAACAATATCTTGCAGCCCCAGGAAATTGATCAGCTCATCCAGTCTTTTCTTCTCAGCATCATCATAACGTCCCACCAGGAGGTAACGCAAGTTCGGGTATTCCTTAACCAATTCCGGCAATACCATTAATACCTTATCATATCCTTTGTAACGCTCGGTGTCCACCATCCTCGATACTGTAAGCAGGATGATATTTTCATTAGTAAAGCCATAATGAGTCATCAGTGAAGGGGACTTCCCCTTTTCCAATGGCTCTTCGGAAAATGGGTCAAGGCAATTATTCAGCACCGCAAATTTTTCCGGCGGCAGGTTGTGCAACTCGATCATTCTATCTTTTGTGAAATGACTTACGGGCAATATAAGATCACAACGTTTCAGCATATATTTTTTCCAGGAAGTCAAAGGCCTCCATACCTCGATTCCGTGCGCAAGTAGCACGAGCTTAACAGAAGGCCTGGTCCACTTTATTAGAAATCCTACCATTAGCAAATTAATATGGCTTAACAGAACCACCTTGCTATGGCGCCCCTCTTTTATGCTACTTAGCACAAACCTTATCCGCTTATGCGTAAATCCCCTGAATATCAGCTGGGGAAAATATTTATTACCATCGGCCCTATGTGCTGCGCCATACATGGAAAATATCTTTATTAATTCTCCTTTTTGCAAACCCAACTCATACAATGCTTTCCCCGCAACACGGCACACCTTTTCTATCCCCCCTGTGGCGAATATTCTAAGTGTGAGAAAAAGTACTTTATTGCGCATGTAATGTTTTGCCCCCATCCCCTAAAGGGGAGTTATTCGAAGTTTCTAATTTAGTTGCTGTCACTTAATTTCGGTAAGACTTTTTTTGCTTTCGTAAATTCCTCTCTGATATTTGAAGTCTTCAGAGAAGTTGGAGACTCTGAATAACTCCCCTTTAGGGGATGGGGGCAAAAGCTATCCCGCATTTATATTTAATAACAACAATGACATCAGTTGTGACCAATGCATCTGCCCACTTTTGAATTTATTGAAGTTATCTTCTCCCTTTTCATTCCTGCTTGCAATGGTTTCTTTTACGAATTCATTCTTTCCCAACCATTCCGCAAAAGGAAAAGTAAATCCCATCTTAGGCCGGTTCCATACCCCTTCGGGCAGCTCGTCTTTAAAACTATCGATCAATAACTGTTTAGGTCTGCCGCCGGTGTATTTAATATCCGACCTGGTTCTAAGTGCCAAAGAAATAAATTCACTATCCAGGAACGGCACCCTTATTTCGATTCCATGCGCCATGCTCATCACATCTGAGTCTCTCAGCAATTGATTCTGCATGTACATATTCATTTCTATCCAACTGGCCTGGTTGCCCTCACTAAGCGAACCTATATCATTCATTATCGGTTGGTCTTCCAATATATCCCACACTTCTTTTTCAGAAGCACCCAACTGGTTTGCAATTGCAGACGGAATGAACTGTCCTCTTAATAAAAGATACATCCCTTTTGCTCCACCCAGGCTCAGGTAAGCCATGCGTTTCATCTTTTTTGAACCTGAATACCTGCCTGACCTTAACAGGACCGCCGGAAGTTTTTCTATCCAATTCACCGTATTGATCCTGCTAAAAGAAGGATAGCCGCCAAATAATTCATCACCCCCAACACCGGATAGCACAGCTTTTAATCCACTCTGTTTTGCATACTTGCTGATGAACCACGTATTGATACCATCACAACCAGGCATATCCATGGCGCTGATCACATCCGGAAAGCTTTTTTGGAACTCCTCTTCGCTGAGTGCTTGCTGCCAGTTGGGGCATTTCAGTTGCTGCAATAAAAGATCCTGGTATTTTTTTTCGGAATATTTTTCTTCTTCGAATACGATCGACAGCGTTTTTAGAGTAGCGTCATGATATTTGTGGGCAAGCGTAGCCATGATCGACGAATCAATGCCCCCACTTAAAAATACACCGATGGGAGCATCACTCAGCAAATGTCGTTTTACAGATTGCTGCAAACTCTCCTTGATGAAGGCCTTGGCTTCTTCTCTATTGCCAATATCCTCGATATAACTATAAAAAGAAAATGATTCAAGGTCCCAGTTGCCGCCTTTCACAGAATAACGCAGGAATACACCTTTCGGCAGGGGCTTTACTTCCTTTAATGTAGTAACAGGTTCGGGTAAGTGCCCATAAGCCAGGAGGAAAATCGGCCATTTTTCATTTTTCTCCTGCAGCCAGGGAACAACTGCAAATGCTCTTATCTCAGAAGCAAAAGCCAAACCTTCTTTAGTTACTGCATAGTAAAGTGGTTTGATGCCGGATGCATCTCTCACTAAATAAGCCGTTGCCGTTTCATTATCCCAAAGCGCAAAGGCAAACATGCCATTGAAGCGCCTGAACGAATTTGTACCCCATGCCGAAAACGAGGCAAGGATCACTTCTGTATCGCTATTTGATCTAAAACGATATCCCGCTCTTTCAAGTTCTTCCTTTATTTCAGGGAAATTATAGATCTCTCCGTTATATGTGATCCAATAACGCCCATCTGCGTACGACATGGGCATGTGTCCACAGGAACTCAGGTCTATCAGCGCCAGCCTCCTGTTGCCGAGTGCAACATGATGTTCAGCGCAACAATAAAGGCCTTCATCATCCGGGCCGCCGTGCTGCAAAATGTCGCACATCTGTTTCACCGTTGATGATAGCATCTCCGGGGGAAGTGACGGATTTATTATGCCTGCTATTCTACACATGTTTTTTACCCCCATCCCCTAAAGGGGAGTTATTCAACGTCTCTGAGTCATTCGGAAGAATAAAACATTTATGAGTGTGAATATTCATCATTTAAAACCCACGATTTATATTAGAGATTTCCAATAACTCCCCTTTAGGGGATGGGGGCAAAACAAAATTTTCCGAAGGAAAAAATCTGCGAAATCAGCCCCTATCAAAATAATCAGCGATTTTCCTTTCTTCACTTATTAATCATATTCACTACTTCCAAATTACTCTTATCAAAATACGCACTCAACTGTATCCCCATGCTCTCTATCCTCACCTTCGCCTTACTTCCCTGCAATTCCAACAATATCCCTCTATAATTCATCAATACTCCCTGCTTTATCCTCACTTCCGAATTCACCCCCAATCCCGCTTCAATAACTTCCACATCACTGAATTCATTTAAGAACTTTCGTATCGTTTCAATTTCACTCTCCCTGATCTTCGCCGGCTTGCCTAACCAATACACATAGTTCACAATGCCATTGATATTCATCAGTTCCCATTTCTTATCCTCGCTCACCTGCACAAAAACATAACCCTTGAACAAAGGCTCCATCACCACTTTCTTTCTATCACTCCACTGCCGCATCACTTTATTCAAAGGGCAATAATGTTCATAGCCTTTGTCCTCGAGCAAACCTGCTACCTTCTTCTCCCAGCGTGGTCGGGTGTAGACTGCGTACCAATATGGAGTATTATCTGTCAAAATAAAAAGTCAAAAGTCAAAACCCAAAAGTTGACCAGCTTCAGATATTCGAACACACCACAATTATTAAATCCACCATCGTTACCCGCTCTCCCTTTAGGGGGTATCATAATTCTCAGGGTAGAAAAGACCACTCCAAGGGGGGTGACAAAGCTTCGCTGTCCCTCAGTCACAGTCAATCTGTAACCGAAGGATGATTTCGTATTCCAAGCAAGCAACGCGTAAGCAAGAAACACAAAATCATTCCTCGTTTTTTCTGTATCTTACTTAGCCCAAAGTATCAACATTCAACATTCAACATTCAACATTCAACATTCAACATTCAACATTCAAC
>JADMIO010603953.1_pt1 | contig 62654 bp, 53 predicted proteins | sample 8958161 | NCBI WGS metagenome assembly JADMIO01 (sample SAMN16585339, study PRJNA669376) | soil metagenome | isolation source: Crop rotation soil | place: USA: Cullars Rotation, Alabama | collected 2011 | reverse complement strand
GCGACAACTTGTCCACGTGGAATTCTAAGCTTAGGATCCCAATGTGCTGGAAAGTAAATATATTCTTTGCGATATCCTCTTTGATTATACGTCACCTGACGATACATTACTCAAACCCATAATTGAGTCTACTAAAAATTTAGTAACAACCAGCATTTATAAAAATGGTGCATTGGTCAGGCCGGTATTTAATGTGCAAAGCGGATGTGTAAATTATACGGTTACAAACACATCACTTTTTACAAAGATGCCATTGATGTATGCCGACACAGTAAAGAGTCTGCCTGTGTTGATGTATGAAAATGTAACCAAAAATGCTGTAATAAAAAGGCATGGTCTTACCTATTTCAACAATAGACTTGGTTTTAATACAATAATACCCGAGTTATATTACAGGCCTGCGGATATGAACACTTCAGGTGCACATGCAAACACCTATTACCTGGGTGACCTTGTCACAACACCTGATTTTTTCAATAATTACTTAAAAAATAAATACATCGTTATTGGAGATTTTCCAAACGATAAGCATCATACTTACATGGGCTCAGTGCCCGGAGCGCTGTTATTAATTGATACCTTTCTAACACTGCAGCACAAACAGCCGGTTATATCGTTTGTATGGCTTATCATATTATTTGTTGTTTATTTTTTAATTAGCTACATTATGTTCATTCATCCTGATAAGAAATTTAAGGAGCTGCATGAAAAAATAAAGTTCACTTTTCTCAGGCGAATAATATTAAAGTATATTTCGTTTATTGGTATAATGATGTTAATTGACTGGATTTCTTATTTTTTCTATGCAACTTTTGTGAGCGTATTTTACATTGCAACCTATCTTACTTTTCTAGAGATTATTATCGAGAAATATAATCCGGTAAGAAAAAAGATAACAGAATATATGAAGAAGTTTAAGCTAATTAAAACTGCAGCTCTTCTTGTGCCGCTATTTCTGTGTGTGCATCTATGTGGCCAAACATATTCTGTTTCTGCATTAATGGGAAATGTTTATTACAATAGTAAATTGGTTAAGAAAGGCGATACGCTTGCAAACCCTGAAAATTTATTTGCAGATAATGCATCGGCCAAAATAAGACTTCTCAATCCACAAACAGGAAGTGTTATGATAAGCTTTATAAACAGTAAACCTGTAGTCGCACAAAATGCAGATACACATTCTGAGTTATACGAATTAACTGTGAAAGAGTATATATCCAAATATTATAAAAAACCTTTAACCGGATATTTAAGCACCCGCGGTTCAGATTTTGACTGGTTTGTTTTTTTTGTTGATTCTGTAAAAAATAGAATGCCTGTTTTTGAAAATGAAAAAATACCCCTGACAGGTTCAACAGTTGTACCTGATACTGCAAAGTTTTTGGCCGTAGTTTATAATGGTAATGACAGCGTGTTTAAAGATATACCTGTTATAAATGATTCTCTATTTTTTCCGGCGGGCATCTTTCCAATGGATGGTTCCTTTACATGGAGGCTTGCAATGAGTTATGCGGACAACAATTCTAGACATATTTCTATCATTACACATGAACCGATTGTTTCGCGGGTTATAAGTGAAAATGATCTTGAGAAATTATTACAGGATTTTTTAAAAGATTGGAAACAAAACTATGCTTCTGCAAATAAGGCAAAATTGGATTTGTACGCTTTCCTGAGTTTTAATTATGGATATTTCTATTACGTTTCATTAGACAAAATGATTAGCGATGTGCTAAGTACCAAATAATTACTACGCAATAATTTTTAAAGCTATGACCGAATATCACTCGGCACGGTATAATGACCAGCAATTTAAAAACGTTTACGCATGCGTTCCTATGGCTTCTCTAAAGTTTAAGCCAGTTAAAAGTATAATTTTCAAGTTTTAGTTTTTTGATTTCTCAAAAGGAATTTGGATTTTAGATGCCGCTCTAAAAGTATCAAAATAAAAAAGCGGTAAAAATAAACCATGCTGAAATAGGAGTTTTAGCCCTTGAGTCAGCGATGAAAGCGAATGAATCAATGCTATTCGCGTTGCAGTGATTGAATAACACTTGCATCACTTAATTTCTTTGGTGTACTTTTTTTAGCTGTTTTACAGTATGAGTACCAAATTTTTCACAGGGCAGTAGGGCCTTTTTTTGTTACGCTCTCATGATATCCAACGTTGATCTTTTGCCACACACAAATTACTTTAAGACAATTGGCGAATAAAATAGATAGCAACGGCAAGATTCAAATTGAAGCATACCCGTTGCTCATTCGCTGATCAAATTCAAGCTTATTTGTATGAATGGTATTGCATAGATGAGATCTGAAATCTAATATTGTATATTATAAAAAGGAGCAGAGTTTTCAGTAAGAGTGTAACGGATCATTTAGAATTGGTTACAACTAATGATTTGCAACGTCATTTAATCTTGCTTTAAACCCTGCGTTTATAGTATACGCATTAAAATTATTGAAGGTTGATTGTTGGCAAATTGGTACAGCAACCCTGAATTATGAACTAATCAGCAAAGAGAAAGGGGAGGAGCATGCAACCTTTCAGGAGCACTATTCCTGTCCCAAAAAACTACTGTCCTGTTTTATTAATAACTTACTTATGACATATTATATGCTATTAGAAAGTCCTTAAATTAATTGAGTGACTTAATCCGGCATTATGACGAATTATATTTGATGAATTAGAAGATAATTTTTTAGGAGATGTCGTTATTTTGCCAGCACCATCTGCTTCGTATCAATCAACCTTCCATTCACATATAATGAATATTGATAAGCTCCTGATGAAAGTGTTGCTGCATCAAGCTTTAAACTGCCTTTGCCCTTTGAAGAAAGATTTAATTCTTTTAAAGTCTTTCCATTATTATCAGTCACAATAATTTTTGCTGATGAATACTGCTGTGGCAATGTGTAGTGAATCGCTGTTGTCTGATTAAACGGATTGGGAATGTTTTGCTGAAGTGATGAGGAAGAAATAATTGTTGACGATTGATTTGAAAAAATCATCGCTTTCAATTCATTAATCTGATTTTGCAGATCATTTATTTTAATATTTTGTTGTTGTATCGCCGAATCTTTCGCATCATTCATTGTACTTAATTCCTGCACGGCTTTAATAATTAAAGGAGTTATACTTCCATAATCAACCATCCATGGGTTTTTCTCTGCCGGGTCGTTATTGTCTCTTGGTTTATGCACCGATTGTGGGAATATTTCATAAAGCTCCTGTGCCATAAAACCTGTAAGAACTTGTTGATCCCGGTCGGATTTAAAGCTGTAATCGTATATTTTTATTTTCATCAAATCAGATAACCCTTTTTTCGATGTGCCGATAATATTTTTTAACCGCTTATCAGAAGGTGAATAATAGTAAATGCTGTTTACATATGCCTGGTAGATAGTGCCGAGTTCTGTACCATCAGGTCTTAAAAAGCTAATAAACCTTGCACCGGCAACGGAGTTGGACCCCGCCCTGATAACCAAACCCGTGGCATTATCATTTCCATATGTATTTTCTATTGTAGCCGCCTGACCTGCACTTGAGCGCTTTATAGAGAGAGAAGTAGCATATAAACTGCCTGCAACAGCCAATTTATATGCAGGGGTCGAAATGCCGATACCCACAGCGCCCGTAAAATCTGCATTCCCTGCAACAGTTAATTTATTTGTCGGGTTTAAAGTGCCAATACCGACATTGCCGTTTTGCTGTATTCGCATCATAGCGGTATAGGGTATTACATTTCCGGCCGTGCCAACCGGTGCAGTGTTGAAATCGAATCCTCCTTCTCTAAAACTGAGCATGGAGGAGTAATCATTATTAACACGATAGCGATAAGTTGCCGTAGTGTCGCTAAATGTAAGTCCATAACCGACGCTGCTATAACTGGCTCCGCTTGTTCCTGCACTTATTGGATAGTTCTTTCCAAAATAGCTGTCAAATCCAGTTATGGTTCCCGCAACGTCCAGCTTTGACTTAGGTTTTGTCGTACCTATTCCCACATTTCCTGAGGGACTTATGCTTAAACGTACCACGTTATTGGTGCGTATGTTTAATGTTGTTTTATCAGTGGTGCCAATAAAGTTGGTTGAGGCATTGGTACCGCCATTACCGGAGATATGCCAGTCTTGTGCATAAACAGGAAATACCTTGCACATAACCATAATAACAAAAGTGAAACGTAGTGTTTTCATACAAAGTGATTTTAATTACAGCCTAAGGCAGCAATTGGTTAATAATAAGCACCACGAGCGCTCAAAATTTTGCAGTTGTAGAAATTATCAGGAAAAGAAATTTAGACTGCTCGCAAAAACGACGGCGCTATCAGTGGTGTCCTTACAAAGATTAGCATTCAAATTATCAGGAGGAGGCGTAGATGTATCAATAAAACAATCGGAATAAATGCAAACAGGAAAACCAGGGAATATTTTACAGTTGAAATTTAAATTGTTGAAACAAATAATTTGTTGGTCGAGGGCAAGTGAGAAAATTGAAATCACATCAGAAAAATCAGCACCATCATTTGTAAAAACACTGATACAGGTTTCATGCGAATCGTCATCATACAGATAATCATTTGTTTGATGCAGAGGCAATAATTGAATTGCCAGGGTTACAACAACAATGCACATTATGATTTTACCGGGTAACAAAATATTATGTCATTTAAAATCGGTTAGTGGTATAAGAATATTTTTAAAAGGTAAGTGGATTGCAGCTTATGGCTATGAAACTTTCAGAGGTTTACATGCTTATATAAAGTTGGAACAAATTGTTGAAAGTAACAATTATAATGAAGTAGCGCTATTATGCGCTACTAAACCTTTATGTAACAACTTCTATTAATGGCATAGCAATTTTCCGCTTTCGAAAACACAGTTCAAATTGGAGTGGATGGATTTTTAGAGCGCCTGCAGTAAGCATTTTTTCCTGCTTCAATCTGAAAAAAGTCTGATTCACCACGAAAAACTTTATTCATCTTGTTTATGCTACTATATTCATCGTGTTAGCGTTTTTGTGCGTTAATAAAAAGGAGTTAGGCCTCGTGTATACACGAGGCTTAGCGATTTTTAACGCTTTGCAATTGGAATTTTTTGGGGCTCGGTTCGAAAGTATTTTGCTAAAGTTTTATAATGCAAGCGATCATCTATTCTACCAGGTATAATTTATTTATCCAGTACATTAGTTGGAGGAACTTGGCTTCACTCATTTCGATATCAGGTTTCCATTCATCACGTTCATCTAACATGACAATGCAAATCACTTCGCCGTGTTGCTTTATTTCAAAAACAATTTCATCTTCAAACTTGATTTTTTCAATTAAATAAGGCTCGTTATCAATTGTCACAGCAGCAGGAGAATTGGATTGTTTCATTTCCGCGTGTAAACGTATTTAGGTATGATTTAGTTTATTCATTATGAGAAAAGCATTATGAAAGCGTATCCTCACCTTACACGCTTCAACCTGAGGAAGCAAGAAGGAGAGTGCGAACCGGGTTATCATTGCAGCCCGAGATATGTGAGGTAAATACGGTAGCTACTGCAGACAATAAAAAGGAGCAGAGTTTTCAGTAAGCGTGTAACGGATCAGTTAGAGTTGGTTACAACTAATGATTTGCCACGTCATTTAGTCTTGCTTAAACCCTGCAGTTATATTATACGCATTAAAATTATTGAAGGTTGATTGTTGGCAAATTAGTACCGCAGCTATGCTGAATCAAGAACTAACCAGCGAAAGACAAAGGGGGAGGAGCATGCAACCTGGCAGGAGCACTATACCCGTCCCAAAAAACTACTATCCTGTTTTATTAATTAAATTTACTTATGGCATATTATATGCTATCTGGTAGTCCCTAAATTAATTGAGTGACTTAATCCAGCATTATGACGGATACTCTATCGGAACTTGATAACATTCACGATCTTGTAAGCCTGGAAAAGGGAAAATACGTACAAGCGATCAGGGACGGTGAAAAATTTCATTTACTTGAAACTAAAAGCACTGTTGGTCCAGGAAGATGAACTGCTGAAAAAAGCAATAAATGAATTTGGTAAATACAGAGAGGTTGGATAGATGAGCTCAAAGGTTCAATGCTTCTTTACGTCGCGTTCATGTTAAGCATTTATGTATAGGTGACTATCAGCTCCCATTTATTTTATAATATCAAGTTTTGGCTATTTTTAATTTCATTACAGCAGATTCTCCTCCACCGGGCGGAGGATTAAAAATGGAGACTTCTATTTCTCCTTCATTTTCGACGTCGTTTGAAAGCAGTTTGGCTGTCAGCTTTGTTTCATCTACGAACTCTGTTTCGCGGTTCGTTCCTTTTACTTTAACTACTGCGCCCTTTACGAAGCCTGTCCCTATAATCGTCACCAGTAAATTGCTTGTACCGGGCTCGACTTTGTTTGGAACAAAATCACTGATAACAGGGGTTGGATTTGTTAGATTGTCTTTCCTTTTTGAGTCTCCGCCCCCTGGAGCTGTCCTGAACAACGTTTCAAATACTTCATTGAGTTTATCCGTTGCCTGTTTCGAAAACATACCCACGAGACCCGCCAAGGCTGCAATGCCAAAAGGGTTGATGGTATCAGCACTCGTTCCAGCAGAAAGAAACCCACCACGAATAACAAGATAAGATACTAATGCTAATATCATCCCTATAAAGGGACGAAGCAAATACCACCATGCCCAGCTTGAAGCGAAAGCTTTATTGCCGACGTAGTCGCCGAACGAGGTAGCAATATGCACAAAACTACCCAAACCACCTGTCACCATTACCAACAAGATCAAAGCAATATCCTGTGATACAGGTATTACAAGTTTGTTTTTCCAAAGTGTTATCATCACCTGTTTATCTGTGCTGAGTACAGAAGGCCAGATGGCGATAAATAAGTAGGCAAGAATGAATGCAAAAAGGATCAGACAGGCACCCATTAACCGGATTCTGATGGGCAGACTTCTATCGTTCGGGTTTTCAATTACCGTTGTATCATTTACGTTGTTATCAGGTAGCATAATTGTGCATTTTAATTATCAGAAGGTAATATATGGTTTAATAAGACTAATCGTTGCGGGCCCGATGCCGGGCACCTTGTCGAGGTCTTGCGGATTGGAGAAATTGCCGTTACTGTTTCTGAAATCAATAATGGCTTGTGCCTTCACGGCGCCGATACCTGGTAACGTTTCTAACTCTGCCGGTGCTGCGGTGTTCACATTCACTAATGCCGGAACAAGCGGAATGATTGTATGATCTACTTTTTGCCAGTGTCCTGATGCATCCGCGTTTAATTCAACAGTGCCGTCCCATCCTGTTGCATAGATTGCTTTGGTTATTGTCTCATCAACAAACTGCTTTGCGCTTATACCAACCTTCACGTGAACGGGAGAGCGGATGGTCGTTATAGAGCGTTGCAGCATATCGATAATTCCCTGGTTAGGATGTCCGTATGCCCATGCTGTCCATAGCACTTGTCGCGTTGGATCACCGCAACAAATCAGTGCCATCTTCGGAGTGATTTTATCCAATAGTTCCTGCGTGGTTCCGTTTTTTGAGCCATGATGTCCCACAAGATATACGTCTGCATCAAGCAAATTTGTGTTTGCATATTTTGTAACCAGGGCATGCGTAGCTTTTTCTTCGAGGTCACCGGTGATAAGTAGTGCCGATGCGCCATAATCAATACGTATGACAAGAGAATGATTGTTTTCATTATTGAAATCAGTTGCACCCCAGCCCGGATCACTTGCAGATGTACCCCATAAAATAGTTATGACGGGATCAGTGCCTGTGCAATTGACAGCATCGATCACCGCATCGGTTAATCCATTGTTTCCAATTTCATTGGTAGTGATCGCTTCAAATCCTATATCATCATTTGGGTCGGTGTCGTTTTCTGCATTTTGTACAGTACGGTGAAGCGCAATTTGACCTGCTTTTCCAGAACCACGTTCAAGCCCGTCAGTAACGGCATTTTTTATAATGAAAGGCGAATCGAGAATAACCGGAACACCTGAGGTATGATCCGTATGTGGATGGGTGAGGTATACACATTGTAAGGTGTGATTCAAATCAGTTCGCCTGTTAAAGAAATCGTCGAGGAAAGCTTTCAAACTATCGGATGAACTAAATGATGCATTGGACTCTCCACCGGCGTCAATCAATATGGCACCACATGGAAATTCAACCAGTGTAGCGCAACCCTGTCCGACATTGATCAGATGCACGCGCATTTGAGCTCTGACCGTTAGTGTTGCGACTAGCAGGAATAGTGTGCACGAATAAAAAATCTTGTTTTTCATTGCTTATGGTTTTTGAATAATGGGATAAGGTTTATGAATTTTTTAGAGGCTATATTGGTTGCTTCGTTGTTCTGTTGCTTAGGTAGTGTGCGTATTCCGTGCTGTTGCGTTGCGCGCTGCCGTCGTTTCAATCGCTGTGCTGTTGCTTTGATTGCTGCTTGATTTAGCGAATCAAGAATATTTTCTGATTGCTTTGCCCGAATTAAAGAATCAAGGTATACAGATTTTATAAGTAAACTACACGTATTTTCCTCATACCATGTCAGCACTTTTCCCCTCTTTCTATTATGCTTTTTGCGCTCAATGAGCTAATGTGTTTGGTCACCAGAAGTCATGGCAGGTGGTGCTTTAAAAAGAGAATTGATATCAAATACGCCACCTACCTGGAATTGAAAATACTTATTAAAAAATTTTTTCCCGTCAATTTCAGGTTCCTGGAATGCCAAGCCGCCGCGAACAAATATGTTGTTATTCTTATTTGCGTCGGCATCTTTTGCATTGTAGAGCCAACTAAGGCGTAAGCTTACTTCGCCCATTTTACCCCACGAAACCGACTTAAAAACATTGGTATACTTACTCTTCGTATTCTCCTCTATAATAGGAGCATTTATCTGTTCAAAATCGTTTCCAAGTACTTTTATAAGATAATAATTTGCCGTTGCACGCAGATTAAATAATGGCGCTCCATGGATAAAATTCGTTTCGTAGAATATTCCCGGCCCTTGTATGAAACTCGTCGCAAATACGCGCTGGTTTTGAATCGAATCAAAGATTGGAGTTCGAAGTATTCCAACTGTGTAATCAATGTAAAAATGGTGAAAATCGCTTCGGAAAGAAAGTATATTGAGTTTAACCTTGAATGCAAATGAAGCCCAGCGATAAAGATCGAATGTATTTACCAGTTTTCTTTGAGCATACTGCTTAATGAATGTAGTGTCTGACGCACCTGTACTGTCTTTAGTTATAGTCGTATCGAATCCAACAACAAACGAGGAATCATCAAGCGTTTTTAACCTTGCTGAACTTTTATTTACATCTGACGTGGTAAGATTTTCAAGACTCAATAGATTAAGGGATGTGTATACACTGCGAAATGGTTGAAGAAAAGTGTGATGACTCGTATCGTGGCTTGCAATTGTCTTCGATCTGTTTAGCGGTACTTTAAAACCCAGCTCGGCTTGAAATAATCCGTTTGGTTTGTCATCGTCAACGCCGGCAAAATCAGTGTAAAATGCGAAGTCAGTCTTTAGTGTATTGCTGGTGTCGGTAAGATAAGAAAGAACAGTTGTATGCGCTGCCGAACCTGCAAGATTAAAATGAATCAGCACTCCATTGTCCGCTGCACCCAAAATTGCTCCGCCACTTTTTGACGTGTCTAAATAAATTTTGATCCTATCTTCTTGTAAAAATGTTGCAACACGTCTTGTTATTATGCTAATCGTTCTTTTAACCAGGTTGTCTGTATGATTTGTTGGCCACTCGTTTTTACCAAAGGCAATCTCATTATCCCATTTCACAAACGCAGCAGGGCTATTTGAGGAATCGATCCTGAGCTTAAATCGCAAACTATCTGACGGTTGGTTTTGACTGAGCTTAAACGAAAGTGTTATATGGCTCGTGTCATACTTGTTAGTATCTGCTTTGCTGATAAGTTTTACTTCTACAGTGTCATCTGCTGTAACTAATTCGATCTTTTGCGCTTTAGCGAAGTGGAGTGTAGTCATAAAGACGATTGCTAAAAAGGCTGCTTTTCTCATAGATTTTGTGTTTAATAATTTTGTAAATACTGTGGCCCGTTTGCTTAAAATTGCATGTGGTTGGAAAGCAAGTTTCAAAAGTATAACCCGTAAGAAACGGATTGAAAGAGTGAAAATACGTGAAGTGGTTCCCGTATTTTACGGGTAAAAAATAGGTGAAAACACTGATGTCATAAGTTAGCAGATTTAGTTTCTTGCGTGTGTTTTTTTATTATTAAACCAAAAAAATTAATCTATGCCAGTTAAACTTGATGCTAACCCAACCGGGGTAGTAGAACTAACGCCGATTCCCATCCAGGAAATTCAAAAAATGAGAGACAATTATAAAGCGGGCTTACCTCCAGGCAGCACTGATGCGGTTTCCGGTTGGGTCGCGCGTTCTGAAATTGAAGCTTTGTTAAGAGACAATGAGTCGCCAGGAATAATTCCAAATGGAATCAGGTTTTATTATGGCCGTCATGTTGATTCTACAATGGGATCTATTGGGTATGAATACAAGGGTAAGCATACGATCATTTTAGTTGCCACTTATGATTCAAATGTTGCTGATCCCCAAACAGAATACAGTACGGATTTATTAAATGATGGAACAGGAGACGAACCAGTGAATTCTGTGGTGTATACAAGCTCATATCAGGGAATGGGTGGTGATGCGATTCCATTATGTCCGCCACGATGCTAATAGTATTTAAATAATACACGATGCTAATAGTATTTAAATAATATTTACGTGCAAGATTTAATAATAGGCTCCATACCACTTCTTGTTTCTGCAATTGTTTCATTACTTCTTTATCAAAAATTAAAGCCGCAATGGATGCGGCTTTTTCCATTTTTCCTTTGGGCTACATTTGTCATTCAAATAGGAGGGTTTCTATATTCTCACATAACCAGGAAGAGCAATCACTTTATTTTTAATTCTTACATTTTTATTGAGTACGGTTTTTATTTATTTGTATTTAGTAAATCAGTGAGAAGTGATATGTCAAAAAGAATTTTGCAAGGTGTTTTGCTCGCGTTTGTACTTTTTTTTATTCTTGACGTGATCATTATTGGAAATTTCTTTGTGTATAATACTGTTGCAAAAAATATAGCGGAGTTTATTACATTTTGTTGCTGTATTTATTATTTTTTAGAGTTGTTGTTTGCAAAAGAATACCTAAACTATTTTGCAATCCCTATGTTCTGGATTACGACCGGGATCATGCTTTCTGCAATAGGTGATTTTTTGTACTCCAGTTTTTTTGATTATATTTTGCAAAACAATCTTGATCCTGACGGCAAAATATATGGTATTATTTCAACCTCATTAAGTATAATTGAATATGGTTTATTCACCGTAGGATTTTGTTGTAATAAGGTATGGACAAAAGCCAACTGATATTTGCGATCTGCTTTGCAAGTAGCATCCTTATAATTCTTATAAGCTTTTTATTATTTGTTTTACTGTGGCAGCGTAGAAAAAGTAATGCTTTTTTGAAAGAAAAAGAACATATGCAACGAATGTTCACTGAACAACTGTTGACTTCACAATTAGAAATGCAGGAACAAACATTTACAACAATCAGCGAAGAAATTCATGACAATATTGGGCAACTATTAAGCCTGGTCAAAGTGCAATTAAACATTATTGATGAAATCAAAAGTTTTGATCAAACGTTGTTTCAGAATGTTAAAGAAAACGTAAGTAATGCAATGACTGATTTGCGCGATATTGCCAAAAGCCTCAATACTGAAAGAATCCAGTCGCAAACACTGTATGAAATCATAAAGGAAGAGCTTGAACGGATCAATCGTTGCAGGTTGTTAGTTACCACCATTCAGGCAACAGGTACAGAAAAGGCCGTACAGGATCAAAAGAAGCTTATCCTGTTTAGAATGGTACAAGAATCATTGCAAAATGTGTTTAAACATGCTGAGGCAAATCATGTCGATATCAATCTCTCCTACGAACCGGAATGCATTTGTATTGTTATTGCCGATGATGGTAAAGGGTTTAATACAAATACGGTTACACATAATGATGGCCTTGGAATTATAAATTTAGTGAACAGGGCATCTTTAATTGGCGGTAGTGCTGAAATAGAAAGTACAGTAAATAAAGGAACTGTTGTTAAAATAACTTGTCCATATGTCTGAGAGAAAAATAGCAATTGTTGATGATCACGCCATGTTTCGGAAAGGGTTAACAGCACTCATCAACCTGTTTCCAAATCATGTAGTCGTGCTTGAGGCTGCAAACGGTAAAGATTTTATTGAACAGTTACAACCAGGCTTGTTGCCCGATATAGTGTTGTTAGATATTTCAATGCCGGTAATGGATGGATACATGACTGCAAACTGGATCAACAACCATTATCCTGAAATGAAAATACTTGCATTGAGCACAATGGAATCAGATGCGGCAATCATAAAAATGATAAAGGCGGGTGCAAAAGGATATATATTAAAAGATGCAGAGCCGGCAGAACTTAAACAGGCATTTGATGAAGTATTCAGCCGGGGATATTTTTATAATGAAATAGTCACGAGGAAAGTGATGAATGCAGTAAGTGATTTGATCGATGATAAAAATGCTCTCAACACTTTTGCAAAACTGTCAGAACGGGAAATTCAGTTTCTTAAACTTGCATGCACTGAACTCGCTTATAAAGAAATTGCTGTTGAAATGAATGTAAGTGCCCGTACTGTGGAAGGATACCGTGATTCGCTTTGTGAAAAACTTGGATTAAAAACAAGAGTAGGGTTAGCAATGTATGCGATCAAACATAATTTAGTGCAGTTGTAAATAAGTTATGGCGCCTCTATTGATCGATGCATACATGTTTCACTGATAGTGGTTTGATAATTTACTCAGTTCTCAAACTTTTCACGGGGTTTGCGATCGCTGCTTTTACTGTTTGAAATCCGAGCGTAAGCAATGCGATAACTATCATTATGGCTCCGCCTGATACAAATATCCACCAGCTTATTTCTGTACGAAATGCAAAATTTTGCAGCCACTTATTCATGCCAATCCATGCAAGCGGTGCTGCAATTACGAATGCAAACAATACAAGCAGCATAAAATCTCTTGAAATAAGAGAAACAATTTGTGATACGGTTGCCCCTAATACTTTTCTTACACCAATTTCTTTTGTGCGTTGCGTCGTTGTATAAATGACCAAACCCAGCAAACCAAGACAACTAATAAAGATGGCAAGTGCTGTTGACCACGTTAACAGGCTGTCAATATTTTGTTCAGCTGTATAATATTTTGCGATGTCTTCATCGAAGAAACTATAGTCAAAATCATCTTCCGGATAAACTTCTTTAAATGCTTTTTCTATATGACTGATAGTCGTTTTCCATGCAGTGCCATCTTCATTTTGCGGCTGTAGTGCAATGCTGAAATTTTTTTCAATATTAGTCCAGCTTGCTATTGCCATGGGCTTTACAGGTTCATGCAAAGACTTTTGAATAAAGTCCGACACAACACCTGCTATTGGAATTTGTTTATTGCTCCATTCAATATATTTCCCTATTGCCTGTTCCGGTTTTTGAAAACCGAGAACATGTGCAAACGTTTCATTTATGAGGTATGATGTTACAGTATCTGTTGTGGCAATATTTTTTCCTGCCAACAATTTCAATCCGTATAATTTCATGTAACTGCTATCGCCAAATTTTTGTTGTACATCTGATTCAACTTCTTTTTTACCATCTTTATATTTCATAGTTCCACTCCATGTGCTGCCTGATGATGGTGCGTTGCTGCACAGGCTAACCATTGCAATTCCCGGTATAGCTTTCAACTTATCCATCAATACAGATTTATGATTACGCACAGTGTCATAATAATTGGTATTGAAATAAAGAATTGCATCCTTTTTAAAACCCATATCCTTGTTTAGCGAATAATGTATTTGTTTGCTTACAAGAATAGTGGCCATGATAAATACCTGCGCAATTACAAACTGTGATATAGTTAATGATTTACGCAACCATGCCTTGCGTGTTTTACCACTACCTGCATAAGCCTGGTTTTTTAAAACCAAGACAGGCTTATAACCTGAAAGTATCAGTGCAGGATAAAAACCAGAAAGCAGTGTTACAACAATCATTAATGCAACAAGGAATAAAATAACGCCGGGCTGTTCTGTTAAACTAAAATGTAAACCTTCAGGAATAAATCCGGAGAATGTTTTTAATATTAAAGGTGTGAGCGCTGCTGATAATAAAGTTGCAAGAAATGTAAGTAAAAATGTTTCCGAAAGAAATTGAACAATGAGTTGCTTTTTTGAACTGCCCATTGTTTTTCGAATGCCTATTTCTTTTGCACGTTGCGAAGCATGTGCAGTAGTCAGGTTAATGAAATTAATGCACCCTAATATTAGCAAAAATGCCGCAACAGCAAGCAAGCCATAGAGCGTTGGCTTGTTGCCGGTTGATAAATCATAAGCACCATAGTCAGCATTAAAATGTAAATCATTCAGCGGTTGTAACGTGTGCCATGTAATGCTGTGGTCGCCAGGCTCTTTCTTAGCATACTTATTATAGAGCTGCACAATTTGTTTCTCAATTTGTACAGGGCTTGTGCCTGCAGAAAGTTTTATTAATAATTGCTGAGCACCATTTGTGCTGGTCCAGTCTTCCCAGTTCGCAGGTTTTAAAGAAGTTTGTTCCAAAGTTGCATATGCAATGAATGTTTTGAAAGTGAAATTGGTATTTTGTTTTATATCCTTTACAACCCCTGTAATCGTTGCCCGGATTGTATCATCAAAATATATTTCTTTACCCACCACTTGTGCAGGATTCAAATCCGGAAAATAGAGTTTCGCATTTGATTCTGTAAGCACAGTTTGATATGGATTGCGTAAAGAAGTTTTAGGCGAGCCTGCAATCCAGGTATAAGAAATCAAATTGAAATAATTGCTGTCTGCAAAAATTATACTTTGCTGATGCTTAAAAATCTTCGGTTCTTTTTTATTAACCGGCACGCTAATCTTTGCGTCGCCATTCCATGTGCGAAAAGGCACAACCGCATCAAGCCCTGTAATTTCTTTGTGTACCGCAGCAGGCATAGGATCTGTAACGCCGGAGTTACGATACACTTCACCTGAAAAACCAAAATTTGATACAACCCTGTAAATACGATTATTATCTTTTTCGAATTTGTCAAAAGTGAAATGATAATTCACAAGCAGATATATAACTAACGATGCACTAATACCAATTGCAAGACCAAGAATATTAATACCACTAAACACTTTGTTTTTCCAAAGTGTTCTTAAAGCAATGGTGAAATAATTTTTAAACATAAAGTTTATTTGAGCTAATAGCTACCGCCGTTAGCTGATTGTTATTCTGTTCTTAAACTCTTCACGGGATTTGCGATAGCAGCTTTAATTGCCTGGAAACTTATTGTTATAAATGCTATTGCAATTGCAACGAGCAATGATACTAAAAATATCCACCAGCTTATTTCAACACGGTATGCATAATCTTCAAGCCATTTATTAACACCGAACCACGCAAGTGGCAATGCAATAAGCGCGGCAATCAATACATACTTTAAAAAATCTTTTGACAGCATAGAAACAATACTGTTTACAGAAGCTCCGAGCACTTTCCTTATTCCCACTTCTTTTATTCTTCTTTCTGCAGAATAAGATGCAAGGCCAAATAATCCAAGGCATGAGATAATGATCGCAAGCCCGGCAAGAATTCCAACTACAGTGCTTACCTGAGAATCGGCACGATATACATCGTTAAAATGATCGTCGAGAAACTGGTATTCAAAAGGATGATCAGGAAAATTCTTTTTCCATACTGATTGAATGAACGCTATTGCATTACTTGTCCTGTTACCATTTATTTTTACCGATAGATTGCCAAAACCCCAGTCTTTCTGGTTGTACATAAACATGGTTTCAATTTTATAATGCAATGAATTAAAATTGAAATCTTTTGCAATGCCCACTATCTTTCCGGAAGAATCAAAACCAAAATTTTTTCCAAGCAGCCACGACATTGATTTTTTTGGATTGTCTTTCAGTAGCTCTTTTGCGAGCGCTTCATTAATAATATATTCTTTACCATTTTCAGAAGGGTCTTTCGAAAAATTATTTCCAAGTAACAATGATATTTTAAACAAATTCAAATAATCATGATCAACAATTAATCTCGTTGAAGTAAGCTGGCGCAAAGGTCCATCTCCAATGAATTGCACACCCGATTGATCGAGGTGACTTCCTAAAACATCCTGTGCACCTGTAACACCTGATATAAGCGTGCTGCTTAACAGGTCCTGTTTTAAAACATCAAACTTTCTCGAGGTAATATTGTCGAGCGGAATTGTTACAACTTGTTCGCGACTATAGCCGGGATCTTTTTTTTGCATAAAGCTTAATTGCTTTACCGCAAAAACAGTTGCTATCATTAAAAAAATAGCGCTTGCAAATTGTGTAACTACAAGAATATTTCTTAATGATGATTTATTCTTTCCTGTCTGAACAGAACCTTTTAAAACTTTTACAGGCTGAAATGAAGAAAGATAGGCCGCAGGATAAAGACCAGCGAGTATCCCGATGATTACTGTTCCCAAAATCAAAAATAGAAAAAGCTCAATATTGCTGAATAACGGAAACTGTAAATTTCTCTGACTTAAATTATTTACATAAGGCAAGCACAAAGCAACCAATACTGCTGCAAGAACAAGCGCAATCAATGTAAGAATTATTGATTCACTTATAAATTGCATGCCCAATTGCCAGCGGTATGCACCTACTGATTTTCTTACACCAACTTCTCTTGCTCTTTCTGCTGAACGTGCTGTAGAAAGATTCATGAAATTGATGCACGCAATCAGTAATACAACAAGCGCTATTATAAAAAAAATGTTCGTGTAACTATTATCAAATTTTTGATAATTCAAATAATCCAAACCAATGTCTGTAGTATAAGCATGTACTTGTTTAAATGGCACCAGGAACAATTCATAATTTTTCCAATTGTCATTATCAGCCATGTATTTTTTTAGATAAGCAGGAAATTTTTTGTTAAGTGCAGCAATGTTTGCATTTGGCGTTAACTCAAAATATGTGTCGAGCCAGTTACCGCCCCAATTGTTAAACATCCATGGCTGGTAAATTGAACTGAAGGAATACAAAGCATCAAACTGCAGCTGGGAATTCTGCGGTACATTTTCCAAAACGCCTGTAACAACAAAGCTCACTGTATCACCGGCATAATGTGTTATTGTTTTACCGATAGGGTTTTCTTTGCCAAATAATTTTTCTGCACTTGCCTGCGTTAAGACTGCGCTGTTTGGTTTTTGCAATGCTGTTGTGCGATTTCCTTTTAGCAGTTTAAAATCAAAAATTTGCAGAAACGTAGAATCAACAAAATATGATTCTGAAAAAAAGATTCTTTTTTCCCCTGCTGTCATCTGGTATTTATTCGTCCAATGTATTCTTGTAAAGCTTTTTATTTCAGGAAATTCTTTTTGCATGGTCGGCCCCATCGGAAACATTGATAGTGCAACCTTTTGTGAAGACACCATGCCTTCAAATTTTTGTACTTCGTTTAGCCGGTAAATATTTTTTGTTTGAAAATTGTCAAAACTTTTTTCATACGAAACAAACAACATTATTATGATGCAAGCGGACATCCCAATAGCAAGACCCACAATATTTATAGTCGAATAGATTTTATTCTTCCATAAATTTCTCCATGCGGTTTTAAAATAATTTTTAAGCATGTTGAGTAATTATAATTGTGTACTGCGGTTATGCGCAGTTGTTAGGTTATATTTCTACGCCATCCATTTTGTGTTCTTTAGCATTACCGCTGTTCTTCACTTTACCAAGAAATGATTCTTTCACTTTTAAATCTTTTTCGACATGTACATCAGCATTTCCTACACCAGAGTTATCAATGTCCATTGTTTGAACAATTAAATCTTCGCCATTAAATTCTCCTACTCCTGCGTTGGTGATCATAGCATTATTGGCACTGCCGGTAAGTGTAATGTTGCCCACACCTTTATTACTGATAGTAAGCTTATCTGCGGTTAAGTGCAGTTCTATATTGCCCACATTTTTGCTTTCGATTTTAAACTCATTAGCTTTCAACGGTGTTGTACAATGTACAGTTCCGATTATGCCAACATCAATTGCGTTTAATTGTTTGAACGTTACATATACTTTCAGATTCAGCTTATGCTCATGATTTTCGTCATCGAAATTGATATTGCTGTTTTTTAGTTCAGGCATATCGATTACAAGTGTGCCGCCGTCATTGGATACTTTAAATAAATCCTGCAGGTTATCATCAGCTTCTATTTTCACCAATTCTTTATCACCTTGGGTTAGCACAAGCTCATACAATCCTTCAGCCTTGATTGAATTAAATGAACTGATTGTAACATCTTTTGTAATTATGTTACCACTTGGTTTAATTGTTCCTTGTTTTTGTGCTACTGCTAAAAAAGAACAAAACAAGAAAAGCAGTGAAGACATTATTTGTTTCATATAAAATTGTTTTTGGAAATGTTATTGATTATTTTTTTATTTAGTTTGATAAAATTCTTTATTAATCAAAACTTACATTAATCTTTCCACCTTCTGAACGAGCTTTAACCAACGTGCCGCCTCCGTTTATTTTACCTTCTATAGATTTTTCATCTACGGAACCACTGAAATTTTTCATTTCCATATTAACTTTATTTCCGGCTAACTCCAGATCGAAACCTTTGTTTGACGGTAATTGCAAACTAATGCCACCACCTGAATTTCTAAGATTCACAGATTTTGTCGGGTCTATAATAAATGCCTCAATTCCGCCGCCGCTTGTTTCTGCTTCAACGTTACAATAAAGGTTACTAAGTTTAATGCTGCCTCCGGTAGTGCTTGTTGTAAGTTTTCCTTTTATGTTGTCAGCATCAATGCTTCCACCGCTTGTATTGGCATCAATTGTTCCGTCAAGATTATCTAATGTTAATGAGCCGCCTGATGTTTTTAGTTTTATGTTTCCCATGCATTCTTTTGCATCAATGCTTCCACCGCTTGTAACAAGATCAATATCGTTTGAAGAATTATTTATATGAATGCTTCCACCGGAACCTCTGCCTTTCATTTTTCCTTTTACGTTATCAACAGATATCCCACCACCACTTGTTGTAAAGTTTTGTTCGCCATTAAGATTTGAAATTGAAATACCGCCCCCGCTTGTTTCAAGATCAGTTGTAACATTAACCGGCAAGTAGGCTTTGAAAGAAACATTTACAGATTTTTTCCAGTTCATATTTATTCTGTTCTTCTGTTTAACTGATGCGATAAGCTTGTTGTTGTTTACAGAAATATCCATTGTATAATACTCATCAAGTCGTTGCTTTAATTCGTCCTTCGAAAGATTTTCATTATTGTTTGCTGTTACAAATACTTCAAGCCGCGCTTCAAATGCGTTTACACCTGTAACACTAATGCTGCCACCCGAGGCATTAATTTTTGCGCTGTTAACAGATTCTCCTGATAAAGATTTTACCAGGTAAGGTTGATTATCAGATTGTGCTTTTATATGAACACTACAACAAATTATTCCAAGAAAAAGAAGAAATGATTTCATGATTTTGAATTTATATTGATAACATAATTTGAATGTTTAAATATGGTATACAGCAGCCATTTTGATGTGTATCATATTCCGACCACATTGCGCCTTGCGGTGAAAATAATTTCTAAACATAAAGTGATTTTAATGCATTGCCTTGATAAAAATTAAGCACGCCTTTGGTTCATATCAATATTGCATTTCAACCGATATGCCAATGCTGAAAGGCTTGTGCAGCAATCGTTTCAAAAAATAAAACTTTATCAAAAGTGTCCGAAAGCGAACAGGTGTTGTACGAAAACACAGTATATGGTCAAAAAAAACATGTTGATGTCATTTGAATAGAAAACTGATCGGTGGTTTATTTAGCTCTTCTTTTTCCAACTAACTTTTTTATTGTAAACTGATTTGGCAAAAAAGATAAAAGACTACGAATATTTTGGTTACGCTGCTAACGAAGCCTTGCATCTTTCCGATAAGGAAGAAGAAACAATCACTAACATTATTCACAACATTGCGCAGGAGTATCGGTCTAATATCGACAAGTTTAGCCAGGACGTTATCATTGCCCAGATTGACTTACTGCTAAGCTACTCCGAACGATTTTACAACAGGCAGTTCATTACAAGAAAAATTGCTAATCATGATATTCTTAACCGGCTTGAAAATATTCTGAACGAGTACTTCAACAACGATGATTTATCGGGGAAAGGCTTGCCTACTGTTCAATACGTTGCAGAAAAATTAAACACGTCACCGAACTAGCTAAGTGGCTTATTAAAGCACTTGACAGGTCAAAGTACCCAACAGCATATACATGACAAGTTAATTGAAAAAGCGAAAGAGAAACTATCTACTACCCAATTATCAGTAAGCGAGATTGCCTATGAATTAGGCTTTGAACATCCACAGTCGTTTAGTAAGCTATTCAAGACTAAAACCAATTTTTCGCCGTTGGAGTTCCGGCAGTCTTTCAACTGAACTCACTACCGCTAAAATAGCGTTTGTAAAAGAGTGGCTAAAGTGCTAAATTGAACAACAAAAACATTATTGAACTACACAGCAAACGTGAAGCAGCATATTTTCAAAGGCCACCTCCTTCACAAACGCTTTGGACATTAGCTGTAATGCTTACGAACTTATTTACAAAATCTACCTTAATGAAAACAGAAAGCCATAAACAAGAACCCAAACCACAAGACACTATTCAAAAAAATATTCAGACAATTATTGAATTGGAAAAAGAAGCCGTTGAAAATCTGTCAGCGGTTGAACATATAGCCGAAAAGGTAACTGCATTCGCTGGCAGTAGTCCTTTTATAATTATTCATGCTACCTGGTTCGCGGTGTGGATTTTAATTAATGTAAAGATTTTTCCAGGGATTACGCCATTTGATCCTTTTCCTTTTAGCTTTCTCACACTGGTGGTATCATTAGAAGCTATATTTCTTACTCTTCTTGTTTTAATGACACAAAACAGAATGACTAAAGAGTCTGATAAGCGGGCAAAACTTGATCTGCAAATCAATATGCTGGATGAACAAGAAACCACCATGATTTTAAAACTGGTTCAGAAGATTACCAAACATTTGGGATTGGACGATGAACCGGAAAATTCGATTGAGGCATTGAGTGAAGAAACGGATATCAGCAAGGTTGCCAAAACAATCGAGGATAATCAATTGTAAAACGTCAGCTAATACCGACTGTGAAAAAACAGATGATTAGCACTGTTCATTCTTTTTAAGCGGCATTGTACATAGTTTTGAAACAACTGCACATCCTTCATTTGCTACACAAATACTCGTGCAGAATTAAACCAACATTTAAGTTCGATCGATTGTTTCTTCTGAAGATGTAACAAGGATTCAAAACCATAATAGTAACTAATAAAACATTTTATCTATGTTGAATACGAACTATCTTTATTAATAAAAAATCATCATGAAGGAAAAAGGAACAGTAAAGTTTTTCAACGGGTTAAAAGGTTTTGGTTTTATAACAGGCAGTAATGGAAAGGATTATTTTGTTCATTCGTCAAACTTAAACGGATCAATTTTAACAGAAGGTACTAAAGTTGAATTTGAAGTAAGACAAGGACAAAAAGGCCTTGAAGCCTTTAATGTATCTGTAATTAGTTAATGAGCTTATACTTAAAATTACTCAGTATTTCTTTCAAAGTAAAACTTTTACTGGTGTTGTTTCTTTCACTGGATTAATAAAACAAATTGGCTTAGTATCTGCTTGATGAAAGGTTATTACTTTGTAGTCAAGTACCTGAACCTAAGATATATTTTATGCTCAACTTAGTAACTTATGCTAAAGAATATGATAGCGGGCTTTTAAAAGCTTCTTACGAGGCAATTAGAAATAAACAACATCTTGAATTTATTGAGGATGACGTTGAAAAGAAAGCAATATATAATAGGACTATTTCTGTGTTAACGGTTCCAGCACAGGCTATCTTTTCAATTCAAAACCTGTTTAAATTAACTTTAGCCAACGGGCAATTTTACATTGCTCAATGTTTGTGTGATTTTGGCTATCCAGTTTCCAGAAAATTAGTTCAATCACATGTCCCCAAGTACAGTTTTCAATTGATTGGTATTTCTAACCTGAAAATTGATTTAGGAAAAACATTGCTTAGGCGAGAGACAAGAATTGACAAAGTAATTGGGGGAGTCTTTGGCAATGATATTGATTTTGACGGTACAGAAAAATTTAATGATAAATATTATTTGGTATCGAATAAAAAAGAGGTTGTGCTTGAATTATTTGATGAAACATTCGTGAATACGATTGCCAAGTATGATAACATTGTCATAGCAACAAAAAACAAAGACATATTTATCAGTTTTGACACAGGGATGGAAGAAAGCCATTCAAGGATCCTTGAAGACATTTTTGCTAATTGTAACTTTTTGGCAGAATAATTACGCTTATAATATGGTTCGGCAAAAACTGATTGACATTCGCAGCATCAACTTTTGTTTGGCTATTCAAAAAAAGTTTTTTTCATATTACATATCCTACACCAACTTCACCACCAATTTGGGATATAGCAAATCACTTATTAGCCGTAAAATCAATTATCACTTCTGGAGATGCAACAAAGAAGTAAGAAGAATTAGTATTAAGATATAAACGGTGAAGGAAGTGAACGAAATGAAGAAGAAATAAAACATTTTTAAATTAGACCTTCATCTGCAAATGAGTAATAAGATCTTGATGTAATGATTAAATGATCTGCAAGTTTTATATCGAAGAGTTCTGCTGCTTGTTTAATCCTGGTCGTTAATTCAATATCTGATTTTGATGGTTTAAGATTTCCTGATCGATGATTGTGACAAAGAAGGATTGATGTAGCTGCACATTTCAATGCTATACATATAACAAGCCTTATGTCAACTACTGTTCCTGTTATACCACCGATGGATAATAGTGTAACTCCAAGAAGCTTGTTGGCTCTCTTTAAGTACATGGCTGCAAATTGTTCTTGCAAACAGATGGTTTCACCCATATAAAAACCTTTGAAGAAATTGTAAGCGTTCTCTGATGATTTTATTTCTGGTTTATCTGCCTTTGAAGGCTGATAACTGATTTTGATTTCTGCTACTTGTGGTAAGTACATATAATAAATTTAAAAGCCTCAATTGAAGAGACTTGATGAATAATTGTTTTACGATTACTTGTAAGTAACTGAACTAAGTTTCTAATTGTTTGAAGGTCTTCTGGACATGAATAAAGATATAAAGTTTGGCGAGATAAACACCTAGCAATATAATTGTTGATTGATATTTCTATTTCAACAAGAAACATCAGAAAATAAAGTTTTTTAATTGCAACATTTACTTCACTTGCTACACTTTAAATAAGAGTATGTAGAATGTGTAGATAATGAAGTAGAAATAAAACATTTTTATAGGATAATATCTTTTAGTAACAAAATCTTTCGTCTATTTTAGAGTTCGCAGTAATTTTTTGAGAACTTTATTCTTCACAGTAATAATCTTGACATTTTTATGCTGTTCAATAAAAGCTAAGGAATGTATATCATGTGTGTGCAGCAAGGAAATAATAGAAACACCTTTTAACTAATTAAAACAATTAACTACCTAGCAGATCAAAATATTTACTGGAAAAATTTTTGAAACAATTTAAAATTTGTAAATTCGGTTAGCCAACGGAAATATAACTTGAACTCCTTATAATCGCCATTAATAAGCCAGGATTTACAGGTCGTTATTCGCTATTCTTAGTTTTATCAATTAAAAGCATGTAATGCTTTTACTAAGTTATAAATTAATTGTATGAACCAAGAAATTATACATGAATACAGCAGAGCGATGCTTACTGTATCAAAAAATAAACTGCAAAATTTTATTTATCTAAGTTGTGTAATTCTGTTGATAGTATCAGGTGCCAATGCGCAAAGTTCAAAGCCGAATATAATCTTTATTTTAGGCGATGACATAGGTTATAAAACGCTAACCATTAACGGTGGTAAATCATATTCAACCCCAAACTTAGACGAGATGGCTCATGCAGGTATGAATTTTACACAATGCCATGCTTCGCCATTGTGTTCACCCTCAAGATTTATGTTACTTACAGGAAAATATAATTTTCGTAACTATACGCGATGGGGGGTTATGGATACTTCGCAAAGAACATTCGGCAATATGTTTAAAAATGCAGGTTATCAAACTGCGTGCTTTGGAAAATGGCAGCTTGACGGATATGAAACATCGATTTATAAATTTGGCTTTGATAGTTACTGTGTTTGGAATCCTTCAGGCACACCTGACAGAAGCCCCCGCTATAAAAATCCGCACATTTATACAAATGGCGCATTTACTTCAGATGATTCGGGTAACTATGGAGAAGATATTTTCGCAGATTCTGTAATGAATTTTATGCAACGAAATAAAGATGTTCCTTTTTTTATTTACTATCCAATGGTTTTAGCTCATGGCCCATTTCAACCTACGCCGGAAGATGCAGATTTTGATACATGGACATCTTCTGTCGCAAGCGATACTTCATATTATTCATCAATGATAAAATACATGGATGAAAAAATTGGGTTAATTATAAATAAGGCGAAAGATTTGGGAATAGAAAATAATACTGTGATTATTTATACAGGAGACAATGGAGCACCAAGAAGCATTTCGCAATATGCGGATGATGATAGTGTAATAACAGGTGGCAAGTCAACTACAACCGAAGCCGGGACACATGTGCCTTTAATTATCTACTGGCCTGGAACTGTAACAGGCGGTTCTGCAAACAACGACCTTATTGATTTTACGGACTTTTTGCCAACACTGGCAGGCATAGCAAATATTCCTAAGCCTATAAGCTATGGTGTTTTAGATGGTGATGATTTTTCTGAAAGGTTAACTGGTGGGCTTGGTACCCCAAGAAGCTCTATTTTTTATCATTACAATCACGACCCATCCAAACTTGACAAATATGCTTATGTACGATGGGCGCAAACCGCGGTATATAAGTTATATGATACTTCCTCAACCACTAATGTTCGGCTCTTTTATAATATAATTAGTGATCCTAATGAAAAACATCCAATCACCGATGACTTGCTTACGCCTGATGAAATTACAATAAAGCAACAGTTGCTTGATGTTATTAATAGTTATATTGCCCAGGGTTTTGCGCTTTTTTCCAGGCCAATTATTAGTAACATTACGGATTCTTCATTTACCATACAGGATAGCATTTTAATAAATGGAGGTTCAACAGTTACTTCCAGTGGAGTAGTATGGAGTACAAACCCAAACCCTGTAATTGACGGAGCACATACAACCGGCAATACAAGTATTGGAGGTTTGTTAAGCAACATAAAAGGTTTGTCTCCAAACACAACATATTATGCGAGAACCTATGCTGTTAATGTTGCAGGCATTGCTTATAGCAGTCAAATAACATTCTCAACACCTTTATCTGCACCTGTTGCTAATGCAGCCAGTTTTATTGACAGTATAAATTTTACTGCAAACTGGACAGCAGTGAATGGGGCTACTTCTTACAAACTCGATGTAAGCACACTGCCGTCATTTGCAGTTGTAAAAGCATCTGTTTTAAAAGAACCGTTTGGCAAAGGCATACTAGCTTCAGCCGGGTGGTCAATAAGTAGCAATATAGTTGCTAATTCAAGTATATACGCCACAGCAACGCCCTCTGTTGAATTTACTGAATCAAATGCGCAAATCGTGACGAAGCTTTTAAATGGAAGCGCAACACAATTGAAATTTTGGATTAAAGGGTTGAATACTGATGCCAACAGTTCGTTACGTGTGGAGGGATTTAATGGAACTGAATGGATATTGATACAAAAAATAAAAAACTTGTCACGTAACGGAGTTACCAAAGTATACAGTGCTACTACCAAGCAAACACTGCCAAACAATATTGTTCAATTTAGATTTACATATACAAAGTCTACAGGGACACTTGCCTTTGATGATGTTTCTGTTCAATATCAATCTTTCACTCCTTCCTTTGTCAAAGGTTTTAATAATCTTACCGTTAAAACTACTTCAAAAAAAATAACAGGTCTTAAAACAGGTACGACTTATTATTATCGCGTACGTGCTATGAACAATAATAGCACTTCGCTTAATTCTAACATAGTAAATACTGCAACATGTACTAGACCTATAATTCACTTTATTAATATTAACAACGTAAATTGTAACGATAGTGCCAATGGAACGATTAATGTAAGTGCTACAGCGCCATTAATAACTTATGATTGGATGGGGCCTGATAGTTTTGTATCAACCGATAGCAGCATTCATAATTTAACATCAGGCACCTATCGCCTAGCTCTTTTATCAAATGATGGCTGCGAAATTGATACAAATGTTGAAGTGATACAACCTGCAGCTATTAATGCAACCGTACAAATTAATCCTATACCATGTGCAGGTGGCACAACGTCTCTAATTGTAAATGCAGACGGTGGAGCTGGCAGTTACATGTATTCTTTATATGATGGAACAGATACAACAGGCATGCAAAGCGATAGCATGTTTACAATTGCTGCGGGAAACTATGACGTTTTAATTCAAGATGATAATCATTGTTCATTCAATATTGAATCTATCCCGGTTGATGAGCCGAAAGCTATCCAGGTTAATTTAAGCAACGATGCAATAAGTTGTGAGGGTGGGACAACCATAATAGCTATAAATGCAACAGGTGGTACAGGAAATTACCATTATACTTTATATGATGGAACTAATACAATCGGCCCGCAAGACGATAATTTCTTTATAGTTAAGTCAGGAAATTATACTATAACCGTAACTGATGACAACGATTGTGCAAATAATGCTGATATAAATATTCCTGATGGATCAGAGTTATGTAATGGCCTTGTAGAGAGCAAGAATAAAAATCAAAACAACATATCGGGAGTAAATACAAATAACCTTAATATATCGTTGTTCCCAAATCCTTCCTCAAATGAATTTACATTAGTGGTTCAAAGTCAGGCAGACATAGGAATTACAATACAGGTGGCAAATATATCTGGCCAAATTATTTATACGATTAAAGGTGCGCCAAACCAGAGGTATCATTTTGGTGAACAGTTTAAAAATGGCATTTATACAATTCAGGTAATTCAGGGTTCTGAAAGGAAAATAATAAAAGCTGTGAAAGACAAATAAAAGGTGTTCTTTACTTAAAGTAATAATTGCTTTGATCAGCAACGGAAATTTTTATTAACCTTCAACTTTTTATCCATAAAAATCAATCACAATTAAGCAGCCTAATTTAGTTTTTTATTATCAAAAGATCACTCAAACCCTGACTGCATCAACTTTTCATACTCACCAAAATTATTCATGTTCCAACCATAGTGCCGGTTAACAAGTATTGTTTGTGGTACAGATGGGGTTGAAGACTTGAAAACACAATAATTGCAAATAAAACGCACAAAATTTTTTCATAAGATCGTAGTTATGCTTATGGAGAGGCTAGGATAAGTGTATATTTTTCGAAATATTTCAGGCAATTAAAATCTAAAATGTTGGTGCAAGCTGAAAACAGTCTATAACAAACGAACTACCTATCCACATGTTTTTAAAAAATAAAAACATTGTTATAAAGAAAATCAATGCTGCTCATGAATCAAATTCAATAAATGACTTCAAACCATCTGCATTAAAAGTCATAAATAAATCTGATAACAAAGTGAAGTTTGATGAATTTGAAATTCATGTACCTTATTCAGCAGAGGCAAGGCAATATGCAAATCATTCATTGAGCATACAGATGGTTGTACGCTAATAAACGAAGTGCATTAAAAACAACAACTAAAGTTGAACCTTCATGCCCTATCACTGCCGGACCTATATGCGCTATTCCTAAAATTGTGAGTGGTATCAATATCACAACCATTCCAAGACTGATAACTAAATTTTGTTTGATAATGCCATGTGCCTTTTTGCTTAGTCCAATTGCAAAAGCAAGGTTCTCTAATTTATCAGCCATCAATGCAATGTCTGCTGTTTCTAATGCTACATCTGAACCTGCTGCACCCATTGCAATGCCTACTGTACTTTTTGCCATTGCCGGTGCATCGTTTACTCCATCACCAACCATCGCTACTTTCTTTTCGCTGCCTTTTAATTTTTCAATTGCATCCACTTTTTGTTCAGGCATCAAGTTTCCCCAGGCATCTGTTATTCCTATTTCTTTTGCAATGGCTTCTGCAACTTTTTGATTGTCGCCTGTAAGCATTATCATTTTACGAATGCCTATTTTATTTAACTGTGCCAAAGTTTCTTTTGCATCTTGTCTTGCAACGTCCATTAGTGTTACGATACCAATGTATTTATCATTCTGTTGAACAAGCATTGTTGTATTTCCTTTGCTTTCTAAATCTTCCGCTTGCTTTTTTATTTCATCGGGTAATTGATTGTTCTTTTCTGTAAACAGTTCTTTATTTCCTACATGAATGGTTGTTCCATTGTAGTCTGCTTTAATTCCTCTGCCTTGGATTGCGGAAACATTTGATGCTGCTGGAACATCTTTCTTTAGCTTCTCTATACTTCCTTTTACAATGGCTGCAGCTAATGGATGGTCACTTAGTTTTTCAACTGCAATAATAATTTGTAGTAGTTGTTCTTCTGATATTCCATTGAGTGGATAGACACCTGTGAGCTTTGGTTTTCCTTCTGTCAATGTTCCTGTTTTATCAAATGCAATTGCTGTTAAGGAACCTAATTCTTCCAAAGGTTTTCCTCCTTTTATCAAAACTCCACCTCTTGCTGCTCTTGCTACTCCGCTTAATACTGCACTTGGCGTGGATATAGCTAAAGCACATGGGCTTGCTGCAACCAACACTGCCATTGCTCTATAAAAACTTGCACTGAATGGTTCATCAATTACTAAAAATGCAAGTAGTAACAACCCTACTAAAATGAGTATTGATGGCACATAATACTTTTCTAATTTATCAGTAAAGTTTTGTGTTGAGGATTTTTGTGTTTGAGCTTCGTTCACCAGTTTTACTAATCGTGCTATGGTGCTGTTGGCTGCAACTTTTGTGACCTTAATTTCTAACGCCTCACCGCCGTTTATTGAACCTGCAAAAACTCTGTACTTAGCGTCTAACTTATCTGCATTGTCAAGGTTCATGTTAACATCTTCAACAGGTGTTTTATCAACGGGCATACTTTCCCCTGTTATCGGAGCCTGGTTGACACTGCTATTACCATTTACTACAATGCCATCTGCTGAAATTTTGGAGTTTGGTTTTACTACAATTACATCACCTGTTTTCAGTTCTTCGATCTTTACTTCCTTAACATCGTTACCATTTTTTAGCAAAGCAGTCTTAGGTGCTAGGTCGGTTAATGCTGCAATAGATTTTTTAGCTTTCTCCATTGCATAATGTTCTAAGGAATGACCGAGACTGAATAAGAAAAGCAATAATGCACCTTCTGCCCATTGCCCTAAACAAGCTGCTCCAATGGCTGCAACAAGCATTAAGAAATCTATATCAAACTCACCTTTGCTTATGCCTTCAATAGCTTCTTTTGTTGTATAAAAACCACCAAAGAAATATGCACCAATATAGAAGCCAATGGAAACATATTCAGACAACCCATTTACGAATGAAAGACCGAAACCAATGCCTAATAATGCACCGCAAATGATGGCAAAGATTAACTCGGTCTTTTCACCAAATATGCCACCGTGTGAATGCTCATGGTCGTGTGCTGAATGGTCGTGCCCATCATGTTTATGTTCATGCTCATGTTCTTCTTTTGCAGGAGTTGTTTCTTTGTGTTCATGCAAATGAAAGTCTTCCAGCTTATTAATTTTCAGCCCTGCTTTTTTGATTTGTGCAACTATACTTTCTTCTGAAGTTGCCTCTTTGTTGAACTCCAATTGTATAAAGCCTGTACCAGCAACTGATACATTTTGTACTCCTTTTTGGCTTTTTAAATCTGCCTCTATTATTCTTGCACGACGTGGATGCCTAACACCAGTTGTTTCTATAAGCAAATGCCCATAGTGTTCTGTAATGTCTGCACCTGCTTTTTTCGCTAATTGTTCAACTTTATTAATGGAAATAATCGTAGGGTCATAATGAAAGCAAAGCTGTGCTTTTTTATTTCCTTCTTCAGGCACTACATGTACTTTCTCCATACCTCTTTTGTGTTCCAAAGATTTAATGATACGGTTAACGCACTCGTCTCTTTCGTTTGGTACTTCCGGCAAAAGAATGTCAAGGTTTATTCTTGTTTTTTCCATTATTGAAGAACATGTTTAAATAAAAAATGCGGAACAGTGATGCCCCGCATTTTTAGAGATGAAAAATATTGTTTACGAAAATAGTGATTGAGAAAGAGCAAATAATGATGCTAAAAGCACCACGCATTTCCAGCAATTCAGCCTGTTCATGTTTCTTTGATTTTAGATTATAAAAGTACATACAGTGGTTCTTAATAAGATATTAAACAAATTATGGTTTAGCTAAATGCTGTCTTCAGGTTTAGACGCTAAAAAGATTTCCTGCAAGTGATTCTTAATTTCTGCCGGCACATCTTCCTTAATTATTAGCTCCCATTCATCGCTTTCATCCAGTTCGATTGAAAATGTTTCTTCGAAAGAATGATTTGAAAAGAAAGAATTGTATTCTGTCTTCAACTGTTTGGCATTTTCTGTAAATCGTTCTTCCCAGTTAATTAATTTGATTTCGTCCATAATGATATTTTAATCTTCTTCTCCTACGTTTGTCATTTTTGCTAAAACAAAGAATGTGGCTTTTGTTACAATTTGAGTGTTTGCAGGAAGTGTGTCTAATAACTTTATTTCTGTATAGCCTAAATCACTAATCCCATGCACTACTTCAATTCTTTTAAAATAAACATCATTCGCTGTATCTGTTACTGCGAATATGTAATTCTTGTTTTGATAACTAACAATCGCCTCATTAGGCACAGCGTAAGAAAGTTTTGTGCCGATACTGATTATTGCTGTTACATTCATTCCTTCTATCAACCCAATTTTATTTCCTTTTACGGCTGCATGTACGGCAATCGTTTTTGATTCATCTTCAAATGCAGTGCCTATTGAATAAATGGTTGCATCGTATTCAGTGCCCGGGTCGTTTGTTAGAGTAAAATGTATTGTTTGACCAGTATGCACCTTCGGTAAATCTTTTTCATACACAAATAAGTCAAGATGAAGTTGGGAGTTGTTGACAACTTCGGCAATGGGTGTGCTTGCATCTACATACGTTCCTATCTGCGCATTTACTTTACTTACCGTTCCGCTGATAGGACTGTGAACTGCTAATGATGAAGTGATATTTCCATTATTAATATTGTTCGGTGGAATGCCCAATGTAGAGAGTTCTTTTTGTAGTCCTGCTTTTTCTGCAATCAACGTTTTTAATTCTGTTTCCGCCTGCTGCAAATTTTTTCTTGCACCTGCATTCCCTTCCACTAACATTTTTTGACGGTCATATTCAAGCTGTGCTAAATTGAGTTTTGAATTTACAGAAAGAAGCTGTTGCTGTTTATCAACTAATTCAGGATTTACAATTACAGCAAGTGTCTGTCCACGAGCAACATTGTTACCCGGCTGAACATTTAAACTTTTTATTGTGCCTGCAAAAAGAGAAGTAATAGTTGCCTTGTTTTGATTTGGAACAGTAAGAACTCCGTTTACCTTAATAGCATCAGTTAGATCCTTGTGCTGAATTGTTCCATATTGGATGCCGACAGTATTTACCTGTTCTTTTGTAAGTGTTACCATATTTGCAGCTACAGGTTGCTCTTTTGTTTCTTCTTTGGTTTCCGTTTCTTTACTTCGATTATCTGTACATGCAATCATTGAAGAACTGATAAGTAAGAGTAGTATTAATAACTTCCGTTTCATTATAATTTGCTTTATTGATTTGTCAGATAATTGTATTGAATTACTGATTGATTATACTGATTGAGGTTGTCTAAATAATTCTGCTGAATTTCGACTGCTTGTGTGAGAAACTGATTTAGCTCTGCAAAGCCTATCTCACCTGCCCGGTATGCTATTGATGATGCTTTAATGATTTCGTTTGCCTGCTTTAAACCTATTGTTTTATAAAAGTTGAGAAGTGTTTGGTTCTTCTGAATTTCACTTAGCGCTTGCAATCTTTGTGTAGAAAAAGTTTGTGCCTGGTATTCAAGTTGCTTTTGCTCAACTGCAGTTTCTGCCTTTGCAACATTTACTTTGTTCTTGTATGCAGATGCACCGAATAAAGGAAACGCAACTGTTACTGAAAACCCTGAATAAGGGTTTGTTATGCCGTATAACTTTTGCGAAAAGAAACGACCTGAAAACTCGGGCTTGTTTTCATTTTGCTGTACAGCAATATTTGCTTTTGCAATGTTGATGTTTTGCTGCTGAAGGGCAAGCAAGGGATGCAATGTATCAGTAAGCAATGCGGGTGAAACAAGTTTTTCCAAGGGAATATTCAAGGGCAACAAAAATTGTTTCGTGTTTGCCAATTGCATAATAGCCTGCTGTTGTATTTGCTTCTCATTGTTTAGTTGCTGAAGCATGGCTTGCAGCTCCTTCATTTTTGCTTCGGCTGCAATGCTGTCAAGACCCGCAACCTCACCTGTTCGTACACGTAATTTTGCTGCACTGTACATAGAAGTATAAATACTATCGAGACGCTGAAACAGACTTTCTTTTTCCTGCAAATACCAAAGCTGATAATATGCAGTACGAATATTTTTTTTCAATTCTGCATTAATGGCATTTACATTAAGGTTGTAGTACTTTGCTTGCTCGTTGAAATAATTTTTACGTGCTTTATATAAGCTGAACCATTCAATATCCTGAGAAACTCCGATTTTTAATACACCCTTTGTGTCCGTTGGCTGTATATCTTCATTCTCTGCAAACACACCGGCCTTAGGAATTTGGGTTGCTGTTTTTGTTTGCAATGTTGCCCGGTTAAGTTGCAGTGTATTGATTTGATATTGCAAATTGTTTTTTAATGTGGAATCAATCACTGCATTTATTGATATACGATTTGGAGTTTGTGCCACAGACGAAAAAGAAGTCATAGATAAAACTGAAAACAAAATAATTGCAACAACTGGCTTTACAACAATTTTCTTCTTCTTTGAAAAGAGTACATACAAAGCTGGAAGCACAATAAGCGTTAAGAGTGTTGCAGTAATTAAACCACCAATTACAACTGTGGCAAGTGGCTTCTGTACTTCTGCACCAGCACTTGTAGAAATAACCATTGGTAAAAAGCCAAGTGCAGGAACTGCACCAGTCATTAACACAGAGCGAAAACGATTTCTTGTTCCTTTAAACACTCTTTCATTAATGTCTGTAATTCCTTCTTTTTCTAAATGATTAAAATGGTCAATAAGTACAATTCCATTTAATACACTTACACCAAATAGTGCAATAAAGCCAATACCTGCGGAAACACTAAATGGCATACCTGCAACCCACAGAGCAAGGATTCCACCGATAGCAGAAAGAGGAATAGCTGAAAATACAAGCAAACATTGCTTTATATCTCTGAATGCAAAAAAGAGTAAAACAAAAATCATGATTAATGCAACAGGCACTGCAATGCTTAACCGTTTGCTTGCTTCTTCAAGATTTTGAAACTGTCCTCCGTAAGAGAAGTAATAACCGGCAGGGAGTTTTACCTGGTTATCTAACTTGCCCTGCAATTCTGTAACAGCAGATTTTATATCACGAAAAGGAACATTAAAGCCTACACTAATTCTACGCTTTGCATCTTCTCTTGTAATTTGAGCAGGACCTATTTCGTAATTTATTGTTGCAAGTTGCTGCAAGGGAACCTGGGTGCCTGAAGGCAGCGGAACGAAAAGATTCCTTACATCTTCAATATCGCTGCGGTTCTGGTTTTGCAAACGTACTACAAGGTCAAACCGTCTTTCATTTTCAAAAATTAATCCTGCACTTTGTCCAGCAAAAGCAATTTTTACAATTTGATTCAGGTCGTCAACATTTACTCCATAGCGTGCCATCTTATCACGGTCGTAGTGAATCGTAATTTGAGGCAAACCTGTTGTAGCTTCTACCCGCGGTTCTGCGGTGCCGTTAACGGTTCGTATTACAGTGGCTACTTTTTCAGCATAAGCAGAAAGTGTGTCCATATTTTCACCAAAAATTTTTACAGCAACATCCTGCCTTACTCCTGAAATAAGCTCATTAAAACGAAGCTGAATTGGCTGCGATGCCTCAACAAAAACTCCGGGAATATTGTGCAGTGCTTTTGTCATTGTATCTGCTAATTCTTCACGGGAATGTGCTGTAGTCCATTCACTTTTATTTTTTAGCAGCACAGTAATATCACCTGAACTTGCTGGCATTGGGTCAGTAGGAATTTCTGCTGCACCAATTTTTGTAATTACTTCTTTTACCTCTGGAAATTTGAGCAATATTTTTTCCAGTATTGAATACGTTTCGATGCTTTGAGATAAAGATGAGCCTTCAGGCAAGGCTGATTCAAAAGCAAAGTCTCCTTCTTCAAGTGTTGGAATAAATTCACCTCCTAAATTTTTAAATACGATTATTGATGCAACAAAAAGAGTAAGCGAAACAATTACCACTTTCCATTTATTTTTTAAAGTGTAACTGATAACAGGCTCATATATTTTCTGCAGTTTGTCCATAAGCCTGTCTGAAAAATTTCTTTTATGTTTTGTTTTTCTGCTTAGGAAAACAGATGTTATCATTGGCAGGTAAGTAACTGATAAAAGAAATGCGCCAAGTATAGCAAATGAAACCGTTTGAGCCATCGGCTTAAACATCTTGCCTTCAATGCCAACCAATGCAAGTATGGGCAGATAAACAATGAGAATAATGATTTGCCCAAATGATGAGGAATGAATGATTTTGGCTGAAGCCTCGGTAACTTCTTTATCCATTTCTGAACGGCTTAATGCGTTTGTACCTGTATAATCATTCTTGCTTAAATAAATGCGATGAACTACGGCTTCAACAATAATTACAGCGCCATCTACAATAATTCCGAAATCAATAGCACCAAGCGACATAAGATTTCCGCTTACGCCAAATATGTTCATCATAATAATCGCAAAGAGCATTGCCAATGGAATAACAGATGCTACAATTAAACCGGCTCTGAAATTCCCAAGAAATAAAATAAGGACGAACACTACAATGAGAAAACCAAGAATAAGGTTTTCTGCAACTGTATGAATGGCTCTGTTTACAAGATTTGTGCGGTCGAGAAAAGTTTCAAGTGCTACTCCTTCAGGAAGCGACTTTTGTATTTGCGGAATTTTTTCTTTTACAGCATCTACTACTTCAGAACTGTTTGCACCTTTCAACATCATCACAATACCCCCTACTACTTCCCCCTGTCCGCCGCGTGTCATACTTCCATAGCGAATGGCATTCCCTAATCTTGGAGTGGCAACATCGCGAATTAAAACAGGAATACTGTTGCTATTGGTTTTGATAACAATTTTTCCTACATCATCCAATGTATTTGCTAAGCCCAAACCACGAATGAAGTATGCATTTGGTTTTTTATCAATGTATGCACCGCCAGTGTTTTCATTATTCTTTTCTAACGCTGTAAAGACTTCAGGAATCGTAATATTCATTGCTTTCAGGCGTTCAGGGTCAACAGCTACTTCATATTCTTTCAACAAGCCACCAAAACTGTTTACTTCTGCAACACCGGGTGTACCTAACAATTGACGTGATACAATCCAATCCTGCATGGTGCGTAAATCCATTGCAGAGTATTTGTTTTCATAACCTTTTTTGGGGTGAATAATGTACTGATAAATTTCTCCAAGACCCGAACTTACAGGAGCTAATTCAGGTTCGCCCGAGCCGGGGGGAATTTGGCTTTCTGCTTCCTTCAATCTTTCACTTACTAATTGCCTTGCGAAATAGATGTTGACATTATCTTTAAAAACGATTGTAACCACACTTAAACCAAAGCGTGAAATAGAACGAATTTCAACAAGGTCTGGCAAGGTTGCCATTGCTCTTTCAATGGGATAGGTAACAAATTGTTCTACTTCCTGTGTAGCAAGTGTTGCAGGCAATGTAATTACCTGCACCTGGTTGTTTGTAATATCGGGCACCGCATCTATGGGCAATTGCTTTAAAGAATATGCGCCGTAAGCAATAAGCGCCAACGTCATTAAGCCAATAATCAATTTATTTTTTATGCTGAACTCAATAATCTTATGCATTACTTAATCTTCTGAATGAAAAAAAATGAACACTGCATCGTTGCAATGTGATGAACTTAAACTGTTGAAGAAGATTATACTAACTGCGGAGGTTGCCAAACAGGAAGAGCAACCTGTATAATATTGGCTGGTAAAAAGGCGCTAAGAATTTTGTTCGTTGTTACTGATATTGGATTGAATGAAGCAAATGAATGATTAATTGAGAAGCCTGCGCAGCAAGTGCAAGAACAAAAAGGGGTGCAGGCATCGGCTGTTGTTTCATTGTGGTTTTCAGTACTGCTAATAACAGCTTTTGTTTCTTTGCTAAAATTAGCAGCTTTGTCTGTACAAGGCATGATGCTTTGTACAATTACAACTAAAGCCATTATAGCAGCAAAGAGTTTCATGAAAAAGCAAAGGTAAACCATCGGGTTTGTTAATGGCAAATCAAAATTGTCACCTTGTTGCAGGTCAAAAAAAGCTCAAAGGCTTAAAAAGGCAAACACTGGACATAGTAGGTACGCTGGCTGAAAAAGAACTTATCCATCTTGTAAGAACAATTTGAATTGTGGAGGCATGTGGAGTGATGTAGGGAAAAGCTCTGTAATAGTGCATGGCTATTACATTCTGTTATAGAAAGTGACTATACCAATGTTTATGCGGGTTTTAGCGAAATTAGAGATCTAATTAGTAATTGACTTAAGTTTACACTTCAAGACTTTGGTAGTTGAATAATAAACTCACTTCCTTCAACTTCTTTACTTTCCACTTTTATTGTTCCGTTATGTTCTTTGGTAATGATATCATAAGCTAAACTTAAACCCAAACCAGTTCCTTGTCCTGTTGGTTTTGTTGTAAAGAATGGTTGAAAGATTTTTTCTTTTATTGATGAGGGAATCCCATTGCCGTTATCTGTTACAACAATTTCGATCTTATTATTTATTTTGTTTGTTTGAACTGAAACAAGAGGTGTATAATTTTCATCAGCAGTTTTCTTCTTCTCATTCGCTTCATAAAAAGCATTATTAAATAAATTCAATAGCACTCTTCCAATGTCTTGCGGAACAACATTGATCTTTCCAATACTTTCATCAAAGTCTGTTTTCATTTCTGCGTTGAAGTTTTTGTCTTTTGCACGCATGCCGTGGTAGGAGAGACGTAAATATTCATCGCACAAAGCATTGATATCTGTTGGTTCTTTTACACCCTTTGTTTGTTTTGAATGTTGCAACATGCTTTTCACAATTGCATCTGCACGTTTGCCATGATGATTTATTTTTTCTTCATTAATTATAACATCATTTGCAATTGCTTTTGCTTCATCAATATTTCCTTTCTCAACTTCCTCTTTTAATTCTTCGAGCAACTCTTTGTTTACATCAGAAAAATTATTCACAAAGTTTAAAGGGTTTTGTATCTCGTGTGCAATGCCTGCAGTAAGTTCGCCAAGCGAACCCATCTTTTCAGATTGAATTAACTGTGCCTGGGTTGCCTTTAATTCAGCAAGTGATTTTTCTGCTTTCTTTTTTTGAACTTCAATCTCGTCTTTTTGCCGGTTGGTTTCTTCATAAAGACCAGCCAATTCAACGTTACGCAACCGGTATATCTCGGTTTCTTTTTTTGAATTTTCAATACGATGTTCAATTTCCAGATTTAAAACTTTTTGTTGTATGGCAGCATTATGTATTTCCTTTTCGATAGCCATACTTTTTTCCAGGTGTTCTAAGGCTTCCTGAGGGCGGTTAAAATGTTTGGAAATTTTATAAAACCCCATGTGAATTTTCAAAAGAAGATCAAGAGATTGGATTTCTTCTCCTGCTTTTAAAGCAATATTCAAAGAGTCGTATGGATTCGTTGAATATCGCTGATGATAATTTTCCAGTAAAGAAAGTTCAGCGAAGAATAACAAAATCTCCGCTTCGCCCTTTTTATCCCCGATGTTCCTGCGTATTTCCAAGGATTGTTTGCAGAAACTCACTGTTTTATCATAATCCTTTAATTGCTCATAAATTTTAGCCAAGTGGAATAAACAGTTTGCCTGCCCTTTTTGATCTCCCGTTTCATTTGAGATTTTCAATCCTTTGCTGCAATAATCTGCTGCTTTTTCAAGCTCATTCATTTTAAGATAAGTAAGCCCGATGCTATCGAGGCAACCTGCTTCACCCCATTTATCGCCGGATTGTTTTCGCATAACAAGGCTTTGCTGAAAATATTCAAGCGCATTTGAATAATCATCAAGCTCAAAATAAATGCTTCCAATATTATTCATCGTGTAAGAAGTGCCTATTAAGCCTCCAATCTGTTTTGAATATTCAAGGTCTTCAAGAAACAAATCCAAAGCCTGCGCAAGGTTTCCCATGTAGCGGAAGGTAACACCAAGGTGATACAATGAAAGTGAAATGCCTTCTTTATAATCTTCCTGTTTGCGCAGTTCGAGGCTTTTATATAAATACTCCAGCGAGGCACCATAATTCCCTTGGCTTCGTGTAATTATCCCATAATATTCCAATATATCAGATTGCCCGCAAACATCTTTTAATGAAATAAAAAGCTCATTCGCCTGTTGCAATAAGAGCAAGGCGTCTTCATGTTTAGACAAGCGGATATTGCAAAAAGCAAGTGTGCGAAATCCTTCTGCCTTGCCTTTAGCGTAATCAGCCGAGTTTGCAGCGGCAATAGCTTCCTGGCTTAATTGGTAAGCTTCGACTGAGTTGCTGACTCTTTTATTCCATGCTTCACGATTGAGCTCGTCTGCTTTTTGAATTGATGCATTTTTATTTGTGCCGGCTAACATATTTAAGTATGATTATGCCATATAAAACTCCCATTGAATGCGATCAGGGTCTTTAAATGCAACATATAGTTTTTGTAAAACAGGATCTAATTTTACGTCTGTATTTTCAACACCTGCATCACTTAAACCTTTTGCCACACGATTGAGTTCATCTTCTGTTTCACATGTGATAGCTAAATGATCTGTTCCGATTGTGAAAGGATTAAATTGCATGTTATCATCCGCTTTTTTAAAAACAATAATTACACTGCCAACAGGAAAGGCAAATAATTCGGGTGTTTCAAGCACAATTGGAAAGCCAATTACATCAGCATAAAAATTTTTGGAAGCGTTAAGATTTGAACAACGCAGGTTGATGTGATGTACGCCCGGTGTTTTTGGATTAATTGCCATAGAGTTTGATTTATTTGTTATTAATAATCGTTATCCTTCTAAAGGTAAATTAATAATAAACGTACTTCCTTCGTTTTCCCTGCTTTCTGCTTGTATTTTCCCATTATGTTCTTTGGTAATTATATCATAAGCGAGTGATAAACCTAAACCGGTTCCTTCGCCTGTTGGTTTCGTTGTAAAGAATGGTTGAAAGATTTTTCCTTTGATGGAATCAGGAATGCCGTTGCCGTTATCGGCTACTGTAATCTCAACTTTGTCATTTATCTTTTTTGTTTGAACTGAAACAATTGGTTTATAGTGATCGGTTAACGGTGAACGGTTCGCGGTGAACTTTTCATTAACTGCATAAAAAGCATTATTAAAAAGATTCAATAATACCCTTCCAATATCCTGTGGTATAATGTTTATTTTTCCAGTTCTTTCATCAAAACCTGTTTTTATTTCAGCATTAAAATTTTTGTCCTTTGCTCTCATGCCATGATAACTCAATCTTAAATATTCATCACATAGAGCATTAATGTCAGTTGGTTCTTTCTGCCCGCTATGTTTTCTTGAGTGCAACAACATCCCTTTTACAATTGCATCTGCACGTTTGCCGTGATGGTTTATTTTTTCCTGGTTGTCTATTACGTCTGTTGCAATTGCTTTTACTTCATCAATATTACCGTTATCAATCTGACTTTTCATCTCTAACAGCAGGTCTGTGTTTACTTCAGAAAAGTTTTTTACAAAATTTAATGGGTTTTGAATTTCGTGCGCAATGCCTGCGGTTAATTCACCAAGCGAAGCCATTTTCTCACTTTGAATGAGTTGCGCTTGGGTAGATTTAAGTTCAAATAATGTGCTTTCAACTTTTTCTTTTTCCTTCTGTAAAAGAGCATTTGCTTTTTGCCTGTGTTTGCTGTTGCGGTATTGTATAACTGCAATAACGATTACTGCCAAAACAGCTATCCCAAGAATGCTGTAAATAAGTTTTGACCGGGCAGACTGTAACGCATTTTCTTTATTGAGTAATTGGATTTCTTTGTTTTTGACTTCAGCGAGCCTTTCATTTTCAAGCGTGGCTATTTTTGTTTTATTCTCATCATTAAAAATTGAGTCTTTATAACCTGCGGATACTGTAAAAAAATCAAGTGCTGCTTTATAGTTGCCAAGTAATGCTTCTGTTTCTGACAACGATTTGGTAATGATCATTAACAAAGACAGGTCACCGATTTTTTTTGCTATCTCCAACGATGTTAAATAATAACCGGCAGATTTTTGCAAAAGCGCCTCTTTTCCTTTTTTCAGTGAATCTGGTAAAGTATTTTTTTCTGATCCGTTTTTTGCAAGAAGGCGATAAACATCGCCCATACCATAATAACCATAAGCAACCGAGCTTTTAATATCTAAACTTTCCGCGATTACAATGGCTTTTTTATAATAAAAAATTGCCGAATCGAAATGCATTTGTTCGGCTAATATGTTACCGCGGTTATTATATATTCTTCCTAAAGCAGGCTTATCATCAATCTCTTCAAAAAGCTTTATTGCCTGTAAATTGTATTCGTTTACGTTTTTAAATTCGCCTTCCTGTTCATAAGCGCTCGCAATATTATCCAGTGCAGATGCAATGCTAAACTTGTCGTTTTCTTTTTTAACGAGTTCAAGGCTCTTATTATAGTTTTCAATTGCTTTTGGGTAATTATTAAGGTTGTAATAATTATTGCCAATGTTATTATATATCATGCCAATATTCCTTTTAACACCAAGTTCTTCGTAAATACCAAGTGCTTTAAAATTGTGCTCAATTGCTTTGGAATAATTGCCAAGTCTTTCATAATTATTTGCAATTTCACTGGATGCGTCTGCAATTCCTTTTTTCCATTCTAATGAATCGAAAATTTCATACGATCTGTTTGCATTTTCCAGGCCTTTAATATAATCCGATGTTGTTCTATATATTCTTGCTTTATACATGTATGCCAAAGCAATCCCTTTACGCCATTGATGCAGTTGTGATAATTGCATTGCACTATCAGCATACTTCATTGCTACAGCAGGGTCTGTTTCAATGAGAGCGCGTGCTATGCCAATCATTACATTAATGTGAGCAGTATCACTTTTTGTTTTAGGTAATTCGGTTATTAAAGAATCAGCCAGGGCCTGGCCCTGCAGATGTTGAGCCTGCAGTAACTGCAGAACAGAACAGGTAAATATCAAGACAACAAGTAGGCGGATTAAATATTTAGATGTTTTCATCTGGTCAAAAAATTTACACTCATAAAATACAGTTTAGATTACCTTTTTAGTTTAATTAGCATTTGGCCAGGTAAACGTATAATAAACTCGGTTGCTGTTCCTTTCTTTGTTCCACTTTTATTTCTCCCTATGTGCTTGCTAATGCCAAAAGGTAAGTCAAAAACTTAATAAATCTCATTGCTTCCAGACCTTCTTAATAATAGTAAACAATGTTGCTATAACCAATAGAATTCAAAAAAGGATTTTGAAATTATATAACTGTGTGCGACAGCTAAAAATGAGTTATGCTGTATTTTCTCCATTCCCCGCACAAGGCAAGGCCGCAACATAGCCGGAAGTGCAGCCGGACAAATGATAAAAATAAAAGGTAACATTGATATTGCCTTGCATAAAAAAACAATTTTTTTTATCTTATGCTTTAAGGGTTTAGGGTTGAAAAAAAAGCTTTGGTTTCTGCGAAGGATTTTTTTATTTGATGCAACAGATGACGCGAACCATAGCGGTATAAATAATACGTTTGTGCTTTTTACCTGGAATGTTTAGCTGCAAATGAATTGGTCAGATTATAGCTGGCGTTTAAATCATCAATAAGAAATCCGTAGTTGCAAACTACGGATAGCGAGGGACAAAAAGATATTACTTGTTGTTCTTTATTCATTCGTTATTATCTTGCGGCCAATGCGCCATTAAACATGTATGGCAAGTCAACAACAACAATCACTAAACTGCTTTATGAAATATTTGCTTTTTGTAGTTCTCTTTGTTACCGTGCTGTTGTTATCCTGTACCAAAAATGACAACCCACCGCAAACAGAAGACCCGCCACCAACCGGTGACACAATTCCGCGGCAAAGTAATGATCCAACTATTATGGCTTTGGAAGCTCATGTCTGGGTTTTTGATTCAATTGAAACCATGCACAACGGTATGGTCGTTGATTCGGTTATAGAACCTGACAGTCCAAAGATCGAAATGTGGTACACAGATGATAAATTGTATTTTAATTTTCCCGGTGGCCCGCAAAATGATGCATTCAATTATGAAGTAAAAGACGGCAATAAATTGTATCGCTGGCGGCCCGGCAATTTGGAAAATGAATATTTCATTATACAACAACTTACAGATAGACTGTTTGTTTTGAGTACACATGATGAAGACTACCTTGAATATGATTATTACAGTGCGAAAGAATAGTTCCTGGCAACAAATCCAGTTGAACTTTATGAAATAATCATTTATTTTGCCATCACCAAAACAACCACCCTTTATGAGTGATATACAGTTCAGCGAAACTGCTTTGCCTGCTAAAGTTTGTTTTGATTGCGGCAATCCTGATATTGTAAAAGATGTACCCAATGCATTGTGTACGGAATGCAGAAACGCTGCCATCAAATTTCCCATACCCGTATGGGTAAAACTTTTTGGCGGCGGCATATTACTGCTCGTGCTTTTTTCATTAATCAATTTGCCGCAAAGCTTAACACTTGGCTCTAACCTGGAAAAAGGCATTGCCGCAGAAGAGCAGCAAAAGTTTGTTACCGCACAGCGTTATTTTATGCAGGTAATCAAACTTGATTCTAATAATACAGAAGCCAATGAGCATTTAATGGTTGCTGCCTATTATAATTATGACCTGGCAAATTTTTTAAAGGCAGGCAATCGCATCGGCAATAAAACGCTGGATGAAGATGATCTGCTGAACAAGGTAAATGCGTTGGCTGATAAAACAAATTTCTATTTCCCTTCAGACAGTTTTTACGCTATTGAGCAACGCTATACTTCAGAAGAGCATATACCGGATAGTGTGTATATAAACTATATCAATAACAACGATGAGAATGTATTTGAGGAAACGTTGTATGCTTCGGTGCTATTTGACAGAAAAGATTATCACCGTTGCGACAGTATGTGCAATATTATCATACAAACTGATGGTGAAAATTTTGCTGCGTTGGGGTTAATGGCTTCCGCCAAACGTTTTGAAAACCAGCCGGACAGTTCAATAGCATATTGCGACAGGATGATAAACATGAACAGTGAATATACCTATGCCACCTGCCTTAAGGCAAGGGCTTTATTAAAGCAGCAGAAAAACGATGAGGCCATGCAACTGGTGAAGCAATGTATACTGACTGACAGCACGAATGCCTATACGCTGGCAACACTTGCCTTAACCTATCATTGCATGCATGATGCTGGGAAACGTGATGCCGTGTTGCAAAATGCAGAGAGAAGAAACAGCGATTCATCCAATGCAGGGGTGTTTCAATATGTACATGATGTAATCAATAATAAAGAAACACTTTAAACCACTACTATGATTTTTATTCCCGGCATAGCCATTACCCTTCTTACATTTCCCGGTGTTATTGTGCATGAACTGGCACACCAGCTTTTTTGCCGCTGGTTTAAAGTACCGGTATTTAAAGTAGTGTATTTCCAGGCGAAGAACCCAGCGGGTTATGTGTTGCATGAAGTGCCCCGGCATAAATGGCAAACCATTATGATCAGCATTGGCCCTTTCTTTATCAATACCATTGTGGCCGCCATAATAGCCATGCCAGCGGCATTACCGGTATTTCGTTTTAACAGTGGCAATATTGGCGATTACCTGCTTATTTATTTAAGTATCTGTATCGGCATGCATGCTTTTCCAAGCAAGGGTGATGCACAAAGCATCATTGATGTAATGAAAGATGCATCAACACCGCAATGGGTAAAGGTCATTGGCTGGCCAATAGTGGGATTGATTTATGTTGGCTCATTAGGCAGTTTTTTCTGGCTCGATTTGATATATGGAACCGCTATAGCTGCGGGTATACCGAATTTGATATTGTGGCTGATGCGATAGCGTACAATATTTTAAACCATTTTTACTAACTAACGATTATGATCAAACAACAAACGTCTGGGGACTATTTCAGGGCATTTAATATTTTGTTTCTTGCATTATTAGTGGGACAAATAGTTTTCGCCATTATCATTTTTGCTGTAACCAATATTACAACTGGTAAAGCAATGCCGCAACAGGAAGCACAGGTATTCATATACGTTGTCGCAGCACTTATGTTTATTTGCATTGCTGCCAACTGGTCAATATTTAAGAAAAAAATTGAAGCAATAAAACAGGAACCGGAACTACCTGCACAACTAAATGCCTATCGTGCCTTATATATTATGCGTTTTGCGCTGGCAGAAGGCCCGACTTTATTTGCTATTATAGCCGTATTTGTAACACACAACCCGCTTATTTGGTTATTTGTCGTTATCGGCATAATGGTTGGCATTTCATTAAAGCCATCTAAAGAACGATTGATAAAAGAATTGCAATTGGGAAGTGATGATACTGATAAGCTGAATGATCCCGATGCTGTAGTAACTGAAATTGAAGTGAAGGGTTGAAGTGATTGCATAAACCCCCACAGTCCTCAAGTCAACGCACGTAGCCATTGCGGAGACTGAGCGGAGAAACTGAGGCGTAGCACTTTTATTCCAAGGGTAGCAGTACGCTGAATGTTGACCCTTCGCCGGGTGTGCTTTTTACCCTGATGAGTCCGTTATGGTTCTCTACCACTTTTTTTACAATAGACAAGCCCACACCGGTGCCACTGTATTCGTTCTTTCCGTGTAAGCGTGTAAACATCTGAAAGATTTTATCGGCATACTCAGGCTCAAAACCAATGCCGTTGTCCTGTACCATGATGCCATCATAGATCTTACCGTTGTCAACGATCTTCTCAGCCGAAATGTGGATAGATGGCAAAACACCGGGCCTGCTGTATTTTAAGGCATTGCTGACAAGGTTTTGAAACAGTTGCTGAAGTTGCCTCCTGTACCCGTTCACGTTGGGCAGTTTATCCACGTGTACCGTTGCATTTTTCTCAGCAATGTCCAATTCAAGGTCTTCAATCACATTTTGAATTTTCTGGTTAAGATTAACGCTTTCCTTTGCGAGCGGCCGCTGGCTAACATGCGAGTAAAGGAGCAGATCGTCGATCAGGTTACGCATGCGCTCGGTAGCTTTTTCAATACGGTTAAAGGAGTGAACTTCGGCCCCTTTCAAATGGGCACCCAGTTGGCTCTTTAATTGGTTTGTGAAAAAGTGAATCTTACGTACAGGCTCCTTCAGGTCGTGAGAGGCCGCGTAGGCAAATTCTTCAAGGTTAGCGTTGGAGCGTTGCAGTTCTTTGTTGATATTTTGTAAGGTCTCATTGGCTTGTGCCAGTTCGGCCGTACGTTCATCCACCAAATTTTCTATCCGCCGGCGAGCGTCCACCTGGGGCGTAATGTCGAGCACTGAACCAATAAAGCGAACGGGTTTTTCCGCTGCGTTAAAATAAACCTTACCTTTTGCTCTTACCCATCTTACCACGCCATCTTCTGCACCAACGGTACGATACTCTACATCATAGTTCCCGTTTGAGATTGATTTTACAAACAGTTGTTCGATCACCTTCAGGATACGTTCCCGGTCGGCAGGATGGAGCCCCTGTACAAAGTCTTTTTCATAACTCACCGGATTATGATGGCTGATGCCAAACAGGATGCGACACCGATCATCCCAGTGCAGATCGCCATTTTCCAGGTTCATGTCAAATGTGCCAAGCTCTGCGGCTTCCTTGGAAAGACGTACCTGTTCAAGCGCAGCCTCCAGGGCGGCTTCTTTTTCCTCCAGTTTCTTGCGGGCAAGCACGTGTTCGGTTATATCATACGAGATAGTAAACACGCCACTGGCGTGTTTACGATTCTTTTCATAATAAGGCTGATAGACCAAATTGAAGTAATGCAATTCTTTTCTGCCCTTCACCAGTAAAGCCAGAGGTACCTCCTGTGCAGTAAACGCCTTACCCGAAATGCGTACCTGGTCAAAGAGCTCAATTATACCCTGGCCGCCCAATTCGGGCAAACTTTCAATAATCGGTTTTCCAATGATCTCCTGCGGTTGTTTACCCGATAGTTTAAACGCCGCTTCATTAGCCAGCTCCAGCACATGGTCCTTACCATTTACAAGGCCAACCACTACAGGGGCGTGCATGAAAAGGCTAAATATTTTTTCCACGCCTTCCATTTGAATCTCCTGTTGTGCTGATTTTATTTGTGCAGTGATCTCTTCTGCAGTATGAATGATGTATGCCACTTCACCGTTCCCGTTAAACACTGGCCGGTTGCTTGCCCGCCAATACTTTTCTGTAAACACGCCCTGTTCGTCAGGCAGGTCGTAGCGCTGAACGGGAAGATGGTGTGTCTCCCTGTAGCGGAGCACATGATTTAAAGATGACCGTAGATTATTGGCGCCGTTATCTGTAGGATCAATAGGACTGCCGGGGTGCACCTCAAAAAGTGGCTTACCAATTACGGCTTCCTTTGTCATACCTACATCCCGAAGGCGCTCGGGTGTAGCGGCTAAAATGGTAAACAGCGGAGGGTTCGCCTCTAAAAGTAAATTGTGCCCGACAAGTGCATCAAAAAGCCGAAGGTAGGCTGTCTTTTCAACGAAGTTTGAAAGTGAAGAATCGTATGACATAAAATGGTAGTGAAGATAAATGCAAGTGGTTATATTTATCCTTTCAGCCGGTCAATTTTTTTCTTTTGCGATGCCGCTTAATGTTGCTTGCGGGCTAAAGCGCATCGCTTACAAGATTTGAACTATATCAAGAAATTCAGTTTAAAGCCGCAATGTGGTGGCTAAATTGCTTGAGTGTGAACACCGAACTGGAGAGAAGGGTTTTTTATGCTTGTTAAGTTGGTGAATTGCGGAGCTACAGCACGTTGTTGGTATCCGTGTTTTGTAACCAGGGGTTTATTGATATGATCTTTCGTTCCAGCAAGGGCTCTCCGGTTCCTGAAATTTGTTGGCCGGGGACGTTACAGATTTCACATAACATCGCACGACTGTATCGATTTCGAAGGTTATTGGCTTTCGCACAACGGCTACGGATAGCGAGAGTATCCTTCCGGCAATGGCAACGGCCCGGTACCTATTTTTTTTAGTGTAAGGAAACGCCCAATCGTAACTTTATGCAGAATTACACCGGCAATGGCTCATCGCAAATTTGCATTGCCGGGCTTATAAACACTGTTACTGCTTAACGAATAAATGGAAAAGCCAACATTCAGGGAAACACTCAGGTTCTGGACAAAACTGGGATTTATCAGCTTTGGAGGACCTGCCGGCCAGATCGCCATCATGCATGAATACCTCGTTGAGAAAAAGAAATGGATAAGTGAAAGCAAGTTCCTGCACGCCCTGAATTACTGCATGATCCTGCCGGGACCGGAGGCGCAGCAACTCGCCACATATACCGGTTGGCTGCTCTATGGAATTCGCGGCGGTCTCGCAGCAGGAATATTGTTCGTTTTACCCTCCATGTTCATCCTCCTCGCGTTGAGCATTATCTACGTCTCGTTTGGAAATATTCCCTGGATCTATGCCATGTTCAACGGTTTAAAACCCGCTGTAGTAGCCATTGTTATACTGGCCCTGGTTAAGATCGGTAAACGATCGCTCATAAGCCCGTTTTACTATTTTGTGGCGTTGGCTGCTTTTGTTGGTATCTATTTTTTGAGTGTGCCTTTCCCGCTCATCATTCTTGCTGCGATCATACTGGCGTTATGCAGCCGCGCAATGTTTCCAAAACTGTTTAAAAAGCACCAGGCTGCAGCAGCCAAAACGGATGCAGGTGAAAATGACTATTTTATCAATAAGAACACCGTTATCAAAAATGCAGGATTTAACGCAGCCCGCTTTTTCAAACAACTGGCAACGGCTGTTGTACTATGGGTAATTCCCTTGCTGGTGTTTTATTTTTTTACGGCTGATTTTCCTTTCTGGAGTAGCCTTTCTATGTTCTTTACCAAAGCGGCGCTGGTAACTTTTGGCGGGGCATATGCCGTACTGCCCTATGTGGCGCAGGTGAGTGTGCAAAAATTTGGCTGGCTTACCAACCTGCAAATGATAGACGGACTTGGATTGGGGGAAACAACACCGGGACCTTTAATTATGGTTCTCGCCTTTGTGGGCTTTATGGCGGGATACAACCACTTTGGAAGTTCCATTGCCATGGGCACTGCAGGGCTTTTGACCACCACCTTTTACACTTTTTTACCCTGCTTCTTTTTCATCTTTGCCGGTGCACCCGTCATTGAACGTACACAGCAAAACAAAAACATAAAAGACATACTTTCCGTGGTAACGGCAGCCGTGGTTGGCGTTGTGCTTAACTTAACTGTATACTTTGCAAAAGCGGTGATCTTTATGGGTGCTTTTTCGCTGGCAACGATCAACTATGTAATGCTGGGGTGGATGATCATTTCCTTTTTCGCCATGTACCGGTTTAAGATCGGTATGATCGCCTGGATTGGTATCAGCGCAATTTTCGGGCTGGTGTATTATTTGCTGGCCGCTGCATGAAGTGCTTCCAAATACTGCTTTAATATGCATCATCTTATATAAATTGATTATTTGTATCGCAACAAAAAGTATTGATAAAAGATCTTGAACTGTCTCTGATGAAATGGATATTTTGAATGATGGTGATGCGATTATCAATTGAACGTTTGCATTTTTAAAAGCTATTGTTTAGCTTTAGGGCTGACTAGATACTCTAACTACTGCATGCTTTCAGAAAGAGATATTTGCACTAAGTTTATAACACCTGCCCTTAAAGATGCCGGCTGGGATATTGACACGCAAATACTGGAAGAAGTTTCTTTCACTGATGGCAAGATTTACGTGAAAGGAAATTTAACTGCAAGAGGCGCAAGAAAAAGAGCTGATTATATTCTTTATTACAAATCAATTCCTGTTGGAATAATTGAAGCAAAAGATCAATCGCATTCAGTAAGTGCAGGTATTCAACAGGCACTAGAGTATGGACGCATACTTGATATTCCTTGTGTGTTTAGTTCAAACGGAACTGGTTTTTTATTTCATGACCGCACAGCAAAAGATAATCACATAGAGATTGAACTTGCTTTACATGAATTTCCTTCTCCTGAAATTTTATGGCAGAAATATAAACGATATAAAAACATTGCTACACCTGAAGAAGATAAAATAGCACAGCAGGATTATTTTTCTGACGTTTCAGGACGTAAGCCAAGATATTATCAACAGATTGCGGTTAACAGAACAGTTGAAGCAATAGCAAAAGGTCAAAACAGGATTTTGCTTGTGATGGCTACAGGCACGGGAAAAACGTATACGGCATTTCAAATTATTTATCGGTTATGGAAAGCAGGTGTGAAAAAAAGAATTTTATTTCTTGCTGATAGAAATGCTTTAATTGACCAAACCAAACGTGGTGACTTCAAACATTTTCGTGATAAGATGACTGTTGTTAAACACAGGCAAATTGATAAGAGCTATGAAATTTATTTAGCATTATATCAAGGCATAAGCGGAAATGACGAAGTTGCTAATGCATACAAACAGTTTTCAAAAGACTTTTTTGATTTAATAGTAATTGATGAGTGCCATCGGGGGAGTGCTGCGGCTGATAGTGCATGGAGAGAAATCCTCGATTATTTTAAAAACGCAACCCATATAGGTTTAACTGCAACACCTAAAGAAACTTCGGAAGTTTCTAATATGGAATATTTCGGTGAACCAATTTATACTTATTCTTTGCGGCAGGGAATTGATGATGGTTTTCTTGCACCCTATCGCGTTGTTCGTATTGGTTTAAATATCGACCTTGAAGGCTGGAGGCCGGAAGAAGGCAAAACCGATAAATCCGGAAATACTGTTGAAGACAGGGTTTATAACCGGCGTGACTATGATAAAAACATTGTAATAGATGAGCGCACCGATATAGTTGCGGAAAAAGTAACTGAATTTTTAAAAGGTACAGATCGCTTTTCGAAAACAATTATTTTTTGCGTTGATATAGACCATGCTGAAAGAATGCGTTCTGCTATTGCAAAACATAATGCGGAGCTGGTTGCGGAAAATTATAAGTATGTAATGCAGATAACCGGCGATAATGATGAAGGCAAAAGAGAGCTGGACAATTTTATAAATCCCGAAGAGAAATATCCTGTGGTTGCTGTTACATCAAAATTAATGACGACTGGTGTTGATGCACAAACATGCAAAGTGATTGTGCTGGACAGCAACATTCAAAGCATGACAGAATTCAAACAAATCATTGGTCGTGGTACAAGAATAAGAGAAGATTTTGGCAAGATGTATTTCACCATTCTCGATTTTAGAAATGTAACTGATTTATTTGCTGACCCTGATTTTGATGGTGAACCTGTGAGAATTAAAGATGTTTCAGAAGAGGATGATATTTCAAATATTGAAGCTGAAGAAGAACAAAATAATGCTCCCATTATTGATGAAGCAACAGGCGAACAAATAAATGTAGTGGCGCCTTCAATTCGTTATCCGACAAATGAAGCAACAACATTTGCAGGAGAACGACCTAATAAAGTGTATGTAAACGGTGTTGATGTATCTGTGCTTATTTCGCGTGAATTATATTTTAAAGCTGACGGTACACCAATAACTGTTTCACTAAAGGATTACACAAAAGAAATTATTAAAAATCATTTTGCTTCTTTAAATGATTTTCTTAAGAAATGGAATGATGCTGATAAAAAGGCAGCCATTATTAAAGAGTTGGACGCAGAAGGTGTATTGGTCGACGCATTGCAAAATGCAGTAAACAAAGAAGTTGATTTATTTGATTTGATATGCCATGTAGCTTATGACCAGCCGCCGCTTACAAGAAAAGAACGAGCAAATAATGTAAAGAAGCGTAATTACTTTACTAAATATGGTGAGCAGGCGAAGAATGTTTTAAATGCACTGCTCGATAAGTATGCTGATGAAGGAATAACAACAATAGAAAATACAGAAGTTTTATCATTACATCCTTTTGATGAGTATGGAACACCACCGGAAATAATAAGACTATTTGGAAATAAAGAAAACTATAATAAGGCAATTAAAGAATTAGAAGCAGCATTATATAAAACGATTGCATGATGAAAGCGTATTTTGTTCGGGCAGATTTCGGAAAATATACAGATGCATTTTTGAAAAATGGGTATGCAGCAATTGGTTGGTTTAATTATCCAGCCTACGATTATACTCAAAAAGATTTAATAACCGAAAACTATAAAAAACATTTTCCCTCAAGTGCAGCAGGGACAGTTAGTCAGAACGTTGGTCAGATTTATCGTTTCTGGAATGAAATTAAAGAAGGCGATATTGTTGTTACAACTTACAGCGACGGCTCGCTGTTGATTGGAGTTGCTAAAGGCGAACCTTATTTTAAACAAGATGAAACTTGTCCATTCAATGAAAGAATAAATGTAAAATGGATACAGCATAAGTTCAATCGCAGTGAGCTTTCTATTCCTGCGCAAAATACAATACGTAGTTCACTTACTGTTTTTAATATTTCACAGGTTTATGAATTCGCTAAACTTGCTGGGATTAAGATGCCTGATGAAATAAAAACTGAAGTTCTTAATGACGAAAAAATTATAAGCGAGCAACATATTCATGAAGCAATAAGAAAGCAGTTACTCAATCTCAGTGATTCTGAATTTGAAATATTTGTAGCCTACATCCTTCAATCATTAGGGTTTGAAGCGCAACAAAAAACAGGGCGAGTTGGTGATGGCGGAATTGATTTTGAGGGTGTATTGGATGTATTAGGTGTTGCATCTGCAAGGCTGCAGGTTCAGGTTAAAAGATATTCAACAGCCTCAATTGGAGAAAAGGATATAAGAAACTTCAGAGGCGCTTTAAAAAGAGATCACCAAGGAACATTCATTACTTTATCCACTTTTCAAAAAAAAGCAGTTGAAAGTGCTATGGATAGAGACAAAACTGTAATTAATTTAATTGACGGTAAGCGTTTAATTGAAATTTTTATAGAACAATATGATAAGGTAGTTCAATTAATGGAAGATGAAGCCCGTACAGATTTATTAAACAAATTAAAATTCAGAAAAATTATTATACCGCAATGAGCAACCTTACCTCCACCATAAAATCCATCCAAGACATCATGCGAAAAGACGCAGGTGTTGACGGCGATGCGCAACGCATATCGCAATTAGGATGGATGCTGTTTTTAAAAATATTTGATGAAAAAGAAAATGATTGGGAAATAACCAATGAAGAATATAAATCACCCATACCAAAAGATTTGCGTTGGCGAAATTGGGCGGCGGATGAAGAAGGCATGACAGGTGAAGAATTGCTTGGCTTTGTAAATAATTCTTTATTTCCAAGGTTAAAGGAATTGCGGTTGCGCAATAATAAAGATGCAGCTAAAATGGTAAGAGATGTATTTGAAGACTCTTATAATTATATGAAAAGCGGCACTTTATTACGCCAGGTGATTAATAAGATTAATAAAGAAATACAGTTAACATCAAACGAAGAGCGCCATGCGTTTAATGATATATATGAACAAATATTAAGAGACCTGCAAAGTGCAGGCAATGCAGGAGAATTTTATACGCCACGACCGGTTACACAGTTTATAGTTGAAATGGTAAATCCAAAGTTGGGTGAAAAAGTGCTTGACCCTGCATGCGGAACGGCAGGGTTCTTAACCAATACCATTGAGCACATATTAAAACATGAAAAGGTAAAAACATTAAACGACAGAGCCAAGCTGCAAAATTGCATAAGCGGTGTTGAAAAAAAACCCTTGCCGCATATGCTTGCAACAACCAATATGATATTGCATGGCATAGAAGTGCCTTCTATTGACCATGATAATTTGCTTAATTATAGTTATGTTGAATTTTCAACAAGACGCGTAGATGTAATTGTTACCAACCCCCCTTTTGGCGGTATGGAAGAAGATGGTGTTGAAAAAAATTTCCCTTTGCAGTTTAGAACAAGAGAAACAGCGAATTTATTTCTCGCATTGATTATGCAATTATTAAAAGATGGCGGACGTTGCGGAATGGTATTGCCAGATGGTTTTTTATTTGGTGAAGGTGTTGCCACACGATTAAAGGAGACACTGTTAGAGAAATGCAACCTGCATACCATTGTACGCTTGCCTAACGGTGTGTTTGCACCATACACAGGCATTAAAACTAATTTATTGTTTTTTGAAAAAGGCAAGCCTACCAAAGAGGTTTGGTATTTTGAACATCCATATCCTGAAGGTGTGAAGATGTATAATAAAACAAAGCCCATTAACATAAAAGAATTTGACCTTGAAAAAAGCTGGTGGAACAACAGAACGGAAAATGAATATGCATGGAAAGTTAGTGTTCAAGAATTAAAGCAACGCAACTATAATCTTGATATAAAAAATCCGCATGCAACAGAAGAGCAACATAGTTATACCAGCAGTGAGTTAATAGAACTGCTTGACAGTTCTTTTGTACGCAGCCTTGATTTATTACAGCAATTAAAAGCAGAGTTGTAATGGACTGGAAAATAGAAGCAGAATTTTTAGACAAAGTAAGTCCTGCGGTTACAATAGCAAAAATTGTATTTAAATATTTATTTGAGAATTATGAAGTAAAAACAATAGATGATATTGCCGAAACAACAAGTGGAGGAACCCCGTTAAGAGGCCACACTGAATATTACGGTGGTGACATTCCATGGATTAAATCTGGAGAATTGAATGATGGCTTGATTACAAAATATGACGAATCAATTACTGAATCAGGCTTAAAAAATTCTTCAGCAAAAATTTATCCTAAAGGCACATTGGTTCTTGCATTATATGGAGCAACTGCTGGTAAAGTTGGAATACTAAATTTTGATAGCGCTTCTAATCAGGCTGTTGCTGCGGTTTATCACAATAATGACATTGAGAAAGATTTTTTGTTTTGGTTCTTCAAACAGAAAAGAAGCGAATACATTGAAATAAGCTTTGGAGCTGCACAACCTAACATAAGCCAGGCTGTAGTCAAAAAAACTAAAATACCAGTTCCCAAAAAATCCATTCAAAAAGATGTTGCTAATTTTTTAAATGCTTATGAGAAAGAAAAAAGTATTGAATTGCCAAAATCATTACTTCATTTAAAAAATGAAATCACGAGGATACATGCAATTCTGAGCAATAGAAAAGAATTAATTGAAGAAACAATTTTTCAACAGACCTATCTTCAACAACTTCGCCAATCTATTTTGCAGGAAGCAGTACAAGGTAAACTCACACAACAAAATCCAACAGATGAACCTGGAAGCAAACTATTAGAACGCATAAAAGCAGAAAAACAAAAACTCATTGCAGCAGGCAAACTCAAAAAAGAAAAAGAATTACCTCCAATCACTGAAGATGAAATACCATTTGAATTACCAAATGGTTGGGTGTGGTGCAGATTGGGAGAAATATGCACTAAGATTGGTTCCGGTAGTACCCCAAGAGGAGGTAAAGAAGTTTATCAATCTTCGGGTGTAAAATTTATTCGTTCCCAAAATGTTTACAATGAAGGTTTGGTTTTTGATAACGTTGCTTACATTGATAAAACCACTCATAAAAAAATGGAAGGGACGAGAGTCTTTCCTAATGATTTACTTTTAAATATTACTGGTGGTTCGATAGGCAGGTGTGCTTTAGTAGCATCTAATTTTGATGAGGCAAACGTTAGCCAACATGTTACTATCATAAGAACAGTTTTATTAATTAATCAAGAGTTTATTCATCGTTTAATTATCTCTCCCTATTTCCAGGATTATATTATGAAAGCACAAACGGGTGGGAATAGAGAAGGGTTAGCGAAAAAAAATATGGAGTTAATGCTTATTCCTCTTCCTCCTCTTTCTGAACAACAACGCATAGTAACCAAAGTGCAGCAGTTAATGCAAATGGTAAATCAATTAGAACGACAAGTTCAACAAAGCCAAACACAGGCGCAGCAATTATTGCAGGCAGTATTAAAAGAAGCGTTTGGTAGTAAAGAATTACATTTAAGTCAGGTCAAATGAGAATAAAAGAAATACACATTCTTACAGAATATAAGAACTTAAAAGATTTCAAAATAAAATTTGATGGGAACAGTTTTGTAGACGTATTTGTTGGCAAAAATGGAACCGGCAAATCAAACTTCTTTGAAGCCTGCCTAGAAATCCTAAAACATATATACGAAACAGATTACATAATTACATTCAATTATCGAATATCATATACCATCAATGAAACTGAAATTCAGATTGAATGGAAAGATGCCAGATGGATAGATGTAAATGGTAAAGAGACAACTTTACCGAACCATGAGTTTCTGCCGGATAACATTCTTATATACTATTCTGGGCACAATGCAACAATTAGTGAATTAATACATACCTATGAACGAAAACACAAAGATTACTTAAACAGAAACAGGAGGAAAAATATTTTTAGTACAGAAGATACAAGACGATTTTTTGGCGTTGGAGCAGATTATAAATCTCTTTTATTAAGTGTAATGTTACTTCAGCCCAATGATTCAAAAGTAAAGACTATTTTGGTTGAGAAGCTTGGGATTAAGACAATAGGGAACGAAATCAAAATTATATTCAAGAGACCCGATTATGCAATTGACAATAAGTCTTTAACCTTTGACGAAGTAGACGAAACTAAACGTTTTTGGAGTGCTGAAGGATATTTCAAGATATTTTTAGATAAAGTTTGGAACATTAATAAAGCAAATAAAAATGTTACGAGAGAAGAGGGCTATATAGCCACTGAAGAAAAAGAAGAATATATCCTTTACCGAAGTTTGCCTGCTTTTCGGGAAGCTTTTAAAAACGAGTCTCCTCTTAATTTATTTATTTCGTTTGACAATTTAAAAACAATTGGGCTTTTACAGGATGTTACTATCGAAGTAGAATTGCTTTCAGAAAAAAAATTAAACTTAAACCAATTTAGTGATGGGCAATTTCAATCTGTTTATATCTATGCGATTACAGAATTATTTAAAAATAAAAATTGCATAACACTACTAGATGAGCCTGACTCATTTTTGCATCCTGAATGGCAATTTGGCTTCTTTAAACAGGTTATCGAAATATCTTCTGAATCAGCAGAAGGCAATCATGTTTTAATGTCAAGTCATAGCGCAGTAACACTTTTAAACAGTTTAGAAAAAAGAATCAACTTATTTGAGATAGCAGACAACAAAATCGTTAACTATAAAGTTGACAAATCATATGCAATAAATAAACTGTCATCAAACTTGATTAAGATTCTAAATGACAAACAAATTCTTAGTGTTATTCATACTGTAGGCCAAAGCAAACCTATTCTTTTTACTGAAGGCTATTCCGATCCTATAATACTTCAAGAAGCATGGAAGCAATTATATGAAGAAGAAATGCCTTTCGAAATTTATTTTGGACATGGTTGTCTTTACTTAAGATTGCTTTTACAAAATGAGAAATTTTTAAACGAGATGGGATCATTTCCAATCTTTGGTCTTTTTGATTTTGATCGGGCTTACAATGAATGGAACTCATTGCCTGGAGAAGATGGAGCGTTGACGGAATCAGATCCATATAAAGGACTAATAAAAAAAATTAAAAATAGAAATAGCTATGCTATTCTTGTTCCTGTTCCTGATTCAGAAGACATCAAAAAGCAAGTTATTAATGGTAATACCACTTTTGAATCTGAATCTGTTTTAGAACTTGAACATCTTTTTTATAGTGCTGAAACATCTGAACATTTTCATAAAGTACCCGTAGTTGGCGGGGGAGACATTTTAGAAATAAGCGATTCACAAAAAATAAAATTTGCAACGGAGGTTGTACCAACCGTAGAAAAAGAATTCTTTGAAACACTTCGTCCTATGTTCGAGTTTATTAAAAGTAAATGTTAGTATATGTCACGCAAAAACCTACTATCACTTCATGAAGCAATTGTTATTGCGTTAATTAATATCAATCCTCAAACAAGAACTGCAACCTTTCAGGAAATGGAAGATTTTATAATTGAGAGAAATCTTTGCCCAATAAGAGAAGGCAATATTCCACTGTCAGAACAAATAATGCTTCGTTCAACAAAATCGAAAGGTGCTTATAAACATTTGTTTGAACAAGTACAAACACAAAGTATTAGACTAAGAAATTTATAAATTTGAAGAGATCTTATTAATTAACTGCTTTAATGTTTATAGACCTTAAACATAATTTGCATTATACTCGTCATCTGTATTCAACCAATATAAATAAAAGATCATGGAAATAATTGATATTAAAAAAGATTTTGGGGAAGCGTTGATCGACATAAGAAGTCAATTAAACGTTATTCAATCAGCAGGATTAAAAGACATAATTGAGAGAGGTTTCAATGTTCCTGAAACATTACATAAAAATCGTCTTTTATTTATTGGTATGAATCCATCGTTTAGCGAGAAAAAGCCTGGTAATAACAATCTTGTAAATTATTATATCCAACCTTCAGATCAGCCAGAGCAATATTTACGATATTATAAACCGCTCAACGAGTTGGCAGCTAAAGTAGAAATGGAATGGACGCATTGGGATTTATTTTATTTACAGGAAACTAAACAACATACTGTAAAACAATTCGATAAAAATCTTGATGAACAGTTTGAATTGTCAATGGAAATTATAAGGTTGGCTGACCCTAAAATGATTGTTGTGAATAATGCCCACGCTTCTGGTTTAATTTATGAAGCCATGAAAAAACCGGAACTTGATAAGGCTATCGGAACTTATAAGTTTAATATACACGACGACTTTAGTGTTCCAATTTTCTTTTGCTCTATGCTTTCAGGCCAACGTGCAATGGATACGCACACTAAAGAAAGATTAGCCTGGCATATAGATTTTGTGAACCGTACATTAAGCCTTAAGTAAATATCGTGATATGCAAACAACACAGCGGCAAGAAAAATACTTCTTTCGAAGTAAAGGCCCTTCAAATTTTATCGCAGCAGTTAGTGTTTTGCTTAAAGAACATATAAATAACAATTGGGCTTTAAAAGGGAATGATAGTTTGGTAGTGACTCATAACCCTACCATTGAAGCCATACGAAAAAAGTTTGATAAAGGTCTATCTGCACAAATTTGGATGGAGCGACCTGAAAATGGTACTGCCAGATGTAAGTTTGAAATTGCTTATAAAATAAGAAGCCTTTCTGAAAATGCAAGTAAGCAAATAAGAGAAAAGATTGCACAGTCAATAAGGGATTTTATGGTAAATAATCAACTACCAAATACCGTTGCGGCAGCAATGGGTTCAACAGTGGTAGCTTGTCGCTTAAGTTTATCGCGAAGCAATAATTCAGAAGATGACTTCAACATTCATAATGAATCAGACAAAAGAGAACTTCAAAAAGTATTGGAGTTTTACCAGTTTCTAAACACTCAACTTGATGAATGGAACAATCAAAACTTAATAAGCCTGATAAACATTTCTTCTTAGACCGCTCAGTTCATAATGTGTTTCATTTTTAAACTTAATAATTTCATTTCCTGATGAGTGCACCAAAAGAACTTAAGCTGTTAAGTTCTATAAAAACTGGAAAAGGCTTGATAAAACTTATTATCAGTTTAAGACAACAAAGAAGAAATAATAAAACTCCTTCGCAAAGAAAACCACTGACCAAAAAGCAACGTGAGACAATCTTTGATAAAACAAACAAGCGTTGCCACGTTTGCGGTATTGAGCTTGAAGTAAATGACTTTCATGCAGACCATGTGCAATCACGTATAACTGGTGGTGCACATGCAGAAAACAATTATCTACCGTGTTGCTCAACCTGCAACAATTTGCGTTGGCATTATAGCCCGGAAGAAATTCAGGTAATTATGAAACTAGGCAGATGGGTTAAAACAAAATTGCTCGACGATTCAGAAGAGAGTATAACGATTGCAAATGCTTTTATTAAACATGAAATAAGTTTGCGAAAGAAACGCAAATTGTAACGTACAATTAATGAACGTTCATCTTCTTTAATTCCTCAATCATCACATCCTTATCCTTCAACATCCTTTCGTATAAAGCAATCTTTTCATCATAGAGTTGCACCACTTTATCAATAGGGTTAAAGGTGCATTGGTAATTCATATATGCAGCAGGTCCTACGTTGGAAGCGTTGGTGTTTGAACCTTCGTAATTGTTTTGAATATTGAAAATTGGTTGCTCGCCGTTATAGTTTTTTATAACATCCACCGGCACTTTTAAGATCTTCGACACTTCTTCTAAAACATCATCTTCAATTTCTTCTTTCTGTTCCAGCAGCGACACTTTTTGCTGGCTCCAGTTCAATTCACTGGCAAGGGTTTCCTGTTTTATGTCAAACCATTCGCGAAAGCGTTTGATGTTCCTGCCGTGGTGGGGTTTGGTTTCGGTCATACTGTGCAAGTTATAAGTAGTAAGTAATAAGTTTTAAGTTAATGGATAAAGATAAGAAGTAGTAACAGAAATAAAAAGCGTAGCAATACGAAATGTGAGAAGTGAAAAATGAAATCCGAGACCTGCAATTCGAAACCCGAAGTAAAAAGCAGGAGGTAAGAAATGTGAATATGAAATATGACCAGGACGATAGTAAAATACATGCACTGCATTGTATAATACAACAAGCATTGGTTGTTTACATAAACAGCCAAACGGTACTTTGTGTCATGCAACCAATGAACCCTTTATATCCTGATTACCTCTTAAAACATGCAAGAGAAAGCCGCAGGCTTTCCATGCAACAGGTAACAACTAATACAGGCATTGCAAAAGAGCGGTATGAAGAAATGGAATCGGGTTGCGCCCTTATAAGCGCAACAGACGCAACATTGTTGGGCGCACTGCTGCAAATAAATCCGGGATATATTGAAGCGCATAATATGCAACTGCAATTATTGTATGCTGCAAAACAAATAATGCAAAGGGATAATAAGAAAATTGAATCGTTTACCAGGGTATTGAAGAGGAAAATAACGAGTAAGAAAACGAAATCCGAAATACCAAATACGAAATCTGAAATCCGAAATAAGAAACCCGGAATTAAAATTTGAAAACGGAAATAGTGGTAAGCAGTGAACGGTAAACAGTACGCCATATTAAACGTTGCACATGAAAACAAAATTTATGTTGAGTAAGAGCGTGCAGGAGGAACTGCTTGGTTTTTTTGACAGTCATGACATACATGTATTTGGGCAGGATCTGCGCAGGCTGTTTATAGATTATCTCGATTATGGGTTACGTACTGCAATACCCTTGTATTTCGATGGTTTCTTATACCCGTTTAATGAACTGCTTGACCTGCTTGATAAAGTTGCGGAAGAGAAACGGGCATTTGACGCAGCTGCAATAACAGGCCAACAGCCTGTATTCAATGATACTACGACGAAAGAAAAAGTAATTGCTTTTTTAAAAGCAAGCCTTTCACCTGAAAAGCTGTTTTTACTAAATGAACAAGAGATTCCCAATCAGGTTGGGAATGACGGACGCAGATATTTTGATCTGCTGGCAGTGCTGCCGGAAAGCGCACAAACAAATTTTAATAGTTATGAACAGGTGATCAGCATGGCCAATATTGAACATGCAGCCATTACTGTTTCATTGCATAAAGCTGCTGCTTTGTATAAACAATTGGAAGAAGGGCATGTTTACTATTCGATTGCCTGCACTACCAAAAATTGCGTGTATGATAAGGGTTCAATTGTTTTACCTGGACCAAGCAAGCCATTATTGCAGGGTGCTGCTGAAAAAGCAAGTGCCGCATTTTATGGCAACTGCAAAAGGGCTGCAGGTTTTTTAGAAGGGGCTAATGATTACTATAAGAAACATGATAACAACATGACGGCATTTATGCTGCACCAGTCTGTTGAATTGGTGTTACGTGGGCTGGTAACAGCATTGCTGGGCAGTTGTGCAAAAACGCACTGCTTTAAAGAACTAAAAAAACCACTGAAGCGCTGTGCGCCGCAACTGCCGTACATTATTTCAAACAATGACGCCGAAGAAAACCGTTTACTGCACCTGCTGGAAAAAGCATACCTCGAAAGCCGCTATGCAGATACGTTTGAGATAAGCGATAATGATATGGAGCTGTTGATGGAAGCTGCAAAAACGTTACAGGAAAACGTGAATATGATATTTAAGGAGAAGATAAAAATATTAATAGAAGGTTGAACAGTGAATAGTGAATAGTACAACCATGCTACAACTATACTACCAGTATCCTACCAGTATAGTACCAGTATCCTGTCAGCGTGTCTAGTCCTGAAATGGCTATTTAGGACTAGACAGACCCGTTCTTACTTGTACTTAAAGCGTACCTAAAGGGTACCTAAAGTGTAGTCAAAGCGTACTCACAGCGATTTCAGGAAGAGAGGCACCGATCGGGTGACAATTTTTTAATGCTGGTATAACCACAATAAAAAACTCACCAACGTTTTGGTGAGTTTTCCGGTGAGTTTTGAAGTAAAATTGGGGAAATCGGTGAGTCAAATCTTTGTAACTCCTTGATTTTTCATCAACATTCCTCAATTTTCCTCCTGAACGTGGCGGAGAGAGAGGGATTCGAACCCCCGGACCTTTTGGGTCAACGGTTTTCAAGACCGCCTCATTAAACCGCTCTGACATCTCTCCGCTGCAAAAATAAGGTTTGAAATTTATCGGCAAAAAATACATTAAAAAGATTTCAATAACATTGATAAATCGATATGTAACACTCGGAATGGAGACTATGGTTTTAAACCATTTCATAAGATAACCTGTTCTTATCTTCGCATTGTAATGAAACATCTTGCAGCTTTAAATAAATATTTCTGGAAATACAGGGTTCGGTTGCTCGCAGGAATTTTATTCGTAATTGCTTCAAACTCTTTCCAGCACAGTGGGATCCGAAGCTTGGAATTCACGTGACTTGAAGTCGCGGC
>JADMIO012791298.1_pt1 | contig 62655 bp, 62 predicted proteins | sample 8958161 | NCBI WGS metagenome assembly JADMIO01 (sample SAMN16585339, study PRJNA669376) | soil metagenome | isolation source: Crop rotation soil | place: USA: Cullars Rotation, Alabama | collected 2011 | reverse complement strand
GGCCGCGACTTCAAGTCACGTGAATTCCAAGCTTCGGATCCCACTGTGCTGGAAAGTGGTCGTAGTCCGGCATCGCCGCCGTCAGCGAAAGCTTATTCATGAAGGACTCCAGAAAGCGAAGGCTATTCAAATGCGATTCGCCGGGCAGCGAAAAGCCTTACGAAAGATCGATGGTCAGACGACTGTCAATGCGCAAAACCGCCGGCGAGCGGAACTTCCGCCCCACTGTTGCGGGCGTCGCTGGCACGCTTGGCGGGAATGAGCGCATACAGAGCAAGGGCGCAGAAAAGAAATGGGATTGATGTCACGAGCAGGATGGTGAGACGGGTGAACCCGAACTCCAGCAGGTAGCCGCCGAAAACCGGCCCTGCCATGGCACCCAGGCGCCCGATGCCGAGCGCCCAACCCGCACCTGTCGCGCGCATATAGGTCGGATAGATTGTTCCACAGAGCGCGTTCAGGCCGATCTGACCGCCGAGCACGGCGATCCCACCCAGCAGCATGTTCACCACCAGCACCGGGTATCCCATATTGATGCCGAGGAGAACGGTGATGGGAACCGCAAGGAGAAAGGTGATGGCAACGACGCGAATGCCGATGAGATAGAGCAGCACGGCGATGAGCAGGCTCCCGATCGCGCCCCCCGTCTGGAAGATGCCCATCGCGCTGTTCGCTGCGGCATCGGTAAGACCATCATCAACGAGGATCGTCGGCATCCAGGCGGTGATGACGTAATGCCCGATAAAGCTCGTCATCATGGCGAACCAGAGAAGCAGTGTCATCGCCGCTCGGCCTTCGGAGAGAAGACTGCCGGGAGCGACTTTTCGGTGTTCCTCTCCGGCGAGGAAATGCGTGACTCCGGAAAGATCCAACTCGGGCCGAATCCGCTTGACGATGGCGGCAATGCGATCCCGCGGCGCTTCGCTCACGATGAGGAACCGGATCGATTCAGGCAAGGTGAAAGCGAGCAGAACCATCATAGGAACGGCGGCAAGCCCGCCGATAAAAAACACCGCCGGCCAGCCATAGGCGCCAATCGTTCCCGCGGCGATAAAACCACCCGCCGCAGCACCGAGATTGTAGCCGACGAACATCAGTCCGATCATGGTCTCTCGAATTCGCCGCGGCATATATTCCGCTGCGAGTGCAATGCCGATCGGAATCGAACCACCGAGGCCAAAGCCGGCGCCTATCCGCAAGAGGCCCAGCATCAAGGGCGAGGTTGCGAGCCCGGCCGAAAAGGTGAACACGCTGAAGATCGCGACGCCGGCAATGATGATGTTCTTCCTGCCTAGCCGGTCACCTACGAAGCTCAGCAGCACCGCGCCAATCATGTAGCCGAACAGGTGCGCGCCGAGGACAGGTCCGAAATCCCCCTTGCTGACATTCCATTCGCGCAAGATAGCGGGCGCGGCAAACGACAGGGTCTGCATGTCGTAGCCTTCGAGAAACATCAGCGTGCAGAGATAGGTCGCGATCAGTATCTGCGGCCGGGCAAGCTTGCCTTCGATCACTGCGGCGACATCGAGCGTGCGTTCACCGGCCATGGTTCCTCCAAGGCCGCTTTCGTGCCGGCGCGGCCTCCCAATGTTAAGGCCAGCTTGACAGAAATGCCCGGTGAATCAACTGGGGGCGGGGGCCTGCTTACGCGACCTGGGTCACGATGGTGCGGAATTCCTGGTCCGTCACCAGCCGCTTTTCCGCAGTTCCGAGCGCTTTGACCTTCTCAAGAATGGCGCCGTGCTTTTCGGCCGGCGCATTGAGGCCGAGCTCATCGAGCTTGATCTTGATGTTGGCCAAGCCGCTCTTCTTGCCGAGCGCGATCTTGCGATCGGCGGAAAGGATATCGGCCGAATAGGGTTCGATCGCGGAGGGCATATGGAACTGGGCCGCCACGCCGCCGCTCTCCCGGCAGAAAATGTATTTGCCGACCACCGGCTTCCACGTGTCGACCGTATACTTCCCGTACCGTTGGACCATGTCGGAAACTTCGCGTGCCTTGCTCAAATCCAGTTCGACGGGCACGTGGTAGAGAAACTGCAAGGCCAGAGCGACTTCGCAAATATCGGCATTGCCGGCGCGCTCGCCCATGCCGTTGATGGTGCCCTGGATCCAGTCGGCGCCGCCTCTGACGGCAGCAATCGCAGCCGCGGTCGCGAGACCGAAATCATTGTGGCCGTGCCAATGGATCGGCACCGATTTACCAACCCACGACCTGACCTCGCGCAGCAGATATTCGACGGTTTCGGGTGCGCACACGCCGATCGTATCGACAACCGAGATCTCGTCGGCTCCGGCTTCAAGAGCGGCGCTATAGATGTCGCGCAGGTACTTCAGGTCGCTTCGCGTGCTGTCCACCGCAAAAAAGTTGACGCGCTCGATGCCCTTGTCCTTGGCATATTTGATGGAATTGACGACGCTGTTGAGAACCTTTTCGCGTGTAAAGCCGAACGCCTTCATCTTCATGTCGCTGGTGGTAATTTCGATCAGCGTGTAGCGCGTTCCGAGCTCAAGATGTGCGTCGATATCGGCTTGCAAGGCACGCGCAAAGCCCCAGATTTCCGAGCGCAAATTCGCGTTGAGGATACGCTTGACGGCCTGCGTGTCTTCATCCGAAACGCGGGGAAAGCCGGACTCGATGCGCCCCACGCCGAGTTCGGCCAGCTTGCAGGCGATTTCGAACTTGTCCTGGGCCGAGAAGCACACCCCCGTCGACTGTTCGCCGTCGCGAAGGGTCGTGTCGTAAAAGCGAACGGTCTTGCTGCGGTCGAACCCCTTTTGAACCACGTCCATGTCATTGACCGTACTGGTCCATACCTGATCTGGCCGGATGTTCATGGAAGGTCCTCCTACCGCCTGGGTCAATGTTGAGCTTATCCCGCGATATCGCGCGATTTGCAATCGGCTGCGGAGCGCCAATTGACCGTAAACCTCTGAAACGAAACGCCCTTTGACCGGGTAACCGAGCCACGTCAAGATGCGGACATGAACCGCGATGAAGTTCTAGCGAAGCTGCGCGAATACGAACCGGAGCTAAAGGCTGCTGGCGTGCTGAGCCTATCGGTGTTTGGCTCTGTCGCGCGAGCAGACGCAACTCCGAATTCCGACATCGATATCGCAGTGCGTCTGGCCGACAACTTTTCGAGCGGAGGTTTCGATTATTTCTACAAACTGGAACAGCTGGAACAACGCCTCCGTCGGCTCCTTGGCCGCACCGTCGATGTGGTAACGGAGCCGGCCCGAAAAGAGCGTTTCCAAAATGAAATAGACAGGGATCGCGCCGTTGCCTTCTAGTAAAGTTCCCCGTCGCCTGCAGGATATCATCGATAATGCGGAGGCGATTTCCCGCTATACAAAGAATATGGACCTAGCGGCCTTTCAGGAAAACGATCTCGTCCGGGATGCGGTGGAGCGCTGTTTTGAACGCATTTGCGAAGCGGCGGCGAAGCTCGGCGATATGGCCACACACCTGATGCCCGATGAGCCTTGGCGGAAAATCCGTTCCTTTGGAAATGTCTTGCGGCATGAGTATGACGGCATAGAACGCGACCGGCTATTCGATATAGTCAAGAACAATGTTCCGGGTCTGCTGGCCGCGGCCCAAAATGCGTTGCGGCGGTGGGAGTCACCCAAGAACCAATGAATTTGCCGATGCAGGTGTCTCGACGCATTCTGTCAAGGCATTTGATGGGGTTACGAACGGTCTTCGGAGACAGCACGTCATGAGATTGCTTTCTTTTCGCGCCGGCGGGACAGCGCATTATGGCGTCGTTGACGGCAACAAGGTGATCGACTTGACGCCGCGCCTCAAATATCCCGACCTCAAATCCGTGATTGCGGCCGATGCGACCGGCGAAGCCAAACGCGCGGCGAAAGGTGCTGCTTCGGATTTCACGCTCGATCAGATTACGTTCGATCCCGTTATTCCCAACGCCGACAAGATCATCTGTGTCGGTCTTAATTATCACGATCATCTGAACGAGACGGGGATGAAGAAATTTCCCTATCCCTCGATCTTCACGCGCTTTGCCGACACCCAGGTCGGCCATCTTCAGCCGGTTGTCAGGCCGCGCAATTCCGAGACGTTCGACTGGGAGTGCGAGCTCGCCGCCATCATCGGCAAGCGGGGGCGCCACATCGGCGAAACGGACGCGATGAGCCATGTTGCGGGCTATAGCTGCTACAATGATGTCTCTGTGCGCGATCACCAACGGCACTCGAGCCAGTGGACGCCCGGCAAGAACTTTCCAGCCACCGGAGCCTTTGGCCCCTTCCTAGTGACGCCCGATGAAATGGGCGATCTGAAGGGCAAGAAAATTCAAACCCGCGTCAACGGCAAGACGGAGCAATCTGCGACGCTCGACATGATGATCTTCAATGTGGCGCAGCTCATTTCCTACATCTCCAGCTGGACGCCCCTTGGACCGGGCGATGTGATCGTCACCGGCACGCCGGGCGGGGTAGGGTGGGTACGTGAGCCTCCTCTGTGGATGAAGCCCGGCGATACGGTGGAAGTCGAAATCGATGGCGTCGGTGTCCTGAAGAATCCCATTGTGGCCGAGGCTTAGGTGGCCACTGCTGAGGTGATGCCGCGGCAGACCGGCATCACGCCTGGCGAGATTGCTGCGCGCCTCGACCGCCTTCCCATGACGCGCACGATCTGGACACGCGTAGTCTTATTGTCGCTCGGCGGATTTTTCGAATTCTACGATCTTCTGTTCACGGGGTATATCGCGCCCGGACTTGTACGCAGCGGCATCCTCACACCGACCACGCCCGGCCTATTCGGCACCAGCGGCATTGCGGGGTTCGTGTCTGCATTCTTCTTAGGATTGTACATCGGCACTGCGATCTTTGGCTTTGCCGCGGATCGCATGGGCCGCAGGACCATCTTCACCCTGTCGCTCCTTTGGTACAGTTTTGCGAGCGCCGTAATGGCATTTCAGAACGATGCTTTCGGACTGAACCTGTGGCGGTTTCTCGCAGGAATCGGCATCGGCGTGGAGCTGGTCACCATCGACACCTACATAGCGGAGTTGGTGCCGAAGTCGTTTCGCGGCCGCGCCTTTGCTTACAGCGCCGCGATTACCTTCTCAGCGGTGCCTGTGGCCGCATTGCTTGCCATGCTGCTCGTACCGAACGCCCCGCTGGGCTTTGACGGTTGGCGCTGGGTGGTGCTGATCGGAGCGTCGGGCGCCATCGCGGTCTGGGGGATCCGCTTGGCCGTGCCGGAAAGCCCACGCTGGCTGGCGAACCACGGAAAAGAGGGAGAGGCGCTGCGCATTGTCGCCGATCTCGAAGCACGCGTCGTGGCCGAATCGGGTGAGCCGCTGCTGCCCTCAGCACCGCCTGAGCCGCACATTGAGCGCGGCCGGTTCAGCGAAATCTGGCAAGGACCGTATCTCAATCGCACGCTCATGATGAGCGTATTCAATGTGTTTCAGGCGATCGGGTTCTACGGTTTTGCCAACTGGGTGCCCACGCTCCTGATCTCGCAAGGCATCTCCGTGACATCGAGTCTGCAATACACCTTTATCATCGCGATGGCTGCGCCCTTCGGACCGCTGCTCGGCGCGTTGCTCGCCGACCGCTTCGAGCGCAAATGGCTGATTGTGCTCGCGGCTCTGTCGGTCGGGGCTTTTGGCATTCTGTTCGGGCAGATGGACGCGGCGACCGGGCTGATTGTCTGCGGCGTACTGGTGACGCTCGCCAACAACACGATGTCGTTTCTCTATCACACCTATCAGACGGAGCTGTACCCAACCCGCATCCGGTCGCTCGCGGTCGGGTTTGTCTATTCCTGGAGCCGCTTGTCGAATGTGTTCAGCGCCTTCGTGATTGCCTTCTTTCTCGGCCGATTCGGTGCCGAGGGCGTGTTCGCCTTCATCGCGGGCTGCATGGTCCTGGCGGCATGCTCGATTGCGCTCCTCGGGCCTTTGACGACCAACCGGGCACTTGAAACCATTTCGCGTTAACTTTGGAGAATAACGTCGGCTTTGCCCGGTTCCGCACGCCAGGTGAGCATGCTACCTTTCTTAAGGGAGACGATCACACCGGCGATGCCGGCAAGGGAGTTCGAAATGTCCAAGCATTATCCGATTTCTGCTGTGCTCTTTGCCTGCGCGCTTGCGCCTTTGCTGCAGGGAGCGGCGCCGGCACGCGGCGAAATTATTGGCGACGATGTCTATGTGAATTGCGAATATCGCATCGCCGCTCATTTTCCGGGCGAGCCGATGTTTACGGACATCGTCTATCGCGATGGCGTCCGCAGCGCTCCCGCGCGACAATTCTACTATGTGAAGGGAAAGGACCGCCTCAGCGTGACGATTGCCAATTTTGCTGACGGTCCAGGCTATGACCAGTCTCTCGTCGATGGCGCAACTGCGGCATTGCGTAGTCGGGGCCAAGTGCGTTACGCGTTCGACGTGTTCTATGATGATCCAGACGTTCCCGGCCGCCAGTTCAACATAGGCTTGCCGGATGGGCGTCAGCTTCGCGCCAGTGTCTATATGGTGAACCACCGCCTCTACATTACGGAATCCGCCACGGTCGACCCCAACGATTTCGCCGGGTTCCTGTTCGAAGAGTCGGTTTCGCTCATCGATGAGAACGGCACCGATTACGACAGCAACCCCGTGGCCGGCGCGGGTAGCACCGCATATGGAACGAGTGCCGGACTTCCGCCGCGGCAGTACGATTGCTCAAGATTGTATCGGAAGCGCTAGAGAATCCGACCGGTTACTCCTGGCCCAGGTCTTCGATGATCGGAGGGCATCATTGCGCCTGAAGCGCGGGCGGGCAGTCCTGCGTTCAACAGCGCTTCGCGATGATGCTCGCTGTCTTCGGTGCGCTTGTAATGCTGGGTCACCATATACATGTCGACGGAAAAGCGTGGATCGCGCTTGAGCACTTCCTCGACCTGAAGGCGGGCAGCTGTCTCATCGCCGATTTTCGCAAAGCAGGCGGCGAGAAACGCGTGATGAAAATGATCGGGCGCAGCGATCCGCCCAAACGCAGAAGCCGCTTCCCCATAGCGGCGTGCCACAAAATAGGCGCGTCCAAGATGATTCCAGAACCGCTCGGGATGAAAGGGATTGAGCCGCATCGCCCTCTCGATCCACGGAATACCTTCCTCAGGCCGCCCCAGCCAGGTCAGAACCTCGCCTTGCTGAACGACGATCAGATCGTCGTTGGGATTCAAGTTCAGCGCCCGCTGCTGATGATAGAGAGCCTTGTCGTGATGCTTGAGAGTGAGATTGAGCGCGGCCAAGATTCGATGCACATCGGAATCATTGCTGTCGAGCCGCAGGGCCGTCTGCAATTCGCTATCGAGCACCCTGCCTACCGTCTCCGCATCCGTCCGAAATCCCAACGCCCAGGCCTGGCCCAGCGTGCACGCTTTCCAGGCGTGGGCTTGGGCATAGTTCGGGTCCAGCGCGATCGCCCGGTCGAGCAGCTTCATCGCCATGTCGTTGTCCGCTCGCGTCATGCGATGGTGCAGCAGTTTTCCGGCCAGCAGGCACTCATACGCGGTCATGTTCTCGGTCGGCTTGCGGCTCACGCGTTCGTGGGTCGCTGCTTCGACGCGTCCAGACAAGGTGCCGACAATGGCCATCGTCACTTCGTCCTGAATGGCAAAAATATCCTCGAGTTGGCGGTCGAAACGCTCCGCCCAGATGTGGCGATCCGATTGACCATCGATCAGCTGGACGGTGACGCGGACACGGTTACCTGCCTTCCGCACGCTGCCTTCGACCACATAATGGACATGAAGCTCGCGCGCGACCTGACGTATGTCGACCGCCTTTCCCTTGTACTTGAACGACGAATTCCGCGAGATGACAAAGAGGTGGCGAAAGCGCGACAGGTCGGTGATGATGTCTTCGGTCAAGCCGTCGGCGAAGAATTCCTGATCGGGATCGCCGCTCATATTGGCGAAGGGCAGAACGACGACAGAGGGTCCGTCCGCAGTTGCCCCGTGTGACGCCGAGGCCTCACCAGACACGCCCTGCGCCCGCACGCGGTACACGCGCACCGGCCGGGCAAAGTTCTTCACCCGGTGCTCGCCCATGTCTTCGTAGTGAAGGGGCAGTCTGTTGTGGACATGGTGATAGACGGTGTCGGAGATGCAGATGCCGGACGGTTCAGCCAAACCTTCCAGCCGCGAGGCGAGATTGACGCCGTCACCATAAAGATCGTCACCTTCGACGATCACGTCCCCGAGATTGATGCCGATTCTGAGCCGCATCCGGCGGGGTTCGGGGAGCGAGGCATTGGCGGCCTCCATTCCTTTCTGGACATCGATGGCGCATTGCACGGCGCAGACGACACTGGAAAACTCCGCCAGCACCCCGTCGCCGGTCAGTTTCACGACACGGCCGCCATGTTTGACAAAGGCCGGATCGAAAACGTCCCGGCGCCTTGCCTTGAGCGTCGCTAGGGTTCCCGGTTCATCTTCGCCCATGAGCCGGCTATAGCCGACCACATCGGCGGCAAAGATCGTCGTCAGGCGGCGTTCGTCGTGCGTTTCAGTCACGCTTTACTCGGGCAGCTGGATTCCGGAGCCGCCCATCTCCTTCGGCAGATCCTTCATCTTTGGGAGGCCATCCCGGATCGGTAACACGGTCTCGGCATAATTCACATGAACGCCCGGGCGGAAGGGAAAATCGGGAATCACCGCGGCATAAACGTCGATCAGTTGGAATCCCGGATGATCGGTGAAGACATGGCCGCCGCACTGTTTGCACCATTTGCGATGGCTGATATCGGTCTTGTGATAGGTGCCGATCTGGTCTGCGCCGCGCGTCACCTTGACGTTCCCGGGAGGCCATAAGGTAAACGCATTCACCGGTGAGGCAGACCAATGGCGGCACGATGTGCAATGGCAATATCCCATCGCGGCCGGCTCTCCTGTCACGGTGAATGCGACCGCACCGCAAAAGCAATTCCCACGGTATGTCTTGCCGTCGCTCATAAAAGTCTATCTCCAAACGATGTTAAACGAGTTTTGCCGTCAGATTGATCGTAACGCCACCGAGCGCCCGCGACACCGGGCAGGTCTTTTTCGTCTCCTCGGCGCGCTTTTGGAAATCCGCCGCATCGATGCCAGGAACTTTTGCTTCCGTCTCAAGGTCGATGGTGTGAATGGTCCAGCCGCTACCCTGCTGGTCAAAGTGAACTTTTGCGGTCGTGTGAACGCGCTCCGGTTTGAAGCCGGCTCCGGCGAGTCCGGCCGCCAGCGCCATGGAAAAGCAACCCGCATGCGCCGCACCCAGGAGCTCCTCCGGGTTCGTGCCTTTGCCATCGCCCATGAGGGAGCGAAAGTCATACGCGCCGTCGAACGCGCCGCTGCCAAAGCGCATATGACCGCTGCCCTGTTTGAGATCACCGTTCCATTCCGCGTCGGCTGTCCTGGTTGCCATTCCTGTTTTCCTCATATTGGGACCGCAACTATAGGGACCTTGTTGCGTTGAGTCACCGAAACGACGAGGTGCAACGTGAGATGGCGCCGATCGAAAATTCTCCGCGCCAAAACCCCTATCCGGCCGAGAAGGCGCGTGGTGGAGAGATCGTCTTAAAGAAGCCCTGGCAGCGCTGGGTCTTCATGGGCGGTCTCGTCGGGATCGTCTTGCTCGTTCTGCTGATCGGGCCGCGGCTCTATTAGGGCCCACCGGCGACACACGCCCTTCGCCACGCTGGTTCATGCCAATGCGTCGTGCTCGGCGTGTCGCGTGTGACCTTCAGAAAGCGCTTTTCCAAACGGCCATAGCATCGGATATAGCTGGAAGGCTACTGTCTGACCGTGCGTGAGGGTGGAGCGTTCATGTCCCGCAGTTACATCGTCGACGATCCCATCAAGCAGAAATTCCTGCTCGACCGGGAGGCGCTGGTCTCGGGAGCCGTGCTCGAGGACGAGCGGACGAGAATCTTCGGCAAGTGCTGGATCTATGTCGGGCATGCCTCCGAGTTGAAAAAGCCCAACGATTTTGTCACGCGGAAAGTGGCTGGCCGCCCCGTGATCTTTCTGCGCGACATGAAGGGCGAGATCCGCTGTCACTTCAATACCTGCCGGCATAGGGGCGCCATCGTCTGCACCGAGCCCCAAGGCAGCCGGCGCAGTTTTCGCTGCGTCTATCATGGCTGGACCTACCGCAACGATGGCGTGCTTGCCGGTGTGCCCGGCGCCGATGCCTATCGCGGCGAATTCGACAAGTCGGAGCTGGGGCTGAAACGCCCCGCGCGGTTCGAATCCTATCGCGATTTCTGGTTTCTCAGTCTGGACGCCCATGCGCCGGCCCTGCGCGAGTATCTCGGCCGCGCAACCGAGTACATCGATCTCGTGCTCGACCAGTCGCCTTCAGGAAGCATGGAGATCGTCGCGGGCGCGCAGGAGTACGACGTCGGCGCCAACTGGAAGCTGATGGTGGAGAATTCCGTCGACGACTATCACCTGCCCACGACGCATTCGACCTGGCTCAATTATATGTCGAATTCGGGCGTGAAGATCGATCGGCCAAAGGAAGGCCATGTCTTGCCGACGCATGGCGTCGCCGTCGATCTTGGCCAAGGCCATTTCACCACTGACAACATCAATTTTCGCGGCCGCCCTGTGGCGAAATGGATTCCCATCTATGGCGAGGCGGCCAAATCCGAAATCGACGCCATCCGGAGGGAGCTGGTGGAGCGGCTTGGCGAAGCGCGCGCCACGCGCGTTGCCGACACCAACCGCAATCTCGTGATCTTCCCCAACCTCGTGATCAATGACGGATCGTCGGTGACGGTGCGCACCTTCTTTCCCGAAAGCGTCAACAAGATGCACGTGACCGCATGGGCGCTGGGGCCGGTGGAAGAGTCGAAGGAGGCGCGCGCACGGAGGCTGGACGCGTTTCTCACCTTTTACGGCCCGGGTGGGTTTGCCACGCCCGACGATGTCGAAGCACTCGAATTGGTGCAGCAGGGTCTTGCCAACTGGCAGGATGATCGCTGGTCGGAGATGTCGCGCGGCATGGGCAGGGAAGAAGAGCAGCTCAACAGCGATGAACATCATTTGAGGATTTTCTGGCGGCGCTGGAATCGGCTGATGGAGAGCGCCTGATGGCGGCCGTTACGCGCTCTGAGGCCGAAGATGTGCTGTTCAAGGAGGCGGCGCTATTGGATGAATGGCGTCTTGAGGAGTGGCTTGGGCTTCTGACGGAGGATGCGGCCTATTATGTGCCGCCCAACGATTCCCCCGACGGCGACCACAGGACGACGCTCTTCATTCTGGCGGACGACATCGTACGCATCCGCGAGCGGGTGAAGCGGTTGATGAGCCCGGAATGCCATGCGGAATATCCTCATTCGCGCACGCGCCGGATGATTTCCAACGTGCGCATCGTAGAGGCAAATGGCGAGACGGCGAGGGTTGCGGCGAATTTCGTCTGCCACCGTTTTCGGCGTTATGAACGGGTGCGCGAATATGTTGGCTCGTATCGGTATGTGTTGAAGCGGGTGGGTCACGAGCTGAAGATCAAGGAACGCCGCGTCGTCATCGACGCCCACGAGTTGGGTTCGCTTGGCGCGGTGAGTTTTATTCTGTGAGTGCCGCGCCCCCTCCGGTTCCCCCGGCATTAGGCCGGGGTCACCACCTCCCCCGCAGGCGGGGGAGGAAAACTGTTGCTTCGCGCTATCCGTTTCCTCCCCCGTTTACGGGGGAGGTGCTCGCGGAACGCGAGCGGAGGGGGGGCGCATGTCCGATTTGAAATCCGCCATCGACGAATTGGTCATCGCCAATCGCATCTTGGCGGCGGAAAAAGTGTGCGATGCCTTCGGCCATGTCAGCGTGCGTCATCCCGACGATCCGAAGAAATTTTTGCTCTCTCGGGGCCGCGCGCCGGAACTGATCGAAGCCTCCGACATCATGCAGTTTACGCTTGAAGGCGCGACCGCAGCGGGGACAGGCAAGCCCTATCTCGAACGCTTCATCCATGGCGCCATCTACGAGGCGCGTCCCGACGTGCAGGCGATTGTGCATAGCCACAGCTACAGCGTGGTGCCATTTTCGGTGATCGAAGAAAAGCTTCGGCCCGTGATGCATGTCTGCGCCACGATCGGCGCCGATATTCCGGTGTGGGATCCTCAGCACAATTTCGGCGACACGGACATGCTGATCGCGAACATGGAACAGGGCCGTGATCTGGCGCGTGCTTTGGGTCCGCGGACGTCTGTGCTGATGCGCGGACACGGCTCAACCGTTGCCGGGGGAAGTCTGCGGGAGGCGGTCTATGCCGCCGTCATGCTCGAAGTGAATGCGCAATTGCAGTTGAAGGCGCAAGCCTTCGGTCCGGTGAAATTTCTCTCGGAAGGCGAGATCGCTAAAATCCGCGAGCGCCAGAACCGCGGCCGGCCGGGCGAAGGTTATGACCGCGCCTGGCAATACTGGCTAAGGCACGCAGGATTTCCGGGCGACGAATAGGATTGAGGCGTCGCACAAAGATTTGCCTCTAGCGCCGTTGTTTGCCAGGATTGGTCGCTGTTCGAGACTTACAGGGGCAAACATGCCGTACCGGCGGCGATTTAGGGCTGTTGTGCTGGCTTGCATAGCGTCTTTGTCGGCCGACATAGCGATCGCAGCCGACGGCCATTCCGATTTGCAGAATTTCCTCAGCACCTATCGTTGTGCTGTGGTCGAGCGTCTGGAGCGGATGCATGCGCGAGGCGACCGGTCCGTTCAATGGGACCGGTTTCTGATCCTCGCGTCTCGTCAAGCGCCCGAACATTACGTTCAATGCATCTTTACCGATAACGACACTGAAATGTTTTGCGAGGCCGCTTCGGGCTTTTATGCACCCGACCGGTTCATCTGACGTCACCGGCTATGGCGGCGGTCAAGCGGTTGGGCTTCACGACCGACGATTCGAGCGGCAATTTCAACCGCTATATCGATACGAAGAGCGCGAAGGATTTTCCGGCAGTTGCCGATCTGATGCTGTCGGCACTCCACGATGTATTCGGAGTGCGCGGCTTGGACTTGACATGGGGCGACGTGCCCCTAACGCCGGAGCTCCAAGGTGTACCTTCGGTCTGTGTGCCGATAGGGTGATGCTTCGCCTAGGTTGCACCGCGCCTTGCAATACTGGCTCCGCCACGCGGGATTTCCCGGAGACGAATAAGCTACTCCGCCAAATCCTCCAACTTGACGCCGCGGCCCGCGCGCAATGAGCGGCGCGCATCACCGATCCGGCGTAAAAAGCGCGGGTCATTTTCCAGCCGCCATTCAAACCATTCATCTTCCGACGCAAAACCGATCAAAATGCCTGCTGGCTTCCCATGGCGCGTGATAATGATTTCCTGCTTCCCAGCCTCGTGGAGATAGCGGGAGAAGTCATCCTTTATTGTGGACAACGGAACGGTTTTCACTCGGGATTTCCGAACTTTGCCAGCCATGATTCGGCCTCCGTTTTGGAAACGATCGCGAGAATTTCGACGGTCGTCTCTGAAATATCATAAAATACGCGAACCTCATCCACGCGTAGGCGATATTGCGGGCGGCGAAGGCCGCGCAACCGCTTAATCCGGCTGCGACTCGTCTTCGTGGGCGCGTACCGCAAATGCGTTTCCAGCACCGTGCGCACTGCAGCCCGAAGATTCGCCTTAAGCGCCCTCAAATCTTCGACGGCTTCCGGAGCGAGGACGATTGCAAATCGCATTCTGGCCAGATTATAGCCAGATTACGCAATTCGTCAAAATCGCGCCTCACGAGTACACAACGCAACGGGCCGATTACAGCGCGACCTTTTCGCGTTCTCCGCACATTACCTTCGATAAGAAGCGCACAGCATCCCGTCAGCGCCAGTAAAGGGATGACGTACCAAGGCATGTCACGTCTGTTTCACCGTGGCTTTTGGAATTTGAAATAGAACTTGTCCGATTTGTCGTTGAGGTTGCCTGCGCCGGGCACGCGGGCCGTATGCGGTTCGTTATTGGCAAGCGCCTTGCTCTCGCCCACGAACCGGAATCCCGCCGCCAGCACTTCGGCCTTCACCAGCTCGGGATCGATGCGATGCAGCGTCCCCGTATCGCGTGCGCCCGACCCAGCTTGCGCCACGTGGTCGATGATCAGGTACAGCCCGCCGGGTTTGAGCGCGGCGAAGATCGCCTTGTTCATGGCGTTGGTGTCAGCGTTGAACTGGCCCGGATTCTTGAGATCATGATAATTCTGCGACGTCCACACCGCGTCGACCGGTTCCGGCACCTTCAGCTCGCTTAAGCTCTGCTCCGAATACGTCACGTTCTTGTAGTTGGGATCGGCGAGCACGGGCTTGGTCTGGTCTTTGATCTGCTGATTGAGCGCAGCGATGTTGATTGCGTAGACACGGCCCATCGGCCCGACAGCTGCACTCAACAGCCGCGTCGAATAGCCTCCCGCCGGCACAAGCTCGGCAACCTTGTCGCCCGGCTTGATGCCGGAAAAACCGAGCATGACAAGGGGCAGCCGGTCGGCATCGCGGTCGGTGTCGCTCTTGGGCCGGTGCGTATCGGCGACGGCGGCACTGACGAAGGCCGGCGTGGGCGCAGGTGCTGCAAAGCTAGGGGCGGGAAGTACTAACAATGCAACCGCAGCCGCGGCGAGAGTGATACGCAGGCTCATCGTAAAGTCCTCCATGATCGATCCGTAACCGCCCCCTCCGGCCCTTCGGGCCACCTCCCCCGCAACAGCGGGGGAGGAAAAGATGAGTGTCGCGTCGGTGTCTGCTTACGGCTTGCGGAATTTATAGAACACCTGGCTGTCGCCCTGGTGCGAACGCTCCGTAAGTTTATCATTTGGATTCTTCAGTGCGTTGCTTTCGCCGACAAAGGTAAAGCCGGCGGCGGTCACTTCCGATTTGATCACGGCAGGATCGATGCGGTGCAAGGTCTGCGTATCGCGCACCCCCGAGCCGGCGGCCGCTTCGTAATCGGTGATGACAAAGAGCCCGCCTGGCTTCAGCGCGGCGAACACGGACTTATCCATGGCCGCGGTGTCCGTCTTGAACGGACCGTTGTTTTTGAAGTCGTGGTAGTTTTCGGAAATCCACACGACATCGACCGGCTCGGCGATTTTCAGCGCCGTCGCATCCTGTACCAGCACGCTCACGTTGGAATATGCAGGATTGTCGGTCACCGGCTTGATCCCTTCCTTGAACCGGTCGGGGAACCCGGAGAGCTGGATCGAATAAACCTTGCCGGTCGGGCCGACCACTTTCGAAAACAGCCGCGTCACGTAACCGCCGCCGGGCACGAACTCGACGACCTTGCTGCCGGGCATGGCGCCGGAAAAGGCCATCATCGCCTCGGGATGGCGGGCGGCGTCCACGTCCTTATTGGCCTGAGGGCGGTTCATATCGGCGACCGCCGTCCCAACGTACGGAGGTATAGTGGCCTGCGCGCCGAGGGTGGCTGCGGACGACGACAACAGCAACGCGGCGGCAATGGCGGCGAGAGCAAAGCGGCTGTTCATTTTGGTTTCCTCCAGGGGTCTGAATTCCAGTCTAGCAGCACGAGGCGCGCCTCAGAAGCGGGCATTTTTGACTCACGTGTTCGTGTCGGCGCGGGCTCTCAGGCCGGTTCCTTGGTCTTGGCGACTTTGCCGAGCGCGGCGGATGCGGGGAAAATCAGCGACTTGATGACGACGGGTACTGCGCCCGATGATTCCAGCAATGCACCGATGTCGATGTAGTCGAATTCCTTGAGCTCCAGCCCGTCGATGGAGACGACAGGGAAGGATTGCTTCATCTCCTCGCGAATGTGGATACCGATCAGGCCTCCGACATCCCCGTCCCCGACAAGCACGATGGGATGGCCGTGCAGCAGCACGGGCTCTAACCCCGCAACGACGCCCTGGCAAAACGAATCGAGCCGCGTGAATGTCGCCGAGCCGCGCCAGGGCGCGAAGAGAGCCACGGGCTTCTCGCCATCGGCGAGTTCGAGCCGCTTCAGCACGGATTTGATCGCTCCGGCGATGCGGGCGGAATCGATGTCCTCGTCGCCGAGCGCCATGTCGGGAGCAATGACCGGCACGTTGCGAAGCGGCAGAATCTCCAAGGGCGAAACGAAAATCGTGCTGCCGCTCACCTGGGTCGTGTATTGCGAGGCGCCGATCACGGTAGCGCGAATGCCTTCGGCCGGTTTTTCGAGCCGCGGCCCCCAACTCTCCACGCGCGCACGAATCTCGGATGCGAGCAGCGGTCCTAGATCGCCGAAACTCGCCGTCTCGCGGCCGTAGACGTATTCGGAGACGCCGCCGGAAATCGTGACTTCGCCGATAGCGCCACGGTAGGAGAGGGGATCGAGACGCAACAGCGATGACGCACCCACCTTCGGTGAGCCCCCCCGCATCGCGTCGAACAGGCGCTCCGTCATGCGCGCGGCGAGCAGTTGCGCATTTGCGGGGTTCAACGAACTGCCGATCGTGAGATTCAATCCCAGCTCGGCGGCAAATTGGCGCCCGGCTTCCTCCATGCGTGTGATGCGCCCCGCGCCGTCGGTCACCACGAGGCGCGCGCCGACATCGACCGCAGTGACATCGGTCACTTTGCCTTCGGCGCAAACGGCGATCTTGGAGGTGCCGCCGCCGACATCGATATTCATCACCACGGCCTTGTCGCGCACCGAACGGGCGACTGCGCCTGAGCCATAGGCGGCCATCACGGTTTCCAGACTGTCGCCGGCGCTGACAGCGACGAGCTTGCCGGTTTGTTTCGCGAACAGCTCGGCGATGGCGCGCGCATTCTTGCGCCGCACGGCGACGCCTGTGAGGATAAGCGCACCTGTGTCGATTTCTTCGGGCTGGACCTTGGCGTATTCGTATTGCTTGCCGATGAAGGCGCCGAGCGCGTCCGCATCGATGGTTTCGTCCCCGGAATAGGGCGTGAGCAAAATGTCGGATTCGTAGAAGGTCTCCCGAACTGTGACGACATACCGTGAATCCAGGCGTTCCAGCACAATGCGCGAAAACACCAGATGGGAGGTGGAAGAGCCGATATCCACGCCGACGGAGAGGATGCAAATCTCGTCCTCGCCTTCGAGCGTGCGCCCTTTGCTCGAGAAAAAGATCCGGCCCCCTTCGTCTTCAGTCATGCCAACGGCCTCATAATGCTCCGAACAGAACGCCCGCATAGAGTTCCAGCATGAGCACGCGCTCGAACAGGAACCAGATAAACAGGGTCACGGCTGCGGCGACCGCAGCGCACAGCCACAAAGGGCGGCGGCCTCGAACGAACATCGAGGCGAAGACGTAGGCGGGCACCGCGTACAGAATCCCGATCAGCACCATCAGCCCAACAAATCCCAACACCCAGGCAATAGCGGCGAATTGCTTGAGCACCGGATAGTGGGGTAGATGCTCTACCTTGTCCGGGGCCGCGGCCGGATTGAGCGTTCGGATCAGAGATTCGCCGATAGGCGTCTTCGTTCTTGAAACGAAGTCCAGCGCGACGAAAGCGAGCATCGCCCAGGCGACCGTTACGGGAAAGGCCCGCGCCTCGGCAGAATATTCGTAGCCGGTCACCAGGTAGACGATGGTGATCAGAAGCAGGAGAAACGGGGGCGCATACGCGGCGAGCGGCGTTCCAAACAAAGTCTTCATGGCCGTTCCGCCTCTAGAGAGCGTGTGCGAACGCTAAATCGCCGAAGCAAACTGCGCGAGATCGGCACCGCAAGCAGCAGAACGATGGCGGCCATGAGGAAGATGCTGATATTGCGGCCGAAGAAGATCGACCAGCCGCCGTCGCCCATCAGCATCGATTGATGGAAATTGCGCTCGATATTGCTACCGAGCACGAGCGCCACGACGATCATCAGCCGTGGATAATCGTAGCGCATCATCAAATAGCCGAGCACCCCGAACACGGCCGTCACCACGACATTCTCGATGCTCATGTCGATGGCATAGGAACCGGCGAGCGCCGTCGACAACACGAGCGGCACAAGAATATGGGAATCGAGCAAGGTGATTTTCGAAAGCGGCTTCACGCAAAGAAGTCCGACGAAGGAGGCCAACACGCAAGATCCGGTGAGTGCCCAGATAAGGCCGTAAATCTCAACCTGATGGTCGCGCAGCATCAGTGGCCCGGGCTGCATGCCATGAATGATGAGCAATCCCAAGAACACCGCCATCTCGGCGCCTGCCGGAATGCCGAAGGTCAGCGTTGGTATCAGCGCGCTGCAGTCATGCGCGCAAACGGCCGCTTCGGGTGCGATCACGCCTTGCACATTTCCCTTGCCGAAGGATTCCGGGTGCTTCGAGGCTTGCACCGTGACGCTGTAGGAAAGAAACGCGACCACCGTGCCGCCGACGCCGGGAATTGCGCCGACCGTCGTTCCAATCAGCGAACCGCGCAGCACGGTGCCGAGATGCTTGAAGACCTCGAGCAGCCCGCTCGTCATGCTGGTGATCTTGACGGCCTGCGCGCTCTTGGCCACCGATCCGCCCTTGAGACTGAGATTGATCATCTCGGCGACGGCGAACATCCCTATGAGAGCGGGAACGAGCCGGATGCCGTCGTAAAGATATTCCACGCCATAGGTGAACCTGTATCCGCCGGATACATCGTTGTAGCCGATGAAGGCGATCATGAGGCCCAACCCGCCGGTAACGAGGCCACGCAGCATCTTTCCACGCGATGCGGACGCAACCACGATGAGCGCAAACAGGCTCATCAGAAAGAATTCAGGTGGTCCGAACCACAGCACCACCTGGCCTGCAATCGGCAGTACCGCGAGCACCGATATCGTGCCGATGATGGCGCCCATGGCGTTCGCGCTGCCGGCCGCGCCGATAGCAAGTCCCGCCTTGCCCTGCTGGGCGAGGGGGTGACCGTCGAGACAGGTCGCCGCATTGGGCGCGGTGCCCGGCGTGTTGAGAAGGATCGATGTGATCGACCCGCCCATCGGAACGGCGCCCATCACACCCCCGGCGAGGGCAAGCGCGGTAAAGGGCTCCAGGCCGTACGTCAGAGGCATCAGAAGAGCGATGGCCGTGGTTCCGCCAAGACCCGGAATGGCGCCGAAAATCAGCCCAATCACCATGCCGAGCGCGACATAGAGCAGCACGTAGCCCTGGAACAGGCTGTCCAGGCCGGCGACCCACATCTCGAGCATGAATGAACCCTCGAAAACCCGATGGCTTATTGTTTGCGAGAGTTAGTGGCGCAAAGGGTAGATTCGGTCAACCCGAGGCTACCAGGTACTTCTTCCACTTGTCGAAGAAGGTCCGCTGCTCGTTGAGCACCGCCAGCGTTTGTTGCGGTGTTTTCGGCTTCATGACGACATCGTTTTCAGCCGCCCATTTGGTTACCGCAGGGTCGACGACAGCCTTGGCAAGCACGCCCGACAGGATGTCGCGCAAATCCGCAGGCATTCCTGGCGGACCAGCGACGAGGCGCTCCACCGCGATCTTGTCGAGATCGGGCTGACCGAGGGATGTGGCGTCGGGAATGCCGGGGATGCTCGATTTGGTTTCGAAACTCGCAAGCGGGCGGAGCTGATTGCCACGCATGAAGCGAAGCGTGCTCGGCAGTGCTGCAACCACGGCGTCGGAATCGCCGCGAATGGCGGCGACGATGTAATCGACCGAGCCCTTGTAGCCGGTAATCAGTTGCGACTTTAGGCCCATCAGCTGTGCGCCGATAAGGGTCGCGGCATAGGCGGTGCCTTCCGGGCCGGTGACCGACAGTTTGACGGGACGTTTTGCGGACAGGGCTTTCAAATCGTCATAGGTTTTTAAGGACGAATTCACGCCCACGCTGATCATGTAGCGCTCACCTTCGCCCATGGCGCCGATCCAGGTGAACTTGTCGAGATCGTAGGCCGTCGTGCCTTGCTGCTGCTGCAGGATGAACATGCCTGGAATGTTGAGAATGCCGATGGTGTAGCCATCGGAGCGCGAACGGTAGAGCTGAGACACGCCCCGAGATCCTGCGCCGGACGCCACGTTGAACGGCACGATGCTGACCTTCTTCGGCAGGTTCTTTTCCATCGCAGGCGTGACCAGGCGTACATAGATGTCGAAACCGCCGCCTGGCGCGTAAGGAATGACGAACTGGATATTCTTCGCGGGATAATTGGCGGGCGCGGCCAGAAGCGAATGGGGCGCAAGCAGCGCAGGCGCAGCCAGCCCTGCCGTTGTCATGATCTCTCTGCGCGTCCATCTCGTCATCGCTCTCTCCGTCGGGTGAGGAGTTTTCAGCCGCACGATACTATCGTTTTCTTGGGTCGAGGCGACAGTTCAATTTCCAGCGAGCGGCACGGCTCGTTTTCCGCTGTGGCCGTCTGTATGGTTCGGCCGCGATTCCAAAGAAAGAGGGCCGCCATGCGCCCGGTGCCGATCGGAACCAAGGGAACGTATACTCTGGTCGTGCAGCCATTCCACCTCGCCAGCCAGTTCAAAGACTCGATTTTGCCCCCGGTGTTTGCCACGCCAATGATGGTGTTGTTCATGGAAAATGCCGCGCTGAATGCCGTGAAGGCCTATCTCGATCCGGGCGAGACCTGTGTGGGAACCGGAGTAAGCCTGAAGCATCTCGCGGCGACACCTGTCGGTCATCGGGTTTTTGCCGAAGCCGAGTTGACGAAGATCGATGGCCGCAAGCTCGAATTCAAGGTGAGCGCGCGCGACGAAATTGAGGAAATCGGCAACGGAACCCATGAGCGTGTGGTGGTGGATTTGGACCGCTTCAGCCAGCGTCTGGCGCTAAAAAGCAAGTCTTAACCACGTGACTTGGGCAGATGTGCTCGAATGATTTCTTGTATCCCTCCTTGCACCCCCACGCCGTCATGCCACGGCGCGCAAGCGTCCGGGGCATCCATGGATCGCCCGGATCCCTCGCGAAAAGCTCGGGACCGTGCGATGACGATCCTTTAAAGTACCGGCAAAGGAGAAACGCCGTGCGCCGATCGACCGCCGCGATTTCATTGGCCGCCCTCCTCATGCTGGGGACGGTGCCCCTGCACAGAGGTTTTGCTGCGGCCGCGTTGCCGGCCCTTCCCGACCTCACCTCGTTCTTGATGCTGCGCACGGAAACTGGACAGCCGCAATCTGCCATCACGATCGATTCCGCCGCCGACGCGCTCAAGGATTACGACGTGATCCTGTTCGGCGAATGGCATGACCATCCCGGCAACCACTTGGCCGAGATGCAGCTGTTCCGCGCGCTCTATGCCCGCGAGCCAAAGCTCGCACTGTCGATGGAGCAGTTTGAGCGCGACGCACAACCTGTGCTCGACGAGTACCTCGCCGGCAAGATCGGCGAGGATGCGCTTCGCAGCCGCGGGCGCGCCTGGCCCAATTATGCGGAAAGCTATCGTCCGCTGGTCGAATTCGCCAAGGAACACGCGTTGCCGGTGATCGCGGCCGAAATCCCGACCGTGCTGGTGCGTTGCGTCGGCCAGGACGGACCGGACTATCTCTCACGGCTGACGGGCGACAAACGCAACTGGGCGGCGGCCGAGCTGCATCTCGATGCCGGCCCCTACCGCGACAAGTTCCTGAAGTTTCTGCAGGAGAGCGGTTCGCACGGGCCCGAAGATGGCCCGTTCGATGCCACCGGCAAACCCACAGCCGCGGCGCTGCGCGGTTTCGCGTCTCAGGCGAGCCGCGACGACACCATGGCGGAATCGATTTTTCTCTTCTTGCAGAAAAATCCCGGCCACAAAGTGATCCACGTCACCGGCGCCTTCCATGTCGAACGCTTCCTGGGCACGGCAGAGCGGCTGCGCTTGCGAGCGCCCAAGCTGAAGATCGCGGTCATCAACCCCGTGCAGGTCGCCGATCCGGAACGTCCTGCCATGGGGGCAAGCGACGAGGGGGGCGGGAATTTCACGCTGCTCGTGAAGGCGACGCCTAAGGAATACGCCAACGACGCCGAACAGAAGGCGGCCGAGGATAAGATTCGGTCGAGCATCCGCACATCGCGCGGGAATTGTTCGAGCTAAATTTGGTGTCATGGCCGGGCTTGACCGTCCACCCATCGCGCCCGTGTCGACGGGCAAAAAGAATCATCGGCTCGCGGACGCTCGCCGGATGGGTGGCCGGCTCGGAGGCCGGCCATGGCATACAGTTATGTTACCGCGATCCTGTCTGGCGGGGCATCACCTCGTTGCGGATGATCTTGCCGCCCTTCATGACGAAATTCACTTTTTGCAGCTCGGTGATATCGGCGACCGGATCGCCCGGCATGGCGACGATATCGGCGTATTTGCCTTTCTCGAGCGAACCGATGTCGTTCTGCCAGCCGAGAATTTCCGCGTTGTTCATGGTGGCCGCCTGAATCACGCTCGCCGGGCTCATGCCCGCCTGCTTGACGAGAGCGATCAATTCAAGAGCCTGCGTTCCATGCGGGAAGGTCGCTCCGTCGACGCCGCTGCCCACGGTGATCTTGAGGCCTGGGGTCTTGGCGGCCATGGCGACAGCCTTGTTGATGATCGGGATCATCCGGTATTTGCCGCCTGTGTTCTTGTCGTCGTTATCGTTCATGTACGGCTCGGTGTAGCGCTGGATGGTGGGATCGAAGGTAAGCCCCTTCTGAACCATCATGTTCGCCTGTTCCTGATCGAGATCCCACGCATGCTCGATGGAATCGCAGCCCGCCGTAATCGCGTTTCTCTCTCCCACGCCGCCATAAACATGGCACGCGGTCTTGTGGCCCAAGCGATGCGTCTCGTCGATGAGAGCCTGCAGCACCGGCATCGGATAGGTCAGCACGAATTGCGCCTTTCCGTCGGGCGCGAAGGAATAGGCCCCGGTAGGAAACAGCTTGATCCAGTCCGCGCCATGCTCGATCTGATCGCGGACGGCCGCGCGTGCTTCATCGACATTGTGCACAACGGCGCTTGCCAGCGGATTGGGTGCCGGACCATTCGCCTCAGCTCCACCCCAGACGATGCCCCGCGTCGAGACTTGCGCGCGAGGTCCATCGATATAACCGGCATTGATGGCCTTCTTGATGTCGACGTCGGCATAACCATTGCCGTGCGTGCTCATGTCGCGCACCGCTGTGAATCCCGCGCGCAGATCGGATTGCGTGTTCTGGATGGCGATCAGCGTCGAAGTCTCGCGCGACATTCCGGGCTTGGGCGTATTGAACATATGCGTGTGCGCGTCGATGAGACCGGGAATCACCGTCTCGTTGCTCAGATCGATGATTTGTGCGCCCGCCGGAATCTGGACTTGTGCGGCCGGCCCGACCTGGGTGATGCGTTCGCCCTGCAGCAGGATGACCTGATTGGCGAGCGTCTGGCCGGTCTTGCTGTCGAACAGATGCCCCGCGCGGACCGCGATCGTTTCGGCAGGGGACGTGCACTTGTTGGCGGCGCCGTCGATGACGCCTGGGCAGGCTTGCAGACCGGCGCCCCGCCAATTCGGGATTGTGCCGGCCGCGTTCTGCGCGCTCGCGTCCGCTGCAAAGGTGAACGTCGCCAAAGTGCCAAGAGCTGCCGTCATCAACGCCGATTTGCACCGCATCGTGTAGTTCTCCCCTGAAAGAGTATGTGATCGGGCCGGATTTTGGTTTCGAGCCGTCCCGCCTGAAACGAGTATACATCGCCTTTTCCGGGGTCCGAAAGCACGATACCCTGATAAAAACTTGAGGAGGCCCGCCATGTCCCGCCTGCGCCTGAGCTTCGCTGTGACTGCCGCCCTTTCCGCGCTTGCCGCAGCGCCTTCGGCTTCTGCACAGAGCCATCCCGAATATGTGCCGTTGGGCCGAGTGCAAGCCGCGCTCTACAAGCCCGATTCAGGACCTGCGCCGCATGTGGCCTTCCTCGTCGCCCACCGCACGGCGAACAATCTCGCTACGCTCGCCTGCACGGAACTCGCAAAGCGCGGGTTCATGGTGGTCTGCTTCAATACCCGTTTTATCAATAACGAGGCACAGGTCCGTTGGGAGCAGACGGCCCTTGACGTGAAAGCGGCCGCCGATTTCGCCCGCGCGCAGCCCGGCATCACCAAGGTCGTAGCACTCGGCCATAGCGGCGGAGCGCCGCTGATGGGCCTTTACGAGGCGATCGCGGAAAACGGCCCGTCCTATTGCCAGAAGCCCGAACGCATCGTGAAGTGCACTGAGAATTACGGCGACATGAAGCCCTTTGACGGCCTTGTCCTGCCCGATGCGCATCCCGGGAACCCCGTGCAGGCGCTGCGCGACCTCAATCCCTCCGTTGTGATGAAGGACGGCAAGATCACGGTCATTCCCGAGCTTGATCCCTTCAGCGAGGTCAATGGCTACAACCCCAAAGGCAACTCGCATTATTCAAACGAGTTCCAGGCGAAATATTACGCGGCCCAATCCAAAGCGATGACCGACCGGCTTGCCCGCGTGCTCGCCGCCGAAGAGCAGATCAAGAAGGGCGAGTACCGCTATCCCGACGACGATATCGTGATCATCCCGGGCGGCGGCAATCCGGGGGCAGGAGCCGGGGGCGACGGCCATCTCGCCCATATGGACACGTCTATTCCGGGCTTCATGTCGACGGTCAAGCCGGCGAAGCTTTTGAAAAATGACGGCACCATCTCCACGCAGATCGTGAAGAGCGTGGCCGTTCCAGAACCCGGAATGGCCAAGACCAATCGCGCGTTTGATACCGGAACCAAGGTGTTCACGTTCAAATCCTTCTTGAGCGCGAATGCCATGCGGTCGAACAATTCGCTCGACGATATGGATCATTGCTCCAGCAACAACTCGACGACGTGCGCCGTGCAGTCCATCAAAGTGCCCACCGTGATCGCGGCGATGGGCGGCTATCAATTCGTGCGCGACCAGGAAGTCCTGTTCGAAAAATCGGCAGCCGCGGACAAGGATTTCGTGGTGATCGAAGGCGCTCTGCACGGCTACACGCCGTGCACGGCCTGCGAAACGACGAAGGGCCAATATTCGAATACGGTGAAGAACCTGTTCGACTACATCGCAGCCTGGACGAACAAGCGATTCTAGATCGTTGTTGTCTTCTGTCACAGTGACCAGAAAGCGGGAGGCGTCGTTCAGAACGTCAGCCGGGTCGTGACTCCATAGGTTCTGGGTGTCCCATATGCCACGGCATCGCGTTCACCGAAGCCGACCGGACCGTCGGCGAGATATGGAATGACGTCTGTTGCGTTTTTAAGCCAGGCTGCAACTTCCCACCCGTTTGCGGAAACGAGACGAAGAGTGCCGTCAACGGTGGCGTACGCTGGTTGGGTCGCCATGGGGAAGTTGTTGAGATCCATGTGTTGCTTGGACCGGAAGGCGACGTTGATCTCGCTGACAAGTTCGAGAAAGGAACCGAGCCGATAGGTATATGAAAACGTCTCTCCAAGCGAAACGTGAGGCGCGCGCGGCAATTGGTTCCCGCTGAGATTAAAGAGCGGCCCCTTGGCGCCGGCACTTCCAAACGCAAATGCCGGTCCCTCAATTTTGGTATCCAGCAATCCTACGTTTGTGCGAAATGTGATGTCCGTTATCGGCTCCCACTCGACGTTGAGTTCACCGCCGTAGATTCTTGCGCCCGGAAGATTTGTAAGAGTGGGGATCGTGATCGTCCCGCCCGCGCCGCGAGCGCCGATCGCTATGGCCTGCAGATCATCATAGTTGTAAACGAAGGCGGCGCTATCCACCGCCAGAACAGGCGTGATCTGCCTCTTTGCGCCGATTTCGTACGCCGTCACAGTCTCGGGCCGGTAGGGAGTCAGTTCGGCGGGAGAAAACGCAAAGCCTCCAAAAAATCCGCCAGACTTAAAACCGGTACTGATTTGTCCGTAAATGAGCGTGTCCTTGTTTGGGACATACGCAAGATTCAAACGCCAAGACAGGTTGCCGGTGGTGATGTGGTTGTCGACCTGAACGATCGGAGCGTTCCCGAGCAACGGCAACACTGTACCGCCGTCATAAGAGACGCGTTCGAAGGTGTAGCGCAATCCGCCTCGCAGCCGGAAGAGAGGATGAAGCTGCCACCTTGCGTCCGCGAAACCGGCGGCCGTCTTGGTGAGCTGAAGGTAAGGCAAGTCGACGATGGGCGATCCGAAGAGAGGCCCAAAGGCACGTTCGGCGTCCGTAATGTCCGCGCGCCGGTGTTCTCTGTGACGATATTGCCCGACAAACGCGCCAACGATCCAGTTCAGTTCGGTCTCGGTTTGAGAGGCTAACAGCAACTCCTCCGATAGTTGCCGAATGCGGCTGTCATAGTGGATCTCTACGACGGTTTGCGGGCTTGCATCCTCTTCGTTCCCATGGATGTAATCGTAACCTTCCGCATTGGTGATCGACGTCAATGTCAAGGGTCCCGGCTTCCACTCGGTCGTGAGCGTGCCGCCAAGATTGGAATCGCTCATGCGCGGATTAAGGCTGTAATCACCGGCAAGCTTGTTACCGTCGGTGTCGTGGTAGCCGAATGCGTCGAAGCAGACCTGTGGATTCCACACGCCTTTGGTGGCCACCTCGCACTGCGGTCCTAACACGCCGCGATGCTGGAAGCGCTGGACATCCGATCCGTCTTGGCCTCCCGTGAGCATCAGCGAGAACTTAAGATCCTTGATGGGTTCAAAGGTCAGAATGCCGCGCAGAGCCCAGGTGCGAATCTCTCCAAGACGCGTGCCGGTCGTGCGGTCTAGCTGATAACCGTCGAATCTGCGTTCCGCGAAGCCGGCAAGTCTTGCGCCAACGTTCTTGGTTACAGGACCGCCGATGGCGCCCTGCATATCGACGGTGTTGTAATTGCCGTAACCAACGTCGAAATATCCGCTCAAGGAGTCGCCCGGTTGGACCGACAAGAAATTGATCGCGCCCCCGGTTGTGTTTCGTCCATATAAGGTCCCCTGTGGTCCCTTGAGAATCTCCACACGCTCAAGGTCGAACAGGACCTTAGGTATCATGACGTTGGAACTTAGAAACACACCGTCGCGATAGGCACCGACAGCAGGATTGTTGTTGACGTTGTAGTCGTTCAACCCGACGCCGCGGATGACAAATACAGGAAATACATTTCCCAAGGGTTGCGCGACCTCGACGTTGGCGACGTGGCGTGCGAGATCATCGGGGGAGCGGATCCGACCGCTGTGGAGGTCTTCGCGATATACCGGCGAAACAGCCGTTGCGCTTTGCAAGGGAGTCTCCCCATAGCGGTCGGCAGTAATAAGAACCTGTTCCGGCTGATCGGCAGCATGTACGTCAGCCATAACGACCGTCAGCAGCGCGGCCGCTGTCAAAACGGGCCGGAACCCTTTAGACGCCATGATGCGCATGAAGGCCGGGGGCTCTGGGTGCCCCTCCTTCATTCCCCTACCAGCTCGCGTCCATGCAAGCACAGTATCCTCGCAACGTACAACGTACATGCAGCGAGGATCGTGAGTATCTTTCCGAGGGCCTGGGTTCGGAGCAAGGGAACCTTCTAGAGAGTGGGACGTGTTTGTACGTGGCGCGCGGTGGCGCCCTATTTTTCCCCGCACGATCTCCTCATAGGCGGGCGCACAGGGCAATAACCCGTTTTCCAGTAACAACGCAGGAAACTGCTCGTACGTGCTTTGAATTTTCCTTCTCTGCGTGTGTGAGCTCAAAACATCGCAAACGGCACGCTTTTGGTGGGCTCGACAAGCTTTTTGTTGTAATCGGCGTGAATCTTGTCCCAGCTCTTGAGCGCACGCATGTTCTTCAACCAGCGCTGAATGTTCGGCCAGGAAGAAAAATCGCAGCGCACGATGTCTGCGATCGACATGATGCCGGCGCCGAAATAGTCCGCGATGGTGGGCTCGTCCCCTGTCAGGAACTTGTTCTTCGGCCCGATGATGTCCTTGTCCAGAATGTTGAACCATTTTTTGGAACGTTCGCGGGCTTTGTCGATGATCGCCTTCTGCACGACCTCGTTCTCGTTCTTGTAATTGGGAAAAACTTGCGGATAGACGAACCCATACCCGAAATCCCGATAGAGACCCGTGTTGAACCAGTCCATAAGCGCGTTGATCTTGGCGCGCTTCTTGGGGTCGGCTGGATAGCTGCGCGAACCGGTTTTATCGGCAATATACTTCAGGATCGCCGAGCTTTCGGTCAGTACGAAGTCGTCATCGGCGAGCGCGGGCACCGCGCAGCTCGGATTGATCGCGGCGAATTCGGGCTTCATATGCGCGCCGCTGAAAAGGTCGACGAAGTGAAGTTCGACGTTGGCCCCGGTTTCTGCCGCCATCAGCAGCACGGGACGGCATGTTGTAGAAATCGGATCGGCATAAAGCTTCATGGCGGGCCCTCCTTAGGATTTGCATTTCACTCGCGACAAGTCGCGCACTCTGTCAAGTCACATCCTGCAAATCGAAACCGGCGACGCGCTTGTAGCTGTCCGAGAGTGCGCGCAGCTCGTCCTGGCTGATATACCGGTCAAGATTGTCGAAAGGCTTGTCGCCGGTAAGCTCCGCGACCTTGATATTGATGAAGTCGGGCGGTGTCTTGCGGTTCGTCACGACGACACGCGACGTCAGCGGCCGGCGCACCTCTTCGTACAGAGCAAGGCCGGCCACTCTATCCTGCGAGCCCGCAAGAGTATCCGCCAGCACATGGGCGTCGATGAGCGCCTGAGCCGCGCCATTGGACCCGCGCGGATACATCGGATGGGCCGCGTCGCCGACAAGGGTCACCCGTCCGAATGTCCAACGCGGAATGGGATCCTTGTCCACCATCGGATATTCCAGCACGACTTCGGAATGGCGCAATAGCTCCGGCACGTCCAGCCAATCAAAGCGCCAGCCTTCGTAAATCGGCAGCAGATCTTCCAATTTCCCGGGCTTGTTCCAATCGTTCTTCGGTCGGCCCTTCAACGGCGCCTCGCTCGTGAAATTGATGAGCTGATTGCCGTACTCGTCATAACGATCGACGATGGGATAGAGCACGAGCTTGCCGGTATTGATCGACCCGATGCGAATATAGGTGTGCCCGTCGAGAATAGGCTTGCCGCGCGCGACTCCGCGCCAGGTGTTGATGCCTTCGAACGCAAGTTCCTCATCGGGATAGAACACGCGGCGCACGGCTGAATTGACTCCATCGCAGGCGAGCACGATGGAGGCGCGAACCGGAGCTTCCGGTTTGCCCGTCATCGTTTCCTGGAAGTGCAGCGTCACGCCTTCGCCGTCCTGCTCCAACCCGACACAGCGGCGGTTGAGTACGACCCTATCGGCGCCGAGTTCTTTCGCGGTCGCATCGTAAAGGATGCTGTGCAGCCGGCCGCGGTGCACACCGATTTCTGGAACCGGATAGCCGGCATCGCGGCCGCGCGGTTCCCGGTAGATCAGCTGTCCGAAGCGATTGAAGAAGGCACTCGAAATATTTTCGACGCCCGCCTTGGCGACGGCTTCGCTAAGGCCGAGAGCCGTCAATTCCCTCATGGCATGGGGCAGGATGGTTATGCCGACGCCCAGCTCTCGTATTTCCGGAGCCACTTCATAGATGTGACACTCGATCTCTCTGCGGCAGAGATGAAGCGCGAGTGCAAGACCGGCAATGCCGCCCCCGACAATGACAATGTCATGGCGTCCTGTCATCCGCGCACGCTCGCGGCGGACCGCTTGGAGGCGCGTTTGGGACGGCCGCCCTGCGCAACCAGGGGAACGCGTGTCGAGTCGTTGAACTTCGCAACGAATTTTTCCAGAAGGTCGAGGAATAGGGTTCGCTCTTGCGGAGTGAACGTCGATAAGACGCGGGATTGGGCTCGGCGCGCCGGTTCGGCCAGCCGCTCCAGCATGCGCTCGCCCGCTTTGGTCAATGCGAGGTCGCGCTTTCGCCGGTCCTTGCCCACGCAGCGCCCGACGAACCCCGCCTCTTCCAGCTTGACGACCACCATGCCGGTCGTCGAGCGATCGAGGCCAAGCAGCTTGGCAACCGAAATTTGATCGATGCCGGGATGATGCTTGAGCACGGTGAGGATGCCGTATTGAGTTGTTGTGATGCCAAGCTCACCCGTCTCTTCCATGAACAGAGACACGGCGATCTGCTGCGCTCTGCGAATCAGAAAGCCGGGGCGCCGATACAGGGCTTTCAGCGCATCGTCGGAGGCGCGACGTGAAAATGAAGGCGCCGGCTTGCGGCCGGCGCCCTTGCCCCCGGTGTCGAATGCGCTCACGACTACTGCCAGGCGCGATTGTCCACCGTATTCTCATAGGTTGCTCCCGGCGGCACCAAGCCCCAGGACAGAGTCCATTGATAATTGTCGTCGAAGCGCTCGCGTGTGTACGGCACCGGCGGCGCGTTCAGCATGCGCGATAGCTTGAGGTCCTTGAGAGCGATGACGCCGCCGGCTTCCTCAAGGATGTAATGGGCGAATTTTTCCGGATTCCTGTCGATGGCGGCGGCGGCGCGCGCCTGGGCACGGAACATCTTGGCAAGCGTGGCGCCGTCCAGCTCATCTCCGGCCGCTTCGCTTCGCGTGGAATGGCTCTCGATGAGCACGCGGCAGCCGCCCGCTTCAGCAACGCTGATCCAGGGCTCCTGCAAACTGACCGCCTTCACCTTGCCATTGCGCAGGGCTTCCAGACGCTCACGGTGCGTGCCCGCATTTGTCCACTTGATGTCGTCGCGCTTGAGAAAGCCTTCCATCATCTTCAGCATCGTGAAATGCGAGCCGTTGTACGGGCTGACGGCAATCGGCACATTCTTCAGCTGCTCGGGCTCGTAGATACCCGTCTTCGGATCGGTGACGATCGCAAAGGTCGACATGGCCGAGCCCAGCGCCACGATCTTGGCGGGGCGATGATTGCTTTCCAGATTGGATTCCACTGCGCGCTTCATGATGCCCCATTCGCACATGCGGAACTGGTCGCATTTGCCGACGTCATAAAGCGATTCCATCGTGCGCGAAAAAATGTTGTCGCGGAGCGCCTGATGATCGGAGCCATGCTGGCCGGTACCAGGCGTCTTGAGGATGTTCACATCCAGCCCTTCGTCCCTGAAAAAGCCCTCGTCCTTCGCGACCAGAAGCGGCAGATCGTGAACCGCGTTCATCATGGATACCGTGACCGTCTTCAGTGCACCCATCCTGACCTCCCGGATTTTTCTTTCACGCCGCCGCCCCATCGTTTGCCAACCATGAACTGTTTGCGAGCAAAGGACGTGCGGCACGATGGAAGTTTACAAATGATCAGATGTCTGTCAATCCACAATCGTCAGATGTCTGCTGAATGTGATTTGACACTGGAAATCCAGGGGGAACGGGATGCTGGTGACGGACGCTCAGGTGCATTTGTGGGAACCCGAGCATCCCGACAGGCCTTGGCCCAAGCCGCTCGCCCGGCCCGCCCATAGGCCCAATGGCTTTTCCGCAGAAGACATGCTGGATCAGATGGACGAGGCGGGCGTCGACCGCGCCATCATCGTGCCTCCCACCTGGGCGGGCGACAGCAACGACTGGGCGCTGGAAGTCGCCAACCGGTATCCCAAGCGCTTTGCGGTGGTCGGCCGATTCGATGCAAAAGCGCAGAATGCGAAGGAACAACTCAGCGGCTGGCTAACTCAGAGACATATGCTCGGCGTCCGCATGTCTTTCCACGTCAAGCCCTATGTCGACTGGCTCGGCGACGGCTCTCTCGACTGGTTTTGGGCCGAGTGCGACCGCTTCGGGCTTCCCGTCATGACGCTGGTGCCGGGATTGGCGGATCGGTTGTTCCCCGTTCTCGAACGTCATCCAAAGCTGAAGCTCGTCATCCCGCACATGGCGTGCCCTTTGGATATGAAGGGCAGGGCGGCATTCGCCGGATTGGACAACCTCTTGACGCTTGCGCGCTATTCGAACGTGACGGTGATGGTTTCGTCCGCGCCATGCTTCTCAGAGAGCGCGTATCCGTTCGCCGATCTCCGCTCCCCGCTCAAGCGCATCTACGAAACGTTTGGACCGCGACGGATGTTGTGGGGTGCCGATCTTAGCCGCCTCACCAGCACCTATCGCGATTGTCTGGATCACTTCCGCTATGGACTGGATTTCCTATCGGAAGAGGACAAGGATTGGATATTGGGCCGGGCCTTGGCTCAAACATTCAATTGGCCCGAATCCAACTAGGCCTTCATCAGGTTCTTGGGTGCGCCGTCCAGGAAGGCAAGAATATTTTCCATCGCCGGCTGGTAGAAGGCATGCAGGCCTTCTTCTGTGGTGAAACCGAGATGCGGTGTCAGCACGGTATTTGAAAGGCCGCGGAACGGATTGTCCGCCGGCAGGGGCTCGCGGTCATACACATCCAGTCCGGCAAAGATGCGTCCCTCTTTCAGCGCCGCAACAAGGGCTGCTTCATCCACGATCGGCCCGCGCGATGTGTTGATGAAGATCGCGCCCCGCTTCATGCGCCCGAAATCGGACGCCCCAATCAGGCCGCGCGAGCGTGGACCAAGCACGAGATGCAGCGTGATGGCATCGGAATCGGCAAACAGCCGTTCCTTGGAAACAAGGTCCGCGTTCCCTGCGCGTGCCTTGTCCGGTGTCAAATTCTGGCTCCAGGCAAGGACCTTCATGCCCAGCGCGTGGCCGTAGCGCGCCATGGTGGCACCGATGCGTCCTAACCCGATAATGCCAAGTGTGCGGCCTTCGAGAGTCAGTCCGGGGGCGATGCCTTCTTGGAAGCGGCCGGCCCGCATGGCGGCGTCCCCCTGGGGAACCCGTCGCGCAACCGCCAGCAGTAGTGCGAGCGCCATTTCGGCTGCCGGCGCCGGTGAGTGCCCGCCGGACGTTAACGTGCAAACAATCCCGCGCTTGGTTGCGGCCTCGAGATCGACATTGGGTGCGCGCGACCCGGTACAGGAGAGCATCTTCAATCGGGGAAGGCGCGCAATCAGGCTTTCCGAAAAGCGCGAGCGTTCTCGCAACAACAGAATCACATCGAAATCCGCGAGCAGGCTTGCGGCTGTCTCTTCCTCGCCGGGGCCAAAGTGGCGCGGAAAGAAGACAATGTCCGCGCGCGCCTCAAGCCGCGACCAGTCGATGAGGTGCCGTGCGGCGTTCTGCCAATCGTCGATGACTGCGACTCGTGTGCCTGCCATCAGCCCTCTGCCTTCCGCTTTTGGAGCCCGTGCATTTAATGCTAATAGAAGTGCGACGCCAGCGGCGGAATCAGAGATGCGCGGGCGGTTGCTGGGCTTGCATCATGGCCAACGACCTGACAAACCGGTACCTAGTGTCGTGGTTTCGATAGTATCGCACCATTCCGATATCCGTCTCCTGGCGAACTTCGAAACCAAAACGACACTAGAAATCAATAAGTTCTAGTGTCCTCTCGATTCCGAAATTCGCTGAAACCCCTATATTATAGAGATGATGCGAATTTCGGAATCAGGACACTGGTGAAAATGGTGCGTAACAGTTTATGAGCCGCGTGGCGGAACGGATCGTGGAGCACGCTGCGGCAACGGCGCCTGCGGCTTCGATCGATATCGAGGCCTTGCGGCGGGCAGAGCTGCATTCTTTGCCGTTCCCGTTCCTGATTGTCCCCGGCTTTGTCAGGAAGGAGGCTCGGGCCGGGATTGGGGCCGATTTTCCGACGATTGCGCATCACGGCAGCTTTCCCCTGGCGAGTTTGAGCTACGGTCCGGCGTTCCGTGCTTTGGTCCGCGATCTCGAGGGGCCTGAGATGAAGAGCGCGGTCGGCGAACGGCTGGGCCTCGATCTGTCGGGCAACCCCTCCATGATTACGGTGCGCGGGCAAAGCCGCGCGGCCGATGGCAAGATTCACACGGACAGCAAGACCAAGCTCGTCACCGCGCTGATCTATATGAACGATGCGTGGGAAAGCGCGAAAGGACGCCTTCGCCTCGTGCGCTCTTCCGATAATCTCAACGATGTGGTGGCCGAAGTGCCGCCCGACGCCGGCACGCTTCTGCTGTTCAAGAATCAGGAGAATGCATGGCACGGCTTCGAGCCCTTCTCAGGTCCGCGCCGTGTGGTGCAACTCAACTGGGTCACGAGTGCTTCTGTGGTGCGCCGCGAAGAAACCCGCCATCGCATCAGCGCCTTTTTCAAGCGGCTGAAGGGCGGCTGACCTGTGGCCCTCAATATCGAAACCTTCAGCAATGCCGTCGGAGGCAATGCCTTCTACAAGGCGGTGATGCATCCCTTGGCCGTCGCGCCGGCGCGCGAGCTTGTCGGAAAGCTCGCGGCGAACGGAGCGGTGGCGATCTATGATCCCTTGAACCAGCTCGCGGCGTTCGACGCGGTCTTCCCGTTGCGTGAGGTGGAGATCGCGGGAATTTTTGTGCAATCCCTGGACGATATCGGCCGCATATTTCGCAATCACGCCGCGCGGCCGGTGACCGAGCTTTCCGATTGCCCCTGCGACACGCTGCTGATTGCCGCATTCGATGCGGCGGGCGTGAGCGCGCATGTGCGCCCGTTGATGCGCAAGGATGCGGTGATTCACAGCTTCGATGCGCTGCGCCTGCCCGGCGATATGCTGTCGGACAAGACGCGCTATCTCTCCAATTTGAACTTTGCAACCAACTTTGTTTTCTTCCGCGATGACGCTCGCCACCACACGCGATTGACGACCGTAAATTATTGGTCCGCATATGGCGGGAAGGGCGGATATCTGCGCTGCATTCTATTCGATTCCGACGGGCGGCAACTCGCCGACTGGAAAGAGACTCTGCCGGCCTCTCATGCCTCGATTGTCATCGACAGCGCGGACGTGCGAAAGCGTTTCTCGCTGACCGATTTCATGGGGCAATTGTTCGTGCATGTGGTGGGCGCCGCGGGCCACGACATCGTCAAATATGCGCTCGACACCTATGGCGACACCGACGACATCCTTTCCTGCACGCATGATGCGAATGCCTGGCCCTCCAACCGCTATGCAGGCTTGCCTGCGCCGGATAAAGACGAAGAGGTCGTGCTTTGGGTGCAGAATTCGCACCCCAATCCGATTCCGGCAGGTGACGTCGGCCTCAATGTGATGGGCGACGACACGATCGTGTATTTGCAGGACCCGGTGGATGCGTTTGCAACGCGGGCCTTGAGCGTGTCGGAATTGCTCCCGCGTGCGCACTGGCCGCAGCAGATCGAAATCCGTGCCGGAAAGCACTTCGTGCGACCGCGTTACGAAGTCACGCGAGCCAGCGGGCGCGTGCGGATCGCCCATCCCAATGTCGAGCGCGAAGATTTGAAGCTCGATCTTGAGCTTCCTAAGCTTAGCGATCTTCTAGGCAAGGGTTTCATTCTTCCGGCACCCGTCTGGCCGACGGAGCGCTGGACAAGCCTTATGCTTCCCACACCGATGTCGACGGTGCAGACGCAACTGCCGGTGAAGGCGTGCTTCTACAATTCCGATGGGCAAAGGATCGGAGAGCACGCCCTGGGCAATCTCAAGCGGCGGGATTCGGTGGCTGTGACGGTCAACGACTTGGCCGGGGACGCGTTCCATGGTTGCTATGGCCATATGGAACTGGAGTACGATTTTGCTGCCGGCGACGTTGCCGACGGCTGGCTGCACGCATTGTTCCGTTACGAAGATCGTGTAACGGGACATGCGGCCGAGACCAGTTTCGGCGCTCACGTGTTCAACACGCTGATGACCTACAAGGGCGAGCCGCAATCCTACAAGGGTCCGCCCCCGGGACTTTCAACGCGCCTGTTCCTCCGCCTAGGGCGTGCACCCCTCGATACGGTCTGCCATTTGATCTATCCTGCATCGCGTCCCTGGCGTGACACGTCCGACACGGCGCTCATCTTGATGTCCGGCGATGGCGCAGAAGTGGCGAAGCGCAGTGTCAAAATCGCGTGCAGCGGTTCACTGTTGTGGCGCGCAAGCGAGACGTTCAGGGCGGACGAACGCGAAACGGCGGGCGAGCATGCCTACATCGTGATCCGCGATACGACCTGCCGTCTGTTCGGCTATCATGGTCTCGTCGGGGCCCGCGCCTTCAGCCTGGATCACATGTTTGGCTTCTGAATTGCCACTCACTTGGTCCCCATCGTGCTGGGTCGTCACCGACGGCAAGGCCGGCATGGAAAGCCAATGCATGGGCTTGGCCGAGGCGCTGAACCTTTCTCCAATCGTCAAACATGTGCAGTTGCGCGCGCCTTGGCGGCAGCTCACGCCGTTCTTCCGCTTAGGGGGACTAAGGCAATTCGCGCCCTCAAGCGATGCGCTAGCGGAGCCTTGGCCGAAGCTGTTTATCGCCACCGGACGACATAGCGTTGCGGCGTCGCTTCTCATCAAACGGCTGTCTGGCGGATACACGCGGACCGTTCAGATTCAGAATCCGGTGATCGGTGCAAGGCACTTCGATCTTGTCGTCGTGCCGCGCCACGATCGGCTGAGAGGTCCAAATGTCATAGCAACCAGAGGCGCGCTGCACCGCGTAACGCCCGAGGTTCTATGGGAGGGCGCCAAACGTCTGCTGCCCCGCATCAGGCAATTGGCGAGGCCCTATGTCGCCGTCCTTCTTGGCGGTTCGAATGCCGCCTACCGACTTGAAGAATCCGAAATGACGGCGCTCGCGACGCAGCTGGCGTCTTGCGCACGCGCGATGTCCGCCAGTCTTCTCATCACGCCCTCGCGTCGCACCGGCGAGAAAAATTTGAGCATCCTGAAGGAGAAACTCGCAGGCACCCCGTATTTCATCTGGGAAGGCGAAGGCGAGAATCCCTATTTCGGCATGCTCGGTCTTGCAGACTTCATCGTACCGACGTCGGATTCCGTCAATATGATCTCCGAAGCGGCAAGCACAGGCAAACCCGTCTACGTCGCGCAGCTGCCGGGCGGCTCGCGGAAATTCGACCGGTTTCATCGGATGATGCGAGACGAGGGTTTGGTCCGGGAGTTTGAGGGCGGGCTGGCGCCTTATGAATACACGCCGCTGGACGATGTCCGCACGGTCGTGGCGCGTGTTAAGAGCCTGCTGAGCGGATCATCCGCGCCATGCTGATCCACGTCATCTTCGATCTCCTCGCCTGGACTGTGGCCGCGCTGATCGCTCGGGCGATCGGAGCAAAGCGCTGGCTGGCCGGCGTGTCTCAGAGACGGACGCCCTTCACCGATCCCTATTACTTCATCGCGCTCGGGCTTGGCGCGATTGCGGGAGCGCTTCTCTTCGGCAGTGCGAATCTCGAGCTTGCGGGCATGTTGGCGCCGGGGCACAGCATTGCTGGCGCCCTTGTCGGCGGCATAGCGGCGGTGGAAGTCTACAAATGGCGGCAGGGGGTGCGCGTCTCGACAGGCGTTGCCCTCGTAGCCCCGCTTGCCGCAGGAATTGCGGTCGGGCGAATCGGCTGTTTCCTGTCAGGGCTGCCCGACTATTCCTACGGCACGCCCACCGAGCTTTCCTGGGGCATCGATTTCGGTGACGGGGTCAAACGCCATCCGGTACAGCTTTACGAGTCGGCCGCCATGCTGAGCTTCTTGGTGCTGTATCTGCTGGAGGTCGCACGAGGCTCGCGATTATTCCTGCGACAGGGCTTCTATCTGTTTGTGGGATGGTACGGCCTTCAACGCTTCGCATGGGAATTCTTGAAGCCGTATCCGAAGCTGTTCGGCCCCTTCAATATCTTTCACGTTCTCTGCTTTTTCATGTTTGCTTATGGCATTTTTATGATGGGGCGCAGCCGTGACCTTCGTTCGACCGTCTAAATCCTATGATTTCTACGGGCAGACGACGTCGCTTTGCGAGACGTGCCTGCGCCTGGTCCCCGCCAAGATCGAAATTGAAGGCGACGACGTCTATTTTCTGAAGCGTTGCCGCGCGCACGGCGTGCAGAAGACGCGGGTTGCGTCCGATGCGGCCTATTTCAAGAGTTGCAAGGACTATGTGAAGCCGGGCGATATGCCGCTCATCTTCCAGAGCCGCACGCATCATGGCTGCCCTTACGACTGTGGTCTGTGTCCCGACCATGAACAGCACTCCTGTCTTGCGCTCATCGAAGTGAACGAAGAATGCAATCTTACTTGCCCGGTGTGCTTTGCGGACTCCTCGCCGCAGCGCTTGACACAGCGCAGCCTGGCCGACGTCGATGCCATGTTGGAGACACTCGTTGCGAGCGAGGGTGTGCCCGACCTTGTGCAGATCAGCGGCGGCGAACCCACCATCCACCCCCAGATTCTCGACATCCTCAAGCTCGCAAAGTCAAAGCCGATCCGTCACGTGATGCTCAATACCAACGGCATCCGCATCGCGCGCGATAAAGATTTCGTCGCCCGGCTCGCCGAGTTTCGGCCCGGTTTCGAAGTCTATCTGCAGTTCGATTCTCTTCGTCAGGAGGCGCTGCAGAATCTGCGCGGCGCCGATCTGCGCCGTGTCCGCGACGAGGCGCTCGCCAATCTGGAGGCGGCTGGAATATCCACGACACTCGTCTGCGTAATGAAGAAAGACATCAATCACTTCGAGGCTGGCGACATCATCCGTCATGCGCTTTCCTATCGCTGTGTTCGCGGTGTGACCTTCCAGCCGGTGCAGGACGCGGGCCGCAATCTCGATTTCGACAAGAACCGCGACCGTGTGCTGCTGACCGATATACGGCGCGAGATCGGCAAGTCCGGCGTGTTCGATACGTCGGATGTCATTCCGCTTCCATGCAATCCGGACGCCATCGCTATCGGCTACGGTTTGCGCGACGGCAGCAAAGTGACGCCGATCACGCGGCTCATTCCGAAGGATGAACTATTGTCGGCCGTCCCGAACACGATCTCCTTCGAGCGCTATCCGGAATTGAAAAACCGGCTCTTCGATCTTCTTTCATTGGCGTCGAGCGGGGAGCGGACCAAGACCGCGCTTGGCGATCTTTTGTGCTGCCTGCCGCAGGTCGAGATGCCTTCCGATCTCGGCTATGACAAGATTTTCCGTGTCGTCATTGTGCAGTTCCTCGACCGCTACAATTTCTGCATTGCCGCGGTGAAGCGCTCGTGCATCCACTTCGTAACGCCCAAGGGCAAGATCATTCCCTTCGACACCTACAATCTTTTCTACCGTAGCGGTCTTGATGTGAAGCTTCGCGAGCAGAACCTTGTCGCAACCTGACCCACAAAAGCCTTTGCGCTGGACTGCAACCGGCATTGCGCTTTTTGTCATCGGCCTGTTGATTCTGGTGCCGTCCGGTCTATGCGCCACCTCTGCTCTGCTTTTCTTTCTCGGGTCGCTCTTCTCGCGGAATTCTCAAGTGCTGCAACTTTCAGCCGTCACACTGTTCGCCGTCATAATCGCAGCTCCCTTCATCCTTCTGGGCCTCGGCTTCATCAGAACGGGTCTGAAAGAGCGCCGCCGCCGTGATTGAGAACGAGAATGTCTGAGCCCAATCCTTCGAAAATCGATCAAGGTACGCATCCACGTTGGACAGCCGGAGCGGTCGCGCTGTTCGCAATTGGGCTCCTGGTCCTCGTTCCGTCCGGACTGTGCACGGGCATCATAGGCATACTCTCCTTGTTCGATGGCGCGACGGATTTTGGCGAATTCTTGGTTATTGTGCTGCCCGTTGGCGGGGTGCCGATGGTCATGGGAGCAGCATTGGTGTATGCCGGTCTGAAGCTGCGCCGCCGCGACTGAGTCTTCCTCTCCGTGACCCCCTTCAATATTGCTCTTCTCGTCGCAACCGGATTTTTGGCCGGCACATCGAATGCGCTGGTCGGCGGCGGCACGCTGTTCAGCTTTCCCATTCTGATTGCGGTCGGTATGGCGCCTGTCACCGCGGTCACCACCAATATGACGGCGCTATGGCCCGGGCTCATTACGTCCGCCTATGCTTATCGCGAGCAATTACAGCGTGCGCGCGAAGGTATGCCAGCGCGTATTGGCGTTGCCTTCGCGGGTGGGCTCACGGGCGCGGTCCTGCTGCTCCTCTCGGGCGATGCCCTGTTCTCGAAGCTCGTGCCGTGGCTGCTTGCGGGGGGCACGTTTCTCTTTACGTTTGCAAAGCCACTCGTTCGCCATGTCGTTCGGTCATCGCCGGAAAAGCGCGCTCTTGGTCCGCTGTTGGTGATGGAGTTCTTCTGCGCCATCTATGGCGGGTATTTTACCGCCGGAATCGGCATTCTGCTGCTGGCCGCGATGGCGCTTGCCGGTGAACACAATATGCAAAGCGCCAATGCACAGCGCAATTTTCTGGTCTGCTTCATCACAGGAACCGCCATTGTGATTTATGTCGCGATGGGCAAGGTCGACTGGTTCGTGGCGCCGATTCTGATGGCAGGCTCGATCACGGGCGGATATATCGGCGCGCGCATCGCGAAATACATTCCAGGGGAATGGCTGCGGCGTCTCATTACGCTTGCGGGCGCGACGTTCGCGGTGGCCGCTTTCGTTAAGGTGTATGGATAGGGCGCCATGTACGAACTGCTGCGCGGGGTGAAGATCGTCGATTTGACGACGACATATCTTGGACCTTACGCCACGCTTCTGTTAGGCGACATGGGCGCGGAAGTGATCAAGGTGGAGCCTATGGAAGGCGATGTCGGCCGCTCACCTGGCCCAAGCCGCAATCCAGGGATGGGCGCGGGCTTTCTCAATACCAACCGAAACAAACGCTCAATCGCCATCAACTTGAAGGTTCAGGAAGGGCGCGATGTGGTGCTTCGGCTGACGCGTGGCGCCGATGCGTTGGTCCACAACATGCGTCCCAAAGCGGCCGCCAAAATCGGGCTCGTCCATGACGATCTGAAGCGCGTCAATCAGGGCCTTGTCTACTGCTTTGCGCCCGGCTTTGGCCAGGACGGCCCCTATGCGGACCAGCCCGCCTATGACGACATCATCCAGGCGATGACCGGCCTGGCGAGTCTGAACGCCGGCGCGGACGGGGCGCCCCGCTTTTTGCCTTCCATCATTGCAGATAAGGTCATGGGCCTGCATCTGGCCATGGCGCTGCTCTCCGGCCTTGTGCGGCGCTATAGGACGGGGCAGGGGTGTTGCATCGAAGTGCCCATGTTCGAAAGCATGGTGGCGTTTCTCATGCTGGAGCATCTCGCCGGTCGCACTTTCGTCCCGCCGCTCGGCGCGGCCGGTTATGAGCGCATGCTGGCCAAGAATCGCCGCCCCTACCGCACGAAAGACGGCTACATCGCCATCATGCCCTACACGACCGTGCAATGGACACGGTTCATCGATTGCATCGGACGAACCGATCTTCTGGAGGCGGACTGGGTCAAAGACCCTGTGAAGCGCAGCCAGAATGTCGACACGCTTTACCAGTTGATCGCCGATGCTGCGCCGCAAAAAACCACAGCAGAGTGGCTTGTGCTGATGAAAGAGCGCGACATCCCTGCAGGCCGCGTGAATGGGGTGGAGGATCTGTTCTTGGAACCCCATCTTGCGGCCGTGCATCTGTTCGAGGAATTTCACCACCCGAGCGAAGGGGATCTTTTGCGGGCCCGCTTTCCCCTTCACGTTGCCGGAATGGAGCGGAAGCCCGATCGGCCGGCCCCTGACGTCGGGGGGAGTGCTGCCATCATCCTCGGGGAGGCCGGGTACTCGGCCGCCGAGGTGCGCAAGCTCATCTCGCGCAAGGTCATTGGCGGCGGATAGGGTTAAAATTGCCACATTTGCGAATTAAAATAAAGACTTATCACTTATAGCTCACGTATCGGCAGCAATGTCACGCTTGGGAAAAAGCGACAGGCAGGACTGGTTTTTAGTGAAATATTTGTCTTACAAGCTTCATTTCATAGGGGCTGAATAGTGTTACTATCTTTATGAAACGGATTCTCGACCGAAGAGAGGGAGCGGGGAGTCCCATGCGTCGCCGGGTGTTGACGGCCGCGCCCGTTTTCTTTGCGGGCGCATTTGGTGTTTCCGTGGCCATGGCCGCGGCGCCGACGATTGAGTCGGTTCCGGACGCCGCACGGATGTTTGCGCCGTCACACAGCCCCACCCTTGGCGAAGTGCTACCGGCCAATTTTGCGCTTGGCGGAATCAGCGTGTTGCCGGCCGCCGAAGCAGGTTCTCTGGGCTCACCCAATACCGTAGCGCTTCATCTTGGTGATGGTGTTCGGATCGACTTGTCGCGCGGGCCCAACAGGAATGCGTTTGGCAACGTGTTTCCCTCAACCTCTACGCTGAACACCGCCTATCTTTCGGGTGCGAGTTCCTATGTGGGCGCAACCTTTGCGCTGAGCGATTCTGTCGACCTGGAGTTCGGGCACGCCAATCTTTCGCTGGGCGCGATCGATGCAAACCAGACCGGATCGTTCTCCAGCGACTTGGCCGAACGCTTGCGCACAGGCGCGAATGTCATCGGTACGACGTCGGCGAATTTGAGCTGGAATTTCTCTGATTGGGGTGCGCTGAGCCTGATGGCCTCCCGTTCCAGCGGGAACGGCTTGCTGTTGGGCAGCGTCAACACGGGGGTTGGGAACGCCGGCTTGGCCGACAGCGCGTCGCTCGGAATTTCCGCACGCGTCGGCTTTGGCGAAGGCTGGGTGACGACGATCGCCTATAGCGAGGGCGTGACCCAGCTCGATCTCAATCGCGACGGGTTGATCGGTAGATTCGATCCGGTGCGCTCACAAGCCTATGGTCTCGGACTGGCCAAGCAAGGCCTTTTCGGCGCCGATGCACTCGGAATTGCCGTGTCGCGACCTTTGCAGATATTCAGTGCGGACAATGTTGGCGCTTTCAATTCCAGCCTCGCCTTTGCATCGTCGCAGGCGCGTGAATCCGATGTCGAACTGGGCTATGTGACAAGCTTCTTGGACGGCACCCTGGCGTTGCAAGCCAATGCGGCCTATCAGCTCAATCCTGCGGGCATCAAAGGACAAACCGCGGTTACCGGTGTCGCCCGGGCCAAGCTGAACTTCTGATCATCTGATCACGAGCGTTTTGTTGGTGCGCGGCCCTCCGGGGAACGGGCGGCGTTGCCCCTTTTTTTAACGTTCGCTACAACGCCGATCTATTCTCGCAAGATAAAGATGATGTGCTTATGATGTGGAAATTGGATGCCGCAATTCCGATTGCTGAAATTGCGAAGCGATTGAATGTCTCAAAACGCAGCGCTGCACACGGACGTGCAACTCGGCTCATTCTCGCGATGTCACGAGTGGCGGTTGGACAGAAGCTTCTTGATTTTCTCGACCATAGTCTCAGGCGCATAAGGCCTGCTCATGGTCGGACCGCGTTCGCACAGATCTCCGGCGGCTTGAGCTGCCTCTGAGACAGTTCTCGTAAGAATAATTCTTATCTCGGGGCGGTGCGTCTGCACCCATTGGGCCAGTGCAGTTGCGCTGATCGACCCCGATATCTCGGTGTCACCGAAGAACACGTCGATGAGCATGTTGGACTGCCGCAAAACCACGAGGGCTTCATCGGCGTTCATGGTTTCAATCACCTTGTATTCGCAGTCACGCAAATAATCAGCGATTACGGCGCGCATGATAGGTTCGTGCACAACCACCAACACTGTGTCCTTGCGCGTAACGGGTACAGGCAGACCGTCAACGGATGCTTTGCTCATGATTCGGCAGGTCTTAGGGTTTGGGTCGGATTCCGCACGCCAACTTAATGGCGCGCGCAACCAGACTTGCGTTGTAAGGCTTCTTAAAGAAACCGACCGTCAAACCAGGAAGCGGATCGGTTACACCAGAGGTGAGAAACATCTTAGCCCGCGGATAGTACCGATTCACCATCATGGCGAGTTCGATCCCGTCGAGTGATCCCGGCATCCGTACATCGGCGAATACAGCGTCAACGTTTGAATACCCTCGCAAGTATGTGAGGGCTTCATCGGCATTTGCGGCTTCCACTACGTGGAAGCCCTCCGCTCGAAATTGATCAGCAGCCGCCAAACGCAGCAAAACATCATCCTCCACCAAAAGAAGAATGGGTAACGGTTCGCTCTTCTTGGACTGCGGGGACAGGCCATCGGACGCCGCTGCCTGCATGGCGGCTACCGGTTTGTCTGGCTCCGAGTTCATCAACGTTACCCCCGGTAAAAACGCAATTTTTGGGTGAATGTTCCATACCCGAATCACTTCCCGCGAACAAGTTTGAGCGGCAATCGGCCGGGAGCAGCTGGTCAAACGTACTGCTGCAATTTGCTCTTCCAGCATGTGCGAAAGACGAGAGTGCGACACGGCACGAGCTGGATCACTTCATACGGGCGAGTATCGGCCAGTATCATCACGCATGCTGCAGCAGCGCTGCACTGCGAACATCCCAAGTCACAAGATTTAGCAGTTTGCGGAAAAACCTCGCCAGTTGGCAACAGATTGTGATTCAGTTCGTGGGTTGAGATTCGCGATGGGGTTAGGATGCGCGGGGCGTTTTTGGACCATGGCTCGATGTTCTCGTACATCTCGCCGGAGAAGCGCATTCCCGATCGCCATCCGCTACGGCTCATTCGCGCGCTGGTGCGCGAGGTGTTGAAGGAGCTGAGCTTAAGCTTGGACAAGCTCTATGCGCGCGAAGGCCGGCCTTCGATACCGCCGGAGCAACTCTTCAGCGCCCTGCTCCTGCAAGCGCTCTATGGCATTCGCTCGGAACTGCAACTGATGGAGCAGCTCAACTACAATCTGCTGTTTCGCTGGTTTGTGGGGCTGTCGCCGGACGATCCGGTTTGGGATGTCACCGTCTTCACCAAGAATCGGGAGCGGCTTCAGCAAGGCGAGGTGTTCCAGAAGTTCATGACCAAGCTCTTGGAACACGAGAAGGTCAAGCCGCTTCTGTCGGACGAGCATTTTTCGGTGGATGGAACGCTGATCGAGGCCTGGGCCTCGCACAAGAGCTTCAAGCCGAAGGATGGCTCGGATGAGAGCGACGGTTCGAACTTCCACGGCCAGACCCGCAAGAACGACACGCACGCCTCAACCACCGATCCCGAGGCCAAGCTTTACCGCAAGGCGGTGGGCAAAGAGGCTAAGCTCAGCTACATGGGACACGCTCTGATGGAGAACCGCCATGGGCTTGCCGTTGCCGGAACGGTGAGCCAGGCCAATGGCACGGCTGAGCGGCGCGCTTCGGAGAAGATGCTCAAAGCCCAAGCCAAGCGCTCAGGCAAGCGCATCACCGCTGGCGAGGACAAAGCCTATGACACGGCCGATCATGTAGCGGCGTTGCGCAAGATGAGCGTCACGCCTCATGTGACTCAAAATGAGGCCATCACCAAGACCGGCAAGACGCGAAAGAGCGCGATCGACGGCCGCACGACGCGGCACATTGGCTATCGGCTGTCCCAGTCGCGCCGGGCGATGACCGAATGCATTTTCGGCTGGGGCAAGCAGCATGGCACGATGCGCAAGACCAAGCTTCGGGGCTTGGCCAAAGTGGCGACTACCTTCATGCTCAATCTCATCGCCTACAATCTCGTCCGCATCCCCAAGCTCATCGCCGTCTGAAGGGCGGAGTCTGTCTTGTCCTTCACTTCAAAGCCAAAAATTCAATGGATCGCAAAGCCACAAGCGGAAAAAACCGCGATTGAAGGGTTTTTCCGCAAACTGTTAGAGCCTTCACATCGAGAAGCTCTGCTTGAAAAGGGCAGAGAGTACTCGTACGTCCTCACGACCGCCGCGAGAGACTCCAAAGGTGGTACACGGCTGGTACAGGCGGAACTTATTCAAAGCAATAAGGAAATAAGATAGATGGCGTCTTATCAGTATGTTTTCGTGATGAAGGGTTTGTCCAAGACCTATCCGGGCGGCAGGCAGGTTCTGCGCGACATCTGGCTGTCGTTCTTTCCCGGCGCCAAGATCGGCGTCATCGGCTTGAATGGCGCAGGCAAGTCGACGCTGCTTCGGATCATGGCCGGCATCGACAATGAATTCGTCGGCGAAGCTTGGGCCGCCGAGGGAGCGCGGGTGGGTTATCTGCCGCAAGAACCCGAACTCGATCCGCAATTGAACGTGCTCGGCAACGTCATGGAAGCGGTGGCGGAAAAAAAGGCGCTGCTCGATCGCTACAACGAAATCGCGGCCAATTATACGGATGAAACCGCGGCCGAAATGGCGGAGCTGCAAGACAAGATCGACGCCCAGAATCTCTGGGATTTGGACTCGCAGGTCGAGATGGCCATGGATGCGCTGCGCTGTCCCGACGGCATAGCCGACGTCAACAGTCTCTCGGGCGGCGAGAAGCGTCGTGTGGCGTTGTGCAAACTCCTCTTGGAAGCGCCCGACATGCTCTTGCTCGATGAGCCGACCAACCATCTCGATGCGGAGTCGGTCGCATGGCTCGAGCGGCATTTGCGTGAATATACGGGCACGGTCATCCTCGTCACCCACGACCGCTATTTTCTCGACAATGTCACGGGCTGGATTCTCGAGCTCGATCGCGGCCATGGAATTCCCTACGAGGGCAACTACTCGACCTGGCTCGATGCGCAGCAGAAGCGGCTGATGAGCGAAGGCGAGCAGGAAGAGGCGCGGAGCAAGGCACTCGCCCGCGAGAGTGAATGGGTCAAGGCAAGCCCCAGGGCGCGCCAGGCCAAATCCAAGGCACGCATCTCGGCCTATGAGGAATTGCTGGCCAAGTCGCAGGAAGCAAGGCAAGGCCCGGCGCAGATCGTCATTCCTTCCGGACCGCGGCTAGGCTCTGTCGTGGTCAATGCGACCGATCTCGCCAAGGCCTATGGCGACCGGCTCCTGTTCGAGCATCTCGAATTCAAGCTGCCGCCAGGGGGCATCGTGGGCGTGATCGGTCCCAATGGCGCCGGCAAGACGACGTTGTTCAGGATCATGACCGGACAGGAAAAGCCGGATTCGGGAACCCTGCGCGTCGGCGACTCGGTCGTGATGGGCTATGTCGATCAGTCCCGTGATTCGCTCAAGCCGAATGCAACCGTGTGGGAAGAGATTTCCGGCGGGCTCGATGTGCTGGAGCTCGGCAAGCGGACATTGCCAAGCCGCGCCTATGTCAGCGCCTTCAATTTTAAGGGCGGCGATCAGCAGAAGAAGGTGGGACAGCTCTCGGGCGGCGAGCGCAACCGCGTGCATCTCGCCAAGATGCTGAAATCGGGCGCGAACCTGCTCCTGCTCGATGAGCCGACCAATGATCTCGACGTGGAGACTTTGCGCGCGCTCGAAAATGCGCTGGAAGACTTCGCGGGCTGCGCCATGATCATCAGCCATGACCGCTGGTTCTTGGACCGCATCGCGACGCATATTCTCGCCTTCGAAGGCGATTCCCATGCCGAATGGTTCGAGGGCAACTACCAGGACTACGAAGCCGACAGGAAGCGCCGTTTGGGCATCGACGCCCAAACCCCGCATCGGATCAAATACCGCCGATTCGAGCGGGCATAATTTTCATCGCAGACGAAATCGCCCGAAGGCTTTAGGCGCTGGCGTAAAGCGACTGGGTCTGGCGCTTCAAGTCGTTGGTCAGATCGGAAACGCGACCGCCATGCTGCTGCAGAAAGCCGGTGAAATCGGCGCGCTGGCTGATCGTCTGCCAGATGCCTTCGATGTTCAAATCGGTGACGATGAATTTTCCATCGGCGCCTTTGCGAATGCGAAACGCGACCTTGGTGGACGGATCGGAAGGATGGGCCGGGTCGGTAGCCTCGCAATTGACGACCACGTCATCGGCCGCACGTGCCGAGGAGCCGGTGACCTTCAGTATCTGACCTTTGTATTTGTCGAGCCGCGTCTCGTAGACGGCCACCGTGTAGTCCGCGAATGCCGCGATGAACGCGTCGATGTCGGCTTTCGACGCTGAGTTGGCGAATTGGCCGAGTGTGAAAAGGCCCAGGCGCCGTCCGTCGATCAACCCAAGCATGAAATCGCGAAACTGCATATGGCGCTGGGCAGGCGCGGCCTTGCTGTTGAGGATGCTGTAGCCTTTGTCGATGTTCTGCTGAGCGAACACTTCGGCCGGACTGGTCGGTACGGTCTGCGATGCGGTGGGACGAATCGGCAGCGCAGGCAATGCCACGGCAGCTAGCACCGAAGGCGCCACGAAGGATCCCAAAACAACAGCGGCGGCAAAAGAAATGGCCATCCGCACAGAAGATGTCGTGCTAAAGCCGCAGCGTTCGCTCATTGTCGCTCTCCACGTTCATCGATCGATACCGTATTGTCTGGATCACTTCCATGGAAAGATTATGGCAAGCGGGGCAGGCCGTTCCAGAGGTTTCGCCGATTTAACTTAGAAATCCGGCAAATCCTCGACGGGCATCATGCCATTTTTGATTTCATTCGTCCGCGTCTGACGGTACAGGCTGCGCACGGACGCATAAAAATCCAGCGAGTTCATTTCGATCTCGTCGAAGGTCTCGATGTTGCGCTCGCGCACGTCGAGAAGATCGATCCCGTAGCGCACATACGGAATATACGACTCATCCCCCCACTGCACATAGGTCAACGGATCGAATAAGAAATCTACAGCATACCCGACAAGGTCGCGCGGGTTGCTCGGCCCGAGCAACGGGATGAAGAGATAGAATCCTTCCCCCACGCCATACACGGCGAGTGTCTGACCGAAATCTTCTGTGTGCCGTTGATAGCCCCATCGCGCCGCGACATCGAGCAGACCGCCGATGCCAAGCGTGGTATTGATGCCCCCGCGCAATAGCGTGATGCCCGCCCGGTTGGCTTCACCTTGCAGAACGTCATTGGCGAAAATCACCGGCGTGTTCAGATTGGCCAGGAAATTGCGCAACGAGATGCGGATGGGCTCGGGCACAATGCGCCGATAGGCAAGCGCCGTCGGGCGGAAAACCGCCTTGTCGGCCTTGATGGTGACGTTGAACATCGCCCGGTTAAAGCCCTCGAGCGGGTCGTTCTCCATCGCTGAACCGGGGGCTGTCGTCGCGCACCCGCCCAGGAAAACGCACAGCAACAGAACAGGAAAGATTGCTTGGATGGCGCGCATCGCTAATTCGAAAGGCTTCTTAACGTTAACTTTACGATTCGCGTCAATGGCAAGCGAATCAGGACCCAGATTTCCTATCGGTTCACCCTCTCTAGCATACATAAGTTGCCGGAAGGTTGGCGGGATTTGGCCAACCCGGAAAATGTGATTTTCCTGTTGCATAATAATATAAAGATATGTTTATATGTGCTAGAAATCCTGTGGAACAGCCGGTTGGAAAGCGTGCTCAACATGTTGCGGGCGGCGGGCGACGGCACCCGGCTGAGATTGCTGCTGCTGTTGCTCGATGCCGAGCTTACGGTCAGCGAACTCACTCTGATCTTGGGACAGAGTCAGCCTCGTATCAGCCGGCACTTGAAGCTGTTGTGCGAGGCGGGACTGCTTGAGCGCTTCAAGGAAGGGGCCTGGGTGTTCTACCGCGCCGCAGATCGCGGTGAGGCCGCAGACCTCGCCCGCACGCTTGCGTCCATTGTCGATCGCGCCGACACGGCGCTTGCAGACGACAAACGGCGCCTCCTGCAGGTACGCGCGCAACGCGCGGAAACGGCAGCCGCGTATTTCAAAGCGAATGCGCCGCGCTGGGAGCGCATTCGCTCTTTGCACGTGCCCGAACAGGATGTTGAAAACGCAATCATCCGCCTGCTTGGCGATGCCAGACTCGAAAACCTGCTCGATGCCGGCACGGGAACGGGACGGATGCTGGAATTGCTGGCGCCCCATATCGGCCGAGGTTTGGGCATCGATGTCAGTCCTGACATGCTTGCCATTGCGCGAGACCGGCTCGTCAAGGCGGGCGCTTCCCATTGTCAAGTCAGGCGAGGCGATGTGTACCGGTTGCCATTCGCGGACGGAGAAACAACGGCGGGCTTCGACGCGGTCATCTTTCATCAGGTGCTGCATTATCTGGACGACCCGCAAGCCGCCTTGCGCGAAGCCATTCGCGTGGCAAAACCGGGCGGGCGGATATTGATCGCCGACTTTGCCCCGCACACGCTTGAATTCCTGCGCGAGGAGCACGCGCACCGCCGCCTTGGCTTTTCCGATCGCGAGGTGCAAGCGTGGTTCAAAGGGGCAGGGCTCAAGCCGCTGGCCGTGGAGTCTCTGGCGCCCAGGTCCAACATCGAAGCCTTGACCGTGATGGTCTGGCTTGCAGGGGTGCCTTACGCGGCCAGCCGCCGCAACAAAGCGGAGGCTGCGGCATGAGCTTGCAACGTCTTACCGATTCACCGAGCCGTCCAGCCGTCTCATTCGAGTTCTTTCCGCCCAAGACGGCGGACATGGAAGCGCAACTTTGGCAGGCGATCCGGCGACTCGAACCTTTATCGCCGAAGTTCGTATCGGTAACCTATGGGGCAGGCGGTTCCACGCGCGACCGCACGCATGCCACCGTCAAGCGCATGGTGGAAGAAACCGCGCTCAAACCGGCCGCCCATCTCACCTGTGTCGGTGCCTCACGTGACGAAATCGATGCCGTGATTCGCTCCTATTGGGACGCGGGCGTGCGTCATATCGTTGCCTTGCGCGGAGACATGCCCGATCCAAATCAATGCTATTGCAGCCACGAGCGCGGGTATCGCTCGACGGCGGAATTGATCGCAGGGATTCGCGCCATCGCTCCATTCGAAGTGAGCATATCGGCTTACCCCGAACGCCATCCCGACTCGGCCTCGCCCGATTGGGACATCGAAATCCTGAAAGCCAAGGTCGACGCGGGTGCAACGCGCGCGATCACGCAATTTGCTTTCGACTATTCCCTTTTTGCTCGCTTACGCGAGCGCGCGGCGCGCGCAGGCGTAAACGTGCCGATCGTTCCCGGCCTCATGCCGACGACGAATTTCAAAGGGGTCGCACGCATGGCTGCCCGCTGTGGGGCGAGCGTCCCTTCCTGGTTGGCAGCACTCTATGAAGGTCTCGATAACGATCTGGAGAGCCGCAAATTGGTGGCATCTGCTGTTCTCGTGGAGCAGGTTCGCGTGCTGCGCGAAGAAGGTTTCGACCAGTTCCATTTCTATACGCTCAATCAGGCGGAACTGACATTTGCGGTATGCAAAATCCTTGGGATTAGGGCCGCAAAAGCGGTGCCCGCATGAGAGACGCTGCGCGGCAGAAGCGGCTCGAATGGCTGGCGCGCACAGCGCGCGAACGCATCCTGCTGCTCGATGGGGCGTGGGGCGTGATGATCCAGGGCTATCGTCTATCCGAGACGGATTTTCGCGGCAGCCGTTTCAAAGATCATCACCGTGATTTGAAAGGCAATAACGATCTCTTGGTGCTGACAAGGCCTGATATCGTGCGAGAAATCGGTCGCGCTTATCTGCAGGCGGGCGCGGACATTATAGAAACGAACAGCTTCAATTCCACCTCCATCAGCCAAGCAGACTATGGGCTGGAATCCCTGGTTGGGGAATTGAACGAGGCGGCGGCGCGCATCGCCCGCGAGGTGTGCGACGCCGCCTCAACCCCTGACCGGCCACGCTTCGTTGCGGGCGTGCTTGGCCCGACCAATCGTACGGCGTCGCTCTCGCCTGACGTGAACGATCCCGGCTTCCGCAACGTGAATTTCGATGCGCTCGCCGCCACCTACGCCGACTCCACGCGTGCGCTTATTAAGGGCGGCGCCGATCTCATCATGATCGAGACCGTGTTCGACACGCTCAATGCCAAGGCTGCGATCTTCGCTATCGAGCAGGTGTTTGCAGAGCTTGGCGAGCGGCTTCCGGTGTGGATCTCAGGCACGATTACCGATCTCTCCGGCCGCACGCTGACAGGCCAAACCGTCGAAGCCTTCTGGCATTCGATGCGTCATGCAGCACCCTTCGCCATAGGCCTCAATTGTGCGCTTGGTCCGAAGGAGCTTCGCCCTTACGTCGCCGATCTTTCCCAAACCGCAGAGACCCTGGTCTCGGCGCACCCTAATGCGGGCCTTCCCAACGCTTTCGGCGGCTACGACGAAACACCGGAGTCGATGTCGGCCTATATGCGCGAATTTGCCCGCGAAGGCCTGGTCAATATCGTTGGGGGGTGTTGCGGCACCACGCCCGAACACATTCGCGCTTTCGCCGATGCCATGGCGGGCCTGCCTCCGCGCAAAATTCCGGACAAACCCAAGCAATTGCGGCTGTCGGGCCTTGAAGCCTTCACGCTTACGCCTGAGACAAATTTCGTCAATGTCGGCGAGCGCACCAACATCACCGGCTCCGCCAAATTCAGGAAGCTGATCACGGCGGGCGAATACGATGCAGCGCTCGACATCGCGCGCGGTCAGGTCGAGGGCGGTGCGCAGATCATCGATGTCAACATGGATGAGGGGCTTATCGATTCCGAAGCCGCGATGGCGAGGTTCTTGAACCTGGTCGCGGCCGAGCCCGATATCGCGCGCGTGCCGGTGATGATCGATTCCTCGAAATGGAGCGTGATCGAGGCCGGACTGAAATGCGTGCAGGGCAAACCCATCGTCAATTCTATCAGTCTCAAGGAAGGCGAGGCGGCCTTCATTGACCACGCGGAACGCGTGCGCCGTTATGGTGCAGCCGTCGTCGTCATGGCGTTCGACGAGAAGGGGCAGGCCGAAACCGCAGAGCGCAAGCTTGCCATCTGCCGTCGCGCCTACGAGATCCTGGTGACCAAAGTCGGCTTTCCACCCGAAGACATCATCTTCGATCCCAATATTTTCGCGGTCGCGACCGGCATCGAGGAACACAACGATTACGGCCGCGCCTATATCGACGCGGCCACGCGCATCCGCCAGGCGCTCCCCTTCGCGCATGTCTCGGGCGGAGTGTCGAATTTCTCCTTCTCGTTCCGCGGCAACGATCGCGTGCGCGAGGCGATGCATTCGGTCTTCCTCTATCATGCGATCAAAGCCGGCATGGACATGGGTATCGTCAATGCGGGTCAGCTCGGCAATTACGAGGATATTCCGCGCGAGCTGCGCGACGCGATCGAAGACGTGCTGTTCAATCGCAGGGCCGACGCGACCGAGCGCCTGCTCGGTCTTGCACAGAAGTACCGCAAGCAGGGCGAAACGGCGGCCGAGGAAGTCACATTGGCCTGGCGCGCGCTTCCTGTGGAGGAAAGACTCAGCCACGCGCTGGTACAGGGCATCGCCGACTTTGTCATTGAAGACACGGAAGAAGCGAGGCTGAAAGCACGCCGTCCACTCGATGTGATTGAGGGACCCTTGATGGCCGGCATGAACGTCGTCGGGGATCTTTTCGGCAGCGGCAAGATGTTCTTGCCCCAAGTGGTGAAATCGGCCCGCGTGATGAAGAAGGCGGTGGCCCATCTCATTCCGTTCATGGAAGCCGAGAAGCAGGGACAGAAGCGCGAGTCCGCGGGCCGCGTCGTGATGGCGACGGTCAAGGGAGACGTGCACGATATCGGCAAAAACATTGTTGGCGTCGTGCTGCAATGCAATGGCTACGAGGTCGACGATCTGGGCGTGATGGTGCCGGCCGCGCGCATTCTCGAAACCGCGCGCGAGAAGAAGGCCGACATTATCGGACTCTCCGGCCTTATCACGCCTTCTCTCGACGAGATGTGCCATGTCGCGGCCGAGATGGAGCGCGAAGGCTTCAGTATTCCCCTGCTCATCGGCGGGGCGACGACCAGCCGCGTGCATACGGCCGTGAAGATCAATCCCAATTACAAGCGCGGGCAGACGGTCTATGTGACCGACGCCTCGCGAGCGGTCGGCGTGGTCGCCAACCTCATTTCCAAGGAGACACGGGAAGGGTTCGTCCGCCAGGTACAGGGCGAATATGCAAGAATTCTTACGTCCCACGGTGCCGAACGCGGGACACAGCGCCGGTTGACGATCGGACAGGCGCGCAGCAACCGCTTTAAAGCCGATTGGAATTCCTATACGCCGCCGCGTCCGCGCTTTCTGGGCGTCCGCCGCTTCGACTCCTACGATCTTGCCGAGCTCGTTCCCGTGATCGATTGGACGCCGTTCTTCCAGACCTGGGAGATGAAGGGGCGTTTCCCCGACATTCTCAGCGATGCGAAGGCGGGTGCCGCAGCGCGGTCGCTTTTCGACGATGCACAGGCGATGCACAAGCGCATCTTGGAAGAGAAATGGCTGACGGCGCGCGCTGTTGTCGGCTTCTGGCCCGCGAACGCGCATGGCGACGACATTATTCTCTACACAGATGAAACGCGAACGGGCCGGCTTGGCGCATTGCATACCCTGCGCCAACAGATGGCGCGCGAACAGGTTGCGCCCAATCTCGCGCTGGCCGATTTTGTGGCGCCCGAGGGGATGGGCAAACCGGATTACGTCGGCGGCTTCGTGGTCACGGCGGGAATCGGCGAAGAGAAAATGGCCGAGCGCTTCAAGGCCGACAAGGACGATTACAGCGCAATCCTTCTTTCCGCGCTCGCCGATCGCCTGGCTGAAGCGTTTGCGGAACGGATGCACCAGCGCGTGCGCACGGAATTCTGGGCGTATTCGCCGGACGAGAATTTCTCCAATGCCGAGCTGATAGCCGAGAGTTACCGCGGCATCCGCCCTGCACCAGGCTACCCAGCCCAGCCCGAACATACGGAAAAGGGAACGCTATTCCGCCTGCTCGATGCCGAACAGAATGCCGGCGTCAAGCTCACGGAAAGCTTCGCCATGTGGCCCGGGTCATCCGTATCCGGACTATATTTTAGCCATCCCGAGGCGCGCTATTTCGGGGTGGGGAAGATCGAGCGCGATCAGGTCGAGGATTATGCTCGTCGGAAGGGCTGGACGATGGCCGAGGCCGAACGCTGGCTTGGCCCAATCCTCAACTACAACCCAACGAAGGTCGAAGCGGCGTAAGTAAGCTTGCCGCCTCAGTACTTCGGCAAGTCGTACGACAAAACTGTGCCTACTGGCTCCAAGGAAGCCCGCACGTCAGCGCGCATGCTGATGGCCTTCAACCTGTTCCGAAGGACTTTGCTGTAGGGCGCGAGACCTTTCTCGCTGAAGATTTGCAGGTCTTCTAATGCCATGAAGCGCTGCTTAGGATCGCGCAACATTTCGATCATCGTTGCGGCGGCGCCATCCAGATCGTTTGCGCATAGCTGCGCGAGAGCAAGCTCATCGGGCCGTTGCGTACGATGGGCCCGCAGATATTTCAGCTCTTCCTGAAGCTCTTTGCTGCGGTTCAAATGAGCAAACGTGCAAGCCCGAATTTCTGCGCGAAAAATCGGCCGGCGAAAGCTAAGGTCGCCCTCACCAGGCCCATCCAGATATGTAAGCGCCTCTTCGGGCCGGTCGAAAACATTCAGCCGGGATGCAAGCGTGAGGTCGAACATCAAGCCTTTCGCCCACGGAAATGTGAGGATCGTTTTTAACGTCGCCAGACCCTCATCGGGCCTGCCGAGGGCAAAAAGAATTTCAGACTTCCACGATAGAGCGTTGCCCGTTTGGTTGGAGAAATCCACAAATCTCGGCTGCCTATTGCTCATGCCTCGGCTAAGGTCAAGAAGCGCCGAGTCCAGCACTTTCAAGGCCTCCTCGTTCCTGCCCAGGATATAAAGCGCGCGTGCAACGGCGATTTGGCCTTCCAGATAGCTCGGATGCTGTTCCACGGCTCGACGCATCGCTATCAGCCACGCCTCGCCAGCTTTCACGGGATCGAACCTGTCGGGATCGGCAGCAATGATTGGATCGAATCGCCTGTCCGCATGCATAAGGATGATCGTTATCGGATCGATGATGCGTTTGGCTACACGCGCCGCTTTGTCGATCTGGCCCTTTTCGGTGAGCGTCGTCGCGTAGTGAAGCCAAATTTCGCTTGGGTCCGCAAATGGGTCCGGCGGTTGCCATCCCACTTTATCGAGAGCCTCGCCGAGAGCCAAACTCGCGCGGCCGTCGTCGGCTAGCGACGAGAACTGTTCGTCGAAGTCCTGCACTTCCGCCAGGGAGAAATCACCTACGAAATCCAAGGATTCGGTTTGCAGGTGCGCGAAAGACGCAAATGCGTCGGCGGAGTCATTCATCATCCGGGCGCTCAGCATCCGGGCCCACCAGTCGTCGCGGATTGCGGCGGAGCTTTCCGTTGCAATGGTGAAGGCCTTATGCGCGTTCGGCCAATCTCCCAATCGCATGCACGCAGAGCCGAATAGGACGACGACCTCGTGCTGACGCTTTGGCGACAGCTGCGTATAGACGCTGGGTTCCAGGGCTTTTGCCAACATCAAGGCAACCGGGCCAAAGTCGCCGGATTTTGCTGCGCTCTCTGCGGTGGCGAGGATCGCGTCTACAATTTCGTCGTGATAAATTTTCTTACCATTGTCGCTTGCGGGAACCGCAGCAAGACTCGGCGCTTGCATGACAGATAGAAACACGACAGCGATGGCGGCGACGGCCTTCATGTGTCCCTCGTTGCGTTGGACGAAGGCAATCGTGACCGTGGAGCCTTAACAAAGCTTAGAACGAGGTAGAGCACATAAAGCGAATTGGCGGTGTGGTATATGCACGTTAGCCATGGTTCCAGCCGTCATAACGGTCTCAAGGCAGCCATGCCCGCCACGCAGCCCACGCGTCGATCAGCTTCGCCCATTCGCCATAGCCCGCAGCCGAAGGATGGGTACCGTCCACAGACCTGACGTCGGCCAAGTATGTGGGTGAGGCGAGCAAGGGCGTATAGGAATCGAAATAGGGCACGGAGCATTGCGCACAAACCCCGCGAATTCCTTCGGCCAAGCCGGCAACGCGGGCGTTGCGCGCAGCATCGCCCGAGGGCGGCGGGCCGACCATCAGCGTAGGCTTCCAGGCTGCTGCGGCGGCGAGCACTTCTCGCGCCGCAGCTAAGGATTCGACGAGCTGAAGCTGACGCTTGCCATCCATTTCGCGCACATCGTTGACGCCGAATTCAAAGACGAGGCGGCCTTCCTGCTGTGCGGATTGACGCACTTCCGCTTCGGCCCGCCAGCGCCGCGCGATCTGGATGCTGGTTTCGCCGCGAATGCCCAAATTATACACACTGACATCGTGGCCGCGTTTGCGCGCGGCGGCCGAGATGCGTCCTGACCATCCCAAGCATTCGCCATCATAGGCACCGCTGACGAAAGAATCCCCGACGAAGCAAATGCGCATGGCTGCCATGTTCGCCCCTTTGTTCGAGGGCCTGCATTCGGCTCATGCCAGAGCAAAATGCAAGAGGCCGGAAGCGACGCTCCCGGCCTCTAAGATCCCCTGCGATTTGCTTCCCTTAGAAAACCCCGATGACAATAGCCCCCAGGAATATGAAGACGAAACCTACGGTAAGAAGTTGAATCTCCCGTACCATGGACCCTCCTGTCCTAGGATGGAGCGATTCTGCCCGAGTGCGCGCAATTGTCCAAGACGAATTCGTCGTTGCATTGCAAAAATGAATCGTCTGCGTCTGTTAACGATTTACCTGTGGATATCGAGCGCGTGTGGCGCAGGAATAGGCAATGTCACAGACATTGCACAGGAAGGATGCAGCCGTCGCTATACGGATCGGATTCGCGTAAACAGCTTGATCGTTACCCCTGGCGGCGATCATGCGATTCTCCGATCTTCTCATAGCCGCGGTGCTGTGCATTGCGTGGGGCCTGAACGCGGTCGCGGCGAAGGTCGGCGTCACCTATATTCCGCCGGTGTTCTTCACGGCGATCAGGTTCGTCTTCGTACTGATTTTCTTGTTGCCATGGCTCAAGCCCGTTCCCGGTCGATGGGGCGCGCTCATCCCGGCGGTGTTCTTCATGGGAGGCCTGCACTTCGCGTTGATCTTCACGGGCGCGCAATTGTCGGATGCCTCCACGATGGCGATCGTCAATCAACTCTATGTTCCGTTTGCGGCTCTGATCGCAATCGTCTTCTTGCACGAAATGGTGCCCTGGCAGCGCTGGCTTGGAATCGGCCTCGCGATCTCCGGCGTTGTCGTCTTCAGTCTCGATGCCAGCGTCTCCTCTCACATTTTAGGGGTGTTTCTATTGGTGACGGACGCGCTATCGATGGCGATCGGGACCGTTCTGCTGCGCCGGCTGTCCGGAGTAGAGCCCTTTGTCATGCAGGCCTGGATGGCGGCGCTTGGCATCCCCTTTTTGCTTCTCACCAGCCTTGCCTTCGAAAACGGCCAGCTGGCTGCGGTGTTGTCTTCGCCTTGGCAGGGCTGGGCGGCGCTTGCCTACACGGTCATTGCTGGCAGCCTGATCGGTCACACGCTCTATTACGTGCTGTTGCAGCGCTACGAGGTGTCGTTGGTGGGGTCTGTGCTGCTTCCGGGGCCGGCGATCGGCGTGCTTGGCGGCGTTGCCGTGCTGGGCGAGCCGTTCACGCCGCTGATTGTCGTGGGCGCGGCGATGACGCTTGCTGGCGTCGGCATCGTGCTGAAGCGCGCCGATTTGCCCGCAATCGAGCCGGCAGAAGGCGTATGAGCATGGATTCGATAGCCATGCCGTCGCCCAATTTCGATGCCCGGCCGCCTGCCACCCCGATCGACATCCTGGTGCTGCACTATACCGGCATGCAGACGGGGGCCGCGGCGGTCGCCAGGCTCTGCGATCCCGCGGCCAAAGTCAGCGCACACTATACGGTGGACGAGGATGGCACGATCTACGCTCATGTCTCGGAGGACCGCCGCGCCTGGCATGCAGGCGCGGCGTTTTGGGCGGGAGCGCGCGATATCAACGCGCGTTCCGTCGGAATCGAGATCGTCAACCCCGGGCATGAATTCGGCTATCGGCCGTTTCCGGCAGCGCAGATTGGGGCTGTCATCCATCTTGCCAAGGACGTGGTCGCGCGCCACGGCATTGCGAACGCGCGCGTGCTTGGCCATTCCGACGTTGCCCCGGCGCGCAAAACCGATCCCGGAGAATTGTTCCCCTGGGGTACCCTCGCCTTGTCCGGCGTGGGACTGTGGCCGCAAACCCGCAAAGAGCGCTTGAGTGTGCCGTTTGAGGACGGGTTGCGGGTGTTTGGCTATGGACTTTCCCCCGATATGGATGTTCCGGCCGAGATGGTGATCGCTGCATTCCAGCGTCACTTTCGGCCAGCAAAGATCGACGGCCTGGTCGATCGGGAATGCGAGGCGATCTTGGCAGCGCTGCTCGTGGAAATTGCGCAGAGATGACGCCTTCTTGGATTCATCAACTGCTCGGTAAAATCTAAGTGAAGCTCGACCAGGAATGGATCAAACCACGCCAATCGGTTCGTTCTCGATGCGACACAAAGGAAGGCGATTTACCAAGACAAGGGCCAAATGTTTGCTATTGTTCCTCGGGGCTGTTTTTCCACCTGGACCATTGTCCGTGCTTAATCCGAGCGTCAGACATCCCACTGTCCGGATCGTTGCCGCATCGGATGCGAGCAGCGAACATCGCGTTCGTGCAACGTGGAGCAGGCTCCTGGACGAAAACGCGGGCACGACGCTTTTCCATCAAAGTCCGGATTATTTCGATCATCTTGCAAAATTCGGAAACCGTGCGTTTCTCGCGATCATCGAGGGCGACTTCGATTCTCCCATTGGTATCGTTCCCTTGCGCAAATCGACAGTGTCGATGAACTTCGAGGTGGGCACGCATTCCTTCGCCCAGATGCCTCTTTCGGGCGTCCGGATTCTTGGCGGAACGTTGCTCGCACCTCAGTCTTCGGAAGTCTTCGAGGCGCTATTTCGCAGAATTGCGCAAGTATTTCCGGATTGCGCCGCAGTGGAAATGAACGGCCTGCCGATCACGTCGCCGTTGTGGGACTTTTTGAAAGATAGCCGATCGCTCAAGCAGGACTTTGCTATCTACGCGCCCTATGGCGCCCGTAAGTGTCACACAACCACAATCGCAGCCTCGTACACGGACTATCTGAAACGATTTACCCGCAAGAAGCAGTATAATTTGAAGCGGCAAATCCGGCGTCTTGACCAGTTCGGCCGCGGCACTCTCTCATTGCAGAGAATTGACGGCCCTTGCCTCGTGCGGCCTTTTCTCGATGCATGGGCGGCTTTGGGCTCACGCTCCAAGCAGAACGACAACCGGCAAATTTCGGAAGTCGAGATCATGGACCTCGCGGAGCGCGGATTGCTGCTCAGCTATGTGCTGAACCTCGGCGGCAAGCCTTGTGCACTTGCCTCCGGCGTGCGGTTCAAGGACACGCAGATCGTCCACTGCTTCCGGCACGATACGCAGATCGCCCATTTTTCGCCGGGTACGGTTTTGCAGACGCTGATGATGAAGGATTTGATCGAGAACAAACTCGCACGGCGTATCGACTATGGATTTGGCGAGCCGCGTTACCGGTTGAACAACGACATCGATGAGCGTGTCTGCGCAATCATGCTGCGCAAGGGACCATACACTCGATCGCTGATTGCTGCGCATCGGTCGTATAGCTGGGTGCTGAATACCGTGAAGCGCCTGGTCCAACGCTGAAGATGCATATCAACGCTCGCATCCGGCTTGGCAACGGCCTATAGTGCTCGACGCGTCAGATGGCCGGATGGCCGCTGGCCGCTCCGAAAGGTCGGCTGGAGGAAAGTCCGGGCTCCACGGAAACACGGTGCCGGATAACGTCCGGCGGAGGCGACTTCAGGGATAGCGCCACAGAAATCATACCGCCCAAGACCGAAAGGTCCGGCAAGGTTGAAATGGTGCGGTAAGAGCGCACCGCGCGTTCGGCAACGAAAGCGGCATGGCAAGCCCCACCGGGAGCAAGACCAAATAGGGACGGCAAAGGTTTGGAGCCTTGGGCGCGTTTCCGCGCCGCCGTCCGGGTAGGTCGCGCGAGGTGTTGCGGTAACGCACATCCCAGAGGAATGGCTATCGCCCGCCTCAAGGCGGGTACAGAACCCGGCTTATAGGCCCTCTGACGCACCCTACAGCCAGCGGCGAACCTGCGTGCGCAACCCTGCATTGCCCGCAATAAGACAGCAGAGATGGAACTACTGGGCGGCCATAAAATGTCACCTCAGATTCAGTGCAAGTCTCTGATGTGACTGCAAAATGTTACAACACCGGCAGCGGGATCGGCTGCTAGCGATATCCTCGTCAACTCACGGGGGTTCGCGCGTATGACCCAGGCGAATGTGTATGAACAGTACTTTCTCGAACTCATCAATGCGGAGCGGGCCAAGACCGGCGCCCAGCCGCTGGCGTTCAACGACAATCTCAACACAGCAGCGGAACTCCACAGCCAGTGGATGATCGCAACCGATACCTTCTCGCATACCGGCGCGGGCGGCTCGGACCCCGGCGCGCGCATGCAAAGCGCAGGCTATGCGTTCACCGGATCCTGGACCTGGGGTGAAAACATCGCCTTGGCGAGTGTGGGAGGCGCGCCAGGCTACGATGACGAGGTCAGGCTCCTCCACACTAATCTGATGAACTCGCCCGATCACAAGGCGAACATTCTCCATTCGACGTATCAGGAGATCGGTCTTGGATTCGAGGTTGGACCGTTCGGCCAGTATCAGAGCGCCTTGATTACAGAGGATTTCGCCAAAAGCGGCTCGCTGCCGTTCCTGACCGGTGTTGCGTTCCGCGATTTGGATGGCGATCACTTCTACGATCCCGGCGAAGGGATTGCCGGATTGAACGTGACGGTGGTGAGCTCGGGCGGTGCGACCTACTCGGCAACGACCGGAGCTGCGGGTGGATACACGTTGCGGCTGCCCGCCAGCAATTACACCGTTACCTTTTCGGGTGCGAACATCGCGTCCGATACGGAGCACGTCAGCATGGGCGCGCAGAACGTCAAGCTTGACCTCGTCAACCCTGCATCCAGTTCGACAGGGAGCCCCAACGTTCCAGCGCCGCCTGCCGATACGACGCCACCGACATTGGCGTCGGCGAATCCTTCCGACAATTCGACCAATGTGGCGGTGGGAGCTAATCTGGTCCTGACTTTCAGCGAGGCCGTGAAGGCAGGCTCTGGCAACATCGTGCTGCACAATTCTTCCGATGGCAGCACGGTTGCAAACATTGCCGTTGGCGACAGCAGTCAAGTGAGCTTTTCGGGTTCGACGCTGACGATAAATCCGGCGAGCGATTTGGCGCCGGGCACCCACTATTACGTGACGATCAATTCCGGGGCGATTCAGGATTTGGCGGGCAATGTCTTTGCCGGAATTTCGGCAGGCACAGATTGGGACTTCACGACCGCGTCGCCGCCACCGTCCACGCCAGTGAGCAGCTGGCCAAGCTCGTTCTTTCCCCGCTGGTGGACACCCGGTCCCACAACCAGTCCGTTTTCGCCAAGCGTGACGCCAACAACTCCAACGTCCACGCCCCCGCCGACGAGTGATCCTTTCACGTCGCCTCCACCGGTGAGTGCACCCACACCTGTGAGCAGTCCGGCAAGCCCGTGGCTCCATCCTAACTGGTGGACAGGCCATGCCGACAATGAGCAGACGCTCAGCTTCTCGGCAGGAGCGCAAGGCGTCACAAGCGACTCGCATGCGGGAGACGTGGTTGAGCCGCCTGCCATGGTCGGGACCACAAGCGACAGCAGTGCTGACGCCACTGGCGGCAACGTTGCAGACGTGCTGGCTGATGCTTACACGGCCGATCCGGTTCATACCGGGCCGTTCGCGTTCCATGGTGGGGTGGACCTTTTCTGATAGCTTTCAGAAAACATGCCAGAAATAGAAAGGGCCGGCGTGAACCGGCCCTTGAGTAAGCAGAGTTGAATGGCCGGGTCGTCCCCGCATCGAGTGCGGGGTGCCCGGCCATGACAGAATTTAGAAGTCCATGTCGCCCATGCCGCCGCCGCCATGGCCGTGTCCGCCGCCGGCGCCCATGCCGCCTGCAGGCTTCTGCGGACGATCGGCGACCATCGCTTCGGTGGTGATCAGCAACGACGCCACCGAGGATGCGTTCTGCAGAGCAGTGCGCACGACTTTCGTCGGATCCACGATTCCGGCATCGATGAAGTCGCAGAAGCGTTCGCCTTCTTTCCAGCACATTGGGATCCTAAGCTTAGAATTCCACGTGGACAAGTTGTCGC
>JADMIO012784795.1_pt1 | contig 62659 bp, 57 predicted proteins | sample 8958161 | NCBI WGS metagenome assembly JADMIO01 (sample SAMN16585339, study PRJNA669376) | soil metagenome | isolation source: Crop rotation soil | place: USA: Cullars Rotation, Alabama | collected 2011 | reverse complement strand
CTTTCCCCTTATCGATTCGCGAACTAAGGAAAGAATCGACGTTATGCCGAGTTCCGGATTGAAACGCTTTGAATTTACGCCTGATGCCAAAGGCTTATTTTTATTCGAATATCGGGATAACCTCACACAGCTTCAGTATTTTGATCTGGCTGCACGAAAATTAGAAACTCTTTTTTCAGGCGGAGAATCCCCGGTTGATATGAAAGTTTCAACCGACAGTAAAAAATTAGGAATTTTTACGGCTGCGGTAAATAACGATGCGGCTCCGAACAAAATTAACCACCTGCGTTTATTCGATGTAAATTCAAAAGCGTCCATCGGAAGTTATGATTTACCGGGCGGCGAGCTTCTGCTTTATAAAGGCTGGCAATCGAACGGGCGGGAGTTCGGTTTTACGGTCAGCGGAGAAAATTATGCGCATGATATGTATTCGATAAATGTGGAAAACGGAAAAATATCACACTGGTATCCGCCCGAAGGAGAAACGACCGGATTGTATAAATGACGCGAATCAATGCAAGACAGCAGTTTTAAATGCATTATTTGTCGCATGCTGCCCGATCGTTCAATTGACACCGATGAGAACGAATCCTGCCCAATAAAATGGGTGCCGGAACTGCCCTGTGTGCAAATAGTTTAGTTCCGCCGCTCTTAAAGCTTCTGCTTTGGTTTTCAACCCACGGGTTTTGAGCAAATTACGATGAAAACCAAGCATTATTTCAGCCGTCGAAGCTGACGGAATCTTCCACTGGCTTGCAACGGTCGTCGGAACTCCGGCTATAAACAATGCCCAGGTCATTCCGGTTAAACCTTCGCCTTCACTGATTCGACCGCGAGCAGTTTCGCATGCTGAAAGAATAACCAGATCAGCGGATAGATTTAAATTCAACAATTCGCGGGCTTCCAGAAATCCGTCGTCGCCTGCCGCTCCGTTCACGCCGCGTCCGGGTGCCAGCAGCAAATAAGAATAAAGCGGACTTGTGTCGTTAAAAATACCGTGCGTAGCAAAATGCACGATTTTAAACCCGCTTGACTCATTTTTTGCCCGATCTTCACGGGCTTCGGTTTTGACATAAATTTTACTGTTTTTCGCTCCATATAGATTGGCTAATAAATTAACTTCCCTTTCGGCATCCGGCAGCGGCGCAAAATCAGCTTCATTTCGTGATTTAGCGGAATCGAGGCGCGTGTCGCTATTATCGAATGTGATCTGTGGATTACCGAAAGCCAACAGAGTTTGTCCGTTTTGGGACCGAGCCGCCTGATTTTGAATCGTCTTTCGCATTACGCTGAGTGCCGTTAAGCTTGGCGCATAGGAGACGGTAAAATCTTCGAGCAGAAAACGATTTTGATGGTTGAGTAAAGCCTGAAACGGCAGATTCCAGAGTGCGCCGTCCGGTACGATGATGAGCGTTTGATTTTCGGCAAGCTCGCGGCGAACGGGTGTCAGAAGAACCTCATAAAGCTCACGTGATATTTTTTCATACTCATCGCGCGTGGCGATAGCCTGGCGGAAATTATTAATTTTAACACCTAGATCAATTTGCGAGATTGGTATTGTATAAACGTTTATTTCAGGCAATAAAGCCGAAGTTTTTCGTTTGGGGGAAGTTATCGCAAAACAATACACGGCATCTTTAGTAACAGTATATTCGAGTAAAGCCGTTCCGGTATTTTTATTGAGCAGTCCGGCAATTCCTTCAGGCGTAATGATTTTGGCTTCGCCGCGCTGAGTCTGTAGCTCCGGATGGGTTGTATAAAGCTTTCCTTTAAAATTATCATAAGCGAGATGCGCCTGATCAAGCTCATCTTCAAGCTGTTTAAGTCTTTCCGGATCAGGTGATGGAGCTCGTGCACGCTCACGCAGAATTTGCGCATTGAGCACTGAAATGCGGGCATTTATTTCATTTTCCCGGAGTCGTTCATCTTCGGACATTGACTTGCCGGAGTCGGAAGCGGCGGATGCGAGGACATCCAGCAATACCCGCGCCTTGGCGCGCTCGGCGTAATTGAGCGCGCCAAATTTGTTTTCTCCACTCTCGATCACCAGCTTCAATGCTTCGTGATAAGGCTCAATTTTATTCGAAAAATAATTTTGCGCGTCGCGCGAGTTCGTTAGCTGTAAACGTCGCGATTCGATCACTTTAATGGCGGCTTCGAGTGCTTCCCGCGCTTTTTGAGGTTGATTTGAGAGTCGATAGGCGATGCCGCTGATTTCGTTAATCTCCCACAATAATTCTTCATTCCCGATTTTTTTTGCAATGCGGGCGGCGCGTTCGGCATATTCCAAAGCTTCGGTAAAACGGCGCAGCTTAATTTTGACAAAGGCGATTCCAAGTAGGGATGTAGCCTCGGAATCTTCGATTTTGCTTTCACCGACGATTTTCAGACTTTTTTCAAACGTTTCAACCGCCGCCGAAAAATCGCCTTGCGCCGTATAAACACTACCGATATTGTTAAGCGAAATGGATATTCCTTTTTTATTGTTTATTTCTTCGCGCAGTGCCAGACCTTTGCGGTGCAGATCGAGAGCGTTCGCATAATCCCCGGCTTCGTTTTTTAAAATGCCGAGATTACTGAGTGCCTGCGAAGCGCACAATTTATTTTTTGTTTCTTCGCAGATTTTAAGACTTTGCTCATAATAATCCTGTGCCCGTTCACGGTTGCCGAGCCGCCGCTGAATAATGCCCAGATTATTCAGCGGATTCGGCAAAAGATCCCGGCGATTTAGTGCTTCGATGAATTTCGCCGATTGCTGCAAATATCCTTCTGCTAAACGATACTCGCCCATATAAATATAACTCAATCCGATGTTGTTATTGGCGGAAGCCAGACCGAGCTGATTGTTAAGCTCGGTATTGATTTTGATGCCTTGTTTGAAATTTTCGATAGAAGTTTGATATTGACCTGTTTCCTGATAACTCAACCCGATGTTGTTAAAGGATGCCGCAACCCCAATGCGGTCGCCGATCATTTCCGCAAACTGTTTGGTAAACCGATCAAGCGCGAGAGCCTGCTCGTAGCTGCCGTCGCCGCGCAGCCGCAAACCCTGCTGGACGAGAGCTTTGCGTAAGTCCGGTGTTTGCAGCGGTTTGTTCTGCTCAATTAAACGCATACGCTCGGCATCTGTTGTTGCCATTGCCAGTTTCTGCGCCAATTCCTGAAACGGCGTTACCTGCGCTTCTTGAGCTAAAACAGTAAATATAAAACAGAATACGAGGAAGACAGACGTGAGTAAACGCTGAAGATAAGCATTAAAAAACATAAATTGTAAATTGCTGGAAAAAGGGAATCGGACCTACTAAGTTATTCGAATTCTACTATAAAACTGTAGCTTTTGAAAAGTTTTCGTTCGCCTTCCGATTGTTGGTAGAGGTTAACTAAATAAAAGCCGGGCGATAATTGAGCAGATGAAACCTTTACCTGAAAACTGTCCGCTTTCGACGGTCTTACAGTTTGTGTCAGTATGGTACTTTTTTGAGCATTGGTGATTTCGACGGTAAATTTACTCATCGACTTCGACGGCGGGGCGGCTAATTTTAAGAGGATTTCTTTAGTATTACGCGGAAATTTAACTTTACGTAAATCAGCTGCATCTATGCTTCGCACGCTTTCGTCAGGATACAATTCGATGCGAACGGGGCTTGAAGAGGGGTTGATAGGAGAATTAACTGGTTTCGGCGATGTAATAACATTCGCAGGTATTATGCGTGTTTTTGAATTTGAAATCGAATTGGAATTCCGGTTTGCCGGACGATCAGTGGAAATATTTGTTTCCTGTTCCGGTGGTAAAGATTGCTGATTATTCGTTCGGGTATTTACCGGAAATGGCATCGTATTTTCATTACTTATCCGTTCGATTTGCGCGACCGTTGGCTCACTTAGGCTGAAATTTCTTACTGCTGTAATGATTAGTCCAACGATTATCAGTAAGGCAAGAAATGCGCCCGCCGCCCCCGCGAACTTTAGCGAAAAATAATCAAAAAAGCCCCTCCAAATCGGTTTGGCGTTTTCGTTGGCTTTAGTGTCCCCGGCGGGCAGCTTTTCGGCGATGAGCTTACTTTTAAACTGTTGCCATACTTCTTCCCCGGGCAGCGCACCCGAAACGGCTGCCGATTCCGTAAGCTCATTCAGTTCAAGCACTGCTTGCGTACAGCGGCGACACACGGCGAAATGGTCTTGAAGTCGTTGTTTCTCTTCCTGCGAACCAATCATGTCGAATTGATAGGCAATTATTTCCTCATCGGACGCATGTGCGCCTGACGAGGAAAAGTCCCGCAGTCCGTTAAGTTTTAATTTTTTATTTTCTTCTTTCAAAAAAATTTAAAGTTCTACCTTTTCAAAATAAGCGCCAAGTTGATCTCGCAGTCTTTGCCGTCCCTGAAAAAGATGCGCTTTCACGGTTTGCACGGAAATTTTCAGCACGACGGCAATTTCCTGATAGCTCAAATCCTGAAACGCTCTTAATAACATACATTTACGCATCTGTTCCGGTAACTCCGCAATCGCTTTAAGTAAGAGTTCGCGCTGTTCAGCCTCCAAAACCGCTTCAATCGGCGTTGTCTGGTTAGCTATGGTTAAAAACTCTTCTCCCGCAGCCATTTCATCATCGAGCGAAAATGTTTCGCCGGCACGCTTATGAGTATGGCGCTCGGCGATGCGTTTACGAAATAAATTCGCGGCAATTTGCCAGAGCCATGCTTCGAACGGCGCGTCACCGCGAAACTGTTCTATTTTATTATAGATTCGAAGAAAAGTTTCTTGGGTTAGTTCGTGCGCATCTTCCGGCGAAAAAAGTTTGCGCTGAAAGAATCTGTGCAGCGGATAATAGTAAAGATCAAAGATGCATCTAAAATTTTGATCGACATTGATACCGCCCTGCAGTTCACGGATCGTCTGCTCAATCTGCAGATTTTGATATTTGCGGCGTTCGTCGCTCATAATCTCGCGGTCAATTTCATTTGAGAATAAAACAGACTTTAATTTACCCTAAATTGGTCGCCATTAGTTGTCGATAATCTTTCCGCAAAAATTACCTGATTCTCTTTTATCCAGAAGCCGACAGAAAATCTACATAGCACTTATCATATCAAAATTATGAGAAAAGTTACTCCATCAGACTGAACAGTAGTATTAAGAAGATTAATATCGCGTATGTTCCCTTAAATGAGTAGATTTTTGCCAGCATTCATTTTTTATTACCGGAGAATATTAATTTAGAGAATTCTTGTGATTTTTGGGATGAAAGAAGCTGACCGTTCGAAATTTATCAAAACAACCTCTAAAAACGCCTGCTTATGAGAGAATAGAAATAGTCTTAAAACCGCCCTTTTTTAAACAATCTAACTCTACTAAAAACTGTATCAATTTCCCGTACCATTTTTACTGTTTGTGCCAAAAGTTTAATCATAATCAAAATTTAAAAGCCCTCTATATATTAGTAATCTTTGACACGGTTTTTCGAAAAGAAGCTAAGTTGAATTTAATTAGGAAAAAGCTTGTTGCTGCATTAAAATAAATCAAACTCTTTTGGCGCAACAGGTATCAAACGCAATGCTTGAAAAGGGAAAACACGAAGATTAAATGTATGTTTTCAGGCATAAGCGATACAGGCTGCACAGGAATCTTTTTGAGAGTTTTTGAGATTGGGTTAAGTATTAATGTCAGTTTTAGTTAAGGCACCGGCAGGAAATGCAAATGAAAGAAAAATATATCCAAATCTTAGGCATAATTTTATCAACATCTTATCTGTTTTTTATTATTTGGCTGTATGCGATCGCGCCGAAAAGTTTCGAAGAACTGCCGAACAAAGCGCAGCAGACGATCGATAAAGTGACGACGACGGCGCAAATTGTTACAAATACATACGAAATTGACCAAACTAAGTTTAATGAAGGCTTAACGGCTTTCCGGCAGGATAATTTTATTGTCGCTCGGGACTCTTTTAAAAAAGCTGATCCTGAAAATCGTGATGCTAAAACACAGTATTACATCGCTTACAGTTTTTATCGACAAGGCTGGGGTAGGGTTTCAAATGATGATGAGCTTTTCAAACAAGGCTTGGATCAAACGAACCGTGTTATTCAACTGGATAATAATTTCAAATCGAATGATGCGAATTTACAATTGAAAAATCCGGTCGAACTTAAAAATGAGTTCGAAGAAGGTTTAAAAATAACGGCAAGTGATTTTAATCCTCTCAGGCTTTTTCGTGAACGAAAATAACATTTTAAATGTTAACTTAATTGTAGTACAGATAATTATTTGCAAAATCGGCAAACATGGAACAAATTTAATTTGTGAGCGAAACTAACAGCAAAGCTATTCTTCATTATCTGGTTTTACCGTTCATCTTTTTGACGGTCACGTTTTTCGGCGGTTTGCGGTTTGCGCTGCCGGATAATGCTTTTATCTTTCTCAAGCCTGAGCTTGTATGCTTGATTTTTTCCACTATTTTGCTCGTGCTTTTTTTTCGGTCACAGTTAATTAAGCCGGATGGCTGGTTTTCAGATAAATTTACCACACTCAAGAATGTATCTAACGCGCTGATCTTATTCACGCTTTTTACAGCTTCCGCACAGGTTTTTAATGCACTTTTGCCTGAAAAAGGTTTACCGTTTTGGATCATCGCTTTCTGCTTTTTTTGGACGCTTTGGAATAATCTTTTTGCGGAATTCAACACCAAAAAGCTTTTACAGAGTTTGCTTGGAATGTTCGGGCTTGCTTTTGTTATCAAATATTTGTTTCTTGCTTATTTAACTGCTCCGGTTAGCGAAAGCTGGTGGCAGGGAATTCTGCAAAATCCGACTCAGCAAGCCTTTACGTGGCTGCTTGATCTGCCGAAATTTTCGTCAGCAACCGGATATATTCAATTTTTTACGCTTGGTTTTTATCTGATCGGGTTATTTTTATTAAAACCCGAAACGGATAATATTGAGCAAGTGAAATCACTTAAAATCAATAAGGCGAAAGAATTGGAAAGCAAAAAAAATAAAGAATTGGAAAGTGAAGAACCGGAAAGTTTGGAAATTATCGAAGGCGAATTACAAATGGATTAGATTTCATTAGATGCTTTCCCTTCTCCCTTCTTAACTAATTTATCCAATTATCTTCTAATCCTTCTTCTGAAATCACTTCATAAAGATCAGCGGCAGTTTGTTTGGAAACTTGTTTTGTATTCGGAATTTGCAGAACTTTGACTTTTAAAAGCCGATTATTTCGTTTGATTTCGATTTCATCCGCTTCTTTTATATCGCGTGAAGATTTTGCTTTGACATCATTGACTTTTACGCGACCGGCATCACAAAACTCCTGCGCGAGCGTGCGGCGCAAAATCAAACGGCTGGCTTTGAGGAATAGATCTAAACGCATATTTTTATTTGAAAAGTGAAAATGGAAAACGATTGAGCTAATCTTCGTTTTCCATTTAATTTTTATTTAACTTTGAACTTAATTTTTCTTTTTAGTTTCAGGTTTTTTTGCTTCAGGCTTATCTTTGCTGATTTCAGCGGTTACTTCGTCTTTAGAAAAAAATGGTTTAACTAAATCTTCATATTCCTTAGAAACTTTAACAAATCCTTCTTTTCTAAGATCTGCTAAGAATTTTCGGCGCTCGTCAGGAATCTTTTCGACAGTCATTACATTACGAACCATGGATTCGTCAAACTCGTTAGAAGGAGCTTTTTTGTCATCAACCTTAAAGATTTCAATGCCTTCTTCCGAGATGATCGGATCGGTTATGCCGCCAACTTTTGTCGCTTGAATCGACGCTGCCAAGGATGCATTTTCTCCTTTTATTTCCTCTATAGTAATGCTTTTACTAATTTTACCTTTATCATTCTTAGCTTCTGGACGATCAGAATTTTCAACGGCAAGCTGTCCGAAGTCCGCGCCGTTACGCGCTTTGGAAACAATATCAAAGGCTTTGGCTTTCAGCGCATCCTTATCGCGTCCGGCAAAGTTCAGGAAAATTTCCGAAAGTGAATATGATTCAGGTTTAATTAATTTCTCTTTATTTTTTTCGTAATACGCTTTGATTTCCGAAGGTGCCCAACCCGCATAAACTTTTCGGTCAACCTCATTACTCATAACCATATCTCTGGTATATCTTCGACGAAAACTTTCGCGCACATCATCCGGATTAACATTTACTTTCCGCATCTCTGTATAAAGTGCCTCAAGCGTTTTTAAATTGTTGTCCTTCATCATGGCGATGAGCTGGCGGTTTACTTCCGCTTCGACCTCGCTGTCTATATTTGATTCCTTGCCTTTCTGCATAATGAGTTCTTCATTAATAAGATTGGCAATTATTTCGCCTCTTTTGCTTTCGATTTCTGCTTTGGCGGCTTCCGGTGTCATTTTCTTTTGTTCAACCAGAGATTCGATAGCATTTTTTATTTCCCGGTTAACTTGAGAAAGCGTAATTACACCATCGTTTACCTGTGCAACGACTTCATCTACAACTTGCGGTTCATTTTCCTGTGCAAACATTGAAAGCGTAGGGAAAATCACGACTGCGATAATAAAAATAGCGGAGCGAATAAATCTCACTTCTTTTACTCCTTTAGGGTTTTGACTAAAAATCATTCAGGAAATCTTAATTTCTAAATGGGTTTAATGCAACTTAGGATGCAGATATTGGGTTTTAAGTTTCTTTTAATCTGCAAAAAAACTTTAAAAAGATGGAAAATGATGTGTTTTTGATGTTTCTTATTATAGGAGTGTTTTTGTCAAGGGGTTTAAATGAGATGAATAAAAAATGTCCTCAATGCAATTTAATTAACTTCTCAAACGCCGAAAATTGTCGGCGTTGCGAGTTTGATCTAACAAATTCGTCAATTCCGCAAACAACGGTCGAAAACCGAAACTCATCAGCTTTATCCAAAATTATTAAACGGACAATTATTTTAGTGACGGTTTGTTTTTTTAGTCTAATCGGATTTTATGCCTCGCTTCTTTTTACATCTTCACCTCTTACCGTTGACGACCGGGCAAAGGTTAATGACGCAATTTCAATACTCGAACAAAAAGGGTTTACAAAAGAAGTCTTTTTCTTGCGGTATCTGACCCGCTTTCGTTCAAATGATAATTGGCTCAATGCTTCGACCCGTGACGAAAATGCCTACGCCGCTACAAATTTTCCATTTGAGATTATCACTATTTATCCTGAATTTTTTACTGTTCCACAGGATAATACCGAACGCGCTATGGTGCTTTTGCACGAAGCCCAACATTTAAAAGGCGCAGATGAAAAAGAAGCCTATGAATTTGTCTGGCGCAATCGCCGCGCTTTAGGCTGGACGCAGGAAACTCACGGAAGCTCAAAAGTTTTTCTCAACGTCAGAAAACAAACCAAAGAATTTTCGCCGAATCTTTTTCAATGCGATTTCAATCCGGATGGCGATTGCACGAAATATCCGTAAAAAAATTTAGCCACGAACAAATACGAACAATCTCGAAAAGAGAGAATTATTTCGTGTCCTTTCGTGTTTATTCGTGGCTAAAGTCTCTTTTGCAGTTATCCAATCTGAATTTTATCCAATGTTTGATGGGCTGAATCCATAATATCTCTCGATTTTGAGATCACCCGCAAAATTCCGTTTGGCGAAAATACCGAACCTTCGTTTGCCGCTAAGAACTGCATCAATTTTTCAGGCGAAACTTTTGATGATTCGCTGAGTTTGACCGCAAAACCGTCATTTGTTTTGTCAATTGAAACGAGCCGCAAATCTTCCGCCATTCTTCTCAATCTTGCGTATGCAAACAAGTTTTCGACCGAATCGGGGATTTTGCCGTAACGGTCATTGATCTCCGTGTAAATGCGCCGCAAAGTTTCTTCGGAATCGGCTGAAGAAATACGTTTATAAGTCCGTAAACGTTGTCCTGTTTCATTTATGTAGTCTTTCGGAATGGCAACATCAATGCCCAGATTTATCGAAACACTGATCTCATCTTCGATAACTTCACCGCGAATTTCAGCAATTGTCCGTTCGAGCATTTTTGTATAAAGATCAAACCCAAGCGCATCGAGCTGACCTGATTGCTGACCGCCCAAAATATTTCCCGCGCCGCGTAATTCCAGGTCAAGGGCAGCAATACGAAAACCCGCGCCTAAGTCGGAAAACTCACGAATTGCCGAAAGTCTTCGACGCGCGATCGGCGTTAATTCCAGCTCACTCGGAATCAGCAGATAAGCATAAGCGCGGCGGTTTGAACGTCCGACTCGTCCGCGAAGCTGATAAAGCTGTGAAAGACCGTAATTATCAGCGCGATTAATAATAATTGTGTTGGCTCGCGGAATATCGATTCCGTTTTCAATAATGGTTGTCGCAACTAAAACATCGTATTTATAATCCACAAAATCCAAAACGGCTTGCTCCATATCCTTTTCGTTCATTTGCCCGTGAGCAATGACGATTCGTGCATTCGGCACGATTTTTTTGACGTGGGCGGCAATTGCTTCGATAGTTTCAACGCGGTTGTGAATAAAGAAAACCTGTCCGTTTCGCGCCATTTCGAGTTCGATGGCGGACTTAATGACGTTTTCGGAAAACTGCACGACTTGCGTATTAATTGCGAGGCGATCACGCGGCGGAGTTTCGATGACGGACATATCGCGCATTCCCAAAAGCGACATATTCAAGGTTCTGGGAATCGGCGTTGCTGAAAGCGTTAAAACATCTACTTTCTTTTTCAGCTGTTTGAGTTTTTCTTTATGCGCGACACCGAAACGCTGCTCTTCATCGACTACGACCAATCCTAGTTTCGGCACTTTGACATCGTTCGACAAAATTCGATGCGTTCCGATCAGAATATCAATCTGATTTTTTTCGGCAGCATCAACGACAAGTTTTTGCTCTTTGGCGGAACGAAAACGCGAAAGCAGATCAATTTTTACGGGAAATGCGGCAAATCGTTTTTTAAAAGTTTCAAAATGCTGATACGCCAAAATCGTTGTCGGCGTTAAAACGGCAACCTGTTTTCCGTCCATTACAGCTTTAAACGCCGCCCTCATTGCAACTTCCGTTTTGCCGTAGCCGACATCGCCGATAACCAATCTATCCATCGGACGCGCCGTTTGCATATCGTCTTTAACATCTTCGACCGCAGTAGTTTGGTCAACCGTTAAATCATATGGAAACGCGTCTTCAAACTCTTTCTGCCACGGCGAATCTGTCGAAAAAGCAAACCCTTGCACAAGTTTTCTTTCGGCATACAGACGCAAAAGCTCATCTGCCATATCGCGCATCGCACGTTTCGCTTTAGCTTTCGTTTTCTGCCAGCCAAGCCCGCCAAGTCTTTCCAAAGTCGGTGAAGTCGCTTCACCTGATGAAAATCTTGAGACCAGATCAAGCCGTTCAACCGGAACAAAAAGTTTGGCGTTATCGGCATAGATCAAAAGCATAAACTCTCGCTCGACACCCTGCGTGTTTATCATCTGCAATTGTTCAAAACGCCCGATTCCGTGATCAACGTGAACGACGTAATCACCCGCTTTTAGGTCACGAAAGTCTGAAATAAAAGCATTTAACGATTTGCGGTTAGCAGTTTGCGATTTACGGTTCGGCGTAGATTTGAATTCCGCTTGAGTTGATTCACCGAAAATATCGATTTCCGTCCAGGCAATTAAATCTAATGACGGAATTTCAAACCCGCTTGACAGAGCGCCGACTAAAATTGAATTTGATGGAATCGAAACTTCATAATCGCTCAAAATTTCAGTAAAGCGTTCAGCAATGCCATTTGTTTGAAAAATGTAGATCGTTTGGTCTGTGCCCTTTGTTTTTAGCCCTTCAATTTGCAGGTTTTGCGCCTTTACCAGATCATTGGCAAACCCTTTTACATCTCCGTGATATTTGCGTGTCGAACGCGATTGAATATTGATCTCGGTTGATTTTTCGGTCGTTGAGAAAAGAAATAGAGGCTTTGTTGATGACTGGTTTAAAATATTTCCGATCACTTGTGGTACGGAATCCGATTCTGCATCAAACTGAAATCGTTCATCCGTTATAGCCGCAGTTTTGCCTAAAGCGCGAAGCTCGATTCTTTTTCCCTTTGAAAGTTTTTCGCGTAATTCTTCCGCACTTAAAAATAACTCATTCGGCGCAAGTCCAAGATCATCCGCTTCATTTATTTGTGCAAAACGCTTTTCCAAATTTTCATAAAAACTTGATAGCGATTGTTCAACAGTCGAAGGCTCATCAATTACAAATACCGCATCTGTTAAATAATCGAAAATACTTGAATCCGGCGGATTGAGCAGGGAAATTAGAAATTCCCAACCGGGAAAAGATTCGCCTTCGTCGGCAAATTGTGTCCGGTCTTTTAAGTTTCGCGCAAAACGTTCGTCTTCAAATCTTTCACGCGCAAAAAATGACCAATCTATAAAATCTTTCGGCGCAGCCGGGAATTCGCGCATCGGCGCAAGACTGATCGATTTTAATTGTTGGGTTGAGAGCTGCGTATCTGCATCAAATTCACGAATCGAATCAACTGTATCGCCAAAAAACTCAATTCTGACAGGCATTTCCGCATCAGGCGACCAAACATCCAAAATTCCGCCGCGCACCGAAAATTCGCCGACATTTTTCAAAGGCTCTTCGCGCACATAACCGCAGGCAATAAGTTTTTCGATCAATTTTTCAGGCGCAAAATCTTCATCGCGTTTGAGAATTACGCCTAGCTCGCGCATTTTTTTCGGCGAAATCGTTCGCGTAATAAAAGATTTAGCCGAAGTTATTACAAAATCGGATTTGGAATTAATCAGTTTCCACAACGAAAGAGCGCGTTCTTCCTGCGTTTCGGCATGCGGCGAAATGCGGGAATAGATGTCGGTTTCAAAAGATGGGAGAGTCAAGAGTTGAGAGTTGAGAGTTGAGAGATCGGATTTTGACTTGCTACTCCTGACTCTTGACTCTTGACTCTTAGAATTCCAAAAAGAAAGATCGCATTCCCATGTTTCCAAATCTTTATTTGAATCAGTTACGATGACAAAAGTTTTACCTGTTTCAGCTTGCAACCGCTCTAAAATAAAGGCTTTTGAAGCGATTGAGGTCAAACTGTTCAGTGAAACGATCTTTGTTCCGCGCTTTATCTCGTCGCGCAAACGTGAAATTTCGGTTTTAGATTCGATTGAAAAACTCATAATAAACACACCTATCCGCTACAGAACACAAGATACGCGGGGAATATCGGGTTCATCAGCGGTTTATTTATTTTGCCATAAACTGCGGAAGTTTGCTGTGTTTGCAAGCCTTCTCTATAATCAATCTTTTATCTTTAAGAAAAATATATGAGCATATCTGAATTTAACGAAATTATTGAACCGAACGATCAGACCGAAGCGCGAAGAGAGCATCTCGAAAAATTGCGCGAATTGGTTGGAAATGTTTATCCAAACAAGTTTGACCGCAGCAGAATCACAGGCGCGGAAGATACGATCACGCATATCCTGGAATTTGAACCGGTTACGGAAATCGTCCGCGAAATCAAGGAACATATTTCAACCCTTAATGAAGGCGAACGACCGAACGCCGAATTAAAAGGACAGCTTAACGAAAAGTTAAAAGCTTTGGGCAATGTGCGCATCGCGGGAAGATTGGCAACGCCGCCGCGACTAATGGGCAAAGCCGCATTCGTTCATTTAAGCGATGGCGTAAATCGTCTGCAAATTTACGTTAAACGCGATGATGTGCAGGGAGTTTATAACGGTAAACCCTCTGAAGTTGGAACTCCGACCGAAGGCGAACCGCCGAATCAAACGCCGACTCCGGTGGCAGCCAACGGCTGGGAATTGTTTGGGCTTCTCGATCACGGTGATTTTATCGGTGTCGAAGGTTATCTGTTTATTACCAACACGGGCGAGCTTTCGGTTCACGTTGAAACGGTTCAGTTTTTATCGAAAGCGATGCTGCCGATGCCTGATAAAATGCATGGTATCGCCGATCCCGAATTGCGCCGCCGTTACCGATATGCGGATTTGATCGCTTCGAGTTTGCAGGTTGAACACGAAGGTTTGACGACGCGTAAAGTTTTTGAGCGGCGGGCGAAACTAATTAGTGGAATGCGGCGTTTTCTTGATGATGCCGGATATATCGAAGTGGAAACGCCAATGCTCACGCCGAAAGCGACCGGTGCAGCGGCTACTCCGTTTGAAACGCATCACAACGCGCTTGATATAAAACTTTATGCCCGCATTGCGCCGGAACTTTATTTGAAAAGATTAACTGTCGGCGGTTTTGAAAAAGTTTACGAACTCAATCGCAATTTCCGTAACGAAGGTCTTTCAATGAAGCACAATCCCGAATTCACGATGCTCGAATTCTATTGCGCCTATATGGATGTCAACGGGATGATGGATTTTGCGGAAGCGATGATTAAGGAATCTGTATTAAAAGCCAACGACGAAAGTTTAGTAGTTGAATATGATAGAAATCATATTGATTTTTCAAAGTTTGAACGTGTAAGAATGGAAGATGCCATTCACAGATTTGTTCCTGATGCTGAAATTACGATCGATAATCTTGTTGATTTGTTTGAAACACATGTTGAAGAAAAATTGATTAATCCAACCTTCATCATTGATTATCCAAAATCAATTTCGCCGCTTTCAAAGGCTTCGCCGGATAATCCGAATATTGCCGAGCGGTTTGAATTATTTATCAACGGGATGGAATGCGCTAACGGGTTTTCGGAATTGAATGATCCGCTTGAGCAGTATGAACGCTTTGTTGACCAGATGCGCGAACGTGAAGGCGGCGACGAGGAAGCGATGATTTTGGATGAAGATTACATTCGCGCCCTCAGCTATGGAATGCCGCCCGCAGCCGGAATCGGTATCGGGATCGATAGATTGACGATGATTTTAACCAACCGCCATTCTATTCGCGATGTGATTTTGTTCCCGCATATGCGACCCGAAAGAAAAGAAATTCATGCCGAAAATAAAGAAGAAAACTAAATTTAGAATTTGTTAATCTTACTTTAGATTTAGAAAACACTTTGCACCATTTGAGACTTTGCGGGATAAGAAATGTTTCCTGCAAAGCCTCAAAGATGCAAAGATAAAACCAATAAACGAACCAAGGGAGTAAATTATGACAGACGAAAAGAGCAATTTATACGGGCAAGACGAAAAAGACACTGCCGAAACGGGAAGTGACCTGCCAAATGCTGATGGAAGCGTTTCGGATGAAGACGTAAATAAACTTGATGATGACGGAAGCGGAAAACCGATCGGTCAAGATCATTCAACCGAAGACAAAGACCGCAAAGAAAATGAACCAAGTGAGGGAGTCGGCGCAGTGCAGAGAAGCAGCGATACTCAATCCGATATTTATCATTCAAAATAATCTGCTCTGAATGTATAAACTTTTTTAAGCCGCAGATTTACGCAAATAAGTCGGATAAATCAGATACTGTCCGCTTCATTTGCGTAAATCTGCGGCTTAATATTCTTATTTAATTAATTGTTCAAAATGCTTGGCAAGTTAAACGGTTTGCTTCTGCCCAAAATTCTCGGCATCAGCCAAAACCATTGAATATAGCCGATAACATTGATTAGTATAAGATAGAAATATGCGCCAAATATCGAATCCGGCTCAAGTTCTAAAACGGTTTTGAAAAGCGCAAATAACGGCAACGTAAAAAGGCTGAACGGGCATGACAGCGCAAACATTGTTACTAAAACCGATGTCATCATATTGAACATCATCGGCGTATGCTCATAAGGTGCTAGGAAAAATGGTACAAACAGAGAACATACACTAATTACACACCAAAAACGTCGTAGTCCGATACCTGAACGATTATTCATAAAAGTTCCTCCCAAGATTTAATTTCAATAATTTAGACACCGCTATTTAGATTTTGTTCCTGATAGTCTAAGTTTTAATTTTCTTTGCGTTTACTTAAACCTCCTTTCAGAGTTAGACTTAATGACCAGTAAAAAGTTATGAAAAAATTAATTTTTACAATAATTCTGATAATAACTTTGTATGTGGGAGTTTTTGCACAGTTGTCGGAATCTGCTGTCTGGACGGTTGATGCTTATGTCGAGTACGGTTTCATCGAACCGAATATTACGTATCTGACGGTTGATAATGTTCCATTAAAGCTCGATGTTTATCGCCCGAAGACAAGTCCTGCGAAGCCGCATCCGACACTTGTCTTTTTTCACGGCGGCGGCTGGCGCGGCGGTTCAAAGGAAAGTTACTCACTGCGCGTTTTGCCTTGGCTCGAAATGGGTTGGACGGTCGTTAATGTTGAATATCGTTTGACAGGCGCGGCGATTGCGCCGGCTTCGGTCGAAGATTGTCGTTGTGCAGTTCGTTGGGTGATCGTTAACGCCGAAAAATATGATATAGATAAAAATAAAATTGTCGTCAGTGGTCAATCGGCGGGTGGACATCTCGCTTTGATGACGGGAATGGCGACCAATGAGCCGTCATTTGATAAAGACTGTCCCGGTAAAGATGAAATTAAAATCGCGGCAATCATTAACTGGTTTGGCATAACAGATGTTGCAGACATTTTAGACGGCAAAAATAAAACCGAGTTTGCCAACAAATGGATCGGGCGCGAAGGTGCGGAAAGATTAGAAATGGCGCGCAAAACTTCGCCGCTAAGCTATGTTCGCGCAGGATTACCGCCCGTTATTACGATTCACGGTGATGCTGATCCGCTTGTACCGTATAGTCATGCAGTTCGTTTAAAAGAAGCGCTTGATAAAGCCGGGGTTCCAAACGAATTGATAACAATTTCAAAGGGCGATCACGGAGATTTTTCGCGTGAAGAGAGCATCAGGGCTTATACTGAAATACGAAAATTTTTAAAGAAACAGGGGATTGAATAATCAAATCAATTCTTGACTAAATATTATTAATTAGAAAAGGGGATAATTATGTTTAAAGATACGAAATCACAATTAGAAGGCATCAAGGAAATTTTTAATGAAGCCAAAATCGAAGATAACTGGAACTTAGAAGAAGAAATGCTTTACAGCTATTATTTTGTCGATGAAAGCGTTGATAAATTAGAGAAACTGGGTCTTAAACTCGAAGCCGACGGCTACGATTTTATAGATGTTTTTGAACTCGGAGACGAAGAAACCGAAAAACCGACGGGCGAATATCTGCTGCATATCGATAAAGTCGAAATTCACACGCCTGAATCTCTGGCGCAAAGAAACGTCGAATTTTCTAATCTTGCTGAAGAGTACGGCATTTCTACTTATGACGGATGGGAATTCGGCGAAGTCGGCGATATAGAAGAAGACGAGGACGAAGAATAAATTTTAAACAGTCGTAGGCTCAAACAACATCGTATAAAAATTACGGTTGTTTGAGCCTATGACTGTCATCCGCAGATTAATTTTTCGTGAATTTAGCGATAAAAGAATAACGTTTATAGAGCGGAATTATTTCCAGTTTTCCCAGACCCTCTTTTTCCAATGACTCAAGATGCGGCATCAGATCGCCCCAAAATTGCACGTGAAATTGTTTCAGCCAACCCTGCAAAATCTTCTGAAAGGCTTTCGGCAAATCCTTCTGATCGTAAAAATCCACAATGTAAAATGAACGTCCGCTTTTAAGATTTGCTAAACCATTGGCAATGGATTCACGCCACGTTGGAATCATTGAGATCGAATACGAAAAATAGATCGTATCGAAAGGTTCGGATAGCCCAAATGTCTTTTGATAGGTAAAATCATCAGCCAACGCGACTTGTAAATTAATATTTTTAATCTTTTTAGAATCAACTTTTATCTGCGAAGTTTTAAGCATTTCTGATGAAGCATCAAGCCCGAAGAAATTTGTCGCAGGATATTTTTTAGCTAAAATGATGAGATTCCGTGCTGTTCCGCAACCGACTTCAAGAACGTTTTCACCTTCTTTTACATCCATTTGCGCGATGAGCTTATCGCGCCCAAGCAGATAATATTTGCGGGTTATATCATAAAAGTATCGCTGGTGGCGATACATTTTATCCATACTTTCGAAAGCGTCGGTCATATTAATTAAGAGTTACGGTTATTATATTTATTCAAAGCGGCATTCGCGTTTTGTTGGATTTTTTTCTTCATAAACGATGACCATCCCAGCAGATAGCCGCTGATTCCCAATGCTTGTTTCGACCATTTCCAGACATCAAAATCATCAACATGGCGAAAAATTTTTCCTTCTCTGAACTCAAATTCGGCGTGGATTTTATTAATGACTTTTCTTCCTGTTTTGCTGAAAACATATTCGGCAACCCAATCGGCGGAACCTCTTTCATTTTTTGCGGTCACATTCTTGAAATCAATTTTGATGTTGCCTTTGCCGTTTTTAATCAGCATTCGCCACATATTTTTGGCATCGTTGCCGTTCAATGTCCCGAAAGCCGGATCGGTAAATTTCACTTGATCGTGATAACAGGAAACCATTCCTTCAGCATCATTTCGCGCAAATGCTTCATAAAAAGTTTGGATAACTTCCGCATTCTCCATAAGCTTTTGCTCCGACCAGTTTTTGTAAAAATCTGTTTCGAGGATTGATTTTTTTTCCATTACCGTAAAAGCTATTTCAAAATATACAAATGAAATCCGCCGTAAATCGAAGCGCGGTCTTCTTTAAAAAGTTCGCGTGACCATTCTTCCTGATAATCGAATTTATCCAGTAAATTCTTCGGCAAGGCTTCCGTCAAAGGTGATTTTTCGCCTGCGGTGCGGAAAATTACACGCGAATTCTTGCCGCCTTTTTCAGCGATCGATGACCATAGATCAGTTAAAATTTCGGGTGTCATCCAATCCTGCGCGTCGAGGAAAACAAAACGGTTAAACGTGCCGTTCGGATTATTTTTGATTTGTTCGGTGACCGAGCCGATTTTTGCCTTGATGCGTGAAATATTTGCTTTTAAAGCCGCAAAATTTTCTTCTTTCAAATATTCGGGAATAGCGATACGATTTTTCGTATCATATTGACGTGCAAAGGCTTGCCACGCAAAATAATTGTCTTTGATGTCATAAACGCTTGCTAAACGGTGAGCGCGTTCGCGGTAAATGTCTATCACATTGCCGCCTTCTGCCAGGTCTTTCTTGAGCTCGGCATACTGCTGCGGCGGGATTCCTAAGCCGAACATTGTTATGGGCAGCTTTCCGAGAGTTTGAACCACAAAACTATCGAAAAACGGCGAAACATTATTCTTGTAAAAATCTTCCTGCTCAGCAGGCGTTTTGGTAGAAATAAGTTTTGTCGTATCCGAGCCGATCAGTTTAGCGAAACGATGGAAGAAACGCAGAAAATAACCGTTGCGCGAATGATTATAAAGTCCGCCCCTGACGAAATAATTGATGCGTTTGCCATGCATCAGTTTACCGAAAAATCCGTTGCTTTCCCAAAACTGGCGCGTGTCTTCGTCCAAATTCGGTGCTAAATATTTCTCGTAATTCTCAACATTTTTCGCGTGTTTGCCAAAGCCGAAAAGATTGAAAAAATCTTCGTAAGTCGGCAGATATTCAATCGCGGCGATCTTTAAACGGGTCAGAAAGATATGATGGCGATTAAGATCAACCGCTGTCACGCTTTCAGGCGATTCAACCAGATAATTCAGCGCGTTACAACCGCCCGACGAAATCGTTAAAATCCGGCTTTCGCCGTCAAGTTTTAAGGCTTGCAGATCAACACGCGGGTCTTCCCAAATCTGATTGTAAACAAACGCATCGAACCAGACCGCAAACATCTTTTGCATCAAGCCCTGTTTCGTCGTTGCTGTTTTATGCTGAACCGCGCTTTGTAAAGTTGCTTCTTTGGAGCTCATAAAATTATTCGTTAACCATAACTTCGACCGGATCAATAGCGGAGGCTTTCCAAGCCGGATAGAGTGCGCCGAAAAGACTTCCGCCGATGGCAACTGTGATCGCCGTCAATATCCAGCCCCGGCTGAATTCAAACTGTAATTCAAAAAGATTTGTAATGCTGTAAGAGGCAATAAATGAAACAATAAAGCCAAGTATGATTCCTAAAATGCCGATTAAAAACGCTTCACCTTCAATCGTGCTGATAATAAACGATGTCGATGCGCCAAGCGATTTTAAAATCCCTATCTCTTTTCGTCTTTCCGTAATTGTCGTGTACATCGAAAGCAAAACGAAAATAATACTGACGAATGCGCCGAGCCCGACTAAAACCTTTAAGAAAGTATTTAATGCGGGAAGCCTTTCCTGTGCATCAATTACCAAATCCTGCGTTAAGCTGATTTTATTTCCGGGAAGAGCTTCGTCGATCTTTTTAGCCACTTCTTCAACTTTCGCGCCGTCTTTGATCTTAACTAAAATAAAAGTACATTTTTTCGGATTTTCGAGCGCGTTCTGCATTGCCGCGATGGACATTTTTATCCGTGAACCTGACGGCGGCGAAAAAACTCCAACGATCTTATACGGTTTATTACCGAAAAGCGGAATTTCATCACCGAGTTCGTGTTTGTCATCACGCATTTGGCGTTCATCCAAAATAATTTCATCATCGGCAACCGGCGCGCGTCCCGAAACCAGACTCATATCATTCATTTTGGAGAACGATTCCCAATCAATTCCGTCAAGCCGCAAAGTTCCGAATCTGCCTTTTGAATCCGACGTAATATATACATAATCGGGTGTTGCCGACTCGACACCTTCGATCTTAAGCAGTCTTTGCGTGTAATCCGTGCTGACCGAGGCATTTGAACTGTCAAGTGTCATTGCGCCCGGACGTGTGAAAACGATTTCCGCTTTCCAGTTTGCGGCACGGCGTGCCATATCATTTGACATTCCACGCGCCAATCCGGTGAAAAGGACGATCAAAACAACACCGAGAGCAACACCGACAACACTTATAAGCGTTCGGAAAGGGCGTGTTTTTAAGTTGGCTAAAATAAGTTCGAGCATTTCAAGCAGCCGCAAACATTACAAAATAAAAGTGTTTATTAGTTGCGGTCAATCAGTTCCTTTGCAAAATCAAAATTCTTAACGGCTTCTCTATCGGTAAAAAGTTCTTTGCGCTTCTGAAAATCTTCATATATTTTGTCGTAAGTTGCAAAGAGATAATCGGTTGATTTTTCACGCGTGTTTTCTTTTGCCGTCTCAAGCGCTTTAGCTACTTTATTTAAGCGCACAGTTTCGTTTTCAATAATTTCCTGAACTGCGACCGCAAAATTCCTGTCCGTTGGTTCAACCAGCCAAACATTTTCGTTTGTCGCGTATGATAGAATGCCGCCGCTATTCGGCGCAACGACCGCAACTCCTGAAGCCATTGCTTCGAGTGGCGCAATGCCGAAAGGTTCGCGCGGGTTCGGATGCACAAATACATCCGCGTTAGCATAATAATCTGCTAAAGTTTCTTTCTCAAGATGTCCTAATTGTATAATCTTATTAGGAATATATTTATCAGTTTCCCTTTGCAGCCAATCTGCCTCAGGACCTGCTCCGGCAATCAGAAGACGAAAATCTCTGGTTGTATCTTTCGCTAAAATTTTCATGAAATCCAGCAAAAGTCCGACATTCTTTTCAGGCGAAAGTCTTCCGGCATAAAGTAAAACGATTGAATTTTCAGGAATCTTTGCCCGTTCACGCATCTCACTTTTTACTTTGTCGGAACGTCGATTCGGGTTGAAATTATCAATATTTACACCGCGCGGACAGACAAAAATTCTTTCTTCGAACGGAACACGGGCGGCTTTGAAAAATCGCCAAAATTTATTAAATATCCAGTTCGAACGGCGCGGGTTATCAAATTTTCTCACGGATTCGTAAAATTCCTCGGCAGTATAACCGGAATTGGCAATATGAAAGTCATAAAGCGCAAATTCGTAATTCCCCATAACGCGCCGCGAAAGCCATTTGCCTAACTTACTTTTTGAAGCATACGAAGCGATGTTATCATCCATTCTCTCACAAGAAAAATGAACTAACATCGGACGACCAAGCTTCTTAAAGTTATTGGTGCGTATCATTGCCGCTATAAAACTCAAAGAATATTTATCGCAAACTTCAATCATATCCGGTTTTTCTTCTAAAAGGATTTCGCGGATCCGCGTTTCTTTGAGCATATATTGCCAGGGCATTATTACCCGGTAACGTGTATCGAAAAGCGGCGATTTTGGGGACGGTATGTAATAAATTTTGGCGAATTCGTTGACTTCTTCGATTTCTTCCGTTTCACCCGGAACAATTAATCGAACGTGTCTTTGATGACGTTTAGCAGCGGCAAGAAGGTTGTTGTAAGAAGTACTGATACCACCCGAGTTTTTGTGATAATAATTGGTAATATGAACTGATTTTAATAGCTTAACCATAAACTCTTAGGTTGGTAAACAGTTTTATATTTATAAATTTGAGGCAAATTCTTCAGAAAAATCTGTCTTATCTACCTTCTTTTCATAAACATAGAGTTTATGATTACCGGAAAATTTTTCGTACATCTTATCATATAATGCAAAAAGATTGTCAGTTGATGAATTCCAGGTATACTTCCTTACGGTTTCTAAAGCATTATTAATCTTAAGTTTACGCTTATCTGCGTCGGTGCAGATTTCTTTGATCGCTTCTGCAAAAAGTTCGGCTTTCGGTTCAACCAGCCAAACATTTTTATCGTTGGCGTAAGACAGTAATCCGCCTGAATTCGGGGCTACAACAGGCAAACCTGAAGCCATTGCTTCGAGCGGCGCAATGCCGAAAGGTTCGCGCGGGTTCGGATGCACAAATACATCAGCATTGGCAAAAAGATTCGCCAGTTTATCTTTGCCGTTGATATGTCCGATGATAATTAATTTGTTATTTGGGATTTTTTCGCTTTCGGCTTTCAGCCATTCAACTTTCGGACCGGCACCGGCGACTAATAATCGAAAATCATTCTCTTTGTCCCGCGCCAAAATCTCTATTAGTTCAGGTAAAATGCCGATATTCTTTTCGGGTGAAATTCTGCCTGCATAAAGCAAAATTTTAGCGTCTTCCGGTAAATTATATTCTTTCAGAATCTCTTGACGATTTTGGGGATTCTGCCGCGAAATAGTAAAAGTTTCGTTATCAACTCCGCAGAAATTAACTAAAACTCTTTCTTTAATAGGAGCTTTAGTAGCTTGAAAGATACGCCAGCAAAAATTGAAAAATGCTTTCGAGCGGCTCGGATTTTCTTTTTCAGAAACGGAATCGAATAATTCCTGCGCGGTGTAATCCGAATTAGCCAAATGAAAATCAAACATCGGAAAATTGTAATTTCCCATATAACGGCGGGCAAACCATTTCATCAAATTTGATTTAGAAATAAACGAACTGACATTATCGTCCATTCTTTCACAGGAAAGATGAACAAGCATTGGACGCTTTTCCGAAATAGTGAGAATTCTTTTTCTGATGAGTCCCGCCATCAGAATAAGTGAATATTTTTCGGCAATTTCTATGATGTCGGGTTTTTCTTCGCGGAGAATTGTTTTGATCGGAGCTTTATCGAATATATAAGTTTTCCATGGCAGCATTATGCGGTAACGCTTATCAAAAATCGGTGAATAATTAGCTTTGACATAATAAATGCGCCCAAATTCGCCTACTTCTTCAACCTCGTCTTTTTCACCCGGAACGATCAATCGAACATACCGTTTATGTCGATTAGCTGCTTCAAGAAGTTTATTGTAAGAGGTACTGATACCACCCGAGTTTTTGTGATAATAATTGGTGATATGAACTGATTTAATCATTTTTGCCCTGTCGAAAGTCGTATTCGCTTTTCCTTTATTTTATAACTCTCGATTGACTAAATCAGGACTTTTAGATAGATCTTGGTTCAATAAATCAACTTTTTTTTTGTACTTTCGCCATAGCCAGATTACGGGATAAAAAATAAATTCTCCAATAATTAAAGGCATTTTCTTCATATCTTTCCAAAGCGATTGTTCCTGATCGTCTTTGACAAGAAGCGTTCCGCGCCGCATCGCAAAGAGATTGAAAATAGCTGAAAGAATCGAAAACGTAACGGAAACAGCGAGTGCCGAAAATTTATTTTGATCGCCGTTCAGGGTGTGCAGCGTAATCTCGATCATATGACTAAAGCCGGGAAGCAAAAGCATTACGCAAAGTGTTGCCAGCCAAGCCGGACTTGCTTTGTGAAAAGCCTGCACGAGCGAACCTGATGCACCGGAAACAACCACACGAAAGGCAAATTCGATACTCATGGCACTAAGCGCAGCCCGCCAGCCGTGTTTAATGCCCGTAATAAAATAAATCATGCTCCGCATAGCACCGCTTAAAACGGCGGCTTTCCAGTTCCAACGCCAAATAAACATCTCGATCGGATGTTTAAATGTGTATCTAAACACATCCGAAACTCGATGCGGCGCAGGTGTATCTTCTATTTCTTCTTCTATCATTTTAAATTAATTGCTGTATAAATATGCTTTAGCTTTTAGCTTCTTGCTCTTTTTCTCTGACAATTTGATGTCTTTCTTCGGCAATTCTCATGGTTTCCTCGTATCCTTCGTAAACCTTTTCGAAAACCGAGTCCCATGAACGGGAAATAACGAATTCACGGGAATCCAGTTTCATTTTCGCTAATTTTTCAGGATTGTCCATCAACTGAATAGAAAATTCCAAAAATTCTTCAAAATTTTCTGCGATAAATCCCGTTTCGCCATTCTTGATTATAAACTTTGGTCCGCCTTGATTAGTGACAAGAGCAGGAACTCCCGAAGCCATCGCTTCCTGTGTGACATTGCCGAAAGCATCAGTTTCCGAAGGGAAAATGAAAACATCCATATTAGCATATGCCTCAGCAAGCTCTTCGCCGGAAAGGAAACCCGTAAATTCTCCGGTCGTCATATTTTTTTCTAAAAACTCGCGTTCATTTCCTTCGCCGACGATCAGAAATTTGAAATTGGTTCTGCCTAACTCCAAAAGGCGTTTTTCAAGTCTTTCCAAAAGTCTGACATTTTTTTCCGCCCGAAGTCTGCCGACAAATCCGAAGCGGAAAATTCCATCTGAAACCGTTCTTTTAGTTGGAGAAAAATAATCAGGATCAACGCCGCGAGCCATCATAAACGACTTTCGACCGGAGCCTTTGCCAAGTGCATCAACTAATTCCTGATTGGGTGCCAGTACGACTTTCGGCATTTTGTAGTAAAGAACCGAGCCTCTGAAAATTTGTTTTTCGGCAAATCTGGTCATTGGCGTGCGAATCGAATCGGGCAAAAAACGAAACATATTATCCAGTCGGCGCGAGGCAAATTCATGTAAATTTGTATGCCACGAACCAATAAGGGGAAGTTGACGTTTATAGGCAAGCCACGCTGCGATAATGCTTACGTCATTAAGTCCGGTCAAATGAAGCAGATCGGGTTTAAATTCATCTAGTGCCTGATTGACGAGTTTTATGTGACGATTGAACAATGGATCATAAGCTAAAGTTTCATCCATTGGAATTGCTACAGGCGAACGTTTTAAAGAGAGATGCGTCACGCTTCCCGAAGTTGTCGTTTCGGTTTTCTCACCGGCGTGGACGCACAAAAAAGGATAGCCATTTCTTTCGGCAAACCCGACCAGTCTTCTGCATGTCATTGCCGCACCGTTAACTTCCAAATATGAATCAGGAAAAAATGCGACCCGTAAAGTATTTCTCACAAATTAATTCCGTTATAAACGTTAAGGGTAAAGGACTTGTTACCCTTTACCCTTTTCAGCTTGCTTTTTGGTTTTGCGATTATGACGCAAACTCCGTATTTCCTTGTGTTGTTTCAGATGTAAGGCTTGGCGCAATATCATCTAAATTAGGGATTATAAATTTGGTTTTGCTGGCATCCTGCGGCACTACATCTTCACGTTTCATCAGCATCCGAAATGCCGGACGCAAACGCTCGTGCCCGAGAAATCCAAGTGTTTTAACCGCTAATCGAAGCCATTTAGGTCCGCCGAGTTTCCAACCATATGCCGATAGCGGACGCAATCCGTCACCCTTTTGCATATCAAAAAATACGCGGTCAAACCAACGCTGTCTGCCTTCGGGAAATTCCGGATAAAGTTTCAAAATCTCTGAAAATGACTGTAACTGGCGCGAATGAAGCGGTTGTTTATATTCCGGCATCAACACGACTTCACTGCGTTTATCAACTCGTATTTCGTCAGCAAATTCAGCAAATGTTTTGCTGTTGGTCAAGTTAATAACCGTATTCGGTTTACATCCGTGACGGTCGCCGCCTGTGACAAGCGGAATTCCCAACGCTTCAGCCATTTCAATGACGGCTTTATTTTCAGACCACGAACGAAAACCGTTGATCTCAAAAGCATGAATCCATTTGCCGTGTTCCTTGATAAAATTCTTTAATAAAATGGCGTGTTTTTCTTTGCCGACCATTTCAATGTCCCAGATCGGATGATTCAAGACCACCAGAACTTCGGGCATTTCGCTGAGCATTGCAAAAAGCTCGGTCAAACGATTTTCGGAAAATTTTAAATCTCTTTCCTGAGCAAATGTAAAATCAAGTAATTCTTTGGAAATCTCTAAAGCACGATCTTTAGGCAGGTTGTGAACGCCGACATGGAAAAATCCATATTCAAACGGAACTGTCCATTCTAAAGAAATCGGGGCATAATCATTGTTAATCGTTTCACTGTTATTAAAATTAGCCTGAATATCATCGTGATCGGTGATCGAAACAATCGCATCAAGTCCGGCTTTATTTATCTGATCTTTTTCGATTTGATAGACCATTTGCTCGGTCATCGGCGGCGACCAGTAAGCAGTCGAAAAATCAACGGCTTTGCCTTCACGCTCAAGATAGTTTTGTTTTTCTTTCTGCCAAAAATGAGAAATAATCGGCAATCTATCGGCGTAATGTGGAACAAAATCCAGCATTTCTTTAGAATATTGGGTATGGCAATGGAGAGAAACACCCGTCTTAGCTTCTTTGCCCAAGTCTTTTTCCTGGTGCAAGATATGTAAGCGCGTCTGTTTTAAATTCATCATATTCTCCGTAATTACTTGATCAATCAAAGATATTAGAGTATCAAATTCATCTGTTGATGTAAATTGTTCAGATGTCAGTCTGAATAGAAAAGTTCGTCGGATAATTTACTTTCCGAAACGATAATCTGTTCAATTTAAATTGTAATTATTGCTCTATAACAATTAATTTAAAAATATAAACTTAATTTGCAAAGCTATTCCCATATCTATAAAGCATAATAATCGCTGAAAATAATATATATTTTTGTAGTTAAAATTAGGTAAATTTTCCTTTGTTTTGTAAAGTAATACAGAATCAGAACTAAAATACTTGCCGGACGTAATATAATCAGTAAGTAAAGTTTTGAAAAATCTATGAATTCGGGAAATTTGGTCGGGCAGACGCTTGACGGAAAATACAAGATAGAGAGCGAAATCGGCAAGGGCGGAATGGGAACGGTGTATCTTTCAACTCACGTCGGCACCGAACGACCTGTTGCCGTGAAAATTATTGCGCCGCAATTTATGAAGCGCAGTGAATTTGTCGAAAGATTCAGGCGTGAAGCGCGTGCTGCCGGACGTTTGCGCCATCCGAATGTCGTAAATGTTACGGATTTCGGATTTGCGGAAACGAGTCACGGACAGGTTGCCTATCTCGTGATGGAATATTTGGACGGATGTACGCTCGGCGAAATTCTTGAAGAAGAAAAACAGCTTCCCTTGGGCTGGACGCTCGATATTCTCGAACAGGTCAGCTCGGCGATTCAGGAAGCTCACGAACAGGGAATTATTCACCGTGATCTAAAACCCGATAATATTTGGCTAGAACCGAATCAGCGCGGCGGCTATACCGTCAAAGTGCTTGATTTCGGCATCGCCAAACTCGAAGAAAGTATGCGTGATGAGGCGGAAAAAACTCTGCTTCATCAATCGAGTAATCACACCAGGCAAATCTCGAACAATTCAACTGTTTCTGATGCAAGCCATACACAAGCAATTGGCAGCAGAAAAAATCTAACATTATTTTCAGAAAGCTCAACCATTGCTCAAACAATTGAGCCCAGTGCGGAAGCCGGAACATTGATTCAACCGTATAATATTGTTGAAGCCGGAACATTGATTCAACCTTCTGTGGAAATTGAACCTTCTGCCGAAATTGATCTGGAATCAGGTACTGCAATTCTTCCCGTTGAGCAGAATGAAACAGATTTACAACAAAAGGACGAGTTAGGTACCAGACTAATTACGGAACATTCCGATACAAATAAAGCTTTGCAAAAATCGACCGCCGAATTAACCCGTGTCGGTGCAGTTTTGGGAACTCCGCTTTATATGTCGCCCGAACAGTGCCGGGGCGAAAAGCTTGATGCCCGCAGTGATATTTATTCGTTAGCGGTTATTACTTATCAAATGCTTTCCGGCAACACGCCGTTTACGGGTGATTTTAAAGAAGTGATGCAGTCGCATCGTGAAAATCCTCCTCCGCCTTTAACGGTGAAGAAAGTTCCGCGCAAAGTTAAAAAAGTTATTTATTCGGCATTGTCAAAAAGTCCTGATGAGCGTCCGCAAACAGCCGAAGCCTTTACGGGCGAACTTCGGTCACATTCCGAAGGCATCGGCGCACTTCTTCGCCGCGCTTTGATGATCTATACGGAATATTTACCGAAGTTTTTAGGTTTGACACTGTTGCTGTATATACCTTTCATCCTGCTTACATTTGTTAAAATAACGGTTAGTTTATTGTATGTCGGGGAAATTATCGGAAATTGGACCAGCACCATATTCAGTATTCTTTTAACGCTTTTTACGCCTATCGTAGGTATATTCTGCGGGTATATGGTTTTTGGTACAACCACTTGGCTTGTCAATCAAATTCTTGCCGTGCCGCTTCGTCCGGTATTGTTGCGTCCGGCGTTGGAAGCAACCAAGAAAAAGTGGAAAAGATTAGCCGTAAACGGAATTTTAACCGCTATTTTAACTGTTATCGGCTACTTTTTTTGTTTTGTTCCAGGTCTTGTTTTGTCGGTGATTTGGGCGCTTGTTTCGCCTGTAATCATGATGGAAGGCATCAGCGGCAGAGCGGCGATGAGACGTTCAAAACTCCTTGTCAAACGTTCGCTTCGCACTACTACGGCAGCGGTGATTATAATGTTTGTAGTCCCTTTTCTTATTGCCAGCCTGATCGGATTATTTACAGAAATGACTGTAAAATCTTTTTCGGATTCAAAAGAGAAGGTCGCCGAAATAAAGCGTGAAATGCAAAGAGATGCTGATCGCCGGGCGAAAAGAGCCGCCGAAAGGAATAAAAATAACGCGCAATCAGAAAATCAAGGGGCAACAGATAATAAACCAACCGAAGACCAGGATGTAAAAGCAGATGCCGGAACCGACGGCGGTGCAAAAGTTGAAAATACGGATGACGATAATCATAAGGAAAGTCAAGATGAGCGAATGGGCAGACGCATTAGAGAAGTTACGCGCGAAGGTTTAACGGCAATCTTAATGCTCCCGTTCCAACTCCTGATCGCGCCGCTTTCATCAATTATTGTGGCTTTGCTTTATTTGAAAACGCGGCAGGCAGGCGGCGAATCAATGCAGGATCTGCTTGGACAATTTGAAGAATCCGATAAACCGCGAAGCAATTGGCAAAAGCGTGTCCGCGAACGCCTTATGCAATCGGGCAGAATTACGAGCAAGACATAAATTGATTCATTGATTCATTTTATCATTGAGCCATTGAACTATGGATTTAATGAATCAATGAACCAATGAATAAATGATAAAATGAATCAATGAGAATTCTTCTTTTAACATTTCTTTTTGTATTTACGGCTCAGGCGCAAACGCTCAAGCGTGATTTTCCTCTGAAAGTAAATGGCTTGGTCGAGGTCAAAAATTTCTTTGGTCGCGTAAATGTTTCGGCTGAAGAAACGCAGGAAGATAAAGTTTCGATTACTGCTCAATCCAATATCAAATCTTTCGCCGAAAGCGAAATGAAAACCTCCGCCGCTAATGGAAAAGTTACGGTTGAAATCAATCCGATAGACGAAAGATCAAGAATTGATCTAACCATAAAAGTTCCGGTGCGTTCGCGTATCCGCGTGGAAACCCGCGCCGGAGAAGTTCGGCTCGAAGGCGATTTCTATTCGGCTGAAGCCGATACCGAAACCGGCACGATTTCGACCAATGTTTCGCTCGAAAATCTGAAATATGATTTCCTGTGGCGGCTTTCGCGTCCGCGCTATTTGAGCGACGTTCCGTTATCGGAAGTTAAAGAGAGATCGGGCGGAAGGTTTACTTTGAGCGGAAAACTTACCGAACCTGCTAAAGATAAAAAAGAAAATATTCTTGAAGCTCCCGGTTCGACTTCCGAAAATACAGGCAACGACGAAACAACGGACAGCAAAGATACAAAGAACGGGAAAAAAGATAAAAAGCCGAAAGATAAAGGGCAGATCGCGTTAAATTTAACGACCGATCGCGGAATTATTTTGTTGAATGTAAATCCTTCGGAAGTCCCTTCGGATCTGCGCGAAAGACCTTTGACCGAAGCCGCCAAAGCCATTATCCGCAGCGGTGATTCCATTCTAATGGAAGCCATTCGCCGCACAAATCCCAAATATTTCGGCGATTACGCGAAGACTTTACCGGCGCGCAAACGCGAACCGACGATCAGTGAAAAACCGAAGGATACAGTTTCAACAGCAAAAATTAAACAAGTTTTGGTAAGAGTTGCAGACATCAATAATCGCTCGATCAGCGGTTTGAAAAAAAATGATTTTATTGTCACAGAAGCTGGAAAAGATCGTGAAGTTTTAGCGGTTGAACCAAGCACCGCCGCTTTTAACCTGGTTCTTTTGCTCGATGTGTCGGGAAGCATCGAAAATTACGTTAATTTTATTCGCAAAGCCGCCCGAAATTTCATCAATACGACCAGCCCGCAGGATAAAATTTCCATCATTGTTTTTAACGAAGACGTTAAACAGATCACAACTTTTACCACCGATAAAAACAAACTTTCCGAATCGCTCGATACTTTCGATGCGGGCGGCGGCACAGCCTATTATGACGCAGTTGCTTACGCTTTGGTAGATTCTCTGCGCCCGTTTCGCGGCGAACGAACAGCAGTCGTGATCTTGTCGGACGGTGATGATAACCGTTCATTTTTGCCGTTTGACGCGCTTCTCGGCTCAATTCAGGAAAGCGGCGCGTTGATCTATCCGCTCTATGTGCCGTCAACTTTGGTTGCGGCTTCGTCAACCAATAGTTCCAGTCAATCGCTCGATCCGCTGCGGACACGTTATATGGGATTAACCTCGAAAGCTGAAGCGGAAGGCGCAAAATTAGCGCAAATTTCGGGCGGCGTTTACTATCCGATTCAACGTCTCGATGAATTGCAAAAGGCTTATGATGACATCGTTTTGCAGCTTCGCACTGCTTACACGATAACCTATCGCTCAACTTCCGCCGATGCGACGGGTTCGCCGCGTTTGAAAATCAGAACAAACCGCGAAGGCGCTTTCGTAAATATCGGAACGGTTGTTGATGTTCCTGAAAAGGAAGCGGAAAAGTATGAGAAGAAAGAAGTTAGTCGAGATTCGAGGGTCGAGGGTCGAGGATCAAGGGATTTGAGTCGTAATACAAAAACTCTGTTATCTCAAAAACTAAACTATCAAATTTCAAATGTTGGATTTCAAATTTCGAACTTCAAACTTAATACCGCAGACTCTCGACTCTCTACTCTCGACTCTCGACTAGAAAACCAGCAGGTTCAGGAAATTACAGGCGATGTTTCCGGAATCAAATATAAGCCTTTGTTAACCGAAAATTTGCCTGCGATTGCGATTGAAACTTTTGATGTTAATAAATCGCCGCCGTCGTTTATTTTGAACAGCGGCAAAGAGTCCATTGCTTTCAGCCGCTGGGTTTCGCCGAAACGTACCCGTTCATACCCCTACGAAAGAGTTTATAATACGCTTATATCCCCCAAACGAGCGACGATAATCCCAATTTTAAAAGACGAAGGCGCAAACGGTGAACGCGATTTTTTGCAATTCGATACCGTTTCGCTGATGAATCTTTTGGATGTTTATGTGGTGCTTGGATTTTACAACGATGCCCAGCGCGATTCGTCAGATGAACTGACTGATCAGGAATTTGATAATACTTTCATTTTACAGAAAATAAATGAGTTAAATGCTTTTAAAGGTACAGCCGCCGAATGGAATTTAAAGCAGTTACAGGAAATTTCAATTGTTGCCGAAAAAGCAAAAACGGCTTATCTGGAAATCTCGAAAAAGACGGGAGTGATGCTTCACGATGAAAAAGGTGTTGACGCTTTTGTGAAGAAAATGGCTAAAGGTTTGGAAGATTTTCGTGCTTTTTCGCGTAATAAATCACAGAAAGCACAAAACCGAGAATTTCAAACGATTCAGCCGAAAGAAGCACTTTCCAGCGACACCAAAGGTCGCGTTACGATCAGCGATAAATCCGGCGGAAAATATTTTTTCACGTGTGACGAAACCAAAGTTGAAAATAAAACCGTTTATTTGATTGAAGATAAACACACAATCCGATCAAAAATGCCTTCGCAATCTGACATCAAAGATGGTCTGCTGAAAATGATGGTTTATTCAAATATGAAAAACGGTCGTGTCGGTAGTGAAAGCGTCGGAATCAAAGCCGTTCTGCGTTTAACTTCAAATAAACTCGAAGGCAAAATTTCTTCGGATGGCGACTCAAAAGATGTTTTAAATTTCTTTCAATCGAATAAACTTACAAAAAATCAAAAGGAATTTATCACCAAACTTTTTGAAGAAGCGCGAGCGAATAATTTCGAGATCAGATTTGAACATGCGGAGATCGGAGTATAAGTAAAGGGGGACGAGGGACAAGTGGCAAGGGACAAGGGAAAATCTGTATTCTGATTTACAACTTCCATTATGTTACAAAACTTTTTATTGTGTGTTTATGTCAAATGAAAATCTTACGGCTGAACAGTTTATAGAAAAACTGGAAACCTTACGCTCGGACGAGGCAAGCGCAAATTATCAGCGGTATTTTAAGACGGGCAAAGGCGAATACGGCGAAGGCGATATTTTTATGGGCGTGCGGATGGGACAGATTTTCGCGCTTGCCAAAGAATTCATTGAAACGCCGCTAGTAGAAATTGAAAAACTGCTTGAAAGCCCGATTCACGAAATACGCACGGGCGCGGTGAGTATTATGGATTTCCAAGCCCGCCAGAAGAAAACGCCCGAAAGCCGAAAGAAAGAATTATTTGAACTTTACCTTAATCGTCACGACCGAATAAATAATTGGGATCTGGTTGATCGGTCAGCTCCTTATGTTATCGGCGGTTATTTATTCGATAAGCCGCGCGATATTTTATATGAATTGGCGCATTCAAAAAATATTTGGGAACGCCGCACCGCTATTATCAGCACCGGATATTTTATTAAAAAAGGCGAGTTTTCCGACACTTTTAAAATTTCTGAAATCCTGCTTAATGATAAAGAAGATTTAATTCACAAAGCGACCGGATGGATGCTGCGTTCATCGAACAGAACGCAGCTAATAGATTTTCTGGAAAAACACGCTGCCGCAATGCCGCGCACGATGTTAAGCTATGCTGTTGAGCATTTTGATAAAGATCAAAAATCCCATTATCGAAATTTAAAGAAATAGATTCTATTGAAATATAGAATTTTGGGTCTTAATAGAATGAAATCGAAACTTTTAGAATCACTTTTTGACGATCAGGAACGCCGACCTTTGACGGTTTCGGAATTGAACGAAGAGGTCAAAGGCGTGTTGGAGCGTGGTTTTGCATCTGTTTGGATCGAGGCTGAAATCGTTAATTTCGTGGCGGCAAATTCCGGGCATTGGTATTTTACTTTGCACGACGGTTTTTCGCAGTTAAAGGCGGCTTGTTATATTCGCAACAATATGCGGATTCGGTTTCAGCCGTTCGATGGCTTACAGGTGCGTGTGCGCGGAAAATTAAGCGTTTATCAACCGAAAGGCGAATATCAAATGCTGGTCGAATCGCTGGAACCGGTTGGTGAAGGTGCATTAAAAGTCGCGTTTGAACAAATTAAGGCGAAGCTGAAAAAAGAGGGACTTTTTGATGAAGATTTAAAACGTGATCTGCCGTTTTTTCCGCGCAGAGTCGGAGTTATCACTTCGCCGAACGGCGCGGCTTTTCACGATATTTTAAATGTTCTGTCGCGCCGGACGCGAACCGTTCACGTAACGCTCATTCCTACGCGTGTGCAGGGTGAGAGCGCAGGCGAGGAAATCGAAAGGGCAATAAAACTTGCCAATAAATATAATCGAAATTCGGGCGAGAAAATAGATGTCTTGATCGTCGGGCGCGGCGGCGGTTCGTCGGAAGATCTGTGGGCGTTTAATGAAGAACGGGTCGCGCGGGCAATTCGTAATTCTGAAATCCCGATCATTTCCGCCGTCGGACACGAAATTGATTTTACGATCGCCGATTTTGTGGCAGATCGCCGTGCGCCGACGCCTTCTGCCGCTGCCGAAATAGTGGCGGAAAGCGAAGACCAAATTGAAGCTTTTATTGAGCAAAAAACGGAAGACCTGTTTCAATTAATCAACTACAAACTGCTCGTCTCACGCTCTGATTTGCAGGAGCTTGCGCTTTCTCCGGTGTTTGTCGAATTTCCTCAAAAGATTAAAGATTGGCAGTATGCGGTTGAAGATTTCAGTGAGAAGTTAAACGATATTTTGGCTGAAAAACTAAAGTCGAAAGAAAAGCAACTGGATATTTTAACGAACCGGCTTTCACCCATAAAACTTGCTGCAAGGTTAAGCGAAAATAAAATCCGTCTCGCGCTTTTGGAGCAGAAACAAACTGCCGCGATAAAGAAAATAATTGATTCTAAAGATGAGAAATTAAAAATTTCGATGGCATCTTTGGACGCGCTTTCCCCGTTGTCGGTTTTAAAGCGCGGATTTTCGATCGTTGAAACGGAAAACGGCGAAATTTTGCGGGATACGGAAAAAGTTAAAGTAAATGATAATGTGAAAATTCGTCTGGCGAAGGGGGAAATACTCGCCAAAGTTTTATCTTCGGATAAAAGGTGATTTATTTGACTGCATGCTTGTTTTGCGAACTTTGCGCCTTTGCGTGAAATATCATACTTAATTAAAAACAAGTTTATCTCGCGCAAAGGCGCAAAGTTCGCAAAGTTAAGTATTGTAAAGGAAGAGTATTAATGTATGCCTTTTGCATCAGCGGGTACGATGTTTCCGTCAGGTTTTAACTGGAAGGCTTTTCTCACTTCGATTGTCGCGCCGGAATTTTCATAACGTCTGACAATCGGACCTGTTAATTTTTCACCGTTTTTACCGATAGCAGCTCGTACTGCCGGAGGCTGCATGGTAGATAAAGGCATTATAACGGTTACAATATATAATCCCGGTTCAAGACCTTTCCCGTTTAAGTGAAATTCTGCGCTGTGAAATTCTCCTGCTTTAACTTTGATTGCCGACATCGTGTCATATTTGTTGGCTGCTCCGCGCACGCGCACTTCTAGATTGGTTTCATCAGGTAAATTCGTTTGTCCGGCAACTTTCAATTTGCCGTCTGATGTCGGTTCAACATTATAGATTAATTGAGTATCAGGAACAGGCGTTGCCTCTATCACTGTATTTTTCGGTGCATTATTTGAAGAAGTGCAGGCTGAAAAAAGAACAACGATGGCTAAAAAGACGAGAAGTTTCATTTTACAGGTTCCTGTTAAGTATTTCATTTGATAAATGTTTTTGCTTTAGTAAGAACAATTTATCAAAGACGAATAATTTAAAGCAAATAATTTTATAAAAATTACGAAGTTTGACGGTAAACTCCTTTTCTATCAAAATATTTTGGCAGGAAGTTTTAGCTTATTTTGTTGTGCCGATTTTATCTGCTCGTAAGTATATTTGTATTTCGCTGTCCGCAAATCGGAAAATAAATCCGGTCTAATAGCGGGTGTTTATTTGCATTAAGTTTTCAGGTAAACTTTAAATCAATTTAACGCCTCAAACCAGAGATTAAGTAATTATTAAGATTTTATAAATATGTCACGATTTGTTGTAAATTTAGACGAGCCGAAGCCAAAAGAATCGCCGAATTTTCAAACGGATAAAGCTCCGCAAAACAATTTTACTCCGCAAAGTGATTATTCTCAGAAGAATACGAATATTTCTAAACCCAAAAAGCGCAGAGGATGTTTGAGGATTTTGGGTGTTTTAGGAGTTCTGATCTTAGCGGTTTTGTTAATTTGCGGAATCGGCGGTTATTTTTATTGGCAAAGCGTCAAAAAAACTCCGCAGTACTCATTGGCTTTGATAGTTGATGCGGCACGGCGCGACGATAAACAGCAAATTGAACAGCTTCTTAATACCGATCAGGTGATTGATGGTTTTGTTCCGCAGATTACTGACAAAGCAGTTGAACTTTACGGAAAAAATTTGCCTGCCGTTAAGATTGCTAAAGTTTCGCAGGTTTTGACACCGATGATGCCGGCGGTTAAAGAGCGTGTCAAAGCAGAATTGCCGCGCCTTATACGTGAAAAAACGGAACCCGCCAAAAGCATTCCGTATTGGGTAATTGCGTTGTTTGCGGAAAGGGCAATTGCCGTTAAACAGGAAGGCGATACGGCTAATATTACGAGTAAAATTGCCGACCGACAGCTTGAATTAACAATGAAACGCAACGGCGATGTTTGGCAGATCGTTTCGGTTAAAGATGATGCTTTAGCCAGAAAAATCGCCGAAAAGATCGGACAGGAAGTTATTACGGCGGTAACAAAAGGCGGACTTGATAAAATAGGCAAACAATCCGGCGTTAATATCGGCGACACATTAAAGACTATAAACGATATTTTTAAGTGATTTTAGATTTTGGATTTTGAATTGGGTAGGGAAGTTATCTATTTTCAAAAATTACGAATAATCTAAAATCTAAAATCTATATATGAGCTCTAAAAACTCTTTTGAAGAATCACTAACCACACTCGGAAAAATCGTGCGCGAACTTGAGCAAGGCGATTTGTCCTTAGAAGAAAGCCTCAAACTGTTTGAAAACGGCGTAAAATTGTCGCGCGAATGTCAGGAACGCCTCAGCCAAGCCGAACGCCGGATCGAAGTTTTACTGAAAGATGAGGAAGGCAATCCGACTCTGCAAGCCATTGAAAAAGAAGACTTGCGCGAAGAGAAAGCCCCGAAGATCAAACGCCGGATAGTTTTCGATGATGACGAAGACGAAACGCCGTTTTAGCTCGTTTATCTTGACATCATTGCAACGGCGGCAAACACTATCAGTATCCCGAATAAAATGGCGAAGACGATAAATAAGACGACAACCGAATAAATAATAATGTTGGTTGTATTGTCTTTACCCGTTTTGCCGTTGTAGGTTGTCGCACAGGTCTGACATTTGACGTGTGTCAAAATTTTAGGTCCGATCAAACCTCCCCACCATGTAAAAGACATTTGCTGCGCATTTGATTGCTGACACTTCGGACACGGCGCGAATTGCCTTGCTGGATGCATAATTTTTTCTCCATTTTCTGAAATCAATTATCAACAATATAAGCGAGAAAGTTTATTAAATCCAGACAAAATTATTACCAGGAAATCGGATAATATGGAGCGTTTTCCATACGTCATAATCGAATTTGTTAAGATAATGGATTGAAAACAGTTAAAACCAAAATGATATTGAATTGAAATGAGAGTTTATCCGGTTTATACGACAAAAGGCGCAATTTCTCACGCCTTTTGTCCAAATTAGCTTTTAATTTTTCTTAGTTTCTTGAACCCATAAAGATTCTCAGGATATACCAGAAGAGAAGTGCCACGCTTGCAAATAATGAAAGTGAAGCCGCAACATGCTGATTGGTGTTGTAACGGTGCAGAATGTTTGACGTGTCATACAAAATCGCACCGCCCGCAAATGCTACCATAGCGAATGCAAAGAAGCTGCCGAGCGAGAATCCGAACATAATTCCGGCGACAATAGCTCCGAGTGCAACGAATCCTGCAATTGTCAGGATGGGACCCAGAAAAGAAAAGTCTTTACGTGTCAGAAACACAACCGCCGTTAATCCTAAAAATAAACCGAGTGTCGTAATTCCTGCCTGAGCAAAAATCTCAAGACTGTTTGAGCGAACCGCCGCCATAAAGAGCAAAGGCAGAAAGATAATTGATTCTGCAACGATAAAGAGCCCTAATCCGGCATACTGCAAAGGTTTAGACGTTTGTGAATTTGCCCACCACTGCGCGAGCATCGAAATGCCCATAAAAAGCAGTAGAACAATCGCCCATGACCAGCGTCCGCCAAGCATTGTTTGAGCAATCGCCAAACCTGCACCGGAAGCCACGAGATATGTTTCCATTAAAACAAATATTAAAACCGCTCCCGCCAGATGCAAATATGTTTTGCGGATAAAAGCCGCACGTTCTTCAGGTATTGCTTCTGCTGCCGTGTGACCAAATGTGTTTGTGTAATTATTCATTTTTTCCTCTTGCTATTAGACGATATTTTGTTGATTTTGTTTGCCTGTTTATCACAGCCCGAAATCTATCGGTCAATAGCGAATTCATACAGACATTATAGCTTAAATTGTTAAATTTGTAGAGATTTATTTGAATGAGTTAACAGTGATTTAAAGGGAAGTTAATTAGGTTTTTCCAACGAGTATGGACACTAAGCAATTATGAATCTCTGATGATTGCTTAGTGTCCGTATTTCTTAAACGTTTCGATGTTTTACAATCCAAAAGATAAATATGATACCGAAAATCAAATCTCCTGCTCCGGCAAGCATTGTTTGAAACGGAATTTCGCCTGTAAAAGCATTTATTGCCAATATTCCAAAGAATGAAAGTTTACCGATGGCTCCGATAACGATAAAAAGCCATTCACGTTTTTGCGTGACAGCCATCCATAAATAACAAATGCCGAAAGCAAATATCCAAACAGCAAGTATCCAAAGATAGAGCGGATGCGGTTCGGGAAGTTTTAAAAGCTCGCGCCCGATTCTATTAGCGGGAACAAATGTGATAGAGCCGAAGATATTCATCACGGCAGTCGCAAATAATGCGATTCGCAACCATTTTTCCATTTTATTGTTTTTCTATCGCTGTTTCTTTTATTATAAAACCCTTTTCGGGCTCATTGGCATTGTAGGAAACTAACGCATCTACATCTCTATGAAAATCCGAAATTTGAATAGTTAAAGTATTGCCTTTTATCTTATAGCCGTCTTCGGAAGTCGTTGGTGACCAGCAGGACTCATAGCGGATTGATTTTATATCGGCAATTTTCCATTTTGAATCGAGTTTTATCCATAAAAGATTATCTTCTTCGCCTGCGCCGCATTGACGGTCATCCTGTTTAGCTTTTGATTGACCGCCAACCGCGATAACCAAATAAGTAAAATCAGCTTTACGGTTTGCAAACAAAATCTCTGTATCCGTAACTTTCGCGGCATCGATTTGTTCAGCCGTGTTGAGCGTATGTGCTTTGCCTTGATAAGTTACGACCAATGTAACTCCTTTAGCACGAACTTTATATGCTGTTTTAGATTTTTGCGCAAAAGCAAAACTACTCAGCAATAACGCAGCGATAATGATAGAAATACATTTTAAATTATTGATTTTCATAGTATTTATTATTTTCCGATATAAAATTTGAATATAAATCCGCATATATAAAGCACGGCACCAATTCCAAGCACCGTATAAACTAAAACTAAATTTCTTTTGCCGAGAATCATTTGCCAAAGACCTGCTATTAAACCTACAACTCCGAATAGAATGACCAAACCGAAAACTGCAATAATCATCAGGATGTCGTTTTGATCACCCGTAAATTTGGCGGATATATCCGGTTTGCCGGATTGCTGAATGAGGTTGTACATATAGAATGCCGTCACACTCATAAACACAACGAGAAAGCCGCTTAACAACGTCATAATGAACCCAAGCACACGAATTTGAGTTCTAGTTTTCATATTTCCGCCGCAGCTCGGGCATTTTGATTGGGCAATATCGGCTTCGTATTTGCACTTAAAGCACGTTCGCGGTTGGACTTGTATAATATTTTGATCTGTATAAATATTTTGACTCATATAAATAAAACCTTATTAAATAAACGGCATTTGCTGCCGAATGAATGAATCATAGTTGAGCCCAAAATAAAAAACACCACCTAAAAAGGTAGTGTTCTGTTTTATCAGAAAATAATTTTAATAAATCGGGTAGTTTTTACTGTGAATTCGCTATCCTGGTATGTTTTAATTTTTTAAATATACCCATTTATTAAAAAAGTTTGACAGATCTTTGCCGCTTGATTTTTCCATCGTTTGTTGAAAATCAATGGTCGTCACGGATTTTCCCCAATACTTTTGCGTATATGCTTTAAACCCTTTCCAAAATGCGGCATCTCCCATTTCTTCGCGCAAAAGATGTGTAACATATGCGCCTTTGTTATACACAATTCGGCGGTCTTCGCGGGTTGGTTTGTTCCAATCAGGAAAAACAAGCGATTTATCTTTTCCGGCGGCTCGAACGTTTTCGTAGGATGTGTGATATTCTTCGATTTGAGCCAGATATTTTGTGCGACCAAAACGATGTTCAAGATAAGCGGCGGTCATAAAATTAGTGATTCCTTCATTTAGCCAAAAATGCGTCCATTCGTAATTTGTGACCATATTCCCCCACCATTGATGCGCGAATTCGTGTGCGCCGAGCCAAATAGACTGCTGATCCTTTAAAACTCCGCGCCCGTAATCTTCATTTAAAGCCGTAAAGCTCGACATTTCCTGTTCCGCCCCGCCCAATGCCAGAACTTGCGTATAAACTTTATCGGCATATTTTATGCCCGCTTTTTCTTGATAAAAGTCAATCATATCGGCTGTATCACGAAAGATTTGTTTTATTTCTGTTTCAGTAAATTGCGGCGAAGCTAAATAGCGAAATGTAATATTGTTTTGTTTTTCAATAATTTCACGAAAATTTCCCGCCGCAAAACCGAAAAGATAGGTTGAAACAGGAATCTTTTGCTCCCAAACGGAAGAAATTTTGTTATCGGGTAAATTGATTTGTTTGATAAAACGTCCGTTTCCGACAACTTTCGAATCCTTGGAAGTAATTAAATTCAAGTGAAATGTTGCTCTATCACTGGGGGCATCAACACAAGGCATCCATTGACTGGTCGAAAAAACCGTATAAACCTGTGATTGCTCGGGATAAAATTTGACACCGTATTTTGGTATTCCGTGATAGATAATATGAATTATACGCTTTTCGTTCAGCTTGGCAGAACTTACCAAAGTAATATTCAAAAGACTATCTTTCTTTTCAAACTTTAATATGTGTTTACCTTCACGAATTGAATCAATTTCCAAACTTCCGGCGTTTAGTTGAATTCCTATCAGGTTATCTTTCAATGAGATAAATTGAATTGAAACTTCGCCTTTTACAGTTTTATTTGTTAGATCAGGCTGAATTTTAGCATCATAATTAATGACATCGAACGGGGCGGTTTGGGCTTTTACATTTATTGAGAAAGCGATAATTGTAAGTAAAACAATAGCTTTTATAAAATGAATTATTTGTTTGAATTTGCTCATTATTTTCTCAAAACAAAAGGCGGCTCATATAAACCGCCTTTTTAAATCTAATTTGTACAATTAACTTAAAGCTATTTTGCAACAAGTATGTCAACCTTTTCAATTTTCGGCGGCTCGGCAAAAAGCTCATCGGCTTTTGCCATTAAAGCGGCGGCTACTTTGCCGTTTAAATGAGCATCACGTCCTTCATCACCTTCGAATGTGTCAAAGATCCCAAACGTTGACTCGCTGAATTTGACCGCATACCACGTAACAGTAAGCGGTTCTTCATTAACCAATTCCAGTCCGCTGTCTAAAAAATTCTCAACATCAGCTTCTTTGCCGAATTTGGCTTCTAATCTGACAAATATTCCTTTCTTAACCATAAACCCAACCTCCTTGAAATTTATTTGGAACTTCTACCATAGCATCTAACTAAACCGATAAAAAGAAATTTTTTTATCAGCAGTAAATATGTTAATAACAAAATTTATATCTATTTTCTAATAACTCGAATGACTTCGCCGGGTGCACTTTCATTGCCCTTTGAATCAACGGCACGGACATAATAAAAATATATCTCGCCTGATTCAACGCCTTCATCTTTATATTCCGTGGTTGGTATCGGCTCTTTATTACGGCGTTCCCATTGACCGAGCGGAATATCTTCATCGGCAGAGCGATACATATTATAACCGACAAAATCAACCAAGGGGTTTTGCTCAAATTGATTTCCGGCGTGATCTGTATAAGTTGTTTGCGGCGTGATCGGTGCGCTTTCATTGCCTTGGGCATCAACCTGCGTGAGCTTGTAATAAAAACGTTGTCCAAGTTGAGCCGCCGGATCGTTGAAATTCCCGTCCGGGATCGGCTCATCCGTTAATCTTTCCCAAAATATAAAAGGCAGTGATTCATTTGCCGAACGGTAAACGTGAAAGCCGATATATTTTCTGTCAATTCGATTTATAGCCTTCTGTTTTAACTTTTGTCTGATCTTCTTTTTATTCATACGTATATTTGATTATCAAAATTGTATCCGATTATCAAATTAAGGGAAATAACATCAACTTATAAAATCAAAAAAGCGCAGTTTTTATAAAAACTGCGCTTGAGATTATTTATTTGAAACTATGAATTAATAATTATTCGGATAGTTGCGGTTGTTCGATCTGTTATTGCGATTGTTGCTGCGATTGTCGTTACGATTATATCCTTCCTGATAACCGCGAATAAATGCTTCACGATAAGCTTGTTTGAAGGAACCCTGATTACCGTTGCGTGAATTATTTCGTGCCTGTCCCGTCATACGACCTGCTGCTCTCTGTGCATTATTGCGGCGACCTGCTCTGGCATCCTGCATTCCTTGACTCAAACCTTCACGATAGGCTTGCTGAATAGCGGAGTTATTATTGTTACCGTAATTATCATTGCGGTCATTACGGTCGTTTCTATTACGATCATCCCGACGATTGTTTTGATTATCGGTCCGGTATTGTGCATTTGCCGTTGTTGCCGACAAAGCAATAAATCCGAAAACTAACGAAAATGCTAATCCGGCGATGCGTAAGCTGCGTGTTAATATATTTTTATTCATAAGATTACCTTTTCCCTAAAACTCTTTTCCCGCATATTAGTATTGCGATTGTTATGCCACACATTATTTATTCAATAAATAGTGAGATTTACACTAAATTAAGAATTAATTGAATTTGTAATCTTACGCAAATGAGTTGCCAATAACCTATATGAGTATGAAGAACAAAAAAGGCGACCCGTTATAGAGTCGCCTGATCTGTATTAAATTTTTTTGTTTGATTCGGTTAATTAATCTTAACTGTTGCTACTGAAATTCCGGCATGATCTTCTTATTTTTTATCTACCGGCATTTTCTCTGTTTTCAACTTCCTGATTATCAACCTCGTCCTTTAGTTATGATAACCTTTCCAGACTTCTTAACCGGTTTTTACCGGCGTAAATAATCTGGCGGTGTTTCGACTGAACTTTCTGTCATATCTATCACCTCCCTTGGATATAGAATACAAAAAAGAAAACCCGATTGTCAAAGTTTTTATCATTTTTATCATAGTTTTTATATTACTTTTACAACTAGCGGTTAATATTTCTTAATCTAAATAATTTTTAAGCGAAATATTAATGATATGATTCCAGCCAGCCTTAAAGCTTCCTGAATGAAAATTAGGATCGTCAGTCGGAAATGTTTCAACGCCTTCGTGTGTAAGTTTTAGAAGAGTTTTATCTTCCTGTTCAAAAAGTTCAAAGGTAACAAATGAATTTCCCGGAAAACCATCGTAACGCCAACTATAGGTAAGTTTCTTTTCGGGAATAATCTCGGTTATTTCGCAAAGATGCCGATACTGTTTCCCACCTTTTTCGCCGCCCGTAAATTCAAACTTAAAACCTATTTCAGGTTTAAAGGCAGACAGGTCGAAATACCATTTCCTCATTTCTTCTTTATCGGTAATTGCTTTCCAGACCTTGTTGATAGGTGCGTTAAATGTGCGTTCGACGACGATCGGTTGATTATTCATTTTTGTATTGACCTCTTGTGCTAAATATTGCTCCAGTTTTTCGACGTTTTGTTTCAAGCCTTCATCGGCTTTGAAAGTTTTGACGACATTTTCAAACAGATCACGTGTTTCAAAAAGCATATGCCATTTGAGTAAGGTATTATCACCGTCGGCAATAAATTCAATAGTTGCCGTAAATTTCGGAACTGAAATATGTTCGTAAACGAGGCGTTCAGGTTTTACAATTTCCTTGAAAATGCTTTTGTTCTTGTAATCAGTTCCGTCGGGACTGTGCATTACTAAATTCCACTCACCGCCCGTTTGAACATCCATTACCGAAATCGTGTTGGTAAATTCGTTAGGTCCCCACCATTTTTCAATATGTTTTGGATTAGTCCATACTTCCCAAACCAGCTCACGCGGAGCCTTTAAAACTCTTGAAATACGTATCTCGCGGTCACTCGTATCTTGTTTCTTTTCGGTTTGCATAATTTATTTCTCTTCTTCTTCTTTTGATTGAATTTCGCTTAGATATTTTTCCAGATTGTCCAGTTTTGACTCCCAGAATTGACGATATTGCTCAACCCATTTGGAAACTTCATCAAGCGTTTCAAGATTTGCTTTGCAAAATCTTTCTCTGCCTTGCTGTTCAATTTCAATTAGTCCGCACTCGGTCAGGATTTTGATATGTTTTGAAATAGCCGGGCGGCTAATAATAAATTTATCGGCAACCGAATTCAGATTTAATGTTTGATGAGCTAAAAGATTAATTATCTCTCGTCTCGTTGGGTCGGCTATTGCTTGAAATACATCACGTCGCATAGGTTTTTATTGTTCTGTAACTGAACGGTTACTAATATACGTGTAACTGAACGGTTACGCAAGTGTGTTGATACTTTTTAAAAAATACTTGTTTAAAATATGATCAATCAGGTGTGAAATAATAAAAAAAGGGAAAGATGCATAAATTTATACATCTTTCCTTAATTATTTAAATTATATTTAAGCTTACTCTGCTTTACTTGCCGCCTTTACCGCATCAACAGGTTTTGGCTCAATGCGTTCGGCATAAGCCTTACCTTTTTGATTGGAACGCCACAAGTTTGATAAAAGAAGTTCGCGGATAAACGTCATTTCTTTGGGCAGACGATCATAGAGTTTGAAAAAGAGTTCGTCGTGCATGGCGATCTCTTTGATCCACATATCACGGTCAATACTCATCACTTTTTCAAAATCATCTTTCGTAAATTCTTCCAGTCCGCGCCAGTCCATATCTTCGTAACGCGGCATCCAGCCCAAAGGCATTTCGATACCTTTCGATTGTCCGCGAGCGCGTTCGACGATCCATTTCAAGACACGCATATTTTCTCCGAAACCGTTCCAGAGGAATTTACCGTCTTCACCTTTGCGGAACCAGTTGACCGAGAAAATGCGCGGCGGTTCGGGGATTTGACGACCGAAATTAAGCCAGTGTCCGAAATAATCGCCCATGTGATAACCGCAAAAAGGGAGCATGGCAAACGGATCACGGCGGACTTCGCCGATGTTGCCGAAAGCGGCAGCGGTCATTTCCGAACCCATCGTTGCCGCCATATAAACGCCGAACGCCCAATTAAATGACTGCATAATCAAAGGCACAACACTGTTTCGGCGACCGCCGAAAACAAATGCAGAAATCGGAACACCTTTCGGATTATCAAAATCTTCGTCAACGACCGGACATTGCTCGATCGGCGCAGTAAAACGAGCATTCGGATGGGCGGCTTTCGCTTCCGATTTCGGAGTCCAATCGTTTCCTTGCCAATCGATCGCATGAGCAGGCGGTTCGCCGTCCATGCCTTCCCACCAAATATCGCCGTCATCGGTCAAAGCAACATTAGTGAAAATCGTGTTTTCACGGATTGATTCCATTGCGTTCTGATTAGTTTTGTAATTTGTGCCGGGCGCAACGCCGAAGAAACCGGCTTCGGGATTGATAGCGTGGAGCTTTCCTTGTTCATCAGGCTTGATCCAGGCGATGTCGTCGCCGACCGTCGTTACTTCCCAACCTTCTTCCTGAAAGGGTTTCGGCGGAATCAGCATCGCAAAGTTTGTCTTACCGCAAGCCGAAGGGAACGCGGCGCAAACATAATCTTTCTGACCATCAGGCGATTTTACGCCAACGATCAGCATGTGTTCGGCTAACCAACCTTGTTCACGTCCCAAGGTTGAAGCAATACGCAACGCCAAACATTTTTTCCCTAACAAAGCATTGCCGCCGTAACCAGAACCGTAACTCCAAATCGCTCTTTCTTCAGGGAAATGAACGATATATTTGTCTTTCGGATCAGGCGAACACGCCCACGGAATATCTTTTTGACCTTCGGCAAGCGGCATTCCGACCGAGTGCAGACAGTGAACGAATTCGCCGTCGCCCATTGCTTCGAGCGCTTTGTTGCCCATGCGTGTCATAATTTTCATATTGACGACAACATAAGGCGAATCACTCACTTGAACGCCGAATTGCGAAATTGGCGAACCGATCGGACCCATACAAAACGGGATGACATACATCGTCCGCCCTTTCATCGAGCCGTCAAATTTCGGGGTGAGGGTTTCCTTCATTTCTTTCGGTGCCATCCAGTTATTGGTTGGTCCCGCATCGCCTTTTGCCAGCGAACAAATGTATGTTCTGTCTTCCACACGCGCCACGTCTGACGGGTGCGAACGGGCGAGAAATGAATTGGGGCGTTTTTCCTGATTCAAACGGATAAATGTTCCCGCCTGCACCATTTCTTCACAAAGTCTGTCATATTCTTCCTGCGAACCATCGCAAAAATGAACGTTGTCGGGTTTACAAAGCTCAACCATTTTTGTCACCCAACGTATTAATTCTTTATTTGTAACATTCGACGGAATGTTTAAATTTGCCATAAATATTTTCTCCAAATAAGACCCTTAAATATTTGTTTTTGTTAATAAAAAGATAAAAATAAACTAGATTAAAAAAGCCAAATGAATCAATATTTTCTGAAACTGCGTTCGTGTTTTTGAACAGTAGCTTGAAAAATAAGATTCATTATAAAAATATATTATCACACCATTAATAAAAACTGTTAATACAGGTAAGTAAAAATATTCATACTTGATGATATTTTTTGCTTAAATCTTCTTGGCGAACTTTGCGTCTTTGCGGGAAAGATTTTTATCTCACGCAAAAACGCGAAGGGCGCAAAGTTTTTTTGTTTATGATTTGATTATCCTGTTGCAGATTTTAATTTTTGTTGATTGAAAGTGTGGAGGATGACCGCACCAATGATGATTGCGCCGCCTAAAATCGCCCAGTTTGAAGGCTTTTCGCCGATGAAAAGAAATACCCAAACAGGATTGAGAATCGGTTCGAGAAATCCGATGATACTGGCATCAAGCGGGCGCGTTCCGCCGTTTACGCCTTTGATGAAAAGGACATAAGAAATTCCGATTTGAATAATCCCGAGAAATGAGACAGCTAAAATATCTGTCCAGATCAATGTCGGAATGGCAGGAATTCCAAAAGGCGCATTGAATAAAGCTAATAAAAGATTTCCAAGAATGACGGCAATCGCCGGATTCGTTCCCTGATTTGCCTTCGGATGACGCAAAAGCATTATGTAAAGCCCGAGAAAAACGCCTGAAGCCAGAGCCGCCGCATTTCCCCAGTAATCATCGATTTGCAATTGCCCGACAAAAAATAAACTCATCCCGCCCAGACAAATAATCACGATAATTAAATCGCGCAGATGAAATTTTTCGCCGATCAGAAACGGGGACAATATCAAGATGTAAATCGGCGCGGTGTATTGCAGAAAAATCGCGTTGGCAGCCGTCGTATGTTTGGTTGCCCACACGAAAAGAAAGAGAAGTAAAGCGTAAATTATTGAATGTAAAACAACGAAAGGCGTAATTTTAAAACCGTCTTTGCGAGTGAGAATTGCAACAGTACCAGCGGCTAAAAGCGAGCGGAAAAAAGTAACTTGAGATGCGTCAAGCGTTGTGAGTTTGATAAACATCCCGCCCGTACTCCATATAAGTACAGCAATCACGACCATCCAAACGGGGGAAAGTTTCATAAGAGTTGACTGAGTTTGCTGAGTTGACTGAGTTAAATAAGTTTATTGAGAAAGATTCTTCTTAACTCAGCAAACTCAGTCAACTCAGTCAACTTGAAAGGCTATTCGTTGGATTCTTTAACCGCCGCCGCGATTTTTTCGCGCAGGGCTTTAGCGGCAGAAGTTGCGGGTTCTAATTCGGCGAGTTCGACGTTGCCGTAAACTTTTTTACCGAAAACACCGTTCCAGGGCGGAATGACAATCGTTACATTTCCTTCGGCTTTTGCCTGACAGGCAAGGCGCATAAACGGTTTTGCGTCTGCCGGTTGATTGTAGCCGAAAACTTTCATTTGTTTTCTTTCCAGCCGGGCGACATCGGAAAGTTTTTCCTGTCCGCCGATCACGCCGACCCAGCAGGTTCCGCACGATGCCGAACGGCATTCGACAGGAACCACGCCTTCCCAGCAGCGTTCATCGGCTTCTTTCCAGTTCTTCGATTGGTCGCGTCCTGATGCGGAGGCAATGTCTTCGGCATTGATAATTCTGAATTTGCCGTCAGTGGTCGTTTCATCATAAATAACGGTGTATTTTTTATCGATCGTCTTGAGGAAACCAAACATTCCCTGTGAATCATCTTTGGCGCGGTCTTCCAAAACCTGCTGCGCCGATTTTTTCGCTTGTTTGGCATCGATGTAAACTTTGCCTTCGGCATTTTTGAATGCTTCCAATCCGACCTGAACTAACGTCATCAAACCGACTGTTGTTATTCCCAGACAAGGAAATTCGCTGGTTTTTGCCGCTTGGGCAACGGTTTTTGCAATCGTGCGAATTTCGTTTGCCAAATCGGCATTTTCAGTATGAAAATTTTCAGCGTGTTTGGTAATTGCATCTTTTGTTTCTTTCCAAAAACGGTGTCCGTATAAAAATTTATGCGAAGAATCGATTTGATCTTTCAATTCGTAATTGCCTTGGATAACGAATTTCTGAATTAATTCATCTCTGTTTTCGGCATTTTGCAAAGTGCGGAACAATTCCAAAGGATAAAATCGAAACCAGATTTGCGCTGCAATTCGGTCAACTTCGTGAATTTCGGGCAAAAGCGTATTTAACGTGTTCAGCCACGCTTTTTCGTCAAAAGTGTTTAAAAAAGTCTCAAATTTTGTAGTCATAGAACTTAAATATGTATGTTAGATAAAATATGTAGAAATATTGCTGATTAAACAAATGAAAAACATATCAGGAAAATCTTTTGAACTCAAATAGACATCGTGTTAGAATCCTCTCGCCTCCGAAAGATTTAAGACCCTGCTTCATCGATCTTAGATATTTTACTTTACTTAGGTTACAGGAGATTTTTGATGTCTTATTGTAAGAACTGTATTTTTATATCGCTCATTTTGTTTGGCTTAATCACAGTTTCTTTCAGCCAAACAATAGAAAACAGCCTCAACGTTACTGTCAAAGATCAGCTTGATAATGTCATTCCCGACGCGCAAATCACACTTTTTAAATCTGATAAAAAAGAAAGACAAATTAAATCGAATAAACAGGGAACGGGACAATTTACCAAACTTTCCGACGGAGAATTTTCAATAACCGTCACTTCAAAAGGCTTTAAGGATTATAAAAGTGAATCGATCAATCTTAAAACGGATGAGGTCAAACATTTGGAAATTATTCTTGAAATCGCTCCGGTTGAATCGGAAGTAGTAGTCGATCAGGCAGATAGTGTGGACAAAAATGATTACGGCGCAGCCAATGTTTTAACGCAGGAAGATTTTAAAAACCTGCCCGATGATCCGGAAGAATTTTGGAAAGCGGTCAGAAAAATTATCGGGCAGTCGGTTACGGGCGAAGAATTACCGATAAACGTTAACGGAATCGAAGGCGGCGAACTTCCGCCAAAAGAAATGATCGAACAGATCCGGGTTGACCGAAATATTTTTTCCGCCAAGAATGCGGGAAGCGGCGGTTCGGGCATTGAAATTATTACCAAAGCGGGAATGAACAAATTTAGAGGAACGGTGAATTTGGGTTTTGCCGATTCGCGTTTAAATGCGGGAAATCCTTTTTTGGGCAAAAGAGTTCCGTCGCAATCGAGAAGTTATCGATTCAGTCTGTCAGGTCCGCTTGGCAAAAAAGCATCATTTTCTTTTTCGGTAAATCATAGCAGCGGAGATTCGGGTTCGGTTATCAATGCCATAATTCTAAATTCGGCTCTGCAGCAAGTCGAATACAAACAAACCTTTCCAACGCCGCGTGTTTCCAACAGTTTTCAGTTTATGATCAACTATGATCCGATCAAAAAACATAAACTCTATCTAAATTACAACTTCAGTTCCAACAGCGGAAAAGGGCAGGGAGTGGGCAATTTTTCGCTTCCGGAAAGAGCCGTTAATAATGACAGCCAATATCATTCGCTCGGTTTTTCTCATATGTATCTGCCTACTCCTAATTTTATGAGCCGGACGATATTTTCTGCCAGTTATCGAGATACGGCATCTTCCGGCGGAATTAAAAGCCCGGCGATAAATGTTTCCGAAGCTTTTTCGGGCGGCGGTTCGCCAAGCGACAGCTCAACTAAAAATTATGATTTATCGATCTCTAACAGCACGACGCATCAATTTGGAAAAAACTCTTTGGAGTATGGTTTTAGTTTTGATTGGGAGCGAAATGATTTAATTTCGCGTTCAAATTTTAACGGGACTTATAACTTCAGCGGTCGAATCGCGCCGCTACTCGATGAAAACAATAATGTTCTCACTGATTCCAACGGAAATATTATTACCGGACAGATAACGAGTATTGAAAGTTATCGCCGCAATCTTTTGTTTCGCAAGCTCGGTTATACAGGTTCGCAAATTCGTGCGCTAGGCGGCGGTGCCGATCAATTTACAATTTCGGGCGGTAATCCGAAACTTTCCGCTTCTCAAATTGAATATGATTTCTATATTGATAACAGTTATAAAATAAATGAATCGTTAAGCGTGGCGGTTGGCTTGCGTTATGAAAATCAAACGAATATCAACAGCAATTTTAATATATCACCGCGATTCAGTGTGATTTGGTCGCCCAAATCGGTTAAAAAGAAGAAGCCGCTTTTTGAACTGCCGCGCATCAGCGCAGGTGTAGGAACTTTTTATTCCCGATTCGGAATGAGTAATCTTATCAGCATCAGGCAAGCCAATAGCGATGATCGAACATCTTATTTTATTTCCAATTCGGCGATCCTCGATGTTTTTCCGAATGTGCCTTCGCTCGATCTGCTTGAAAAAATCGCCCAAACGAAAAGCCGCCAATTTATTGATCCGAAAATTCAAACTCCACTTCAAACAACTTATAATGTCAGCGTAAATAAAAAATTACTTCCAAAGGTCGGCATCAACTTTTCATTTTCATATACGAGAAATGCACGAAACGCGGTGACGATAAATATCAACGCACCTCTGGCGGGAACTTATGATCCTTTAAATCCGACATCAGCCGTTTATCCTTCGGGAAGTCCGGGCAATATTTATCAAATGCGTTCTGCCGGCAGATCCGAATCAATTCGATTTTTCGTTAATCCGACTTTTCCCGAATTTAAACTTTGGGGAAAGCAAACAACATCTTTCAGAGTCACTTATGGTTTTGGTAAAGGTCGAAGCAATAGTGTGGGCGGAAGCGGTTCACCTTTTGACGCGTATGATTTCAGCCGTGAATTTGCGCCTACTACCTCGGACGGCGTTCATAATTTTGGCGGTTTTATTAATCAAACCTTGCCGTATCAAATCGGGATCGGTTTAAACTGGTCGTTTCAAACCGGTTCAAGATTTAATATTACGACCGGACGCGATACGAACGGTGACGGATATTATCTTGAAAGACCTGCATTTGCCTCTAACCCGAATAAACCGGGTGTTGTCGCCACAAAATACGGATTGCTCGATCCTAATCCATCGCCCGGAGACAAAATAATTCCGCGTAATTTAGGCAGAGGTCCGAGCAGTATGAGCGCGGATGCGAGTATTTTTAAATCATTCGGTTTTAATCAGGACAAGAAAAATAAGAAACCGCCTAAGCAAAGGCTTTCGATCGGGATAGCGATTTCCAATGTTTTTAATATAAACAACAAAGGAAATCCGATCGGTAATATGTCATCGCCAAATTTCGTACGGATAATTTCAGGCTCTTCTGCGGAGGGAGGATCATTTAACCCTGAATTTATATTGTCAGGCGGCGGATTTTTATCAGCGAGCAATCCGCGAAGTATGAGATTTAGTCTGAATTTTAGTTTTTAAAGATGAAAATCAACTCATAATTAGCTGACAATCTTATTTTATATGTAAAATCACGCACTCTGCTTGACAATGGGTTTGCAAATTTGTAGAATCTGAAGTTTCGGACATTACCGTCTGACTTAACAGACAGCATTTGAAAAGATGTTGATGAAAGATTTTTGAAGGTTGAAGCAGGAATTGTAGCGTAAAACACCGAGCCTATCGGACGCGCGGCTTAAATTGAACACATCATATTAAATGCCACGCTACAGCAAAGTTGAAACCCGAATAAATTTAATTAAGGTTTAATCAATTTAATTTAAGACGCAAGTAACCGCTTGTGCTAACTGCCGGAAATTATTTCGGCAAGAGTCAGGTAAGAGGATTACTTTTGCCTTTTGGTTTTTAAAAGAGAGTTTAAAGAATGCCGACAATTAATCAATTAGTTCGCAAAGGTCGCACAGCAGTTAAGTATAAAACTGCCAGTCCTGCATTGCAGGCGAATCCGCAGAAACGTGGGGTCTGCACCCGTGTTTATACGCAAACCCCGAAAAAACCGAACTCAGCTTTACGTAAAGTAGCTCGTGTTCGTTTGACCAACGGAATCGAAGTAACAACTTATATCCCGGGTATCGGACATAACTTGCAGGAACATTCAATCGTTTTGCTTCGCGGCGGTCGTGTAAAAGATTTACCGGGTGTTCGTTACCATATTATTCGCGGAACGCTTGATTCATCGGGTGTTGCCAACCGCAACCAATCGCGTTCAAAATACGGTGCGAAACGTCCGAAAGCCGGAGCAGCCGCAGCAGGTAAAGGCGGAGCTAAGAAGAAGTAATTACGAATTTCAAATTACGAATTACGGTTTCCAGAGAAACATAAATTTGTAATTGATTGATAGTAATTTACAACTTATAAAAAGTTATATAGAAATTGCGGAGATTAAAAAGTTTTGAGAAAAGCGTAATTTGAAATTCGTAATTCGTAATTAATTAAAGATATGCCAAGAAGAAGAGTTGCAATAAAAAGAGACATTATTCCTGATCCGATTTACAGCAGTAATTTGGTCACCAAATTTATCAACGGTGTAATGTTGGCAGGAAAAAAATCAACTGCCGAAAAAGTTTTTTACGGTGCGATGATCAAAATCGGTGAAAAAACCGGTGAAGAGCCTTTGAAAGTTTTCAAAAAAGCGGTTGATAACGTTAAACCGACACTTGAAGTTAAATCACGCCGTATTGGCGGCGCGACTTATCAAGTACCGATCGAAGTAAACGTTGACCGTCGCCACACATTGGCAATTCGTTGGATTGTGATTAATGCTCGCAAACGCAACGAAAAAACCATGGAAGACAGACTGGTTGGCGAATTGCTCGATGCGCTCAACAATCGTGGAAGTGCGGTGAAGAAGAAAGAAGAAGTTCATCGTATGGCAGATGCGAATAAGGCATTCGCACATTATAGGTTTTAATAATTAGGGACGAGGGAAAAGTGACAAGGGACAAGAAAGTTGTTACCCGTCACTCGCCACTCGTTACTCGTCACTAAAAGATATGGCAAACATTACGTTAGACAGATTTAGAAACATCGGCATTATGGCGCACATTGACGCGGGTAAAACCACGACAACCGAACGTGTGCTTTTCTACACGGGTGTTTCGCACAAAATTGGCGAAGTTCACGAAGGCACAGCCACAATGGACTGGATGCCGCAGGAACAAGAGCGCGGAATTACGATTACATCTGCCGCGACGACTTGTTTTTGGACACACAAAAAGATCGAATACAGAATTAACATCATTGATACACCGGGTCACGTTGATTTCACAATGGAAGTCGAACGTTCGCTTCGTGTACTTGATGGCGCGGTTTGTGTTTTTGACGGCGTTGCGGGTGTTGAGCCGCAATCCGAAACAGTTTGGCGGCAAGCCGATAAATATGGTGTGCCGAGAATTTGTTTCATCAACAAATTAGATCGTGCTGGTGCTTCGTTTGACCGCTCGTTTCAATCAATTATTGATCGTTTAGGCGCAAATGCCGTTGCTCTGCAGATTCCGATCGGTTTAGAAGATCAGCTCAAAGGCGTAGTTGATCTGGTTACGATGAAAGGTTTGGTTTGGAGCAATGAAAATAAAGGCGCGGAATATGAAATTACTGATATTCCTGCCGATTTGCAAGCTGATGCCGAAGCCGCACGCGAAAAACTTTTAGAAGCCGTGGCTGATATTGATGACGATATTGCCATGAAGTACCTTGAGGGCGAAGAAGTCACCGAAGCTGAAATTCGCGCTGCTCTTCGTAAAGGAACTTTGGCTATGAAGATTGTTCCTGTCGTCACAGGTTCGGCTTTCAAAAATAAAGGCGTTCAAACTTTGCTTGATGCCGTTGTAGATTTTCTGCCGAGCCCGCTTGATATTCCGGCGATCGAAGGTGTTAATCCAGATACGGATGAAGTTGAAAGTCGTCCGCCGGATGCAAAAGCTCCGTTCGCAGGTTTGGTTTTTAAGCTCGCCGTTGATAAATATCTCGGACAATTATCGTTCGTTAGAATTTACAGCGGAACCATTAAATCGGGTTCGTATGTTTATAATCCGATCAAAGGTTCAAAAGAACGTGTCGGTCGCTTGCTTCGTATGCACGCCAACAAACAGGAAGACATTGAGGAAGCGTCAGCAGGTGAAATTATCGCTATCGGCGGTATGAAAAATGTCACCACAGGCGAAACGGTTTGCGACGAAACACATCAGATTATTCTCGAATCAATGGAATTTCCTGATCCGGTTGTCAGAGTTGCGGTTGAGCCGAAAACTCGCCAAGACCAGGATAAGATGGGACTTGCGCTTAATAAATTAGCTCAGGAAGATCCGAGTTTCCGCGTTAATACCGATCACGAAACAGGTCAGACGATCATCGCCGGAATGGGCGAGCTCCATTTGGAAATTATCGTTGACCGTATGAAGCGTGAATTCGGCGTTGAAGCAAACGTTGGTAAACCGCAGGTTGCTTACCGCGAAACAATTACGAGATCTGCACCGGGTAAAGAAATCTTCAAGAAACAATCCGGTGGTCGTGGTCAATTTGCCCACGTTGAGGTTGAAATCGAACCGGCACCGGGTGAAGGATTTGTCTTTGAAGACAAAATCACCGGCGGCGCAATTCCGAAACAGTTCATTAAACCTGTGTCTGAAGGTATCAGAGATGCAATGCGTCGCGGTTATTTAGCTGGCTACGAATTGGTTGATATTAAAGCCAGACTCGTTTTCGGTTCATTCCACGAAGTTGACTCGGACGAACGTTCATTCCAAATTGCAGGTTCACTTGCATTTCAGGATGCGGTCAAAAAAGCAACTCCTGTATTGCTCGAACCGATCATGAAAGTTGAAGTTGTGACACCGGAAGAATATATGGGTTCGGTCAACGGCGATTTAAATCGTCGTCGCGGACAAATCGAAGGTATGAATCCTCGTCCGGGTGGTGTTCAGGTTGTAACCGCATTCGTTCCATTATCCGAAATGTTCGGATATACGACGGATTTACGTTCAGCGACACAGGGACGCGCGACATCATCAATGCACTTTGAGCGTTACGATCAAGCACCGCGCAATGTTGCAGAAGAAATTATTGCCAAAGTTAAAGGCGCAGTTAGCTAAGAAATTAAGGAATTATTTAACGGAGTAAAAAGATGAGTAAAGAGAAGTTTGACCGAAGTAAACCGCACGTAAATATCGGGACGATCGGACACGTTGACCACGGTAAGACGACATTGACAGCGGCGATTACGAAAGTAATGAGCAAACATAATCCGAAGATGGTGTTTCGTTCATTTGATTCGATTGATAATGCGCCGGAAGAAAAAGCACGAGGTATCACGATTGCGACTGCTCACGTTGAGTATGAAACACCGAATCGTCATTATGCTCATGTTGATTGTCCGGGTCACGCCGACTACGTTAAGAATATGATTACCGGCGCGGCGCAGATGGACGGAGCTATTCTGGTAGTGGCTGCGACCGACGGACCGATGCCGCAAACCCGTGAACACATTCTCTTGGCACGTCAGGTCGGTGTTCCTTCGATCGTCGTCTTTATGAATAAAGTTGATATGGTCGATGACGAAGAATTGCTGGAATTGGTTGAACTGGAAATCAGAGAATTACTTTCAAGCTATGAATTTCCTGGCGATGATATTCCGATCACGCAAGGGTCAGCATTAGGCGGCTTGAATGGTGAACCGCAATGGGAAGCCAAGATCGATGAATTGATGCAGACGGTTGATGATTATATTCCGACCCCGCAGCGTGAAACGGATAAACCGTTCCTGATGCCGGTCGAAGATATTTTCACGATTCAGGGACGCGGAACGGTGGCGACGGGCAGAATCGAACGCGGCATTGTCAAAGTCAACGAAACGGTTGAGATTGTCGGCATCAAAGATACACGCACGACGGTTGTCACAGGTGTTGAAATGTTCAAGAAATTGCTTGATGAAGGACGAGCCGGAGATAACGTCGGCTTACTCTTAAGAGGCGTTGATAGAAAAGAGATCGAACGCGGACAAGTAATAGTTAAACCGGGAACGATCAATCCGCACACGAAGTTCAAAGCGGAAGCCTATGTATTGACGAAAGAAGAAGGCGGCAGACACACCCCGTTCTTTACGGGATACCGACCGCAGTTTTATTTCAGAACAACGGATGTCACGGGAGTTGCACATTTACCGGCAGGAGTGGAAATGGTAATGCCGGGAGATAACATCCAAATGGAAATCGAGTTGATCGCGCCGATCGCAATGGAGAAAGGACTTCGCTTTGCGATCAGAGAAGGCGGCAGAACAGTTGGAGCCGGAACCGTCTCCGATATTGTTGAGTAATAAATTAGGTCTTTGGTTTTCGGTATTTGGTCTTAACTAAAACCGAAAACCAAAAGCCAAAGACCAAAGACCAAAGATTTATGTTAAACGAAAAAATTCGCATCAAGTTGAAAGCCTACGATCATCGCGTTTTAGATCAATCAACACAAGAGATTGTCGAAACAGCGCGGAGAACAGGGGCAAGAGTCGCGGGACCGATTCCGCTTCCGACAATTAAAAATAAGTGGACGGTTTTACGCTCGCCGCACGTTGATAAAAAATCACGTGAGCAGTTTGAGATCAGAACCCACAAGCGTTTAATGGACATTCTTGACCCAACGCCGGAAACGGTTGATGCGTTAATGAAATTGGATTTACCCGCCGGCGTTGATGTAGAAATCAAGGCATTTGGCAAAAACTAATCGATTTCGGATTATGGAATGCGGATTGGGATTTAAAAGGAATAGAATTTCTTAATAATCCCAAATCCCAAATCCTAAATCCCAAATCCAATAATTGGAGAAATGATGATTAACGGTATCATCGGTAGAAAAGTTGGGATGACGCAAATCTTCGCGGAAGACGGTACAGTAACACCTGTAACCGTTGTTAAAGCAGGACCTTGTGTTGTTGTGCAAACCAAAAGTGCAGCCGGAAAAGACGGTTATAATGCGGTTCAACTCGGATTCGTTGAAGACAATCCGATCAAGTTGAAAAACGTTTCAAAGCCTCTGCGCGGACATTTTGAAAAAACCGGAAGCGGAACACCGCCGACACGCGTTTTAAAAGAAATACGCCTTGAAAACGAAGCCGATGTAAACATCGGCGACCAGATCAAAGCTAATGATCTTTTTACGGACGGCGATAAAGTCGAAGTTGTCGGTAAATCAAAAGGACGCGGATTTGCAGGGACGATCAAACGTCACAAATTTCATCGCGGTCCTGAATCGCACGGTTCGATGTCAGTTCGCGCGCCGGGTTCAATCGGTCAATCGGCTTATCCGTCACGTGTAATCAAAGGAACTCGTTCTTCGGGTCACATGGGCGATGCACAAGTAACGGTTACAGGTTTGACTGTGGCAAGAGTTGATGTTGAAAACAATCTCATTCTGATTCGCGGAGCAGTTCCGGGCGCAAACGGAAGTTTGGTTGTAGTTAAGAAATCTAGTAAGAAATAGTCCGGAGTCCAGAGTCCAGAGTCCAGAGTCAAATCGACTCACGACTCACGACTCACGACTCACGACTCTAACGGAGTAAGATTATGCCTACCGTAAAGGTTCGCAATTTAAAGAATAAAGAAGTCGGTGAAGTAACGCTTTCTGATGCTGTGTTTGCAGTTGATTATAATGAAGCTTTAGTTCACGCGGCAGTCAAAAATTTTTTGGCAAATCGCCGACAAGGTACATCAGCCACGAAAACTCGCGGCGATGTTTCCGGATCAGGTCGTAAACTTTGGAAGCAAAAGGGAACAGGTCGTGCGCGTATTGCGTCGCTTCGTTCGCCATTGTGGAAAGGCGGCGGTAACGTCCACGGACCTCAACCGCGCGATTGGTCATACAGTTTGCCTAAGAAAATGCGTCGTGGTGCTCTGCGTTCAGCGTTAAGCGAAAGATTGCGTGAAGGAAATCTGATTATTATTGAAGATTTCACCATCGATAACCCGAAAACGAAAGAATTTCTCAGCATTATCGGCGGATTACAGCTCGCTGAAGGCAAAAAGCCTGCGAAAACTTTGATCGTTGATTCGCTGGATAACGAAAACTTAATTCGTTCATCGCGCAATGTGCAGAAAACCAAAGTTACAAACAGCTATGGGGTGAACATTTACGATTTGCTGTATCACGAAAAACTTTTGATCTCTAAATCGGCGATTGATGAATTAAGCAGAATGCTTGATCCGAACAGAGAAGTCGCAGCGACAGAGGAGGCGGCACAACAATGAGTATTAAATTAAGTGTTTGGGATGTTTTAAAGTCGCCGGTCGTTACCGAAAAATCAGTTCTTTTAAAAGAAGCATCGAGCGAAGAAGGCGATGCACAGGTTTTGACTTTTCGTGTTGCAGTCGGTGCCGGAAAAGACGATATTCGCAAAGCGGTTGAAGAAATTTTCAACGTTAAAGTATCAACAGTTCGCACCGTTAATTACGAAGGCAAACTGAAACGTCGCGGACGCACCGAAGGTCGCCGTCCGAATTGGAAAAAGGCTTACGTTACTTTGAAAAAAGGTGAGCCGGTAGTTGATTACGCAGAAGCCATTTAATTTGGGATTTGGGATTTGGGATTGCGGATTTGCAAACCCACTCAAAGTTACTCAAATTCAAACGCGGAGGGTGTAAAGATTTTAGAATAAAATAAAATCCCAAATCCTAAGTCCGCAATCCGAAATTGAATTATGGGAATTAAGAAATTAAAACCGACATCACCGGCGCGACGTTATCAAACATATTTGACGCGCGATGAATTAACACCGAATGCTAAGCCGGAAAAATCTTTGCTGGAGCCGAAGATCAGAATTTCAGGGCATAATAGCGATGGACGTATTACAGTTCGCCGTCGCGGCGGAGGTCACAAGCGTCATTATCGTATCGTTGATTTCAAACGCGATAAAGCAGGCATCCCGGGACGAGTTACACAAATTGAGTACGATCCAAATCGTTCATCACATATTGCTTTGATTACATACCTTGACGGCGAAAAACGTTACATCATTTCACCAGTCGGTTTGGAAGTCGGAAAAATGGTTATGAGCGGAGTCGATGCCGATATTTTGCCGGGAAATGCTTTGCCGATTAAAAATATTCCGCTCGGTACACAGATTCATAATATTGAATTGCGTCCGGGTAAAGGCGGACAGATGGCACGTTCGGCAGGGGCTTTTGCTCAATTAGTTGCAAAAGACGGTGATTTCGCACAGCTTCGTATGCCGTCAGGCGAAGTTCGACGTGTTCTGCTTGTTTGTATGGCAACCGTTGGACAAGTTGGCAATACCGAAAATGAAAACGTTTCATTAGGTAAAGCCGGACGTTCACGCTGGAAAGGCTTGCGTCCGAAAGTTCGCGGTGTTGCGATGAACCCCGTAGATCACCCCCATGGTGGTGGTGAAGGTAAAACTTCGGGTGGTCGTCATCCGGTAACTCCTTGGGGACAACCGACACGCGGTTACAAAACCCGTAATAATAAACGCACACAGAAATTTATCGTGCGCGACAGAAGAAAATAAACGGATTTTGGATTTTAGATTTTGGATTTTGGATTGTCATAAAGAACATATTCAAATCCAAAACAGAAAATCCAAAGTTCATTGAAAGAATAAATTGAACGCGGAATGTGATATGGACGAAAATCCAAAATCCAAAATCCGCAATCCAAAATCGAAATATGCCACGTTCATTAAAAAAAGGACCTTTCATTGATTTAAGTGTTCAAAAGGTCATGAGAAAAATTGCAGAAGGCGGAAATAAGCCGCAGGCAATCAAAACCTGGTCGCGCCGTTCAACAATTTCACCGGATATGGTTGGTTTAACCTTCGGTGTTCATAACGGCAAACGTCATATTCCTGTATATGTTACGGAAAATATGGTCGGACACAAACTCGGAGAATTTTCGCCGACCAGAACTTATAAAGGTCATCCGGGAACAAAAGCGGAGAAAATGGCAAAAAGGAAATAATTTTAGATTTTAGATTTTAGATTATAGATTGGGCTTAAGGTTAACAATCAAATCCAAAATTCAAAATTCAAAATCCAAAATGAATTATGGAAGCAATAGCAAAAACAAAAAATTTAAAGGGCTCGCCGCGAAAAGCACGTCTTGTCATTGATCTGATTCGTGGACGAAATGTTTCGCAAGCATTGGCAATTTTGAAATTTACGGACAAGCGAGCCGCTGATCCGATTGCCAAAACTTTGCAGTCGGCGATCGCCAACGCAACATTCGCAGCGGAAAAACAAAATATTGCGATTGATCCGGACGAGTTGTTTGTCAAGTCTTGTTTTGTAGATATGGGACCGCATAAAAATCGCCGTCGTATGCGTCCTGCACCGCAAGGTCGCGCATATCGTGAACAGCGTCACTATTGCCACATTACAATTTTGGTTTCCAGCGACAAACCTGCTGAAGAAGAGAAAGTACTTGGCAAGAAAGATAAGACCGGCAATGAAAGTAAATCAAAAGGTTCAGGTAAATCGGCAAGCAAAACCAATTCACAAGATCCGGCGAAGAAAGCGGGTAGCGTAAAAGAAGATAAAAAAGCGAAAGCCGAGGAAGCAAAAGTTGAAGAAGTACAAACAACGGCAACAACTGCTGAAGCTATTGAAACGGAAGCACCGAAAGTTACTGAAACAGCAGCAACCGAATCTGCGAAAAACGAAGCTGAAGTTGCAGATGTAAAAGATGCTGAATCGCAAACACCGGCAGAAAAGAATGAAAGCAAACCTGCGGACGAAGCGCAGCTCGATAATAACGAGGAATTGGAAAGACAATAGGATTTAATTATGGGACAAAAAGTTCATCCATACGGCTTCCGGGTCGGATATAACAAAGACTGGCACTCACACTGGTTTGCCAAAAAGGAATTTGCTGAATATCTGGCGGAAGACATGCAATTAAAGCGCGATCTGAAAAAACGCTTTAACGGAGCAGGAGTTTCACATATTGACGTTGAACGCGCTGCCAATCGCTTGAAAATTATCATCTATACTTCACGACCGGGAATCATCATCGGACGTAAAGGTTCGGAGATCGAAAAACTCAAAGAAGATTTGTCGAAAAAGACCGGACGCGAAGTAATCATTTCGATTCAGGAAGTTCAAAAACCTGAATTGAATGCTCAGCTCCAAGCTGAAAAGATTGCCCAGCAATTGGAAAAACGTATCGCTTTCCGCCGCGCGATGAAGAAAATCATCGAAGAATCACAGAGATTCGGCGCACAGGGAATTAAAGTAATGATCGCCGGACGTTTGAACGGTGCTGAAATCGCCCGCACGGAATGGACGCTCGAAGGTCGTCTCCCGCTGCATACTTTAAGAGCCGATATTGATTACGGATTTGCCGAAGCGTTAACCACATTTGGAATTATCGGCGTTAAAGTTTGGATTTATCGCGGAGAAATTCTTGATCCGAATGCGTCGATCGCACGCGGAACAACTACCGATCCGATAAATGAGCCGAAGGTTGTCGGCGGCGGACGAAATGACCGCAGACCACCGCGCCGTCGTGATAATAGAAACGATAGAGGCTAAAAGATTTTAGATTTTAGATTTTAGATTTTAGATTGAAAAGCGATTGTCAGAAACGATCCGAGGTCCGAAATCAAAAATCGCAAATGGAGTAACTCGTTATGTTGATGCCAAAAAAGGTCAAGCACCGCAGAGTGATGAAAGGGGGAAAG
>JADMIO010921763.1_pt1 | contig 62666 bp, 58 predicted proteins | sample 8958161 | NCBI WGS metagenome assembly JADMIO01 (sample SAMN16585339, study PRJNA669376) | soil metagenome | isolation source: Crop rotation soil | place: USA: Cullars Rotation, Alabama | collected 2011 | reverse complement strand
CGCGACAACTTGTCCACGTGGAATTCTAAGCTTAGGATCCCAATGTGCTGGAAAGGCTTGCCGCGTCGCCCCGGCTCGCCGCGCATCAGCCGGTCAGCCTCGACGACGTATCGACCATCATGTACACGTCGGGCACCACGGGAAAACCGAAAGGCGCCATGATCACCCATGGCATGACCTTCATCAACGCGGTCAATCTCGGCATTCCGACCTGTATCTCGCAGCGCACGATCTTTCTCTGCGTGCTGCCGCTGTTTCATACCGGCGGACTGAACTGCTACACCAATCCGGTGCTGCATGCCGGCGGCACCGCGCTGATCATGCGCGCATTCGATCCGGCCGAGTCGCTGCGGATCATCGGCGACGCAAGTGTCGGGTTGACGCATTTCTTCGGCGTGCCCTCGATCTACCAGTTCATGTGCCAGCATCCCGCGTTTGCTTCGACCGACCTGTCGCGCCTGCAGATCGCCGGCGTCGGCGGCGCGCCGATGCCGGTGCCGCTACTGAAGATCTGGCAGGACCGTGGCTGCGCGCTGGTGCAGGGTTACGGCATGACCGAGACCAGTCCGGCGGTGATGATGCTCGATCCCGAGGATGCCGCGCGCAAGGCCGGCTCCGCCGGCAAGCCCGTGCTGCACGGCGATCTGAAGATCGTCGACGCCGAGGGCAACACGGTCGAGCCGGGAGAAGTCGGCGAATTGTGGGTGAAGGGCCCGAACATCACGCCGGGCTACTGGAACCGGCCGGAAGCCAACAGAAACTCGTTCACCGACGGCTGGCTGCACACCGGCGATGCCGCACGCGTCGATGAGGAAGGTTTTTACTACATCGTCGACCGCACCAAGGACATGTACATTTCCGGCGGCGAGAACGTCTATCCGGCCGAGGTCGAGGACGTGCTCTATCAACTGCCTGCCATTGCCGAAGCAGCCGTGATCGGCGCGCCGGATGCGACCTGGGGCGAGACCGGTGTTGCCGTGATCGCCGTGAAGAAGGATTTTGAGCTGACCGAAGGCGAGGTAATCGGCCATTGCCGCGAGCGGCTGGCGCGCTTCAAATGCCCGCAACGGATCGTGTTCATCGATGCCCTGCCCCGCAATGCCACCGGCAAGGTGCACAAGCCGACGCTGCGGGAACGCTTTCTTGCGCGCGTGAATGCCGTGACGTGAGCCCGCCGGCCGCAGCACAGCGCTGTCAATGAAACGTTAACCATACGGCCTTTAGCATGCCGGCCAGCAGGCAGACGCGAGTTTTGCCGTCAGGGCCGTTCTATGCTGCAGACAGTCGACGCGCCTCAAGCGGATACCGAGGCTGGCTCCGTCCCCGCACTGGTCAATTCAATCAGCCGGCGCCTCGGCGATTTCGGCCTGACGCTGCACGAGACGGCGATCAACATCACCGCAGTAACCGGCGAATCCGAACGCCAGGTCGGGCAGTTCAAGACGCTGCGCGACAGCGCCGAAGTCATGGTCGAGGCCAACCGGAAGATCGATACGACCTCGGCTTCCGCGCAGCAGACGGCACGGACGGGTCAAACCGAACTATCCGATTGTCGCGCGGCGATCGGCGAAGCGACGAGGCGCGTGGCGCTGCTGGTCGCCACCACCGAAACCATCGAGCAGCGGCTGGCCGACGTCGAAAAGGCGCTCGCCGACGTCGGCGGCGTTTCCAGGGCGATCGAAAAGATCGCGCAGCAGACCAATCTTCTGGCGCTTAACGCGACCATCGAGGCGTCACGCGCGGGCGATGCGGGACGCGGCTTCGCGGTGGTCGCGGCCGAGGTCAAGGTCCTGTCCGGCCAGACCCGCGAAGCCACCTTGCGCATCCGCTCCACGGTAGACACGCTGTCCTCGCAAATCGCCCGGCTGCGCGACGATTCGACGCGAGGCACTTCGGACGCGCACGGAACACACCAGAGCACGCAATCCATCGAGACCGCAATCGGCCGTGTCGGTGCAAGCCTGACCAGGCTCACCGAACTCAACGAAGCGATCAAGGGAGAAGCGACGCACAATCTCAAATGCTGCGCCGCCACGATCGACCAGCTTACCGGCCTGGAGCACGGCCTCTCCTCGTCGTCGGCAAGCCTCGGCGCTGCCAACCATCAGGTTGCCGAAACGCACAGCAAACTCGCGCAGCTGATCGATCAAATCGGCAACAGCAGCATCCCGACCGACGACACCCCGTACCTCGAGGCCGCAAGAGCGATGCGCGCCCGGGTCGTCGACGTATTCGAGAACGCAATCGCGACCAGGGCGATGACGGTCGACGAGCTGTTCAGCGAGGACTACAGCGAAATTCCGGACACCAACCCGACGCAGTACATGGCGAAGTTCACCCGGTTTTGCGAGCAGACGCTTCCCGCTATCCTCGAAGCGGCGAAGAACTGCCTGCCCCACATTGCGTTTGCGGTCACCACGGACCGCACCGGCTATCTTCCCGTCCATAACGCCGAATATTCGAAACCGCAGGGCAAGGATCCGGCGTGGAATATGGCCAATTGCCGCAACCGGATGTTTTTTCCGACCCAGCACACGATGGGTGACATCGACTTTACCCGCCCGTCCTATCTGCTGACGCGGCGGCGCGAGCTCGGCCAGGGCAAGCATGTGATGATCAAGATCGCCATTGCGCCGGTCTGGGTCGCGGGACGCTACTGGGGCTCGGCGTCGATAGGCTACATCCTGCCCTGACAGCCACCGTCGTCCCGACGAAGGCCGGGACCCATACGCCGTGTCGTCTCGGCTTGAGCGATGCCGTTGCAACGCTGCGCTCAATCACGCACGCCAGGGGTTATGGGTCCCGGCCTTCGCCGGGACGACACCGGTGTTTTACGCCGCCTTGCTGACCTTTACCCCGCCGCCTTCCAGCAGCATGACCTTGTTCAGCAGTTTTACCAGCGCATAGACGGACTCGATCGCAGGCGCCGGGGTGCTGGTCAGCTTGGCCATCTCCAGGATCGAGCCGATCAACGCCTCGGTCTCCAGCGAACGGCCCGCCTCGACATCCTGCAGCATCGAGGTCTTGTGCGCGCCGACCGCTTCGGCGCCGGCGATGCGCTTGTCGATCGATACGCGGAAGGTGACGCCGAGCTTTTGCGCGATGTCCTGCGCTTCCTTCATCATGGTCGCGGCAAGCGCGCGCGTCTCGGCGAACTGGCAGATGTCCACCAGCGTCGCATGGGTCAAAGCCGAGATCGGGTTGAACGACAGATTGCCCCATGCCTTCAGCCAGATTTCCGAGCGGATATCCGGCAGCACCATGGATTTCAGCCCGGCCTTGATGAAGACGTCGTGCAATTCCCTGACGCGCGGGGTTTCCTTGCCGTCGAGCTCGCCGATCGGGAAGCGATCGCCTTCGACGTGGTGGATCACGCCGGGCGCGGTGGCTGCCGCCGCCGGATAGACCACGCAGCCGATGATGCGTTTCGGGTCGATGTGTTTGGTCAGCACGCCGGAGGGATCGAGGCTTTCCAGCTTGTGGTTGTCGTATTGGCCGCCGAGCCGCTGGAAATACCACCAGGGCAGGCCGTTCTGCACGGTCAGCACGATAGTCTCGGGACCGAGCAGGGTATCGATATCCCGCACCACCTGATCGAGGAAGTGCGCCTTCACCGCGAGCACGACGATGTCCTGCTTGCCGGCTTCCGCCGGCTTGTTGACGGCTTTCATCCGCGCGGTCTGCACCTTGCCGTCGTGCCATTCAAGCTTGAGGCCGTTCTTCTGAATCGCGGCGAGATGCGCGCCCTGGTCGATCACCGTGACGTCCTCGCCGGCGAGCGCGAATTTTGCCGCCAGCAGCCCGCCAATCGCGCCGGCGCCGACGATGCAGATCTTCTTCGGTTGCGGCGGCGCGCCGGTCAGATACGGACTCGGCAGCACCTGGTCGAACACGTTGACCAGCGAGCCGACGCCGTCGATCACGATCGCGACCTCGTTATGCGCGTCGCCCATGGTGCCGGCGCCGAGCGAGGTGCCGCAGGCGATGATGTCGCCGGGCATCAGCGTCACGTCTTTCGAGATCGCGGCGACCAGCTTGTGCGGCGGGAAGAACATGTCGGCGACCGGGTAGTTCTGCCGCTCCTTGCCGTTGAGCACGGTCTTGACCGAAAGTTTTAACGGATCGACGCCGGTGGTAATGACCGGACCGAATACGCCGAACGTGTCAAAACTCTTGGCGCGCGCCCATTGCTCGAAGGACTTGTCCTTGCGCAGCAGGTCGACCGCGGTGACGTCGTTCACGCAGGTGTAGCCGAAGATGTAGTCGCCGGCCTCTTCCTCGGAGATGTTGAAGCATTTCTTGCCGATGACGACGCCGAGTTCGCCCTCGTAGATGATCTTCCCCGTGTAGGTGGCGGGACGCTCGATCGGCTTGCCCGCCGGCCAGTAGGCGTTCGGCGCTTTGAGGAACCAGAGCGGCTCTTTCGGCCGGGTAAAATCGTTCTTGGCGGCAAGCTGGTGAAAATTATTCCAGAGACAGATCATCTTGGACGGATCGCACGGGGTGCGGACCTCGACCTCGGAGAGTTTTACAGTCTCGCCGGTCGGTTTTGCGCCGGCGAACAGATCGCCCTCATGAACCGCGATCGCCTCGCCCTCCAGCGTACCAAAGCCGGTTTTGCCGCCCTGCTCGAACCGAATCCATCGTGTCATCTGCGCCTCTCCCCGGTTGGCCGCGTCATTCCATGCGCCGCCTCGTTTCATTGTAGCCGCCGTGGCAATCCCCGCAATCGTGCACTGCATCATCGGCAAGTTCCAACCGTTTGCAGGTTGCCAGAAGCTGGAATCCGACTAGCCTGTCAGGCGGGATCTGGAGGCATCGATGGAAGACGAGAAATCAATCGCGGAGAAGTTGACCGGGGTAATCAGCAAGGCTGCTGACACCGTCAAACACGCCGTCAGCCATGTCGTCGAAAGCGCGTCGGAAGCGGCGCAGCATGCGATGGAGGCCAATGCGGAAAAGATTTCACGGATACCGCCGGCAAGGCCCGACCCGGGTAAGGTCGCCGGCACGACCAACGAGCAGGTCTACATCCCCGAAACCAGCGACGCGGCGGCGATGCCGATGCCGCTTTTCCCTCCTGCCGTGACCCCGAAGAAGCAAAAGTCCGTTGCGAGGCGGGCGCCGGCCGGCAAGACGCCCGCGAAGCAAGCGGCGAGAAGGGCGAAGACGAAGACAAAGGCTGCGAAAAAACCCACCGCCCGGCGGGCGAGGAAAGCTGCAAAAAGGCCCCCGGCGAAGAAGGCTGGAAAGGCTGCAAAAAAATCCGCCGTTCGAAAGCCTAAAAAAACAAGACGAAAATCCGCCAGGTAAAGCGGCCGAAGTCCTCGTCCCTGGCCGCATCCTGGCGATGTGCGTCGCCGGTCGGGATCGGCTACACTTCCCATCCTTTATCGCGACCGCCGACCAACGCACGGGAGAATGCAATGAGAGACCGGAAATGGTCGAGACGCGAGGTGTTGCGGGCGTCTACGGCGTTGGCCGTGACCACGGTGTTTGCCGAGCCGCTCAGGGCCGCCCCGCCTCCGCCCGCCGCGGTGACGCCGGCCCTGATCGAGGCGGCGCGCAAGGAAGGCAAGGTTTCGTATTATTCAGCGCTGGAGCTGAACGTCGCCGAGCGGCTGGGCAAACTGTTCGAGGCGAAATATCCGGGGATTTCGGTGCGCGTCGAACGCTCCGGCGCGGAGCGGATTTTTCAGCGTATCGCGCAGGAGCAGGGCAGCGGGATCAACGCGGTCGATGTTGCAAACTCGACCGACCCGGCGCATTACCTCGACTGGAAGCAGAAGGGCTGGCTGGCGCCTTATCTCCCCGAGGACGTGGCCAAGCATTTTCCGGCCGATCAATTCGACGCCGACGGTCTGTACGCCACCTCCTGCGCCTGGCTGGAGGCGATCGGCTACAACACCGGTCTTGTGAAGCCGGAGGACGCGCCGAAAAGCTATGCCGACCTGCTCGACCCGAAATGGGCGGGCAAGATCGTCAAGGCTCATCCCGGCTACAGCGGCGCGATCCTGACCGCCACCTTCGTGCTGACGCGCGACCTCGGCTGGCCGTATCTGGAAAAACTGGCGCAGCAAAAGGTGCTGCAGGTGCAATCCGCCGCCGATCCGCCGAAGAAGATTCTGCTCGGCGAGCGCGCCGTGATGGCCGACGGCAACGACTACAATCTCGTGCTGCTGAAGGACGCCGGCAAGCCGGTGCAGGCCGTGTACGCCACCGAAGGCTCGCCGCTGATCATCGTGCCTTCCGGCGTGTTCCGCAACGCACCCAATCCCAATGCCGCGCGGCTGTTCCAGAGCTTCTTCTTCAGCGCCGAGACCCAGCAGATGCTGGTCGATGTGTTCGCGCATCGCTCGTTTCATGCCATGGTCAAGGAAAAGTCCGGCCACGTGCCGCTGGCGGATATCAAACTGCTGAAGGCAGATCCTGCCGAGGTGCTGGCGCAAAGCGAGTCGATCAAGGCGCGCTACACCAAACTGTTCGGCGTCTGAGATGAAAAAAGGAAAAACAACAAGAAGGACGGGGTGAACAATCCGCCGCCGAAGGCCGCGGAAATCAAGGCCGCCGAGCTCGGCACCGCGGCAAGGGATTTCCAGAACCTGCACGAACTGGTGGCCAAGGCGCGCGCCAACCTCAACCAGAATGCGTGGGATTACATCGTCGGCGGCACCGAGACCGAGACCACGCTGCAGCGTAACCGCATGTCGCTGGATGAAATCGCGTTCCGGCCGCGCATTCTGCGCGATGTCAGCAAGGTCGACGCCTCGGTCAAGGTGATGGGCCGCAAGCTGCGGCTGCCGGTGCTGCTGGCGCCGGTCGGCGCGCTGGAGACGTTCGATCCCGAGGGCGGCGCTGCGGTGGTGCGCGGCGCGGCCAGTTTTGGCGCGGCGCATATGCTGAGCTCGGTGTCCGAGCCGGGACTGGAGAATGTCGCGAAAGCAGCACCGGATGCGCTGCGCATCTATCAGCTTTACGTGCGCGGCGAGGAGGCGTTCGTCGAGGACCGCATCGAGCGGTCGATCAAGAACGGCTATGCCGCCTTCGCGTTGACCGTCGATACCGCGCATTACAGCCGGCGCGAGCGCGATCTCGCAAAACGCTACGTCCGCGCCAACCGCCGCGACGTCAGCGGCCGCGAATACCAGATGGCGCTCGACTGGCGCACGGTGAAGCGCATCAAGCAGCGGCACAAGATCCCGCTGGTGATCAAGGGCATCGCTACGCCTGAGGATGCAACGATCGCGGTCGATCACGGCGTCGAATGGATCTACGTCTCCAACCATGGCGGGCGCCAGCTCGATCACGGCCGCGGCGCCATGCATGTGCTGCCGGAGATCGTCGCCGCCGTCGGCGGGCGTGCGAAGATCATGGTCGACGGCTCGTTCTGCCGCGGCACCGACATCGTCAAGGCGATCGCGTCAGGCGCCGACCTCGTCGGTCTCGGCCGTCTGCAATGCTGGGCGCTCGCCGCCGGCGGCGAGGCCGGCATCATACGCATGCTGGAGCTTCTGGAAGACGAGGTGCAGCGCTGCCTCGGCCTGCTCGGCGCCAACAGCTTTGCCGAGCTGGACAAGAGCTTTCTGCACGCGGCCTCGCCGACCACGGCGCCCAGCGTGTTCAGCGCCTTCCCGCTGCTGGAAATCGCGCCGTACAAATATTGACGGACGAACGCGCCAGACACGATTGTAATTCACGCGCATGCGGGAACCCTTACTGGACAGGATGAGCGCAGCGCAATCCGGAGCACCTGTCGCCGCGGGGACGGAATCCCGATTTAGCTGTAGGGCGCAATAAGCGCAGCGCATTGCGCCATTCAGCGGCGGCGCAATAAGCGCAGCGCATTGCGCCATTCAGCGGCGGCGCAATGCGCTGCGCTTATTGCGCCCTACGCTTGCTACGCTTGCTCGTCGTCCCGGCGAACGCCGCAACACACTCCGCCGTCATCCTGAGGCGCTCGCCGCGCAGCGGCGAGCCTCGAAGGATCGGCTGCGAGTGCCGGTGCCCGCGGCCATCCTTCGAGACGCCGCGCAAGAGCGCGGCTCCTCAGGATGACGGCGGAGTATGTGTCCGCGCCCTTGCGAAAAAATCTTTCCGATTCGAATTTCAAACAGCCACGCGCCCGCGTTCTCGCGCCGCCGCGCGAGGTGGACTTTTAGTTTGCCTCCCCTTTTGTGAGGGGAAGCGGAGCGCCGAAAGGCGCATAGTCAACAAGCCGCGGCTTGTCTCCCGGATCGCCGGGAAACAGCATCACACGGCAACGCCTCCCGGCGCTCCGCCGCGGCGTCTTAAAACCCCGGTCCGTTCTTCCGGGGACGTGGCAACCCTCGGCGATTTCGCGCCGCATGCCTGTCCCCGTCCAGCCAGCTCACAGTGGCAGACCCCTTATGTCAGGGCCGGACGGAAACCCGGAGCCTCCCGAGACCGTGCTTGCGAGGCACGACCCCAGGCGCCGCATCCGGCCGGTTTGGGTTACCCCGCCCCGGCCAAGCTTAAAGCTCTGTCCCACTTCAGGCTCGCCTCTAGAAGCGCCCCCTCACTGGACAGGATACGGAATATATACAGCAATCTAGGAATACATCAATAGGAATTTTTAGGTTCCACAAAAATATTTTTCCGGTAGCCCCGTAGGGCGCAATAAGCGCAGCGCATTGCGCCATTCAGCGGCGGCGCAATGCGCTTCGCTTATTGCGCCCTACGCTTGCTGCGCTCCATCCGGGCTACGAAGCGCCCCTTCCCGGACAGAACAGCGAAACGAAATTTTTTTGGCCTGCCCGCCGAACGATACAGACACGCGTTTTGTCGGCACAATGGCGGCCGGCACCGGACGGGAGATTGAGTCGTGGGCGAATGGTTCGGGGTGGTGCTCGCGCTGGTCTCGAGCAGCCTCGGCGGCACCGCGGCCGCCGTGACGCGCTATCTGGTCGGCAACGCCGACGCGGTCACGCTGGCGATCCTGCGCTGGGGCATCGGCTTTCTCTGCCTGCTGCCGGTCGCCGTTCTGCTGCGGGCAAAATGGCCTCCTCGCGCTGACTGGCCCGCCGTCGCCGCGCTCGGGATCTGCTTTTTCGGCCTGTTCTTCGTGCTCTACAATATCGCGGTGAGCTACACGACGGCGGCGCGCGCCAGCCTCGCGCTGTCGACGCTGCCGCTGCAGACCATGCTGGTAGGCGCGCTGCTTGGCATCGAGCCGCTGACGAAACGGAAATCCCTGGGCGTCGGCATCGCGATCCTCGGCGTCGCCGCGGCGCTGCTCACCGGACTGTCGGCGGCGCCGGAAGGCGCATGGCGCGGCGAATTGATCATGGTCGGTGCCGTGCTGTGCATGTCGTTCTATAACGTCTGGTCCCGCCCCTTCATCCAGCGTTCCAGCGCGCTCGGCTTCCTCACCGTCGGCATGGGCGCCGGCGCCGCGGGGTTGATCGTGGTCGGCGTGCTGACAGGCCGCGTCGCCGCGTTGAGCGGCTTTGGCGTCCCGCAATGGATTGCCGGCCTCTATCTCGGCATCGGCGGCGGCGCGCTCGCCTTCATCCTGTGGGTCATGGCGCTCGAGCGCGCCACGCCGACCCGCGTCGCCAACACCATGACCGTCAACCCGATCGCGGCGGGATTATTGGCCACGCAACTGGTCGGCGAGCCGATCACGGCGAACCTGGTGATCGGGCTGGTCGCGGTGTTTGCGGGGATATGGATTGCGACGACGGAGCGGGTGAAGCTGTAGGGTGGGTTAGCGGCGCAGCCGCGTAACCCACCGAATGAACTTTCCGCGAGCAAGATGGTGGGTTACGGCGCTTCGCGCCTAACCCACCCTACGAAGCCGAAGGCTCTCGCGGGGATTAACGGATCATAGTGCCCATCAGGCCTGATGGCACTCCTTGTATTTCTTGCCGCTTCCACACCAGCATGGATCATTGGGACCGGGCATGCGCATCCCGGCGACCTCGCGTTCACGCTCAAGCGCTCCCGAGACCATCGAGTATCGTGTGCTCATACGCGAGACCTCGCCTTGAAGCACATCGTATTCCCGTGTTCCTTTTGCGGGGACATCGAGGGGAACCGGAACGACGCGGGAATACGTCCCGCCCGGCGTAACGTATGCAAGTACCGTGAGCGTTTGTGAGTGTCCCGCCATTATCGCACCTGCGCGCGCTTTAGCGTAGAGCACGTTCATGTCAGGCACATACCCCGTCCGTTGCAGCCACACAAATAGCGGCGGGTCGTCCCCGATTTGGAAATAGCGGCTTACGTGTTGCGATAGGCTGGAGCGCACTTGAGCGAGCATGTCTGAGAAGCTGTTGCGCGAATCAGCGCCGAAATTCCGTATGTGGCTTGCGACCGAAAGCCATCCTTTTTCCCTGGTTGCACCGAGCGCATCAAGAAGCCGCTTTCCCTCCTCGGGATAGTCCTGCATGGGCGGCGGCTTCTCCGCAAACTCGCCGTCCGCAAAATAATTGTCGATCGGTTCGCTCTGGCCATCCCAGTAGATCAGTTCGGTGTTTTCGTTGAGTTGTGCACGCAACGTCCAATCAAAGCGGTTTTTCGTAAGGTACGCCCCGAGATGATCCATTTCGTCAAATAGGATTGCCTCTGGAATTCCGGCCACAGCTTGCCGCACTTCCAGATAGTGCAGCAGTTCACCCGCGGTGGGGAGGAATCGCCGCAGAACAAATAGGTCGTCGATGGAGAGCGAGAGGAACGGATGGCGTCCAAGGATTGGTTCGACGCCCGGAAATAGCTTGGCAAGCGAAGCGTAGGGAGAAAATGATTCGACCGTCAAACCGATGGGAAGCACGAGACGAAAATCGCCAAGGCGAATACGGTCAACTTCCCTATACCGCCCTGCTTCGCGCTTAAAGATCGGAACTTCATTGGCGGATACGAGATATTGCAAAAAGCGGCGGCATTGGTCGTAGGCCTTCACAATAAGATCGTGAATCGAACGGCTGTGGCGATCAAAGTCCGTTGCGGGTGACGCGACCGTCGCGGCGGCACCGGATTTGGCCTCGACGAGCAACAGCGCATCATCGATCCGGACAAGCAGATCATTTTCCACCCAATGGCCCGTGTCAGGGTGCCGGTACCAAATCTCCCGATGTATCGTTGCGCCGTCGAGTTGCTTTGCCAGCACACGCTGAAACGCCGTCTCACCCATATTCTTCTGTCGCGCTTCGAATTCCTTTCCGTAGTCGGGCTTGCGTTGCAAAAGATTCCAGAGCAGAGCGCGGTAGGCGGAGTCGCGGAAGAATGCATGGTCAGGGGCGAAAAATTCGCCGTCGAGCTTGACGAGAGGTCTTATACGCGCCGGCAGCGCACGGAGCGGGGTGCCAGACAATGAGCCTGCTGCGAAAAAGTCGTGATGGCTGCCGCGTTCGAACGCCAAGTCTTCGAGCAGCGCAGTTGGCAAATCGGTATGCTTACTGAGATTGCAATTACCACCCCAAAACATATCCATAGACGCGTCTTTCGCCGCTTCCAACTTTCCGGGCTGGTCGCGCTTCCATTGCTCTAGCACTTGCTGTTGCGTCAGGCCTTGCTCCTCCTCGGCTTTGGCGGCGGCCTCGATAAGGGCGTCGATTCGGTCGACCGCATCGACTTGCGCCCCAGCCAACGAGCTTACGGCAGCTTGAATTCCGGCAGCGACTTCATTTGCTCCGATGCTGTAGGCTTCCCGCAAGATTTGATCATGTGGCTCAAGAACGAACCGGTAAAATTCTCCTTCTAGCCCCCCGTAACGGTTTCCTCGCATCAATACCCAGTTCAAGAGCACGGATTGCAACAGCAAGCCCGTCCGCTCGCCGAATATGCCGCCGTCGGCGTCGATCGCCCTGAAGAGACAGAAGTTCATTGTCGTGGCGCGAAGCTCTTCGGCCACCTTAAAAATCTCTGCAACCGTCTCTTCCTTAAATGCGCCTTCGCTGCCCGGTGGGAAACTCGCGAGGATCGCGTGCACGTACTCCAGCACGAATTGAACGGTGTTCAATTCAGCGCGATGAGCTGAGCGGTTTTCGCCATCGGCGAACATTCCGGCTACGGCCGTGGTGCTCCAGATGTAGCCAAGCAAATCGCGGGGCGGTAACTGAAGGATCAAATCCTTGAGATGGCTCGATAGCCGTTCCATCTCAATTCGGCTTCGTTCTTCGCCTTGCCTGCGCTCCTCTTCGCTCATGCCGGGGACTGCCATGCTTCCGTCCATCTCCGCCGCCCAGGTTTCGGGCCTTTCCCGATGTGCATCGTATCACCGCGTTAACTCAGTCAAGATATCGACGGTTTCGGGGATATCGGAAGCGATCCGACAGCTGAAATCCTCCGCCAAACCATGATGTTTGAGAGCAAGCAGCGCCTTCAACGGACCATCCGTAAAGAAGGCCTGGCAATGGGCGACGGCTGCACTCGCATGATTGAAATCATAAATGTCATTTCCTGCGAGGCGGAAGGATTTGTCCCAACGAATCGTGGCGTGAAGGCAGGCCTCTATATACAACGTCGGAATTTTATGGCGCAAACCTGGCTTTGCTTGCAGCCCATGAAACAGCAGATTTGCGCACATCGATCGCGTTCGCTTCCACTCAGCGCTTTCGCAAGATGGCGCGGAACAACCGTACTTTTCGGCAATCTCCGCTACTATATTTGCCGCCGTGTTGCCGCAAAGATCCACAACGCCCCTTAGCTCGTTTGTCAAAGCCTGCTTATAGCTATTTACATCGGAGGCATGCTCAACGTTGCCGACATTTAGCTTGTCAGCGATATCTTGCAGTGACGCATCAAACGGCGGAGGGGCGTCATCTATCATTTCAATCATTTGAGCCAAGCCGATCGTCCACATTTCGTCAAAGAACGCTTTTTGAATGGCAAGCTGGGTTTCGGCATCGAATGCCGTTTCAGTCGGGTGTATGAATCCCAGCACATACGGCAGTTTTGCCCAGATGAGATGCCGAAGCGGATAGACGTCTGCCCCGTTCTGGGTCGAATAGAAAAAATGCGCGAGTTCGGTGGCGACTCGCTCAGGTTGGCTCAGAAGCGAAACGCCGAGGCTAAGTTCATCAATCAATCGAGCTGTCCGCAATCGCGATGATAGATCGGATTGCTTCAACAATTCCAAAAACACCGTTTCGCTAATGGGGCAGAATATCTTTCCGCGCTTCACCGCAGCCCGTAACAGGGTCAGCAGCTTCCAATTAGCTGTCGACTTGTCGTCGGCGAGCAAGGCCTGCCTTAAGAGTATCCAATACCGTATGTCGAGATATACCGCTTGCTTACCCGCGAGCGCTCGCCCCAGTTCGACAACACGGCTCTTTACGTGCCGCTCAAGGGATATGTCAGGATGCTGGCGGTGCTGGTTGATATCCATCGTGACCCAAGGTTGAGCGGATAGGATCGCGCTCGATTTTTTCAATAGACGGTATAGCTACCTTCGGCTTAGTCCGGCCGCTTTTTGAGCGGGTAGCGCCGGCAATTCATGGCGGCGAAAGCACACCATGCAAACCGATTAGTCTGGCGCGGGCCCCGTTGGCATGACCCAGTCGTACCCCGTCTTCTCCTTGAGCCTTGCGATAACCTTTTCCATTCTTTCGACCGTCATCATGTCGAGGAGTTTTACCAATTCATGCCATTCCGTGGCGCCTCCAACATGATACCCGAGCGTTAGCCCAAATTTAACAAGGAACCGATTTCCCTCGAATCCGATTTCCATTGCATTCGACACTGAGTGATGATCGTCATTATGCGCAAATCTCTTATTTCTCATGTCGATGATCTGATCATGTATCCCGCGCAACTTCTCGGGAAGAGAGTCGCGCGAAAATCCGCTACCGGTCCCGCCTTGATGAAGGCGCACGTAAGCCACAACGAATGCTGTAGTCAGCATATCGAGGTCCAGTATCGCATCCATGTCGGCAGCAAACTTGTATTCTGACAGGCGCTTTTGTGCATGCTTCAAAGCCACCAGCGACGTGAAGGAGTTCGATATTCGGGCGAGCTGCGATAACTCCTTTTCCACAGAATCCATTACGGCACGCCCACTGTCGACCATTGCCTGAAAATGATTCCGCCACTCCTCGGGGAGGTACTGAAGCGCTTCTTCTGGCAGCGCGTAGTACTCTGGCTCGCTATCAGGCTCGATTGCCTCTCGTTGCACGTCGTTCACATCGCTCTCCATTCACCCCTCCCGACCCACGGTCATAAACTATTGAAGCGAGCGGCGCGACCTTCGCCACGGCTCTCGTAGACCGAGCCGCCATGCGTCTCGGCCATCCGGCTTGGATCCCCGCGCAAGAATCGGCCAGCCCTCGGCTGACTTATATAAGTGTAGGGGGCCTGCGGCCCCCGGCCGTCAAGGCTAGGGGCTAGCGCCGCAAGGGCGGCGGCCTAGGTGGGTTAGCGGCGCAGCCGCGTAACCCACCGAATGAACTTTCCGCTTGCAAAATGGCGGGTTACGGCGCTTCGCGCCTAACCCACCCTACGAAGTGCTTGCTGCTTACGCGGACCCTCACGCCGCGGTCGCCACCTCCTCCAGCCCGCGGTTGCGCGGTTCGACGCCCCAGGCCCAGACCACCACGATCTGCACGATGACGAGGCCGATCATCAGCCAGAGCACGCCGGGCAGCTGGTACGACGCCATCAGGGCGCCTACGATGAAGGGCGACACCACGGTGGCGCCGCGGCCGAGCGTGTTGCAGATGCCGTTGGCACGCAGCCGGATCTCGGTCGGAAACAGTTCGGGGGTATAGACACCGAACAGGATCGCGGTCTGCACATAGATCGCGACGATCAGCACAAAGCCGACGCTCAACACCACCGCCGGATCGTCGCCGGCGTGAAAGCGGGCGTAGATATAGCCGGTGACGATGGTGACGAGGGAGGCGCCGATGATGCTCCAGCGCCGGCCGATCGCATCGGACAGGTACGCGCCGAGCACGCAGCCGACCAGCGAGCCGGCGGACAGCACCAGCGTATAGGCGAGCGAATTGGCGATGGTCAGACCCTGACGCAGGAAGAACTGCGGCAGGAACAGCACGAAACCGAAGATCAGGGTGTTGATGGTGATCAGCACCCATGAGCCGACGATCATCCGCTGCAACAGCGGCGGTTTCAGCATGTCGGTGGCGGCGACCTGCGGGACCGGCGCGGGCACCACCAGCGGCGGCAGCGGCGCGCTGCCGGCGGCTTCACGTTCGATCGATTGCATCAAGGCTTCGGCTTCCGCGGTGCGGCCTTCCGACTCCAGCCAGCGCGGCGATTCGGGCAAGTTCTTGCGCAGGTACCAGACAATCAGCGAGCCGATGCCGGCAATGATGAACATCGGCCGCCAGCCGAATGCGGGGATGATCAGATAGCCGAGCAACGCGGTGACGGGGAAACCGGCCACCACGAGGAATGCCATCATCGACAGCCAGCGGCCGCGCGTCCGCGGCGGCACGAATTCGGTCAGCGTCGAATAGCCGACCACGATCTCGGCGCCGAGGCCAAGCCCCTGCACGAAGCGGCAGACGATCAGCTGCGTCATGTCCTGCGCAAACGCCGCGGCCAGCGAGGCGATGCCGAAGATCAAAAGGTTGATCTGATAGGTGAAGCGCCGGCCGTATTTGTCGCCGACAAAGCCGGTGATCAGCGATCCGAGCGTCATGCCGACAAAGGTCAGCGAGATGAATTGCAGGTTTTGCGGCAGCGTGGAGAATTTGGTCTGGATCGCGGAGGCCAGCACGCCGCCCGCGATATAGAGGTCGTAGCCGTCGAAGAACATGCCGGCGCCGACCAGCCAGAAGATGCGATAGTGGAACGGCGAGATCGGCAGCCGGTCGAGACGCGCGCCGGCGTTTACTGCGTCAGCCATGTGGATTCCCCCCCTGTATTTTAGCTGCGCGACGCCGTCATTGCGAGCGAAGCGAAGCAATCCAGAGCCTCGGGCGCAGACTGGATTGCTTCGTCGCTGCGCTCCTCGCAATGACACTCATCGCTAGTTCAGGCGTTTCTGACTCGCCGTCTCGCGGTACCAGTCGAACGGCTGATCGTGCGTGGCGACCATGACGCTCTTGACGTCAAAATGGTCGTCAAAACTTTCGGTGCCGCATTCGCGGCCGATGCCGGAATCGTCGACGCCGCCCCAGGGCGAGGCCGGATCGAGCCGGTGATGATCGTTGATCCACACGATGCCGGCCTTGACCCTGGCCGCGACGCGATGGGCGCGGCCGATGTCGCGGGTGCGGATCGCGGCCGCAAGGCCAAACGGCGAGTCGTTGGCAAGGCGCAACGCATCGGCTTCGTCGGTGAAGCGCGTCACCGAGGTGAACGGCCCGAACACTTCCTCCTGGAAGATGCGCATGTCGGATTTGACGTCGGCAAACACCGTCGGCTCGACAAAATAGCCGTTGTCATGACCCGGCACGTTTGCCGCGACGCCGCCGGTGACCAGCCGGGCGCCGTCTTCCTGCCCGAAGCGCGAATAGGTCAGCACACGGTCGCGCTGCCGCGCCGAGATCACCGGACCGAGCTGCGTTGCCGGATCGAACGGATCGCCGATGCGGATCGACTGCGTCTTGGCCTTCAGCTTCTCCACGAACTCGTCGTAGATCGAGGCCTGCACGATATGCCGCGAGGCGCAGACGCAGGTCTGCCCGGCCCCGATGAAGGCGCCGAACGCCGCATAGTTGACCGCCTGGTCGACGTCGAAATCCTCGAACACCATCACCGGGGTCTTGCCGCCGAGCTCCATGGTCTGGTGCGCGAACACTTTTGCCGCAGCACCACCTGCGATGCGGCCGGCCTCGGTGCCGCCGGTCAGCACCAGCTTGTTGATGTCGCGATGTTCCGCCAGCATCCTGCCGGCGCTCTGGCCGAGGCCGAGCACGACATTGAACACGCCGGGCGGCAGCCCCGCCTCGGTAAAGATCTGCGCCAGCTTCAGCGTCGTCAGCGGCGTATATTCCGACGGTTTTACGACGGTGACACAGCCGGTCGCCAGCACTGCGGCGAGCGACTTGCACAGGATCATCAGCGGGTGATTGAACGGCGTGCAGTTGGCGACCACGCCGACCGGCGTGCGCAGCGTGTAGTTCAGGTACGCCCCTTCGACGGGAATCACCGCATCGCGGCGCGACAGCGAAAGACCTGCGAAATAGCGGAAAAAATCCGGCAGCCGCGACAGCTGCGCGCGGGTCTCGTTCACCGGGCGGCCGTTGTTCAGCGTCTCCAGCCGGTACAATTGCCCGAGGTTCGCCTCGAAGGCGTCGGCCAGCCGGTTGACCAGTCTTGCGCGCGCGCGAATGTCCATGCCGCCCCATTGCCGGCCCTCGAATGCGGCGCGTGCGCTCTTCATCGCGCGGTCGATGTCGCCTGCGGTCGAATTCGGAATCCGCGCGATGACGTCGCCGGTCGCCGGATTGCGGACGTCGAGCATCTCGCCCGAGCCCGCCTCGATCTCGCGGCCGTCGACAAAATTGCCGTGCAGTTCGACGTCGATCGCGGCGTGTTTCGGAATGTTCAAGCCTGCCTCCCTTCGACGATCACCGCATTGCGCTTCAGCGCCGGCAGCACGCGCTTTTCGGTCTGCATGATGTGCGCCTTGATGATCCGCACGGCGCCGCGGCTGTCGCGGCGTTGCATCGCCTCGATCAAGGCAACATGTTCGGCCACCAGCTGCGCCGGGTCGTGGCCTTTGACGTTGGCGACGCTGACCCGCACCAGCCGGTCCGCCTGGCCGATCAGGTCGCAGAGCGCCGCCGCCATGCGGCGGTTGCCCGAGGCATGCGCCAGCGCGCAGTGGAAACCGCGGTTATAGGCGATGAAGTCCTCATGATCGCCGGCGAAGTGCCTGAAGGCGTCGAGCGCGTTCAATTCACCCTGCGGCGCGGTCTCGATCGCCTCGGCAACACAGGCCGGCTCCAGCGCGCGGCGAAAGCGTAAGAGATCGCGGGCATCCGACAACGAGATCGGGTTGACGCGATAGCCCTGACGCGGCTGCACGGTGACGAGATGCTCGCGTTCCAGCCGCAGCAGCGCCTCGCGCACGGGCTGGCGGCTCACGGCATAGCGTTCGGCCAGCTCCTGTTCGCGCATATCATCGCCCGGCGCCAGCCGGCAGGTCAGAATATCAGAGCGCAGGTTTTCGTAGACATTATCGCGCAAAAGCATCGATAAATTCCCGTTATAGGGCCTGTTTTTGCAGCTGTGAAATATCACGTCAAGTGAAAAACACTTGAATTGGCCCGGCTTTAATTTATCAATCCGGCGCGCGCGGCAAGGATTCCCTGCGCGGTCAACCCCGGCTCCTGGGAAGCAACATCATGGATCGGCGTTTCGCCAACGGCACCGTCAACGCCGCGCAATATGGCAGCGGGCCGCCGCTCGTCCTGATGCATTCGCTGCTGTCGGATCGGGCGAGTTTTGACAGGATCGTTCCGGAATTGTCGGAATCGTTCCGGGTTGTCGTTCCGGAATTGCCCGGTTTCGGCAAGTCGGAGGCGGTCAGCGGCGGTCTTGCTGCCGTTGCCGATCGGATGGCCGGCGCGGTGGACGACCTGGCCGACGGTGAGGACGTCATCGTGCTCGGCAACGGCTATGGCGGGTTTGTCGCGCTGCAGATGGCGATCCGGCATCCGAATATCGCGACGCGGCTGGTCCTTGCCGATTGCGGCGCGGCATTCTCCGAACCCGGCCGCGAGGCGTTCCGCGCCATGGCGGCGGCGTCGGCGACCAAAGGCCTGGCCGCGATCACCGACGTTGCGATGCGCCGGCTGTTCGCGCCGGAATTCCAGCAAGCCAATCCCGACCTGATGCGCGACCGGCGGGAGGCCTTCCTCAAAACGGACCCCGGCGTATTCCGCGCCGCATGCGAGGCATTGGCAGAACTCGATCTGCGGCCGCAGCTCGGCCAGGTCAAGGTGCCGGTGCTGGTCGTGGTCGGCGAACACGACGAGGCGACACCGCCACCGATGTCGCGCGAACTCGCCGCAGGCCTGCCGCAAGCCCGTCTCAAGGTCGTCGCCGGCTGCGCACACGTCCCGCAACTGCAGGCGCCACAGGCTTTCTTGAGCGCGATCGGCGATTTTCTCGGCCGGCGGTAGCCGGCCGGAGCGTCGCGTCAGAACAGATGCTCCCACTTCTCGACCGCAAGATCCTTGCCGAGCTTCACCATCATTTCATGGGGCGAGAGCGTTCCGGCAACCTGGGTGGAAGTGGCACGCGAGGCGGCCTGTATCATCGATCCGATGGAAATACCTGCCGCGATGACGACGATGGTCGTGACCGAAAGAATGATTTTACGCATTTTGTGTCTCCGTTTCATATGGCTCCGCCATTTGCGGCGAGCGCAGCGAGATGAATGAAAGACTGCGGCTGATCAGGACGGATTGAGTACGCGATACGCGAGGCTCATTCGGCCCGGACGGTTCGAACCTTCACGACCGGCTGTGCGATCTGCACGGCGGCGGGTTCGGCCGGCATGGTGCTGGCAAATTCGGCCTGCGCTGCTTCCGAAATCCAGCCTGATGCGGACGGGTTCAGCGTCAGTCCGGCCAGCAGAAGAACGCCACTGCCGGCGGCAACCAATGTCCAGTAAACAGTACGAGGATGCGGCGGGTTTGAAATGTTCAGCAACTTCGGCATGGAAGCCTCCTGTCGCGGGAAAAGTCCCATGCCTGTTCTAGACCGGACCGCGGGAGTCCAATGTGAAGGGCCTCACACTGCTCCGGACCGTTTGATGACGTTTTGGTGATGGAAGAAGCGGCGTTACTCGCTTTTCGGACCGGCGTCGGCGAGCGCCTGCAGCGATGACGCATCGAGAACGACGATGGCGCCGTGCTCGAGCCGCACCCAGTTGCGATGCTCCCATGCCCGCAATTGTTTGTTGATGCTTTCCCGCGACATCCCGACCATCTCGCTGATTTCCTGCTGGGTGATGGCAATGGTGCGGTTGGCGCGCGGCTGCTGCGGTTTCTCGGTCAGGCGAAGCAGGGCGCCGGCTAGCCGCCCGGGCAAATCCTGCAGAATGACCTGCTCGACCTGTTCGCTGGTCCAGCGCACCCGGGCACATAACAGTTCGATGAATTTCATCGCCAGCGCCGGCTGGTTGCGCAGGAACGGGATGAATTCGCGGCGGTCGATCACGCACAATTCGCAATCGGTGTTGGCGGTCGCGTCGGCGGTCCGCTCCAGACCGTCGAGCAGCGCGACTTCGCCGAAAACCTCGCCGGCCCCGATCAGATTGAGGATCGCGCTGCGGCCGCCGGCAGATGAGGTGCTGATCTTCACGGTGCCGCTGATCACCGCGAACAGGTTGTTGCCGGCATCGCCCTTCGAAAAGATCGCGGCGCCGCGTTTCAGGCTGGACAACCTGGCGTAGCGGCAAAGCTGATCGAACGCCGCCGGCTCCAGATCGCTGAAGATCGGATGCTTGCGCAGGATTTCCAGCTTGCTGCCGAAATGGCTCACTCCGTTCTTCCTGTCCTGGGACATGCCGAATCATACCTCCAGGGCGTGCGCGCCGCTATGGCGTAAGTACCGCGCGCCCGACCAGCTTGCCTTTCTGAAGATCGACCAGCGCCTGATTGGCCTGCGCCAGCGGCATCGACGTCACCGGGATCGGCGCGATATTCTTGCTCCGCACCAGATCCAGCAACTCCGCGGTCTCCCGCAAGTTGCCGACATAGCTGCCCTGGATGGTGACGGCCTTGATCGGAATCAAGGGCAGCGCCCACGGCGCGCCGCCGCCGAACAGCCCGACGATGACCAGCTTGCCGCCCTTGGTCAGGCAATCGAAGCCGAGCTGGGTGGTCGCCGCATTGCCGACCAGATCGATCACCGCCTTGATCGGACCGCCGGCTTTGGCTGCAAGCTGCGCGAGCGCGTCGGGCGCGGCGCCATCCACAGTCGCGAGCGCGCCGGCTTTTTCGGCGGCCTCGCGTTTACGCGCGTCGATGTCGACCACGATGGCGCCCTTGCCGCCCATCGCCTTGAGCAGCGACAGCGCCATCAGGCCAAGACCGCCGGCGCCGAAAATCACGATCGGACTGTCGAACGCGGATTCCACTTTCTTCAGCGCGCTGTAGGTGGTGACGCCGGAGCAGGCATAGGGCGCGGCGGTAACGGGATCGAGTCCCTTCAGGTCGAGGAGATATTTCGGGTGCGGCACGGTCATGTGATCGGCATAGCCGCCGTCGCAATAGACGCCGAGCGAAGCGGGCTTCAGGCACATGTTCTCTTCACCGGCAAGGCACACCTCGCATTTGCCGCAGCCTAGCCAGGGATAGACCAGCGCCACGTCGCCGACCTTGAGACCGCCCCTCGCTTCAGTGCCCGCGTCGGGGCCGAACGCCAGCACCTCGCCAACCGTTTCATGCCCCATGGTACGCGGCAGCGAGACGCCGCGATCCTTCAGCGACAGCGGCTTGCGGCCGTGACCGAGATCATAGCCGCCTTCCCAGATGTGCAGGTCGCTGTGGCAGACGCCGGCCGCCTTGACCCTGATCAGCACCTGCGTGCCGGAGGGCTGCGGGGTCGGCTGGTCCACCTCTTTCAGGGGGGCGTTGAAATCGGCGACCTGAAAACTCTTCATGATGGCTCCAAAGGCGGGTCTTTGCTCTTGCCGGAACATTGGCACGTCTTGTTGCGTGGCGTCGAGAAAAACCCGCGATCGGTCGGTCGGTGGCCTGCCGACGAGAACCTGACGGCGATGCGGTTCCCCGCGCCGTTTGGCCGTCTGTACGGACAGTTCGGGATTGGCTAGCATTGCTGACATTTCGGGTCTTCGGCTGTTCGAGGCGAACGCAGATCGTGGAAAAACGCGTGAAACAAGCGCGCCGGCCTGTGGCGGCCCGCAAGCCTCCGGGCAAGCGCAAACCTGCGCCCGCGGCAACCATTGATCTTGAATCAAACGACAGTGCAACGCTTCGACGGGAGCTGATGGAAGCCCGCGAGCAGCAGAGCGCCATCAGCGACATCATGCGCGTGATCGCTACCTCGCCCGGCGATATGAAGCCGGTCTTGAACTCGGTAGCCGAGCACGCAGCCCGTATCTGCGGTACCCGGTTCGTGGAAATCATCGTCGTCGAGGATGACGTGCTTCGTCACGAGGCGAGTTTCGGCAACCTCGGGGGAATGAAGGCCGGCGAAACGGTACCGCTCGATCGCACGACGGTGATGGGACGGTCGATCTGTGACAGGCAGATCGTGCAGGTTGCTGACATGCTTGTAGCGGAGGAATATCCTCTCGGCCGGCAGCTCGCGCTCAAATACGGGCACCGGACGACACTAGCGGTCCCCCTCCTGCATGATGATCGGGCGTTCGGCACCATCCTTGTCCGCAGGCTCGAGGTGCGCCCGTTCGAGAACAAGCACATCGCGCTGCTAAAAACCTTCGCGGACCAGGCCGCCATCGCGATCGAGAACGCGCGCCTGCTCAACGAGCTGCGCCAGCGCACCGACGATCTCGGCGAATCGCTGCAGCAGCAGACCGCGACCGCCGAGGTTCTGAAGGTCATCAGCCGCTCGACATTCGATTTACGGGTTGTGCTCGATACGCTGGTCCAGTCGGCGGCACGACTGTCGGAAGCTGATTACTCGTTTATCTTCCGCCGTGACGGCGACAAATACCGTCTGGCCGCCAGTCACGGCTTCTCAAGCGAATACCGGGAATGGATGGCAGGCCAGTTCATCGAGCCCGGACGGCAAACGCTGGTCGGGCGGACCGCGCTTGAAGCGCGCACGGTCCACATCCCGGACGTGCTGGCCGACCCGGAATATGGCTGGGGCGAATCGATCAGGCGCGGGGGATTCCGCACCATGCTCGGCATCCCGCTGCTGCGGGAAGGCATACCCATCGGCGTCATTGCGGCGTGTCGCTCTACCGTTGCGCCGTTCACGCCCAAGCAAATCGAGCTGGTAACGACCTTCGCCGACCAGGCGGTGATCGCGATCGAAAACGTGCGGCTGTTTGATGAGGTGAAGGCGCGCACCGACGACTTGCGCGAATCGCTGCAGCAGCAGACCGCCACTGCCGACGTGCTGAAGGTCATCAGCCGTTCCACCTTCGATCTTCAGACGGTGCTCGATACGCTGACCGAATCGGCGGCGCGGCTCTGCGCGGCGGACATGGCCTCCATCGGCCGTCAGGGTGAACACGGTTACGTTCATGCAACCAACTACAATCTGGCGAGAGACTGGATCGAGCTGACCAAATCCGCGCGAATTGCGCCGGGACGCGAAAGTCTGATCGGCCGGGTTCTCGTGGAATCGAGGGCCGTTCAGATACCGGATGTCCTGGCCGATCCGGAGTATGCCTACAGCGAATTTCAGAAAGCAGCTGGCTACCGGACGCTGCTCGGGGTGCCTCTCCTGCGCGAAGGGCATCCGATCGGCGTGCTGTTTCTGGGTCGCAAGACCGTCGAACCGTTCAGCGACAAGCAGATCGAGCTGGTCTCCACCTTCGCCGACCAGGCCGTGATCGCTATCGAAAACGTGCGGCTGTTCGACGAGGTCAAGGCCCGCACCGAAGACTTGCGCGAATCGCTGCAGCAGCAGACCGCGACCGCCGAGGTGCTGAAGGTGATCAGCCGCTCGACCTTCGACTTGCCGACGGTGCTGCAGACGCTGGTCGAATCCGCGGCGAAACTATGCGATGCCGAGAAGGCCACCATCACCCGGCAAAAGGACGGCGTGCTTTATCGCGGCGAGTTTTACGGATTTTCCGACGAGTTCATGGAGTACGTCCGGAACGTTCCCGTGGTACCGGACCGTGGCTCGGCAACGGCGCGGGCGCTGCTCGAGGGCAAGGTGGTACACATTCCCGACGTCCGCGAGGACCCCGACTACACCTTCAACGAAGCCCAGAAGCTCGGCGACTTCCGCACCATTATCGGCGTGCCGATGCTGCGCGAGGGCAAGGCGATCGGCGTCATCGTCATGACGCGCTCCGAGGTGCGGCCGTTCACCGACAAGCAGATCGAACTCGCCACCACTTTCGCCGACCAGGCTGCGATTGCCATCGAAAACGTCCGCCTGTTCGACAGCGTCGAGGCGCGCACGCGCGAATTGATGCAATCGCTGGAGGAATTGCGGACCGCGCAGAGCCGGCTGGTGCAGACCGAGAAGCTTGCCTCGCTCGGCCAGCTCACTGCGGGAATTGCGCATGAGATCAAAAATCCGCTGAATTTCGTCAACAATTTCTCGGCCGTGTCGGTCGAATTGCTCGACGAGTTGCAGGAGGCGCTGCCAGGCGCAGGCCTTGATGAAAAGTCGCGTTCCGGAATCGATGAACTGGCAAACATGCTGCGCGGCAATCTCGAAAAAATCCTGCAGCACGGCAAGCGCGCCGACTCGATCGTCAAGAACATGCTGCTGCATTCGCGCGAGGGTTCCGGCGAGCGCAGGCCGGTCGACGTCAACAATGTCGTCGACGAAAGCCTCAATCTTGCCTATCACGGCGCCCGCGCCGAGAGTCAGGAATTCAGGATCAGGCTGGAGCGATCGTTCGATCCGGCCGCCGGCGAAGTCGAGCTGTTTCCGCAGGAGATCACCCGGGTGTTCCTCAACCTCATCTCCAACGGTTTCTACGCGGCGATGAAGCGCAAGGCGGAGGCGCTGGATGGCTACGAACCGATGCTCACCGCCGCAACCCGCAATCTCGGCGACCGCGTCGAGATCAGAATTCGCGACAATGGCGGTGGCATCCCGCCGGAGGTGAAGGAAAAGATGTTCAATCCGTTCTTCACCACCAAACCGCCCGGCGAGGGGACGGGACTTGGCCTGTCGTTGAGTTACGATATCGTCGTCAAGCAACATGCCGGATCCATCGAGGTCGAGACCGAGCCCGGCGGGTTCACGGAGTTCAGGGTTATTCTTCCCCGCGCGGCAGCAACCAACAGCACAGGAGCAGACAGGTGAGTTTCCTCATTCTCGTCGTCGACGACGAAACCGATGTCGAGATGCTGTTTCGCCAGCAATTCAGACGCGATCTCCGCGCCGGCCGCTTCACCATGGATTTCGCACAGTCGGCAGCCGGCGCGCTGCAGCGCATTCACGATGCCGACGGCGCATCGCTGATCCTGATCCTCTCCGACATCAACATGCCGGGAATGAGCGGCCTTGAATTGTTGCCGAAGGCAAAGGCCGCGCGGCCCGACGTGCCCGTGATCATGATCACCGCCTATGGCGATGCCGACACGAAGCGCAAGGCGCTGGAAGGCGGCGCGGAGGCGCTGCTGACCAAGCCGATCGATTTTGCCGCCCTTCGCAGCGAGATCGACAGCCGCGTCGGCAGCGGCGGGCAAACCGGCTGACGCTTCACCTCTCGCAGGGGAAACCGCCAAATGTGTTCCGCTGCGTCCCTTCCCAATTCGGGTCGCTTGCCTAGATCGTGCCGTCGCGCGCGATGGTCCTGTCGTTCGGCTGTTCATGAGGTCTGAATGAAACCAGACCTCAGTTCCGTGCCGCCCTTCCTCAGCGCGAAGATGTTCTGCTTCTTGTAGTCGGCAATGAAAATCGTCCCGTCGCGTGCGAAGCGGATCGAGTTGCCGACGCTGGCCTGGGGGAGACCGATGAATTTTACGGACGCGGCGCTGCGGCGTTGCTCTTTTTCAGATTTTCTACTACAGGCCTGAGCAACTCGGGCATTTTATTTGATGCTGCGCAGTCCTTTTCGCTGAGAGCGGCGACAAGCGCGTTCGTGTAGTCCGGCGAGTCATCATCTAGATAGGTTCCGCCGAGCGCTTGGGACCAATCTCCAAAGGTCAAGCTCAAACGTTTTATCTGCTCATCGGTAATATGCGGCGGCCGCGGAGGAGGTAACCGGCTGTCATCAGGTGAGAACCCGTATAGTGTGTATCCAGTCATCCGGCTAACGACTGCGCGGTAAACGCTATCACGACCGCACGCGAGGGTCGCGATATAACGAGGAATCTCTCGTTCATCGCCTTGTAGCGCGCTATTTGTAAGCGATAACCAAGCCTTATGCTCAGCTCCATCTTTCCACGCGAGACGATCGGTCATGCTCAGGACAGCCGTCAAGCGAGCGCGGCGATCGGCAGGAATATCGCTTTCAGGAATCGATGAGATTTGGGTCAGGCGGCTTTCATACGGAGCTTCGATCCGAAGGCCTTCCAATTTTGACAATGAGAATGCGAATAGCTGTGAAGGCGTCGTCTGCCAAATGTTAGCGCCGCGGAAATCGGCTCCGAATAAAAAGGCGATCGAAAAGTCAGCGCCGGCAAAAAATGCACCGCGCAAATCAGCTCCGGACAGATCGGCATTCGTGAAATCGGCGCCTTCGAAATGGCCGAACTTCATGTCCGCGACTTCGAGGGAAGCCCCGCGAAGAACGATTCCTTCGGCCGCCACGTTGTACAAATTAGCGCCGTCGAGATGCGCATTCGAGAGGTCCGCCCCCTGCAACTGCGACCCGATCAAATCTGCTCCGTCCAGTCGCGCTCCTTGCCAAGTTATTCCGCGAAGGTCCACGCCGCGTAGCGTTGCCCTGTCGAATAGGGTATCAGTGAGGCACTGGAAACACAGACTGCGCAGCGTTGCGTTAGTGAAGTTTGCTCCCGTTAGATTTGTGCACAGAGAATCATCAGTAGATCGATATTCCTCGCGTGATGAGTTATCCCCTTTAACGATCAGGGTTTTGCGACCTTTCACCGCGCAACCCCACGACAAATCGCCCAGCTCGGTATTGCGAAAACTCGCGCCGGTCAAATCGGCCGAGGTGAAATCGATATTGCGCAGTATTGAGAAATCGAATGTCGCGTAGCGCAGGTCACGGCCGCGTACACTCACCATCGCGCCGTCTTCGCCGGAATAATCTATGCTGGTAACAACCAGGTTTCGGCTCCAAAATCCCGACCGGCCGGTTACAAAATCGATCGGCTGGTCGAGAAAGAAAGCCGTTATCCAAAAAGCGCATCGATCGTTTCCTGACATTCGACAAGCCTGATCATTCCAGTCGAAGGGAACTTTTGTCGGCCAGATCGAGGTTGCGAGGCGGTCAAGGTTGTACTCGTCCGCTCGCTCAGCAGGAGCGGGTATTGTCAGTACGAAAAAAGATACAAACCCCAAGACACATGCAACTGACGTACTCGGCAACCATGAAAGTGCGCCGCGCCTCTCGTCTCGTCTATTGAGAGTTAGAGCTCTTCCAAGAGCAAAAACAATAAGAATTCCTACAATCACGTAGCACCGGTGGATGGTCGTTACGTCGGGATCGTGAACGGCGAGGTATGCAACCTGCATATACAGAAGGAGGGCGCCGGGCATTGCAATCAAGGTAACCCAGTTTGTGAAATGAAACAGCGATGGAAGCAAGCCGCGGGTTTCGTTTCCAGAAAGACCCTGCGAAAAGAAATAAGAGCTCAGTTCAAGCCGTACGTCATGCGCCTTCTCGGCGCTGGTGCCTAAGAGCTGGTTGAAGGCTCTCGCCTTTCTCGCGAGGATGGCATGATGAAGGCAAACGGAAAAATAGACCAACAGGAAAAGCATCGGTGCAAAAATAAAGAACGAGCGAAGACCGAGTTCCGTCTGACTGACCGGAAGCTTAACGGGTTCGTCCGAGAAGAGATCGGTGTGGCTGATCTTGGCGACAGCGACGACAAGATACGCCATCAGTGTCAGAAGAAACAACCAGCCCTTTCTAGCGGACTGCGAAGTTGCGTTGATGGAAGCAAGACGCTGCCGCAACGTTTCGTTCTTATCAGCGTCGTTTTTCTTCCGGCCGGAAGTACCGTGCAGCCGGACAAGAAGCTTTGACACGGCGGGGCGGAGCTTGACTTGTGTGATTGTGGACATGGCCGGTGATCAACACGGGAGAAGTTGCGACAAACCTAAATTGTAGTTTATACGAACGCAACCGAGTCTTCCTGCGATATGAAGAAAACGCTTGCACGCCGCTCCGCCACGATTTTGGCGGCTCGCTCACGTCGCTTATCGCCCGTAGCACCTTTCTGATAACCGAGAGCAGCCAGGCCTTTGCCCACTTCCATCCTTTCTGGGCCTTGATCAGCTCGCGCGCTTCGTTCACCTGGCTTGCCAAAGCGTTCGGCGGCCCGATCGCGCCCGGGTCCACGGCATGGATCATGGTTTGGCAGCGGGCTTGAATGCGGCCTGGTTGAAGCATGACGTCAGTTATTTCCAGCCGCCGAGTGCTTCGAGCTCGGGCGGAATGACGATTCCCTCGCGCGCCGCGCGGGCGCGGTTGGCAAGGCGGCGCGCGCCAGGCAGACGTGCGCCGGGCTGCTGCTCGATTGCGGCTGCCAGCGTCGCGATGCGCTCGCCAAATTGCGCGTGACCGAACGCAGACGGATCGAGCGCGAGCAGCAGCTGACCGGTCGCGGGCGGCGGACCCTCGCCGTCGAGAAATGACGACGCCTCGAAGGCGAGGTTGGCGCCGGTCAGGCACGCCGCCAGCACCTCGACCATCAATGCCAGCGCAGCACCCTTGGCGTCGCCGAGCGGAATCATGCTGCCGGCAAGCGCCTTGCCCGGATCGGTGGTCGCATTGCCCTCGGCGTCGAGCGCCCAGCCTTCCGGAATGGTTTCGCCGCGCTGTTTTGCGGCAACGACGGGCCCGCGCGCAACCTTCGACAATGCGAGATCGACCACGACCGGCTCGCGGCCTTGCAGCGGCGCTGCAAACGCAATCGGGTTGGTGCCGAACACCGGCTGTCGCCCGCCCCACGGCGCCATCGCACCCGGCGTATTGGCGAACAGCAGCGCGACCATACCTTGTCTCGCCAGCGCCTCGCATGGCAGGCCGGTCTCACCGCAATGACTGGAACGCCGGATCGATGCCGCCGCGATGCCCTGGGCTGCGGCAAGCGGCGGCAATTCCGCCACCGCGAGGTCGAGCGCCGGATAGGCAAAGCCGTGCGCCGCATCGATGGCCAGTACGCCGGGGCGCGGCCGCGTCGCGGAGGGCTGCGCGGCGCCGTCGATCTTGCCGCTTCGCACCATCTGCAGATAGGTCGGGATCCGCGACAGCCCGTGGCCCTTGAGCCCGTCGGCTTCGGCGGCAACCAGCGCACGCGCCACCGAATGCGCGTTTTCGCTGCTGCATCCCTCACCCACAAAGATGGCGGCGACGCGCTGGACGGCGTCGCCGGGCGACAGCGTCGTCATGCGCTCCGGTACAGTTTTGTCATCGAGAACTCGCGATGGCCGAGCGATTCCGCCGCCGTAAGGCGGCCGTTGCAGGTGCGCACGATCATGTCGATCAGCGCGTCGCCGGCCTGATCGAGCGTCATCTCGCGGCGAAGCACCCCGGTGACGTCGACGTCGATGTGCTCGCCCATGGTGCGCAACGTTTTCGGATTGCCCGATATCTTGATCACCGGCACGATCGGATTGCCGATCACGTTGCCCTGCCCGGTCGGAAAGGTATGGACAACGTAACCGCCCGCGGCCATCAGGGTGACGCATTCCGCCGCCGCCGACGAGGAATCCATGTAGTACAGGCCCGGACCTTTGGCCGGCGCCTCGGCGGGCTCCAGCGCGTCGATATAGCGGCACGTGCGGCCGATCTTTTCCAGATTGCCCAGCGCCTTCTCCTCGATCGTGGTCAGGCCGCCGGCGATGTTGCCCTTGGTCGGCTGCGAGTCCGACAGGTCGTTGGTCTTGTGCGCCTCGATCACGTCGTCCTGGTAGGCCTTCCACATTCTGTACCACTTCTCGGCGATTTCCGGACTGGCGGCGCGCTCGCGGCACAGATGCTCGGCGCCGGTGATTTCCGAAGTTTCGCCGAACACGCCGTAGATGCCGTGCGGGATCAGCTTGTCATACATGTTGCCGACCGTCGGGCACGACGACAGCCCGGTCGTGGTGTCGGACTCGCCGCATTTAGTGGAAACCCACAGATCCGAAATCGGGCATTCCTCGCGCTTCAGTTCCGAGGCCCACTGCACAAAGCGTTTTGCCTGGTAACTTGCTTTAGCAATCGTCGCGATGTCGCCGTGGCCCTCAATCCCGAAACCGACCACCGGCTTGCCGGTCTTGGCAATGCCGTCGACCACGCGGCCGGTCCAGCCATCCTCGATGCCGATCACCACCACCGCGGCGACGTTCGGATTGGAGCCGATGCCGATCAGGGTGCGGAAGAACAGCTCGAGATCCTCGCCGAACTGCAGCCGGCCATAGGCATGCGGGATCGCCATCGTGCCCTTGACGTTGTTGGCGACCGCTTCACAGGCCGAATTCGACAGATCGTCGAGCGGCAGGATGACGACGTGGTTGCGCACGCCGACGCGGCCGTTTTCACGGCGCCAGCCGCGGAAGCTGGCGTTCTTGTAATCCTGCGAGGCGCGTTTTCCGTCGAGCGATTTCGTCATCAGTTGGTCGGGAGCGCCGCCGACGAAGGGCGATGACATTTCGTGTGCAATGGTTGCCATGATTGAAGCTCCTCACCAACGCTTGGTTTTCATGTTCTGGGTGTGGACGTGATGGCCCTTGCCGGCGGCGGCGACCATCCGGCCGACGTCCTGACCGTATTTGATCACGGTGTCCTTGTCGGAAAGATCGATCAACGCGACCTTGTGGCCGATCGGGATGTCGTCCTTGACGTCGACGGTGAAGGTGGAGTTGTCCTCCGTCACCACGCCGAACGCTCTGGTGCCGGCCTTCAGGCCTTCCACCACCACTACCGCGACATTGTCTTTCGGACTGTGTGCCAGCACCTGCGGGATGTTGGATTTGACGCCTGCAGCGACGCTTTCTTGAGAACTCATTCCTGTCTCCACGCTCCACGATGCCGGTCTTGTATAAGACATGAAATCGGGCGGCAAGGCGCCACCCGGCGTTATTTGAGGTCGGTCAGATAATGCGCCTGATCGGTGCGGCACAGCGATCTTCGCCACTCCGCGCGCGTTCCGTCGATGCCCAGCGCGACGCGGTCGATCAGCAGGATGGGCTCGCCGGCTTCGCATCCCAGCAACTCGACTTGTCGTCTCCCCGCCGCAACGGCTTTCAGGCTTTCCGAGCCGCGCGCGATGGTGACGCCGTATCTGGTCGAATACAGCGCGTAGAGATTGTTCGGCAGATCCCTGATCCGCTCGATGCCGGGATACATCGCGCGGGGCAGCACGATGTGCTCGTGGATGCAGGGGCGGCCGTCGAGCGAGCGGACGCGTTCGATGGTAACGATCGATTCCTTCAAGCCGATCCCGAGACGCGAGGCGGCGCTTTCATCCGCCCTGCTGACCGCCACCGAAATCGTGCGGCTTTCCGGAAAGCGCCGCTCGCCCTTGTCGGATACCATCCTGAAAAACTGAAACAGGATGCGCGCTTCGTCATGGGACGCCACGAAGGTGCCGCGCCCCTGGCGGCGAACCAGCAGGCTTTCCGCACTCATCTCATCCAGCGCCTTGCGCACGGTACCCGGGCTGACCCCGAGACCGGCGGCGATCTCCGGCTCGCTCGGCAGCAACTGACCCGGCGCCCAGCTGCCGTCACCGAGCCGCTTCATCAACAGTTCCTTGACCTGGCGATAGAGCGGCCGGTAGCCGAGCGAGCTATGCGCAGCAGTCGTGGCAGGCGGTAACTTCCGTTCGGTCCGCTTGCTGTTTCCCTTCGCGCTGCTCATCGGGTTCGGTCCCGCGCTCACGAATGTGCCGCAAGAACGGCGGGCTGAGCCGGCGTTTCATCAAGCAGCGTCTGACCGGGCGGGACACGCGTAAAATGCACCGGCTCGGTTGTGACCTGAATGTCGTTGTCGCTCATCCGCACCACCGTGTAGCGCGAGGTCGAAAGCTCCGAAGCGGTCGGATGGTCCTCGCGAAAATGCGCGCCGCGACTATCGGTGCGCGCCTGCGCCGCCGCGCAGATGGTGCGGCTGACCTGAACGAGATTTTCGAGATTCAGCCGATCGGTCCAGGTCAGATTGTAGCGGCGGTCGCCGTCGGGCACGCCGCAGCGCCCGATGGCCCGCTGCAAATCGTCGAGCACAGCCGCGCCGCGCGTCAGACCTTCGCCGCTCCGCAGGATTCCGACATCGTCCCACATCGTTGTCAGCAGGCCTTCGCGGATTTCATTGAGATCGCCGGCCGGGCGTCCGAGCGGCGAAAATGCGCGGCCGATCGACTCGTCGATGGCGGCAGGATCCGGATCGGCGTGGCTGCCTTCGCGCCGCACCGAGCGCGCCATCGCGACGCCGGCGATGCCGCCGAACACGGTCGAATTGGCTACGCCGTTGCCGCCGAGCCGGTTGGCGCCATGTACGCCGCCGGTGTCTTCGCCCGCCGCATAGAGCCGCGGCATCGAGGTGCGGCAGTCGAGATCGAACATCACGCCGCCCATCATGTAATGCGCCGTGGGAATCACCTCGACGAGGCCGCCGGCCAGATCAAACCCGCAATCGGCGCAACGCTCCACCATGCCCTTGAACAGTTTTGCCACGTTCGCAGGGCCAAGATGGTTCATCTGGATATGCACGCCGCCGTTCCCCGTCGCAAACCCTTTGCGGATCTGATACATGATCGAGCGGCTGACGATATCGCGGGTGGCGCGTTCGCCGTGTTCGTCGTAGTCGAACATGAAACGGGCGCCGCTGGAATCCAGCAATCGTCCGCCTGCTCCGCGCAGACCTTCCTCCAGCACGGTGCCGGTCATCCGCGTGCCGGCGCCGGCGAGCAGGCCGGTCGGATGAAACTGCACCATCTCCATGTCGCGCAACGCGAGCCCCGCGCGCAACGCCATCGCCAGGCCGTCGCAGGTCTTGTCGCCCGACGGCGTGTGGTATTTGTACATGGTCGGGCCGCCGCCGGTCGCCAGCAGCGTGGCTTTGGCGCGCACCAGGCACGGTTCGCCGCTGCGCATGTCGAGCATCAGCACGCCTGACAGCCCCGAGCCGTCGGCGGCCGGGATGAAGTCGAGCGCGCGATGGTCCTCCATCCGCTTGACGTCACGGCGCCAGACCTGTTCGGAGAGGCGATTGATGATCTCGATGCCGGTGAGGTCGCCCTTGTGCACCGTGCGATCGAAGGTCTGTCCCGCGAACGCCTTCTGATGCACGCTGCCGTCGGGATTGCGGTCGAAGAAGCAGCCGAGTTCGTTCTCAAGTTCGCGGATGCGGACCTGCGCGCCGGTGACGAGCTTCCAGGCGAGGTCCTGGTTGTTGAGCCACTTGCCGCCCTCGATGGTGTCCATGAAATGCCGCTCGATGGAATCGCCGGGCGCCAATGCCACGTTGTAGCCGCCCTGCACCATGCGCGTGCAGCCGCATTTGCCGAGCAGACCCTTCACCGCGACGGTGACCTCGAGCGCGGGCGCGGTCTTCTTGGCATGCAACGCCGCGAACAACCCCGCACCGCCGGCGCCGAGAATCAGGATGTCGGTATCGATGCGGCGGATTTCCACGTCTTAAGCCGCTCCGATGCTCTTGAGGACGGCGTCGCGCCGGCTCGCCACTTCCTTCTGGTTATCCGCGAACAGCGAACCGCCATGCGAATCCATTCCGACCAGCAACGGGCCGAAATGTCTGATCCGGAATCGCCACAGGCTTTCCGGATGCAGGTCGTCGAGATCGACGTCCTCGATCTGCTCGATCCAGGTGGTCTCCAGCGCCGCCGCGCCGCCGACGATTGCAAGGTAGGCGCCGCCGAACTCCCTGAACGCGGCAAGCGTCCCCTCGCCCATGCCGCCCTTGCCGATGATGATGCGCACGCCCTCGCGCTGCATCAGCGGCCGCGTAAAGCGCTCCATCCGCTGTGACGTGGTGGTGCCGATGCAAAACGGCGTGTAGCCGGCCGGAGCCTCCGGCGATACCGGCACCTTGTGCACATTCGGCGCCGTATGAATCACGGCATGACCCTGCAGGTCGAGCCGTGTGGTGCGACCGCGGTCGAACATGTGGATCAGCGTGGCGTCGCGGATGCCGAACAAGGTCCTTTCCAGCGTCACGCTGTCGCCGACCTTCAGTTCGCGGACCTGCTCCGGCGTGACCGGCATTTCGAGGATATGATGCGTCATGGCCGCGTCCTCACGATGAAAACGAAATTCCGCCAGGCGTGATCGTGGCGCGGGCCCGCCGCGCCGAATGGCACTGGATGTTCACCGCCACCGGATTCTGGGTAATGTGGGTGGCGGCGATCTCGACATGCACGGCGAAGCTGGTCGAGCGGCCGCCAAGTCCTTGCGGGCCGATCCCGAGCTCATTGACGGCGCCCGACAATTCCTGCTCGATTTTCGCGCCTTCCTCGTCGGCGCAAACCGAGCCGAGCGGCCGGGTTGCGGCGATCTTGGCAAGATGCATGCAAAGGTCCGAGGTTCCGCCGATGCCGACGCCGACAATGGTCGGCGGGCAGACACGCCCGCCCGACTCGATCACCCGGTCGATCACAAAGCGTTTCACGGCGTTGATGCCGTCGGACGGCAGCAGCATCTGCAGGAACGAACCGTTCTCCGACCCGGACCCCTTCGGGATCATCTCGATCGACACGGTTTCCGGCCGGTCGTCGAAATCGACATGGATGACCGGCACCCGGATGCCGGTGGAAGTCTGGTTGTTCTTGCGCGTGATCGGATGCACCACCGAGGAGCGCAGCGAGTAGTCCTGGGTGGCGCGCTCGCAGCCGGTGCGGATCGCGCGCTTCAATCCGGCGCCGTCGAATTCGACGTCGCGACCGACAACGACGTTGTAGATCGGAATGCCGGTGTCCTGACACAGGATGTTTTTGGTGCGCTCGGCGACCGCGATATTCTCGATCATGGTGTCGAGAATGGTGCGGCCGGTGGTGCTGGTCTCGGTACGCACCAGCTCCCTGAAGCCGGCCTTGATGTCCTGCGGCAGCACCTTCAGCGCCTGCACATAGAGCGTCTTGCAGATTTCTTCGACTTCCCTGAGATCGAGCTGCATGGCTTCCTCCTAGATCACAAGCGACAGACCGGACGCCACCAGCATCGCCGACAGCACGCGTTTGAACCATATCTCGTCGAGCCGCCCGTAAACAGCGAATCCGAGCCAGGCGCCGGCGGCCAGCGCGGGCAGCGCGCAAACGAACAGAAGCACCCCGCCGCGATTGAACGATGCGACGCCGACCAGCGCCAGCGTCGCCACATGCGCGAACAGGATGAAAGGCTGATAGACGCCCCTTGCGGTGTTTTTCGACCAGCCGCGCAGCTGCGTCCATATCGTCGGGATCACGCCCGAATAGCCGCCGATGCCGCCCAACACCCCTCCGATCAGCCCGATCGCGCCGTCCGCCGCGCGGCCGCCGAATTTCAGTAGCGGCAGCCGCGGCGCCAGCAGCGCATAGCAGCCATAGGCCGTCAGGAACAGGCCGAGGCAAATCTTCAAGGCGCCGCCGTTGAGTTGCGTCAGCGCCAGCACGCCAACGGGCACGCCGACGGCAGCGCCGATAATGAACGGAAACAGCCGCGACGGTTCGATCGATTGCCGGATCGGCCATACCAGCGTGACATGCAACAGGCTGCCGCAGGCGACCACCAGCGCCGTGGTCTGCAACGGCTCCAGCCCATGCAGCCAGATCGACGAGGCCACCAGCGCGAACGCGAATCCGGCGCCGCCCGCGGCCAGCGCGCCGAGGAACGCGCCCGCCCATACGATCGACAGTGTCTGCATGGAAAACGCGGCCATCGTCAGCTTCCGTTCAGCAGGAACAACAGCCCGACGGTCAGCGAGCAGGCCACGCAGGCGGACACGACCAGCGCACTGCGCTCGCGCACGGCGAACAGTTCGATCGCCAGCACGCGCAGGCCCAGCGCCATATGCAACCCGAGCGCGGTGACCAGCCCCCATTCGGCAACGCGGACGAAAACGTTGTGAGTAACGCCGAGAAAACTCTGCAAGGTGTCGACGCCGCCGAGCGCCGTGCCGAGCGCGATAAAATGCATCGGCAGAAAAATCGCCAGCGCGATGCCGGACAGACGATGCAGCATCGCGGCGAGAAATCCAGGTTTCAGGTGCGGCTTGCCTGTCATGCGAGATACACCGCAAGCGCGGCCCTCACGCCCAGCACCAGCAGCAGCGCCGAGAACAGAATCATGGCGAGATCGAGCGAGCGGTCGCGCCATTTCGCCCATTCGCGCAGGATCGAGCGCAGCCCGATCGGCGCATGAATCGCGGCAGCCAGCACGAAGAGCAGATAGAAACCGAGGAACCAGCGGTTGCCATGGGTGCGGGCGAGGATGTCGCCGGCGGTCAGCCCGCCGCGAATGGCGTAGATGATCGTGACAAGGTGGATCGTGACCGCGAAGGCGAGAATGACCGCGGTGCCGCGCTGGGCGATATAGAGAACGGGATTCATCGCCGGCGTTTCCATGCATGCTTCGCCGTGGCGCGCTTCAGCCCGGCAATCGACAAGGTCGGCGACAGCGCCTTCGGGCAGAATTCGGTGCAGCTCATGTGAGTGTGGCAGGAGTGGCATCCGGCGTCACCGGACACCGCACCGAGCCGGGCGTCCTGGCCGCGGTCGCGGATATCGTTGACCAGAGTCCAGGCGCGATTGAGCGCGGCGGGGCCGAGATAGTCTTCATTCCATGACACCACGTCGCAGGCCGAATAGCAGATGCCGCAATTGATGCACTCGATACCGGCGTCGGCCTCCCGACGATCGGGCGATTCGGGGGCAACGACCGCGAAATCTTCCGGCGGCTGCTCGCCCGGCTCGAAATAGCCGTGCGCGTCGCGCCACTTGTCGAAGAACGGCGCCATGTCGACCGCGAGATCCTTGACGATCGGCAGATTGCGCAGCGGCTCCAGCCGGATCGGCCCCGCTTCCAGCTGATCCACCCTTGTGCGGCAGGTCCAGCGCGGCCGGCCGTTGACGATCATCGCGCAGGAGCCGCACATGCCGACCCTGCAGGCAAAGCGATAGGACAGCGTCGCATCCTGGCCGCGCTGGATTTCGGTCACCACGTCGAGCACGGTCTGGTTCTCGCGGCGCGGCACCTCGAACGCCTGAAACGCGCCGACGCGGTCGCCGCGCCATACCTCGACCGTCATCGCATCCGGAGGACGCGATGCGCGGTTATGCGGGCTGGTCTGCGCGTCCATGGGGCTGCCCGATTCCTGTCAGCTGCCGGGCACGCCGTGGATGCCCGGAAAGAAGATGTCCTTCCAGTCATCGGTCTTCGTGGTCACAATCCCTGCCCGGTTCATGTAGTCGAGATAGGTCAATATCTTCTTCGGTGTGGTCGTCCATTCGTTCTGCGGATTGCGGATGATCTTTTCGGCGTCCGCCGCAGGCAGTTTGGAATTTTCCGCCTTGACCCACATCGCCGCCGCAGCCGCCGGATCCGCCTTGATGCGGGCCATGCTTTCCTCGAGAGCGTCGAGGAAGGCCTTCATGATCTTCGGATTTGCGGTGGCGAATTTCGAATTCGCCCAGACCGTGTTGAAGGTGTGCGGCCCGCCGAGCACGTCGTAGCTGTCCAGCACCTTGTGCACGCGCGGGTCCGCCAGTTCCATTTCCTGAAATGGCGCCGAACCGAAATGCGAATTGATCTCGGACTTGCCGCCCAGCATCGACGCCAGCGCGTCGGGATGGCTCATGGAAATCGTGAACGCGTCAAGCTTGCTCTCCCCGCCTTTGCCGAAAGCCTTTTCCGCGGCGATCTGCAGCGTGACCGCCTGAATCGAGGTCTTGACGCCGGGAAGCGCGATCTTGTCCTTCTCGGTAAAGTCCCTGATCGTCTTGATGTTCGGATTGGTCGTGACCAGATAGAGCGGCATTGAATTGAGCGCCGCTACGCCCTTCACCACCACATTGGTCCGGGTCCTGCCCCAGATCGTCAACAGCGGCCCCACTCCCCCCGATGCGAAATCGAGATTGCCCGACAGGATCGCGTCGTTCATCGGCGCGCCGGCGGACAGCCGCAGCCACTCGACCTTGATATCGAGGCCCTGCTTCTTCGCCTGCTGCTCGAACAGTTTTTCCTCTTCCATCAGCGTCAGCGGCAGATAGCCGAGCCCGAACTGCTTTGCGATCCGGACGGTATCGACTTCGGCACGCGCCTGACCGACGACCCCTATGCCCAGCAGGCCGATGGCTGCGACCAACAATTTCCGAAATCTCATACTGCTCTCCCTGTCATGACTGCATGCCCCAGCGCCCAATGGTCTGCTTCTCGACGGTGCGGAAGATCACGTTCTCGATCACGAGGCCGATGATGATCACGGTCAAGAGGCCGGCGAACACGTTGGGGATATCGAGGGTGTTCTTGTTCTCGAAGATGAACCAGCCGAGCCCGCCCTGGCCGGAGCTGACCCCGAATACCAGCTCGGCGGCGATCAGCGTACGCCATGCGAATGCCCAGCCGATCTTCAGGCCGGTGAGGATCGAGGGGAACGCCGCCGGGATCAGGATTTTCCAGATGTAGCGCGGACCGGCGAGGCCATAGTTACGCCCGACCATTTTCAGCGTGTTGCTGACCGAGAGAAAACCCGAATGGGTGTTGAGCGCGATCGCCCAGGTCACCGAATGCACCAGCACGAAAATGAGGCTGCCGTTGCCGAGCCCGAACCAGATCAGTGCCAGCGGCAACAGCGCGATCGCCGGCAGCGGGTTGAACATCGAGGTCATGGTTTCGAGAAAATCGGTGCCGATGCGCGACATGATCGCAAGCGCCGTGAGCAGCGCCGCCAGCGCCACGCCGCAGGCATAGCCCATCAGCAGCACCTTTATCGACGACCACGCGCGCGCCGGCAGCACGCCGTTGAGGATGGACTCGATGAAGGCGCGCATGGTGGCGCTGAAGGTTGGAAACAGCAGGTCGTTGTTCAGATAACGTCCGTAGACCTCCCAGATCAGCGCCAGCACCACGAGGATCAGGATTTTGCGCAGCCAGGCCTGGTTATAGATGCGCTCCAGCGCCGACAGCGGCTTTTGCACCACGGCGAACTGCGCGGTCTGGTCGCGCACGATTTCGGGCCGCAGCGGCACGACCGCTTCATCCTTCACGGCCATTCGAGGCTCAGACATTTTCCGCCTCCTCGATCTGGTCGGCGAACAGCATGTGCTGGATGCGTTGCTCCAGCGCGGCCGCATCCCTGATGTGCGCGCCGCTGTTCAGCTCGGCCTTTACCTGGCCCGGATGCGGCGACAGCAGCAGGATCCGCGTTCCGATCTTGATGGCTTCCGGAATCGAGTGGGTCACGAACAGCACGGTAAACCGCGTCTCGTCCCACAGGCCCAGCAGTTCGTCCTGCATCTTGCGGCGGGTCAGCGCGTCCAGCGCTGCGAACGGCTCGTCCATCAAAAGAATATCCGGCTCCATCGCCATGCCGCGCGCGATCGCCACGCGCTGCTTCATGCCGCCGGACAGCGTGTGCGGAAACGAATCGGAAAAGTTCGCGAGATTGACCTTGTTGATGTAATGCATGGCGCGGTCTTCCGCCTCGCGCCTCGACAGCCGGCTCGCCGATTCCAGCGGAAACATGACGTTCTGCTTGACCGTCTTCCACGGCAGCAACTGGTCGAACTCCTGGAACACCATCATGCGGTCGGGCCCCGGATGTTTGATCAGGTTTCCCTTGAGCCGGATTTCGCCTTCGGTCGGCATCATGTAGCCGCCCACTGCCTTGAGCAGGGTGGATTTTCCGCAGCCGGACGGCCCGAGCAGAATGAACCGCTCGGCCTCGAACACCTCGAAATCGATCCGGTAGGTGGCGGTCACGAGATGATCGGGCGTCTTGTATTGCAGCGTGACGCCTTTCACCTCGAGCAGCGGAGCGGTCGGGTTCATATTTTTCTCATGTGCGGATCACCGGAGCCGCCACGCTCTCGATCATGACATTGATGCAGGCGGGCTTGCCACTCTTATAGGCGCGTTCCAGCGCTTCGGCCAAATCGGCGGCGGACGACACCAGCGCGCCGAACCCGCCGAGCGCCTCAACCACGCGATCATAGCGCGACGGCAGCAGATCGCAATTTTTCGCGCGCTCCGCGCCGTATTGACGCAGCTGAATCTGATATTCCGCGTTCCAGCGTGCATCGTTGCCGACCACGACGATGACCGGAAGATCGTTGCGCAGGGCGGTATCGAATTCAGCCATGTGGAACCCGAAGGTGCCGTCGCCCATCACCGCCATAACCGGACGATCCGGCCGCGCGAGTTTCGCGGCCATCGCAAAAGGCAGCGACACGCCGATGGTGCCGGCGATGCCGTTGATCAGGCGGCGGTCGGTCTTGATCAGCGCCTGCGCCCATTGTCCGATCTCGCCGCCATCGGAGACAAAGGTCGCGCCAGCATGCTTTTCGACAAAATCGCCGATCGCCCTGCACATCTCGACCGGATGCATGCGGTCGGGGCTGTTCGCGCGAGCCGATTTCCATTGCGGCGGTTCGTACGCCAGCAACCCGTCGACGTGCTTGCGCCAGGTCGACGAGGCCCGGGCGGACACAAGCCGTTCCGTCAACGTCGCCATCGCCGTTTGCGCATCGGCAACTTCTGAAAACAGCATGCGTTTTCCAGGCGCGCTCGCCGCTCGCGCGATCAGGGCCGCATCGGAATCGATCACGATCCATTTGCAGGATGAGGAGAACGCCGGCGTTTCGCCGAACCGCAGCGAGAAATCAAGCGGTTTTCCGATCAGCACGACGAGGTCGGCCTCCCGCAGGATTTCCGCAAAAGCTCCGAGACCGGGATCGTTGATGCCACGCGGGCTTTCCATACCGATCACCGGCACGTCGAGCGCTTCCGCCGCTTTCCGCATGGCGGCGCGGCCGCGTTCGCTGCACATCGCCGGGCCGCAAATCACCAGAGGTTTTGTGGCGGCAGCAAGCGCTGCGATCACCTTATCGGCGATTTCAGGTGCGAGCGACGCAGACGACGACTGCAGGCCGGCTGTTGTGATCGGCGCGATCTGATCATCGGAGATGGTTTGCTCGAGCAGGTCGACCGGAAGGCTGATGTGTACCGGACCGGGACGTCCCGCCGTTGCCAGGTCGAATGCTTGTGCAATATCGGAACCAAGCATGGCGCTTTGTGCGGTCCACGACGCCTTGCTCACCGGCCGCGCCAGATCAGCCTGCGCCATTTCCTGAAAGGCGCCGCGGCCGAGTTCGCTCAAGGGTGCGTGCCCGGACAGCAGCAGCAGCGGCGATTCCGACGCCAGCGCGGTGTACAACGCGGCAACCGCATTGCTGTGGCCCTGCCCGCCGGTCACCAGCGCTACGCCCGGCTCGCCGGTCAAACGGCCCCAAGCGTCAGCCATATGAACGCAGGCGGCTTCGTGCCGGACATGGATCAGGCGGATGCTGGTCGACAGCAGCGCGTCGAACACCGGCATGATGTGATTGCCGGACAGCGTGAAAATGCAGGTCACGCCCAGCGCTTCCAGCGTCCGCGCAACGATATCGGCGCCTCTCTGCATGCCCTCTCCGGCGTAACGGCTGATCTTCGATCCTGACACGGACAGGGCGGCTCGGTAAACCAGTCGTATGTCTAATACAAGAGTGAGGGTGTCATGCAATTGCGAGCAATCTGATCAGCATCAGGCTGATGACGATAAGCACCAGCAGCGACACCACCACCGCGATAGTGACGCGGCCGCCGACCCGCCCCACCACGCGGACATCGACGCCGAGACCGAGCGCTGCCATCGAGACGATGGTCAGCATTTTTGCCGAGACGCCGATCGGCCCGAGCAGCGACGCAGGGATCAGGCCGACGCTGCGCGCGGCCGCCAGCACCAGGAAGCCGATGATGAACCACGGCACGAGATACATCAGTCCCGGCCGTGGTGCCTCGCCCGACACATTGAGCCGCGCGCGCAACAGCGACAGCAGCACCACGACGGGTCCGAGCATCAGCACGCGTACCAGCTTTACCAGGGTGCCAAGCTGTGCACTGACGGTGCTGACCGGAACGGTGGCCGCCAGCACCTGCGGCACGGCGTAGACCGTCAGTCCCGCGAGCACACCGTATTGCGTCTCGGTCAATGCCAGCAGCGGAATGAACAGCGGCAGTCCGAGCACCACGACCACGCCGAGGATCGCGGTGAAGGCGATGGACGAGGCGACGTCGTCGCTGTCGGCGCCGATCACCGGCGCCACCGCCGCGATCGCCGAATTGCCGCAGATCGAGTTGCCGCACGCGATCAGAATCGAGACGCGGCGCGGCAGGCCGAGCGCACGGCTGGTCGCGTAGCTCGCTCCCAGCGCCGCGACCACGGTGGCGACGATGCCGGCGAGCAGCGCAGGGCCGGATGCCACGATGGCGCCGATGCTGATCGAGGCGCCGAGCAGCACCACCGCGATCTCGAGCAGCGTTTTGGCGCTGAATGAAATGCCGGCGCGCCAGAGTTTTCCGGGTTGCCAGAGGCTGCGGATCGCGATGCCGAGCAGGATGGCGATCACCAGCGCCTCGACATAGGCGTGGCCGAAGGCCGCCTCTTCCCGGCTCTGCGCGATGCTCGCAAGCGCGGTGATGGCGATGCAGAGCACAAGGCCCGGCGTGACGGCGACAAAACCGGCCGGCATCGAGGCGAGACGATCGCGCCAGCCGGTAACGATGTCGCCGCTTGCCGCGGTTTCTGGTTGTGGTGGATCCTGCATCGCCGACGCTACGGGCCGCTGTCTCTCAGCGGCCTCGAGTCTTATATAAGACCGGGAATTGCCGCGCCGGTCCAGCGCGAAATCGCGCGGTCTGGAAAAAGATGCTTCGCTGCCGCGGCGGCGTGACACGAAACATCCATGCCGCCCCTGCAATATGGAGAGTTGTATCCTTGAAGTACCGGGGTTTTACGGCATTTTAGATGCATGAAACCGACCGCCGAGCAGACCACCGCCGAAGCGACGCCGCCGCTGCGCCTGATCGAGCCCGATCTCGCGGCATGGGCCGAGCGGATCGCCGTCGATTCGTCCCGTCGCAAGCCGCGCATCTGGTACGGCGCCGCGCTGTTCTGGCTGGTGGTGACCTGCATCATCGCGGCGCGGGTGATGTTTCTGGACGTCAGCAATTTCCGGCCCGCAACCGCGAACGCGGCCGCGCCTTCGGTGCTGGCCGGCTCCGCGCCGCACGCTTCGCTCGGCGCAAAACTGTAGCGCGCTCTCCTCACCTCTCCCCGCAGGGGAGAGGTCGAAGCCGGAGCGCAGCGCAGGCTTCGGCTGAGGGGTGCCTCCACACGCTCGGACTCGCGGCCACCCCTCACCCGGATCGCATCTTCGATGCGCTCCGACCTCTCCCCTGCGGGGAGAGGTAAGCTCACGCCTTCACCGATCCTTCCACGATCACCTCGATCAGTTTTGCGCCGGGACGAGCGAACGCCGATTTGAGCGTTGCCGCGACATCGCGCGATTGTGTGACGCGGATCGCCTCCAGCCCGAGCGCGGTTGCGAGACCGGAAAAATCCACCGGAGGGTCGGCAAAATCCATGCCGACGAAATGATCGTCCTTGTGGAAGGCGAGCAGCCGCTGCTTGATGATGCGGTAGCCGCCATTGTTGACGATCACCACCGTCAGCGGCAGCTTGTGATGCGCCGCGGTCCACAGCGCCTGGATCGAATACATCGCGCTGCCGTCGCCGGAATAGCACACCACCGGCCGCTCCGGATTGGCGAGGCTGACGCCGACCGAGGCCGGCAAGCCCCAGCCGATGCCGCCGGAGGCGAGCCCGTGATAACCGTAGCGGTCGCGATGCGAACGCAACGCGGACATGTAGCGCGACGCGGTCAATCCCTCGTCGACCAGGATGGCATGTTGCGGCATCGCCTCGACGACCTGCAGCGTCAGCCAGTCCGGATCGATCGGCGAGGAGTCGCGCTTCGATGAAATCTGCTCGACCAGTTTCGCGCGCCTTGCCGTCCAGTTGTTCGACACCAGCGCATCGATGCTGCTTCGCGCGCGCGGGGCCAGCGCTGCGCCGCCGGCAGCCTTCAGCGCCGGGATCAGCGCGCGCAAGGTCTCCCTGATGTCGGCTTTCAGCGCGATCTCGGCCGGATAGTTCTTCGCCAGATCCCAGTCGAGCAGACCGATCTGAACGATCGGCATCGCTTCCGGCAGCGGATCGATTTCGCTGAACACCGACATCCGCAGCGGATCGCTGCCCAGCACGATCATCAGATCGAAGGCGGAGAGAATCTCGCGCACCTGCGGCTGCACCCGCGGCAGCGCGCCCATGAAGCACGGGTGTTCCGAGAGAAAATGCGCGCCATAGGGCGCGGTCTGCTGCCAGACCGGAACGCCGAGCGTTTCGGCAAAGCTGGCGGCTTCCTGCAGTGCATCGCTTTTGACGATCTCGTCGCCGACGACGATGACCGGACGCTCGGCTTTCAGGATCCGCTGCGCCAGCGCCTGCAGCGATTCATCCGACGGTTTGACCCGCGTATCGATCCGGGTGGCGCGGCCAAGCTCGAGGCCGGCCTCGGAATTGAGGATGTCGCCCGGCAGCGAGATAAAAACCGGGCCGGTCGGCGGCGTGGTCGCGACCTTTGCCGCGCGGCGCACGATGCGCGGCAGGTCTTCCAGCCTGTTCACCTCGACCGCCCATTTCACCAGCGGCTCGGCGATGCGCACCAGCGGATCGTACAGCACCGGCTCGGTCAGGCCGTGGCCTTGCTCCTGCTGGCCGGCAGTCAGGATCATCGGCGTGCCGGTGAATTTTGCGTTGTAGAGCGAGCCCATCGCATTGCCGAGCCCGGGCGCGACGTGCACGTTGCAGGCGACGAGACGGCCGGAGGCGCGGCTGAAGCCGTCGGCGATCGCGACCACGAGGCTTTCCTGCATCGCCATCACGTAAGTGAGATCGGGATGCTCCTTCAGCGCGTGCATGATCGGCAGCTCGGTGGTGCCGGGATTGCCGAACAGATGCGTGATGCCCTCGTCCTTCAACAGCGCGAGAAATGCCGATCGCCCGGTGATGCGGTTTGCCGCCGTCTTGCCGTTCCTGCTCATGTCACCACCGTCTTTTTAGGTTCGACGATCTCGAACATCCGCGGAAACTCGTCCATCAACGCCATCAACTCGCCGAGCCTCATCGGGTTGCCGGTGAAGGTAATCTTGCCTGCAGCCATCGCTTCGGGAAACGTCGCCTTCTTTGCGATGACCTCGTCGAGCAGCGTGCGCGGCAGCGTAAAGCTTGCATCGGCATTCGCAGCCTGCGACCCTTCAGCCCAGGTCAACGCAGAATTCTCCAGCGTCAGCGCGAATGTCTCGCCGGTGTCCGAAAAATTCCAGTTCAGGACGATGGTCTTGCCTTCCGCCTTCGGCCCGTTCAGCCGCACGCCGAGCATGTCCCACAACTGGCCGGTGCGCAGCGCAGCGACGGTTTCGCGCGGCATCGGCGGGCGAGGCGGCGCCTTCGGGACGCCTTCGCGCAGTTCCTGCGCGCCGAACAGATACGCGTTGCGCCAGGTCGAGCTTTCGCTCAGATAGCCGAGCTGCTCGAACGTATCGGCCAGCAGCGCGCGGGCGGCGGTGTTGTCGGGCTCGGCGAAGACCAGATGACTGAGCGCTTGCGCGATGAAGCGGAATTCGCCGTTGTCAAAATCCTTTTTCGCGCGGGCGAGGATGGCGCCGGCGCCGCCCATGTATTCGACATACTTCTTGCCGGCCTCGACCGGCGGCAAGCAATCGAGATTGGCCGGATTGGCATCGTACCAGCCGAGGTATTTTTGATAGATCGCCTTCACGTTGTGCCGGATATGGCCGTAATAGCCGCGCCCGTGCCACGCGCCGTCGAGGCTTTTGGGCAACCTTATCGTCTCGGCAATTTCGGTGGCGGTCAGTCCGTGGTTCAAGAGCCGCAGCGTCTGGTCATGCGCGAATTTGTAGAGATCGCGCTGCTGGCGGATCATGCCGTCGACGCGTTCGGTGCCCCATACCGGCCAGTGATGCTGGCCGCACATCGCTTCGGCTTTTCCGCCCCACAGCTGCAGCGCTTCGCCGAGATATTTCGACCAGGCCAGCGCGTCGCGCACGTCGGCGCCGCGGAACGGCAGCAGATTGTGGAAATTGTGCGTGCAGTTTTCCGCGAGATTGAGCAGCTTGTAGCGCGGAATAAAGAAATGCATTTCCGCCGGCGCCTCGCTGTTCGGCGCCATCTGGAATTCGAAGTCCACGCCGTCGATGGTTCTCCTGTCGCCGGTCGCCTTGATCAGGTCGGTCGGGCGCAGCAGCGCTACCGAACCCGCCGCCATCGACTTGCCGAGACCGCAATCGACCTGACCGTGCGGACCTTTTTTAAGGAACGGCCCGAACTGGTATTGCGCGCGCCTGAGCATCGCGGGGCCGGCGATGATGTTTTCCGATACCGCGTGCTCCATGAACAGGTCGGGGGCGATGATCGGCACGCCGCCCGCCAGCATCGCATCGTCGATCACGCCGCGCGCGCCGCCCCAGTGATCGGTATGGGTATGGGTAAAGATCACGGCTGTGACCGGACGCTGGCCGCGATGTTCGAAATAAAGCTCGATCGCGGCGCGCGCGCCCTCGATCGAGGTCAGCGTATCGACCACGATCACGCCGGTGTCGCCCTCGATCAGCGTCATGTTGGCGATATCGAAGCCGCGCACCTGGTAGACGCCGGGCACCACCTCGAACAGTCCGTGGTTCATGTTGAGCCGGGATTGCCGCCACAGGCTGGGATCCACGGTCGGCGGCGCAGCCTCATCGCCCAGGAATCCGTACGGCTCGAGACTCCACACCGTGCGTCCCGCTTCCGACGTGATGCGCGCATGGTCGCGGGTGCCGAGGAATCCGCGCGCGGCGTCGTCGAAATCCTGCGTGTCGGAAAACGGCAGCGCGGCAAGGGTCGCGGCGTGCTGTCTGATCACGGAGGCGGAGGCTTGCTTCGGGATTTCGCCGCTCTGCTGTTGTGTCATTGTTTCCCCTGTTTTTGTCCTTGTAGCCCGGATGGAGCGCAGCGCAATCCGGGAGCAGCGCTTCAGTCTCCGGCGTCCCGGATTTCGCTTCGCTCCATCCGGGCTACGGCCGGAGTATGATGCGATCTCTCGAGGACCCTATCACGGCAAGATACGCTGCCCTTGCTTCAGAAAGCGAATAGATCGCGTTGGGCGGAATCGGAAACGGCCTGAGATGACCGCCGGCAAAACCCGGCAGCGCCTCGCGCAACAGTTTTCCGCTTGCGCTGGATGAAAACGCCAGCGTGTCGATGCCGACATAGGTGTGGCGGCCGCGATAGAATTCCAGGATGTTGAATTCGACCACCGGCTGTACCGCCGCGATCAGGATCTGCCGGCCCGCAGGCGCCAGCGACTTGTTCGCCGCCTGAAAATACGGGTCGCCGACGGTGTTGAACACGATGTCGGCGCCCTTGCCCCCGGTCAACTCGCGCACGCGGGCGGCAACGTCGGTGGCGGCGGAATTGATCACCTCGACCGGGGCGTTGGCGTGGCCCTGATACGGCTCGTCCTTGCGCACGACGCCGATCACCCTTGCGCCACGCCACGTCGCAAGCTGCGCCGCCGCCTGGCCGACCTTGCCGTTCAGTCCCATGATCAGCACGGTGTCCTGCGGCGCGGGCGGACCGGCGCGCAAAAATCCCTCGATCGCGGTGACGAAGGGCACGCCGATGCCGGCGGCTTCGTCCATGGAGATCGATGCGGGCTTTTCCACCAGCGCAGCGGCCTCGACGACCAGATGGGTGGCGTGGGTGCCGTCGCGGCGGATGCCGAGATCGCCGGACGAGCCGAACACCTCGCGGCCGATCCATTCACCCGGGCCGTCGACGACGACGCCGGCAAAGTCGCGGCCGGGCGTGCGCGGAAACACCGCATAGGGCATCAGCCCGGTCGCGGCCTTGACGTCGGACGGATTGACGCCGGCGGCCTTGACCTCCACGACCACACCCCCGGGCCCGGGCGTCAGCGCGCGCTTCTCGATGACAGGCGCCAGCGAGGCCGCGTCTGCCGCCTTTGCGTTCAACCGCAGCGCGGTTGCCTCGATGGTCGCTGTCATTCCCACTCAGCTATCCGATCAGGCCGGACGCGGCAACACATAGGGCGAGTCCGCGATGCTCCATGGCGGCGCCGTTTCCATTTTAAAGATCTGGCGCAGATGCACCTCGTCGGGTCCGTCGCCGATGCGCAGCAGGCGGCCCCAGGCCAGCGCCTGATGGATCGGGGTGTCGTCCGAGCCGCCCATCGCGCCGAACACCTGGATGGCGCGGTCGGCAATGCGTTGCAGCATCAGTGGCACCGACACCTTTATCAGCGATACGTCGCGCCAGGCGCCCTGGTGGCCGGCGCGGTCGAGCAGCCAGGCGCAGCGATACGTCAGAAGCCGGGCCTGTTCGAGCTCGACGCGGGATTCGGCGATCCAGCGCTGCACGGTGTCGTATTCGATGATGGCGCGGCCGAACGCGGATCGTTCCGCGGCGCGCGCCAGCATCAATTCGATCAGCACCTCGCACAGCCCGATCGAGCGCATGCAGTGATGGATCCGCGCCGGCCCGAGCCGGACCTGGGCCACCCGGAACCCCTCGCCTTGCCTGCCCAGCAGATTTTCCGCCGGCACGCGCACGTCGTCGAAATCGATCTCGCCGATCGGCGCGATGTGGTCGGTGCAGCCCATCCAGCGCAATGGCCGGACCAGCCGCACGCCCGGTGCATCCATCGGCACGATCACACAGGAGTGGCGGCTGGTGCGCGAGGCGGTGGAATCGCTGACGCCCATCACGATCAAAAAGCTGCAGCGCGGATGGGCGGCGCCGGTGATGAACCATTTTCGCCCGCGGATGATGTAATCGTTGCCATCCCGGATGATGGTGGTAGCGATATTGGTCGCGTCCGACGACGCCACATCCGGCTCGGTCATCCCGAAGGCGGAGCGGGTCTTGCCTTCCAGCAGCGGATGCAGCCAGCGCCGTTTCTGTTCGTCATCGGCGCAGTTCTGCAGCGCGATCATGTTCGGCACGTCGGGCGCCTGGCAGTTGAACACCTCGGGCGCCCAGAACAGCCGGCCCATGATTTCCGCGCAAGGTGCGTAGTCGAGGTTTGACAGCCGCGTGCCGGGCTCGCCATCGGCGAGTTCGGGCAGCGCCAGATTCCACAGGCCCGCCGCGCGCGCGTTGCGCTGCAATTCCGGCATAAAGCAAGCCTCGCCATGAGCCGCGACCTCGCGCGACCACTCGCGATGGCGCGGCAACACCTCGCGCTCGAAGAAGGTCTGCAGCCGGTCCCGCCACTGCCGCGAGCGCTCTGACAAATCGAAGTCCATTGACTGCTCCACGCCGAGTGCCGATAACTCGATCCTATAACGGCAAATCGAGCCCGAGGATATCGAAGGCCGAAAGCAGCGGGGGATGCGATGACGGCGAGACGCATCGGTTGCCTGATTGCAGGCCTGGCCTTGCTGGCCGCAAGCGCCGCATCGGCGCAAACCGCCTTTCCGACGCGGCCGATCCGCGTCATCGTGCCCTACCCTGCCGGCGGCATCGTCGACATCGTGGCGCGCAGCGTCACCGACACCGTAGCCAAAAATTTCGGCCAGCCGATGGTGGTCGAGGCAAAGCCCGGCGCCAACAGCAATCTCGGCACCGCCGAGGTCGCCCGTTCTGCGCCCGACGGCTACACCTGGCTGGTGACGGGGCCCGCGGTGCTGGTCAATCCGTCGATCTACAAGGATGCGGGGTGGAACGCGCTGCGAGATTTCAAATGCGTCGGCCTCGTGGTGTGGAATCAGAGCGCCGCCGTGGTGCCGGTCGCGATGCCGGTCGCGACGCTGAAGGATTTTGTCGCGCTTGCGAAGAGCAAGCCGGGAAAACTGAATTTCGGCAATCCCGGCATCGGCTCCTCGATCGATCTGACCGCGAAAAACCTGTTCAGCATCGCCGGCATCGAGATCGCCAATATCGGCTACAAGGCCAGCCGCAGGCGCTGATCGATCTCATCACCGGCGAGATCCAGCTCACGGTGGCCTCGCTGGCGCTGGCGCTGCCGCACATCAAGGACGGCAAGCTGAAGGCGCTCGCGGTGTTCACCAAGGAGCGGGTGAAAGAACTGCCCGACGTGCCGACGATTGCCGAAGCCGGCTATCCCGACGCCGCCTATCTGCCGTGGTACGGAATCTACCTGCCCGCGGCCACGCCGGAGGCGGTGGTGAAGCGGATTCATGAAGCGATCAACAAGGCGCTTGCCGCGCCGGAAGTCATCGAACGGCTTTCGCATGCCGACATTCCGGGACAGCCGATGCCGCTCGACGACCTGGCGACGCTGATGAAAGCCGACCACGAGCGGCTGACCGAGATCGTCAAGGTCTCCCACATCGCGGTGCAATGAGCCGTGCCCCGGACGCAGCGTGAGCCGCGTAGCTCTTGCGGAGCGGTGCGCTGCAGAGCCGGCGCCGTACAAAGTAAGCCGTAGGGCGCAATAAGCGAAGCGCATTGCGCCATCCGCCCTTTTCGCGGCGCAATGCGCTGCGCTTATTGCGCCCTACGAGCTGATGAAAGCCGACCACGAGCGGCTGACCGAGATCGTCAAGGTCTCCCACATCGCGGTGCAGTGAGCCGTGCCCCGGACGCAGCGTGAGCCGCGCAGCTCTTGCGGAGCGGTGCGCTGCAGAGCCGGCGCCGTACAAAGTAAGCGTAGGGCGCAATAAGCGAAGCGCATTGCGCCATCCGCCATGCGCCCGTTTCGCGGCGCAATGCGCTCCGCTCCGCTGCGCTTATTGCGCCCTACGGGCTACTGCAGAGCCGGGGCCGTACAAAGCAAGCCGTAGGGCGCAATAAGCGAAGCGCATTGCGCCATCCGCCCGTTTCGCGGCGCAATGCGCTCCGCTCCGCTGCGCTTATTGCGCCCTACGAGCTGACCGAGATCGTCAAGGCCTCCCATATCGCGGTGCAGTGAGAGCCCGTGCCCCGGACGCAGCGCAGCGCGTAGCTCTTGCGGAGCGGTGCGCTGCAGAGCCGGGGCCGTACAAAGTAGGCTGTAGGGCGCAATAAGCGAAGCGCATTGCGCCATCCGCCCGTTTCGCGGCGCAATGCGCTCCGCTCCGCTGCGCTTATTGCGCCCTACGAGCTACAACGCTTTACAACAGTCGTGCGGACAAGATGGCTGGCCGGGTCAAGACCGGCCATGACGGAGTCGGGATTTTGTATGATCCCGGTTCAGCGAAGCAGCGCTTCGCAAGGGCTACGCGCTGCATCGCGCCCGGGAAACGCTACCCGCCGCGGGACAACAGCTTGACGAGGCGGTAGAGATATTCGTCGCCTTCGTAGAACGATTTTATCAGCACCCGCTCGTCCTTGCCGTGGGCGCGGAAGTCGCTCATCTCGCCGGCCAATCCCGAATGGCCGTAGGTGGGGATGCCGGCGTTGCGCAGATAGCTGCCGTCGGTGGCGCCCGCGCTCATGGTCGGCAGCACCACGGCTCCTGGCCAGAACTGCTGCGACAGTTTTTCGATCGCGCCCATGATCTCCTCATGCAGCTCCGACGGCGTGCTGAGCACGGGCTGGCCCAGCTGTGTCACGACGATCTGGTCGTCGGCGAGCGCGCGCTCCAAATTCGCCTTGACCTCCTCGACCGGTTCGCCGGGCATGATGCGGCAATTGACCTTGGCGCTGGCCAGTTGCGGCAGCGCGTTGACGGCATGTCCGCCCTCCAGCATGGTGGCGACGCAGGTGGTGTGCAGTTGCGCGTTGTAGCCTGGATTGGAAGCGAGCCGCGTGAACGACATCGCGGACGGATCCGGCTTGTCCGACAGCAAGACGCGGATATCGGCGGCGGTCTGTTCGGTTTCGAACTGCGCGATGCGTTCGAAATAGGCCCGCGTGGTCGCGTTGAACTTTTGCGGAAAACTGAATTTCGAAAGCCGCACCAGCCCCTCGGCCAGGCGGTAGATCGCGTTATCGCGTACCGGAATCGAGCTGTGGCCGCCGCGATTCTTCACCTCGAGCCGATAGCTCAAATAGACTTTCTCGCTGGTCTGGACATGGTTCCTGACCGCCTTGCCGTTCTTCAAGCCGACGCCGCCGCCCTCGTTAAGGGCGAATTCGGCATCGATCAGCTCGCGCTTGTTCCTCAACAGCCACTGGATGCCGAGCGCGTTGGCGTCGAGGATCTCCTCGTCGGTCTCCAGCGCCACGATGATGTCGCGATCGGGCCTGTAGCCTTCCTGTTTGTAGCGGATCATGTTGGCGACAAAGGCCGCCGCCATGAACTTGTCGTCGCTGCTGCCGCGCGCGTAGTAATAGCCGTCCTGTTCGGTCAGCCTGAACGGATCGTACGACCAGTCCTCGCGCCTCGCCGGCACGACGTCGAGATGCGCCAGCAGCAGGATGGGTTTGCGTTTTCCGGTGCCACGCAACCGCGCCACCAGGTTGCCCTTGCGCGGCGCCGGCGAGAACACCTGAACGTCGTCGCCGGCAAAGCCCGCAGCGCGCAACCGCGCCGCCATGGCTTCGGCGGCGCGTTGGGTGTCGCCGGTCGCGGTGGTGGTGTCGATCTCGACCAGTTCCTTGTAGACGTCGAAGGCGAGTTGCTGCGTCGGGGTCAAGGTCTCCGCAGCCAACGATGCCGGCGCTACGACGATTGCGCCGGCGACCAGTACGGCACGCCATGCGCGGCGAGCAAATCCAGGGTCCATCTCGCTCTCCCTATTTTGCGTCTTTTACGGCAGTGACCTCGATCTCGACCAGAAACCCCGGATTGGCGAGCGAGGCGACGCCGACCACCGAGCGCGCCGGCAAATTGGGCTGGGCCCCGCCGAAGAACTGCGTGTAGCCTTCCATGAAGGCCTTGAAGTCCATCGGCGCGCGGGCGTCGTGGACCAGAAACACCTGCATCTTCACCACGTCGCCCATGCCGAGACCATGGCTGTCGAGAATGCCCTTGATCCGGTTGAGCACCCCGACCGTCTGGGTTTTGACGTCGCCATAAGCCTGCAGGCTTTGCGGGTCGGCGTCCTTGTTGAGGAGGGGCGGCACCTGGCCGCTGACATAAAAGGTCGTCGCATTGCCGCTGACCTGCACGGCTTGCGAGATCGGGAAGGTCGAATTCGGAATCGGATGACGCACCACGTCGGCGCGGGCGGCGGGTGCGGTTGCGAGGAGTGCCGCGAGGAGGAGCAGGGTTTTTGATTTCATGGACGTCTCCATTCCAACGCCGTCATCCCGGGATGCGCCGCCTCGGGGCGGAAGTCCGGAATGACGGTCAGGGCCGCGCCGCCTTGACATCGTCCGCCGTCACCGCGTCGCTGTAGTTGTTGCCAAAATGCGTCCTTAGATAGTTCACCACCGCGGCGACCTGGTCGTCGCTCATCATGGCACCGAATGCCGGCATGGCGCGCTGGCCGCGCACGATAACGGTGACCGGATAGCCGCCGGCGACCAGATTGGCATTTCCGGCCAGCGAAGGATAGCTGCCGGCGCCTTCGGCACCGCTGGCATCGCCCATATGGCAGCCCTGGCAGATATTGGCGAACAGCTGCTCGCCGCTCTGCTCGGTGAAGCGAAAGAACGGGCTGAAATGCGCCGCGCTCTGCGCCTGTGCTGGATAGGGTGATGTCGCCAGAGTCAGGACGACGGCGGCCGAGAAAACAGAAAGTGAAACTCCATATTCACGCCAATAACCGCGTGTTCCTCCGCCAGCCACACACTCAGCCGTCATCCTGAGGTGCTCGCCCTCCTGGGCGAGCCTCGAAGGATGGCAGCACGCACGGTGCTCGCGGCCATCCTTCGAGGCTCGCCGCTGCGCGGCGAGCACCTCAGGATGACGGCGGTGATGTTTCATGTGTTCACCACGCGGCGATGCAGCCGGCTGATCGCGTCGAGCGCGGAGAGGATCGCGCCTTCCTGCCATGCGGGGATATAGGAGGCGTGCTCGCCGGCGAGCACGATGCGGCCGTCGATCCGGCACAGATTGTCGTAATGCTGCGCTCGCGCCGCCTCGCTCCAGTTGCCGGCACAGCCCAGCGTAAACGGCACCCGGTGCCAGGCGACCGAAATGCCGTTTTCGTATTCGGTTTTGTATTGCGGATGCAGCTGCGCGCCGAATTCGACGGCGCGCGTGACGCGTTCTTGCGGCGACAACGAGGTGAACTCATAGGCATTGGCGCCCTCGAACAGGTAGGCGCCGAGCAGCACGCCGCGGCCTTTTGCGTTATAAGCCGTGTTGGGATAGGCGATCTGGCGGATCGGCAGATCGGTGTAGCTGATGCCGCCATAGATCGCGTCGTCCTCTTCCCAGAAGCGGCGTTTGAATTGCAGGCCGACCTTGACGGCCGACGCATACGGCACCGCGTCGATCGCGGCTTTCATCGGCGCGCCGACGTCGATTTGCAGCTGGCTCAGGACCGACAGCGGGATGGTGCAGACGCACCAGTCGGCGGTCGCTTGCAACGGGGCGGTCGGGTTTTTGGTATCGACAAAGCTGACGGTGACGCCGCGATCGTTCTGATGGATGCGCGTCACCTTCGCGTCGTAACGGATCAGATCGTCGACCTCGCGCGCAAACGCCTTGCCGATCATGTCCATGCCGCCGACCGGCTGGAACATCGTGGTCTGGAATTCGTGCAGCGCGAAATTGCGCAGATAGAACCACATCCGCGATCTCAGAATTTCCGACAGCGCGAGCGGCTCCCCGGGCACAGGAGCTGCGTCAAGACCGCCGCCGGGGTCTCTGGCGTAGCCGCGAAACTCCGCCGTGATCAGGTTGGCCTTGTAGGCAAAATCCTTGTCCAGCGCGCCCCACAATCTCAAGGCCTGCAGCAGGATCTCCCTGTCGTCCTTCGAGACGGTCTCGTCGAGCTTGCCCTGCTGCGTCACTTTCGCGAGCAGTTCGGAAACCTGGCCCTGAAAGTCGGTCTTGATCTCGCGGATACGTTGCGGCTTGCCGCCGAACGCCCTCGATCCATGCAGCAGCGCATTGTGATTGAGCTGGATGAACGGCTCCAGCGCGACGTTGAGCCGCTTGCAATAATCCAGCACGGCGCGGTGGTGATACGGAATCCGCCACGGGCCGGGATTGATATAGAGGCCCTGCTCGAATTCGCAGGTTTGCCTCGCGCCGCCGAGTTCGGTGAATTGATCGCCGCCGCGCAGCGTCCAGTTGCGGCCGCCCGGCCGGCCGTTGAATTCCAGCAGCTGAACCTTGTAGCCGGCGTTGCGCAGCTCCAGCGCCGCGGTCATGCCGGCAAGCCCGGCGCCGAGGATCAGCACCGACGCGCCCTTCGGATCGCCCTGCAGCCTGATCGGTCCCTTGTATCCGGATTCCGAGGCAAGGCCGAGCGCGGTCATCGCCTCGTACATCGCCGCACTGCCGGCCACCGCCCCGATCAGCGACAGCAGATCGCGGCGGCTCGGTGTGCTTGCGGCTTCATCATGCATCGGCGCGCTCGATCGGATCGCCATGAGCTGGCGGCGAGCCTAGCGCAATTTGCGGCACCATGGCAGTTCGTTATTCCGACGTACCGGAATTTTCCGCTGTTGCCCCGATCGTGCCGGCGTCCCCGGGAGGGTTCGCTCTCGACAACGTGATGGAATGATACGTGTCATGCTATTGACGCGCCAGGCGACGCCACTAGGTCAGCCCGGTATTCCAGCGGCGCTGACGTCCCTCACGCGCACGTGAAGCTCGGGGCCGCCAAGTGTTTGATTTCAATCAATGGAGAAACACCATGCGTAAACCAGCAATTGCCATAGCGTTGGCCGTCTTCTCGGTGGTCTTCTCGACCCAGATCCAGGCTCAATCATTCTCCGAGCCCGCCGCCTTTGCCTCGCAGCATCCGGATCGCGATGTGTTGAATGGCGGGGCGCTCACGCCGGAAGCCAGAGCGGCCGCAGGCCTCGAGAATGCGAGGGGCAGCTTCGCTGCAGTGGGCGGCACTCAGTCCGTCGCCGTGCAGCGCGCTCATGCCCGGCGACACAGGTAGCTCGCAAGCGCTTTGCTGGCGCTGAAGCTGTTGCGGAACGGTGCCTTCGGGTATCTTGTGCGAATTCTGCCAGCGTTCAGGGAGCGCGCATATGTCGACGATCCACCTTCACCGCACAACCAGCTTGACCCCCGAACAGTATCTCGCCGGGCTCACCGATTTCGGGCCCGGCCGCTCAAAACTTTTCGGCAACAGCGCCGACGATTACCTCAAGGTGCATAGCCGCGGTCCGTCTCAGGCCGACGTCACCGAAGGCTCCGGCGGCATCTGGGAACGTCTGCACTACGACTGGTCCAATCCCGACCGTGTCGTGCTCACGACGACCGACTCCAATATTTGGGGGGGCGCGTCGGGCCACACCTATAGCTTCACGCGCAAGCCCGACGGCTCAACCGACATTGATGTGACCGTGGTGCGCGAGGGCAAGAATCTCAAGGGACGGCTGCTCGGCCTCTTGCTCGGGACCATTGGCAAGCGGGTTCTGGAAAAGGCCTTTGCAAATTCCGTCACGGCCATCGAAGTCCGCAACACCGCGTGAAGCTGCGTCATGGCCGGGCCTGTCCCGGCCATCCACGTCTTTTGCGGAGACAGAAGAAAGACGTGGATGCCCGGGACAGGCCCGGGCATGACGACTAAAGCCGTCGCTTACTTTTTCACCTTGCTGGCGTCCATCTTGATCGAGAGGTCGAGCAGTTTGGTCGAGAAAGCGGTGTCGACCGCGAACGGTTTTTCCATGCCGAGATAGGTCTGCACCAGCTCGTAGTCCTTCTGCATCCGCCCCGGATCGATCCAGCCCAGCGCCTTCGAGGTGGTGAACTCGTCGGTCATCAAAAACTTGATGCGCTCCCACTGCCGCTCCTGATTTTCCCTGTCGAGGCCGGAGGCCTGATCGAGCAGCGCCTTCAGGCAGGGTGCTACGTCGGCGACGCAGGCGGCGAACGCTTTCTGGCTGATGCGGACGAAATCTTCGGCCAGTTTCGGGTTCTTCTGCAGCCAGGCGCCGTTGACGATCAGCGAATTGCCGTAGGGGTTGAGGCCGATGTCCTTCCAGTTCAGGTAGCCGAGGTCGGCGCCGAACTCGATCACCTTGAGATCGTGCTCGTTGTAAAAATCGCTGATGATATCGACGGTGTGGCTCTTCAGCGCCGCGATCTTTGCGGTCGGGCCGACATTGACGAAATTCACCGAGTCCGGCGCGATGCCGGCGGCCTTTGCGAACGCCGGCCACATCACCCGCGAGGCGTCGCCCGGCGGGTTGCCGATTTTGTGGTTCGGAAACGTCTTCGGCCCGTCGACGCCATAGCTCTTCAGCCAGTAAAAGGTCTGCCCGGTGTTGGCATAGATGCTCATCAGCGCCACGACGTCGGCGCCCTTGCTGCGCGCCACCAGCATGGTGGCGAGATCGGCGATGCCGAACGGCGAGCCGCCGGAGCCGACCTTCAGCGAGGACACGCCGGAACCCTTGCCGACCTCGATGGTGAGATCGATGCCGGCCTTCTCGTACCAGCCCTGCGCCTTGGCGTAATAGAACGGCGAGTGATCCGCCGTCGGCGCCCAGTTCAAGGTCAGATTGACCGGTTCACCCGCCTGCGCCGGAGCACCCCAACTGATCAAGGCGAGCGCCAGTCCCGCCGTCCACGCAACCTTCATGCTGGTTCCTCCGCTGTCGTTTTCCCCGGGCACTTGCGCCGTTCGCCGGAGCAATGCAACAAGGGGCGCACAAAATTGTCAACCGATTGCCTCGCGGGACAAGGAGAGCGGCGGTGCCCGGGGACGGAATGCGTTCGGTGAGAACTTTTGCGATCATCCTGATCGTGCATCTCGCGGTGATCGTGCTGTGGCAGGTGACGGTCGATGCCTTCCACGTGCCGAAATTCATCCTGCCCTCGCCGCTTGCCACGCTGGCGACGCTGAAAGCCGCCAATTATGCGTGGCTGTCCAACATCGCGGTGACCGCGCTGGAAATCCTCGGCGGGTTTGCGCTCGGCGCCGTGGTCGGCGTCACGCTGGCGGTGATGTTCTGCTGGGCCCCGCTGGCGAGCCTGTTGCTGCTGCCGCTGTTCGTGACGCTGAACATGATACCGAAGGTGGCGCTCGGGCCATTGTTCATCGTGTGGTTTTCCTACGGCATCTTTCCCAACATCCTGATCGCGTTCTCGATCTGCTTCTTTCCGATCCTGCTTACCACCGCGCGGGGCCTCAGCGAGGTCGAGCCGGACCTGCTCGATCTGGTGAAATCGTTGCGCGGCTCGCGCTGGACGCTGTTCCGGAAGATCCAGCTGCCGGGCTCGCTGCCATACATCTTTTCCGGCATGAAGGTCGGCGCGATCCTTGCGGTGGCCGGCGCGATCGTCGGCGAGTTCATCGCCTCCGAACGCGGGCTCGGCTATCTGATGATCCAGGTGCAGTCCTCGCTCGACACGCCGGCGATGGTGATGGCGGTGCTGTTGCTGACGCTGCTCGGGGTGACGCTGTACGGCCTCGTGCTCGGCCTCGAGCGGCTGTTCGTGGTCCGCGACATCAGGCTGCAACAATAAAATGAGACGACCCATGCTGCTGACGCGCGACACCTTGCCCGAGACGATTGCAGATACCGAGGCGCTGGACGAGTTGCTGTGCCGGCCGACGCAAGCCTTGATCGACGATCTCGGAAGCGTCGACGGCGACATCATGATCCTTGGCGTCGCCGGCAAGATGGGGCCGACGCTGGCGGGCCTCGCAAAGGCCGCCTCGCCCGGCCGGCGCGTGATCGGCGTGGCGCGCTTCAGCGAGCCCGCTACGGAAGACTGGCTGCAGGCGCGCGGCATCGAGACCATCCATTGCGACCTGCTGGACGAGGCTGCGTTGCGCGCGCTGCCGCAGGCGCCCAACGTCATCTTCATGGCCGGCCGCAAGTTCGGCGCCGAGGGCGATCTGGCGCTGACCTGGGCGATGAACTCGCATGTGCCGGCGCTGGTCGCACAAGCGTTTTGCGCCTCGCGCATCGTGGCGTTCTCGACCGGCTGCGTCTATCCGTTCGTCGCGGTCGACGGGAAAGGCGCGGACGAAAGCGTGGCGCCCGATCCACCCGGCGAATACGCGCAATCCTGCGTCGGCCGCGAGCGCATGTTCGAGTATTTTTCGAAAAAATATTCAACGCCGGGAAAACTGTTCCGGCTGAACTATGCGATCGACATGCGCTACGGCGTGCTGCATGACATCGCGACCAAAGTGATGCAGGGCAAGCCGATCGACGTCAGCCTCGGCCATGTCAATTTCATCTGGCAGGGTGACGCGTCAGCGATGGCGTTGCGTTGCCTCGCGCATTGCGAGGTGCCGGCCTCGCCGATCAATGTCAGCGGCCACGAGATTTTGGCCGTGCGCGATCTTGCAGCAAGGTTCGGCGCGCTGCTCGGCCGCGAGCCGGTGATCGTCGGCACCGAGCAGCCGACCGCATGGCTGACCGATACCTCGCAGGCGACAAAGCTGTTCGGACTGCCGGTGGTCGATACCGACAGGCTGATCAAATGGACGGCGGACTGGGTCGGCCGCGCGATGCCGAGCCTGAACAAGCCGACCAAATACGAGGTGCGCGATGGACGCTACTGACCAGCTCGCCATCGTTCAGCTTGACGCCGGGAATGCGCGCGAAGGGCTGGTGCTGTCCGCGGAGGCGCACTGGAACCAGAACGAGGCGGACTGGCGGTTCTTTCTTGACGAGGGAACGGTGTTCGGCATCCGCGACGGCGACGGCCGGTTGATCGCGACCGCGGCGCTGCTACCTTACGGCGGCGGCAATGCGTGGATCAGCATGGTGCTGGTGACGCAAAACTGGCGGCGGCGCGGGCTGGCGACGAAGCTGGTCGATGCCTGTCTGGAGCGGGCGGCGGCGCAGGGCCTCACCCCCTGGCTCGACGCCACGCCGGCGGGCGCCACGGTGTATGGACCGCTGGGGTTCAAGCCGGTGCTGGAATTGCGGCGGCTGCGCCTTGCGAATGCCGGATCGCAAGTCCGCGAGCCAATATCGAACGGCAGCATCGACGAATTGATCTCGCGCGATGCCGGCGCGATGGGATTCGAGCGCAGCGCGTTGCTGCGCGAATTCGCCGGCCGGTCCGGCTCGCGGCTCGTTTCGCGGGATGGCGCGCTGGCGCTGGTCCGCGACGGCCGCACCGCGCGGCAGATCGGGCCGCTCTACGCCAATGACGCGGCCGCGGCGCTGACGCTGGTTGAAGCAATTGCGGCTTCCGAAGCCGGCGCATTGCTGATCGACGTGGTGGGCGACCACAGCGGTTTTCTCGAAAATCTCTCGCGCTCCGGCTGGAGCATCGAGCGGCCGTTCCAGCGCATGCGGTTCGGCCGCGCGGGCGCGTCGGGGCCGGAATTGCCGTTCGCCGTCGCCGGGCCGGAATTCGGATAGGACGCGCCATGCACCACAGCGAGATCGACACGGAGGTGCGGCAGCTGATCGCGGAGGGCACGGTGATCCCCGCGCATCCGCTGGCGCTGAATGCCGACCGCTCGCTCGACATCGCGCATCAGCGCGCGCTGACGCGCTATTATATCGACGCCGGCGCCGGCGGGCTCGCGGTCGGCGTCCACACCACGCAGTTCGCGGTTCGCGAGGTCGGGCTCTATCGCCCGGTGCTCGAGCTTGCCGCCGAAACCGCAGCGGCATGGACGGAGCGGCCGCTGGCGCTGGTGGCGGGCCTCGTCGGGCCGACGCAGCAGGCGGTCGCGGAGGCAAGGATCGCGCGCGGCATCGGCTATCACGCCGGCCTGCTCAGCCTCGCCGCGATGAAATCGGCTTCCGAGGACGAGATCGTCGCGCACTGCGCTGACGTAGCACGCGAAATCCCGCTGGTCGGGTTCTATCTGCAGCCGGCGGTCGGCGGCGTCATCCTCAGCGCCAATTTTTGGAAGCGCTTCGCCCAAATCGACAACGTGGTTGCGGTAAAAATCGCGCCGTTCAACCGCTACCGCACACTCGACGTGCTGCGTGGCGTTGCGAGCGCGGGCGCGCTCGATCGCATCACGCTCTATACCGGCAATGACGACCACATCCTGCTCGACCTGATGCTGCCGTTCGACCTGCGCGACCGGGGCGTCACCACCCGCGTGCACATCAAGGGCGGCCTGCTCGGCCACTGGTCGGTATGGACTGCCAGCGCGATAAAACAGTTCGAACGCTGCCGCGCCGCGCGCGGCCAGCAAACCCTGCCCGCGGATCTGCTGGCGCTCGACGCCCGCGTCACCGACTGCAACAGCGCGTTCTTCGACGTCGCCAACAATTTTCATGGCTGCATCGCCGGCTGCCACGAAATCCTGCGCCGCCAGGGGCTGATGCAGGGCATCTGGTGCCTCGACCCGGCGGAAGGATTGAGCCCGGGACAGTTCGCCGAGATCGATCGCGTCTGCCGCGAGCATGCCGATCTCTCCGACGACGGCTTCGTCGCCGCTAATCTTGCGAAATGGCTGGCATGACCGAGCCGTTCATCTCGCTGCGCAACGTGCGAAAGGTGTTTCGCGCGCGTGGCCAGGAGTTTCTGGCGGTCTCTGACGTCACCATGGATGTCGCCGAAGGCGAGTTGATCTCGCTGGTCGGCCCGTCCGGCTGCGGCAAGACCACGGTGCTGAAGATTCTTGCCGGGCTCTATCAGGCCGACGGCGGCAGCATCCGGATCGGCAATGCCAAAACTCCGTTCGATCCTGCGCGCGACATCGGCATGGTGTTCCAGCAGGCGCTGCTCCTGAAATGGCGCACCATCCTCGACAACGTGCTGCTGCCGGCGGAGATCGTAGGCCTGCCGATCAAGGCGGCGCGGACCCGCGCGCGAGAACTGCTGCATCTCGTTGGCCTTGCCGGCCACGAAGACAAATATCCGCAGCAGCTGTCCGGCGGCATGCAGCAGCGCACCGCGATCGCGCGCGCCTTCATCCACGATCCAAAACTGGTGCTGATGGACGAGCCGTTCGGCGCGCTCGACGCACTCACGCGGGAGCAGATGAATCTGGAAATGCTGAAAGTCTGGCGCGACAGCGGCAAAACCATCATCTTCGTGACGCATTCGATCCAGGAAGCGGTGTTTCTCGGCTCGCATTGCGCGGTGCTGACCGCGGGTCCGGCGCGGATGGCCGAGTATTTTCCGATTACGCTGCCGTTTCCGCGCACGCTGCCGCTGAAGACCACGGAAGAGTTCGGCGCCTATGCAAGGCGGATCTATGAAAGGCTGGGACTGGGGACGGACCCCTCACCGGGTCGTCCCCGCGAAGGCGGGGACCCATAACCATCGACGTATTTGCAAGGCGGTTGCCCCGCCTTCTTTAAACTGAAAGTCCAGGGGTTATGGGTCCCCGCCTGCGCGGGACGACGAATTGCCTGGCTTTGGCGAATGACCAAATTCGGCTAAGCTTTGATCATCCTCAAGGGTCTGCCCATGTACAATCCCGCCAACGTCACCACCTCGCCCGACCATCCCGTGCCTGACCGCATGAAAGCCTGGGTGCTGGGCGACCCTGACCAGCTGCTGTTGCGCGACAAGCCGGTGCCGGTGCCGGCGCGCGCCGAAGTGCTGGTGCGGATCGACGCGGTGGCGATCTGCGCGACCGATCTCGAGATCATCCACTCCGGATCGCCTGCGAAAATCCTGGGCGGGCTGCCGTTCAACAAAAATTTCACGCCGGGTCATGAATATATGGGCACGGTGGTGGCGCTCGGCCCCGGCGTCGATGAATTTTCCATCGGCGAGCGGGTGAGCGTGGAGATCCATGCCGGCTGCGGCTTTCCAGCACAGTGGGATCCGAAGCTTGGAATTCACGTGACTTGAAGTCGCGGCCGCACTGACCCTATAGTGAGTCGTATTAATTTAAATCATACCAACATGGTCAAATAAAACGAAAGGCTCAGTCGAAAGACTGGGCCTTTCGTT